>Ga0194127_10000529_pt1 | contig 61018 bp, 65 predicted proteins | sample TA2KigC100mmetaG_FD_148624 | JGI IMG/M metagenome (GOLD analysis project Ga0194127, IMG submission 148624) | Freshwater microbial communities from Lake Tanganyika, Tanzania - TA2015036 Kigoma Deep Cast 100m | ecosystem: Environmental > Aquatic > Freshwater > Lake | place: Tanzania: Lake... | reverse complement strand
CCGATTTGATGAGCTGCGTTATTCGGTTGGGGTTCATCCCCTTGATACCCAGCACTGGCAACCGGACACCGTGCAGGTCCTGCGCGAAGCAGCCCTGGCTGACCAGCGTGTTGTCGCGATCGGCGAGCTGGGCCTCGATCTGTTTCGCGACACCAACCTCGATGAGCAGCTCGCGGTGTTGGAACCCCAGCTCGATTTGGCCTGTGAGCTTGATCTGCCGGTGATCGTGCACTGCCGCGATGCGGCAGGGCCGATGCTGAAGCTCCTGGCTCAGCGCGCCGCCCGCGGCAACTGTCCACGGGGGGTGATGCATTGCTGGGGCGGCACCCCTGATGAGATGGCTGCTTTCCTGGAGCTGGGCTTCTACATCAGTTTCAGCGGTGTCGTGACCTTCCCCAAGGCAACGGACACCCATGCCTGCGCCCAGCAGGTGCCGCCTGAGCGCTACCTCATCGAGACCGACTGCCCATTCCTGGCGCCGGTGCCGCGCCGGGGCAAGCGCAATGAACCCTCCTATGTCGCGGCCGTTGCCCAGAGGGTGGCTGAGCTGCGTGGCCAGACCCTTCAGGAGGTGGCCTTTACCAGCACGCGCAACGCGGCAGCCCTGTTTGGTCTGCCACTTCACAATGTATGATGTTCCATTGGCCTGGACGCTGAAGCGATCCTTGTTGACCACGCCTACAGCCTTGAAGCGAGCTGGATAGAGAGAGCCTGCGCTGCTGCTGCTCCCCCTGCGGGTGGAGTGGTGCGGTGCTGTCCTTTCTCTTTCGTCGCTTCCAGGTCCGATGGCTCCTGGTGACTGACTGGCCAGTCTGAACAACCCAATCCACCCGTTCCTGCAGGTTCACCGCATGAGCAGCGCGATCCAGGTCGCCAAGACCGTTACTTACCTGCCCGATCTGGTGGAGGTGCAGCGCGCGAGTTTCAAATGGTTCCTGGAGAAGGGCCTGATCGAGGAGCTGGAAAGCTTCTCCCCGATCACCGACTACACCGGCAAGCTTGAGCTGCATTTCATCGGTAGCGAGTACCGCCTCAAGCGACCCCGCCATGATGTTGAAGAGGCCAAGCGCCGCGATGCGACCTTCGCCTCGCAGATGTATGTGACCTGCCGTCTGGTCAACAAGGAGACGGGCGAAATCAAGGAGCAGGAGGTCTTCATCGGCGAGTTGCCGCTGATGACCGAGCGGGGCACCTTCATCATCAATGGCGCCGAGCGCGTCATTGTCAATCAGATCGTGCGCTCGCCCGGCGTTTACTTCAAGGATGAGCAGGACAAGAACGGCCGCAAGACCTTCAACGCCAGCCTGATTCCCAACCGGGGCGCCTGGCTCAAGTTTGAGACCGACAAGAACGATCTGCTGCATGTTCGGGTTGATAAAACCCGCAAAATCAACGCCCACGTGTTGATGCGGGCCATTGGTCTGTCAGACAACGACGTGCTCGACAAGCTGCGTCACCCCGAGTACTACCAGAAGTCGATCGAGGCGGCCAATGACGAGGGCATCTCGTCAGAAGACCAGGCCCTGCTTGAGCTCTACAAGAAGCTGCGCCCGGGTGAGCCGCCGTCAGTCAGTGGTGGCCAAAGCCTGCTGCACAGCCGTTTCTTTGATCCCAAGCGCTACGACCTGGGCCGCGTTGGTCGCTACAAGATCAACAAGAAGCTGCGTCTCACCATTCCTGATGCGGTGCGCACCCTCACGCCTGAGGATGTGCTCAGCACGATCGATTACCTGATCAACCTTGAGCTCGATGTCGGCGGTGCCAGCCTCGATGACATCGACCACCTTGGGAACCGCCGCGTGCGCTCGGTCGGTGAGCTGCTCCAGAACCAGGTTCGTGTTGGCCTCAACCGCCTTGAGCGCATCATCAAAGAGCGCATGACCGTTGGCGAGACCGAGAGTCTCACCCCGGCGCAGTTGGTCAATCCCAAACCACTGGTGGCGGCCATCAAGGAGTTCTTTGGCTCCAGCCAGCTGAGCCAGTTCATGGACCAGACCAACCCTCTGGCGGAGTTGACCCACAAGCGCCGCATCAGCGCCCTAGGCCCCGGTGGTCTGACCCGGGAGCGCGCCGGCTTTGCCGTGCGCGACATTCACCCCTCGCACTACGGCCGCATCTGCCCGATCGAGACCCCGGAAGGCCCCAACGCCGGTCTGATCGGTTCGCTGGCGACCCATGCCCGGGTCAACGAGTACGGCTTTATCGAGACCCCCTTCTGGAAGGTCGAAAACGGCATCGTGCTGAAAAAAGGCGATCCGATCTACCTCTCGGCTGACCTTGAAGACGAGTCGCGCGTCGCCCCTGGTGATGTGGCCACCGATTCCGATGGGCGCATCACCGCTGAGCTGGTGCCCGTGCGCTACCGGCAGGACTTTGAAAAGGTCCCCCCCGAGCAGGTGGACTACGTCCAGCTCTCACCGGTGCAGGTGATCTCGGTGGCGACCTCGCTGATTCCATTCCTGGAGCACGACGACGCCAACCGCGCCCTGATGGGCTCGAACATGCAGCGTCAGGCCGTGCCCCTGCTGCGTCCTGAGCGCCCGCTGGTGGGCACGGGCCTGGAGACCCAGGTAGCCCGCGACTCGGGCATGGTGCCGATCACCCGCGTCAACGGCACGGTCACCTTTGTCGATGCCACGGTCATCGTCATTCGCGATGAGCAGGGTCAGGAGCACACCCACTTCCTGCAGAAGTACCAGCGCTCCAACCAGGACACCTGCCTCAATCAGCGCCCCATCGTCAAAGAAGGTGATCAGGTCATCGCCGGCCAGGTGCTGGCCAATGGCTCTGCCTGCGAGGGCGGTGAGATCGCCCTTGGGCAAAACATCCTGCTCGCCTACATGCCGTGGGAGGGCTACAACTACGAGGACGCGATCCTGGTCAGTGAGCGTCTGGTCACTGACGACCTCTACACCTCGGTTCACATCGAGAAGTACGAGATCGAGGCCCGTCAGACCAAGCTCGGCCCCGAGGAGATCACCCGCGAGATTCCCAACGTTGCCGAGGAGAGCCTGGGCAACCTCGACGAGATGGGGATCATTCGCATCGGCGCCTATGTCGAGAGCGGCGACATCCTGGTGGGCAAGGTCACGCCGAAAGGCGAATCCGATCAGCCTCCTGAAGAGAAGCTGCTGCGCGCGATCTTCGGCGAGAAGGCACGCGATGTGCGCGACAACTCGCTGCGGGTGCCCAGCACCGAGCGCGGTCGTGTGGTTGACGTGCGCATCTACACCCGTGAACAGGGCGATGAGCTGCCCCCGGGCGCCAACATGGTGGTGCGGGTTTACGTGGCCCAGCGCCGCAAGATTCAGGTCGGCGACAAGATGGCCGGCCGCCACGGCAACAAGGGCATCATCAGCCGCATCCTCCCCCGTGAGGACATGCCCTACCTGCCCGATGGCACCCCGATCGACATCGTGCTCAACCCCCTGGGTGTGCCGAGCCGCATGAATGTGGGCCAGGTGTTCGAATGCCTGATGGGCTGGGCCTCTTCGCACCTGGGTTGCCGGGTCAAGGTGGTGCCCTTCGATGAAATGCACGGAGCCGAAAAGAGCAAGCAGACCGTGCAGGCCTTCCTTGAGGAGGCCGCCAAGCAGCCTGGCAAGGACTGGGTCTACGACCCCGAGAACCCCGGCAAGATCCAGCTGATCGACGGCCGCACCGGTGAGGCCTTTGACCAGCCCGTGACCGTGGGCTATGCCCACATCCTCAAGCTGGTGCACCTGGTCGACGACAAGATCCACGCCCGCTCCACAGGCCCTTACTCCCTGGTGACCCAGCAGCCCCTGGGCGGCAAGGCCCAGCAGGGCGGCCAGCGTCTCGGCGAGATGGAAGTGTGGGCGCTCGAGGCCTACGGCGCCGCCTACACCCTGCAGGAACTGCTCACCGTCAAATCTGACGACATGCAGGGCCGCAACGAGGCGCTCAACGCCATCGTCAAGGGCAAGCCGATCCCAAGGCCCGGTACACCCGAGTCGTTCAAGGTGCTGATGCGCGAGCTTCAGTCCCTGGGCCTCGACATCGCTGTGTACACCGATGAGGGTGCTGAGGTGGATCTGATGCAGGACGTCAATCCGCGTCGCAGCACTCCCAGCCGTCCCACCTATGAATCCCTCGGCGTCGCTGACTATGACGACGATTGAGTGTTGATTGATCGCTGACTGATCACGGCCTGCCCCAAGGCAGCCCCGTCATCCCCTTACCCCTTTCGATCGCCGCGAGCGCCGCCAGCCGATGTCCAACAGCAACCTCCGCACCGAAAACCACTTCGACTACGTCAAGATCACGCTCGCTTCCCCCGAGCGGATCATGCAGTGGGGGCAACGCACCCTGCCCAATGGGCAGGTGGTGGGCGAGGTCACCAAGCCGGAGACCATCAACTACCGCACGCTCAAGCCCGAAATGGACGGGCTGTTCTGCGAAAAGATCTTTGGTCCCTCCAAGGACTGGGAATGCCACTGCGGCAAGTACAAGCGGGTGCGTCACCGCGGCATCGTCTGTGAGCGCTGCGGCGTTGAGGTGACCGAGAGCCGCGTGCGCCGTCACCGCATGGGCTTCATCAAGCTGGCGGCTCCTGTCAGCCACGTCTGGTATCTCAAGGGCATCCCCAGCTACGTGGCGATCCTGCTGGACATGCCCCTGCGCGATGTCGAGCAGATCGTCTACTTCAACTGCTATGTCGTCCTGGATCCAGGCGATCACAAGGACCTGACCTACAAGCAGCTGCTGACTGAAGACGAGTGGCTGGAAATTGAAGATCAGATCTACGCCGAAGATTCCGACATCGAAAACGAGCCGGTCGTCGGCATCGGCGCCGAGGCCCTCAAGCAGCTGCTGGAAGACCTCGATCTGGCCGAGATCGGTGATCAGCTGCGCGAGGAGATCGCGGCCAGTAAGGGCCAGAAGCGGGCCAAGCTGATCAAGCGTCTGCGTGTGATCGACAACTTTGTCGCCACCAATGCCCGTCCCGAGTGGATGGTGCTTGATGTGATTCCGGTGATTCCACCGGATCTGCGCCCGATGGTGCAGCTCGATGGTGGTCGCTTCGCCACCAGCGATCTCAACGATCTCTACCGCCGGGTGATCAACCGCAACAACCGTCTGGCGCGCCTGCAGGAGATCCTGGCCCCAGAGATCATCGTGCGCAATGAAAAGCGCATGCTGCAGGAGGCTGTCGATGCCCTGATCGACAATGGCCGCCGCGGGCGCACCGTGGTCGGTGCCAACAACCGTGCGCTCAAATCGCTCAGCGACATCATTGAGGGCAAACAGGGTCGTTTCCGCCAGAACCTGCTGGGCAAGCGGGTCGACTACTCAGGCCGCTCGGTCATCGTTGTGGGTCCCAAGCTCAAGATGCATCAGTGCGGTCTGCCCAAGGAGATGGCGATCGAGCTGTTCCAGCCGTTCGTCATTCACCGCCTGATCCGCCAGAACATCGTCAACAACATCAAGGCCGCCAAGAAGCTGATTCAGCGTGCCGACGATGAGGTGATGCAGGTGCTCCAGGAGGTGATCGAAGGCCATCCGATCCTGCTGAACCGTGCTCCGACGCTGCACCGCCTCGGCATTCAGGCGTTTGAACCGAAGCTGGTCGACGGCCGTGCCATTCAGCTGCACCCGCTGGTCTGTCCCGCCTTCAACGCCGACTTTGACGGTGACCAGATGGCCGTGCACGTGCCGCTGGCGATCGAGGCCCAGACCGAGGCCCGCATGCTGATGCTGGCCAGCAACAACATTCTCTCGCCGGCCACCGGTGAGCCGATCATCACCCCGTCGCAGGACATGGTGCTGGGGGCCTATTACCTGACCGCCGAGCAGCCCGGCAGTGCCAAGCCTGAATTTGGCGATCGCAGCCGCACGTTCGCCAGCCTTGACGATGTCATTGCAGCCTTTGAGGAAAAGCACCTCGGCTTGCATGACTGGCTCTGGGTGCGCTTCAACGGCGAGGTCGATACCGAGGGTGAGGCCTCAGAACCTGTCAAGAGCGAGACCCTCAGCGATGGCACGCGCATTGAGCAGTGGCTGTACCGCCGTGACCGTCTCGATGACGACGGTGGCTTGATCAGTCGCTACCTGCTCACCACCGTGGGCCGCGTGGTGATCAACCACACGATCATCGACGCCGTGGCTGCCACCTGAGACCCGGCAGAACGTTCTTCAGTCCCAACGCTCCATTCATTCGCCCGCAGCCATGACCGCCACTCCCGCCAAGAAGACCAGCAAGAAGGGCAGCAAGAAAGCCGCTGAACAGGCCGCTGCGGCCGAAGCCCAGGCGCGCGCCGCCAAGGCCCTGAGCCGTCAGGCGCCACCCTTTCGCAATCGGGTGATCGACAAGAAAGCCCTGCGCAATCTTGTTGGCTGGGCTTACAAGCATCACGGCACGGCAGCGACCGCGTCGATGGCTGACGATCTCAAGGATCTTGGCTTCCGCTATGCCACCCAGGCAGCGGTGTCGATCTCGGTTGATGACCTGCGCATCCCTGGTGACAAAGCCGCTCTGCTGGAGGAGGCCGAGCAGCAGATCACCGAAACCGAAGAGCGTTATCGCCTCGGCGAAATCACCGAGGTGGAGCGCCACACCAAGGTGATCGACACCTGGACCGAGACCAACGAGCGTCTGGTGGCGGCGGTGCGTCGCAATTTCAACGAGAACGATCCGTTGAATTCGGTCTGGATGATGGCCAACTCTGGTGCTCGGGGCAACATGTCCCAGGTGCGTCAGCTGGTGGGCATGCGCGGCCTGATGGCCAACCCCCAGGGCGAGATCATCGACCTGCCGATCCGCACCAACTTCCGTGAAGGTCTGACGGTCACCGAATACGTGATCAGCTCCTACGGCGCCCGCAAGGGTCTGGTCGATACCGCCCTGCGCACTGCTGACTCGGGTTATCTGACCCGCCGTCTGGTGGACGTCGCCCAGGACGTGATCGTGCGCGAGGAGGATTGCGGTACCACCCGCGGCATTCCCATTGATGCGGATGACAAAGGCAAGTTCGCCAGCAAGCTGATCGGCCGCCTGGCCGCAGAGCCGGTGCTGGATGCCGACGGCGCGGTCCTGGTCGCGCGCGATGGCGAAATCGATGCTCCCCTGAGCCGCCAGATCGAAGCTGCTGGGGTCAAGACCGTCGTGGTGCGCTCGCCGCTCACCTGTGAAGCCTCACGCTCGGTCTGCCGCAAGTGCTACGGCTGGGCACTGGCCCACAACGAACTGGTGGATCTGGGCGAGGCGGTCGGCATCGTTGCGGCTCAGTCGATCGGTGAACCGGGCACCCAGCTCACCATGCGCACCTTCCATACCGGCGGTGTGTCGACGGCCGAGACCGGCGTTGTGCGCTCCCAGGTCGACGGCGTCGTCGAGTTCGGCCCGAAGGCCCGCGTGCGCCCCTACCGCACCCCCCACGGTGTTGAAGCCCAACTTGCCGAAACCGATTTCACCCTGACGCTCAAACCGAGCGGCAAGGGCAAGATCCAGAAGCTCGATATCACCAACGGCTCGATTCTGTTTGTGGGCGATGGTACGACCGTCGCCAATGACATCATCCTGGCGCAGATTTCCTCCGGTGCCACGGTCAAGAAGAGCGTGGAAAAGGCCACCAAGGACGTCATCTGTGACCTCGCCGGTCAGGTGCGTTATGAGGAGGCGATTCAGCCCAAGGAGGTCACCGACCGCCAGGGCAACATCACGCTCAAGGCCCAGCGTCTCGGACGTCTGTGGGTGTTCAGCGGCGATGTCTATAACCTGCCGCCCAATGCCCTTCCGGTGGTCAAGGGCAACAAGGCGGTCAAGACCGGCGAGGTCCTGGCCGAGAGCCGTCTGGTGAGCGAGTACGGCGGTGCCGTGCGCCTGCGCGAATCGGCTGGTGACTCCCGCGAAGTGCAGATCGTCACCTCCAGCCTCACCCTCAAGGACTGCAAGCTGGTGGGTGAATCGACCCATTCGGGCGAGATCTGGCACCTCGAAGGCAAGGACAACATCCGCTACCGCCTCAACACCGCTCCCGGCAGCAAGATCGGCAGCGGTGAGGTGATCGCCGAGCTGGCAGATGATCGCTTCCGCACCCAGACCGGTGGCATCGTCAAGTTCGCTCCCGGGCTGTCGATCAAGAAGGCCCGCAGCGCCAAGAACGGCTATGAGGTGAGCAAGGGCGGCACCCTGCTGTGGATCCCCCAGGAAACCCACGAAATCAACAAGGACATCTCCCTGTTGATGATCGAGGACGGTCAGTGGATCGAAGCTGGGACTGAAGTTGTCAAAGACATCTTCAGCCAGACCGCCGGCATCGTCACCGTCACCCAGAAGAACGACATCCTGCGCGAAATCATTGTTCGCTCCGGCAAGCTTCACCTGGTTTCCGACAGCAAGGCCTTGGCCAAATACGGCGAGGGCAAAATGGTCAATCCCGGCGAAGAGATCGCCAAGGGCCTCAAGGCTGAGGCCATGGTGTTTGTCGAAGCCGTCGACACCCCTGAAGGTGGTGCCCTGCTGTTGCGCCCGGTGGAGGAGTACTCCATCCCCGATTCAGCCCACTTGCCTGAGCTGGCATCCGTCAAGCAGAGCGGTGGCCCCAGCCTGGGCTTGAAGGCCACCCAACGTCTGGCGTTCAAAGATGGAGAGCTGATCAAGAGTGTTGAAGGCGTTGAGCTGCTCAAGACGCAGCTGACCCTTGAGACCTTCGACACCACGCCGCAGATGACGGTTGATGTCGAGTCCGTGCCCGACAAGCGCGCCAAGACGATCGAGCGTCTGCAACTGGTGATTCTCGAAACCCTGCTGGTTCGCCGCGACACGCTCTCCGATGCCAGCCACGGTTCCACCCACACCGAGCTGCAGATCGACGACGGTGCCAGCGTTAAGAGCGGTGATGTCATCGCCACCACCCAGATCCTGTGTAAGGAAGACGGTGTGGTGCAACTGCCCGATCTGGTGGAAGGCGAACCCATTCGCCGCCTGATCGTCGAGCGTGTCGGTGATACGCGCACGATCGATCTGGGTTCTGCCAAGCCCGATGTGAAGGTGGCCCAGCGCATTGTTGATGGTGATCTGCTGGCCAAGGGTGTTGCGGCACCGTGCTGCGGTCAGGTCGAAGCCATCAACGGCAGCAAGCTGACCATCCGTCTGGGCCGCCCCTACATGGTGTCGCCCGATTCGGTCATGCACGTGCGCGACGGCGAGTTGGTGCAGCGTGGTGATGGCCTGGCCCTGCTGGTGTTTGAGCGCCAGAAGACCGGCGACATCGTGCAGGGTCTACCCCGCATCGAAGAGCTTCTCGAGGCGCGCCGCCCGCGCGAATCGGCCGTGCTCTGCCGCAAGAGCGGTGTGGTGCAGATCAAGCAGGGCGATGACGACGATTCGATCACGGTGTCTGTGATCGAAGGCGATGACGTCATCACCGAGTACCCGATCCTGCTCGGCCGCAACGTCATGGTCAGCGATGGCCAGCAGGTCAGCGCCGGTGAATCGCTCACCGATGGGCCGATCAACCCCCATGAACTGCTCGAGTGTTTCTTTGAGGATCTGCGTGGCCGCAGGCCCACCCTCGAGGCGGCCATGGAGGCGATCTCCAAGCTGCAGTTCCGCATGGTGCAGGAGGTGCAGAACGTCTACAAGAGCCAGGGCGTCTCGATCGATGACAAGCACATCGAGGTGATCGTCCGCCAGATGACGAGCAAAGTGCGCGTTGAAGACGCGGGCGACACGACCCTGCTGCCGGGCGAGCTGATGGAGCTGCGTCAGGTTGAGCAGACCAATGCCGCCATGGCGATCACCGGTGGGGCACCTGCTGAGTTCACCCCGGTTCTGCTCGGCATCACCAAGGCCTCGCTCAACACCGACAGCTTCATCTCGGCGGCCTCCTTCCAGGAGACCACCCGGGTGCTCACTGAAGCCGCCATCGAAGGCAAGAGCGATTGGCTGCGCGGCCTCAAGGAGAACGTGATCATTGGTCGCCTGATTCCTGCAGGCACCGGTTTCAGCGGCTTCGAAGAGGAGCTGCGGGCCGAGGCTGGTCCCCACCCCGACATTCTCGAGGAGGAAAATGCCGGCTACCGCCGTATGGCCAATCTGCGTCCGGACTACACCGTGGAGATGCCAGCCCCAACGGCCGCTGCCGCTGTCCTCGATGATCCTTCCGATGAGGATCTCGAGGCCACCCGCAGTCGCCATGGCATCGAAGCTGCCGGCAGCTCCTATGCGGCCTTTGCCCGCCCCAGCCTCGATGAGGTGATGGAAGAAGAGCTGATCGCCGATCCTGATGCGCTCGAGGGCCTTCAGGAAGAGGGCTTGCTCAGTGATGAGTGAGCCAAGCGGTCAGCTCAGCACCTAGCGTCATCGTCATGACGACTTCTTCAAGCGCCAAGACGGAGCTCGGCACCCCGGTGCCGCAGCGCCGTTTGCCGCGCTACGGATTCCACCTTCATAACGAGAAGCTCAACGGTCGGCTGGCCATGCTTGGTTTCATCGCCCTGGTGGCGCTGGAAGCCAAGCTCGGCCATGGCCTTCTGGTCTGGTGAGCGAGGCCGCTCCCATTGCCCTGTTGGGCATGGGAAAAGCCCAGCTGGAGCAGTGGGCCCAGAGCCACGGTCAGCCTGCGTTTCGCGGCAGGCAGCTGCACGACTGGATTTACGCCAAAGGCGTCAGCCGGGTCGAGCAGATCACGGTGCTCTCCAAGGGCTGGCGAGAGCAGTTGGTGACCTCGGTGCCACCAGGTTTGTTCGACTGGACGGGGCGTTCACGCGAGTTGCACCGCAGTGTGGCTGCCGATGGCACCACCAAATTGCTGCTGGCCACCCCCGACAATCTCAGCATTGAAACGGTCGGGATTCCGGCCGCCGAGCGGCTCACGGTGTGTGTCAGCTCCCAGGTGGGCTGCCCGATGGCCTGCCGCTTCTGTGCCACAGGCAAGGGCGGTTTGCAGCGCTCCTTGGCCGTTCACGAGATCGTCGATCAGGTGCTCTGGGTGCGTGAGGTCATGGGCATCCGCCCCAGCCATGTGGTGTTCATGGGGATGGGCGAGCCGCTGCTCAACCTTGACGCCGTGCTCGCTGCGATCGCTTGCCTGTGCAGCGAGCTGGGCATGGCCCAGCGGCAGATCACGCTCAGCACCGTCGGCGTGGCCAACACCCTGCCGCGGCTGGCCGAGCTGGCCTTGGCGCGCCTGGGCCGTGCCCAGTTCACCCTGGCGGTGAGCCTGCATGCCCCTGATCAGCGTCTGCGCGAGGAGTTGATCCCGACCGCCCATGCCTACCCGATCGAGGCCCTGCTCGACGACTGCCGCCGCTACGTCGCGATCACCGGGCGCCGCGTCAGCTTTGAGTACATCCTGCTGGGCGGGCTCAACGATCAACCACGCCATGCCGAGGCCTTGGCACGGTTGCTGCGCGGCTTCCAGAGCCATGTGAATCTGATTCCCTACAACCCGATCGACGAGGAAGCCTTCAGACGGCCCGAGCCTGCCGCTGTGGCCGCCTTCTGCCAGGTGCTGGCTGATCGGCATGTGGCCGTGAGCGTGCGCGCGAGCCGGGGGCTCGACGCCGACGCTGCCTGCGGGCAGCTGCGCAGACGATTGGCCGCAACCCTGCAGCCGGCCTAGCGTCGGGCCTTCTGGCTACGGCCCGATGGCTCTAGTCGACTGGCTGATCCTGATCGGCTACCTGGTGCTCAGCCTGGTGGTGGGTCTGTGGCTGGCACGGCGCAACCGCGATGAGGCCGACTACTTCGTGGCCGGCCGGCGGCTCACGGGTTGGTTGGCCGGGGCTTCGATGGCCGCCACCACGTTTTCGGTCGACACGCCGCTCTATGTGGCAGGTCTGGTCGGGGTGAGGGGACTGGCCGGCAACTGGGAATGGTGGAGCTTCGGCGTTGCCCATGTGGCGATGGCGGTGGTGTTTGCGCCGCTGTGGCGGCGCAGCGGAGTGCTGACCGACGCCGCCTTCACGGAGTTGCGCTACGGCGGTGCCGCGGCGGCCTGGTTGCGTGGGATCAAGGCTTTTCTGTTTGCACTGCCGATCAATTGCATTGGCATTGGCTATGCCTTTCTGGCGATGGCCAAGGTGAGTGAGGCCCTCGGCCTGGCGTCGACCCCGGCGGCCCGTCTCACCCTGTTGACCTGCGTGGGCCTGCTGGTGCTGATCTACACGGCCGCCGGTGGGCTCTGGGCGGTGGTGGTGACTGACATGCTGCAGCTGGTGCTGGCGCTGGCCGGCGCCATCGCTGTGGCGGTGTTTGCCGTGCAGGCTGCCGGTGGCATCGACACCATGCTGGCGAGCCTGCGGGAGCTCCAGCGGCCAGAACTGCTGGCCCTGGTGCCGTGGCAGCTTGAGGGTGCACGGTTGAGCTGGCTCGATGGGGCTGGCATCTCGCTGCCCACCTTCAGTGCCTATATCGCCCTGCAGTGGTGGAGCTTCCGCCGCAGCGACGGTGGCGGTGAGTTCATTCAGCGGCTGCTGGCCACCCGTGACGAGCGGCAGGCGCGCATCGCCAGCTGGGTGTTTCTTGCCGTCAACTACCTGTTGCGCAGCTGGCCCTGGATTCTGGTGGCACTCGCTGCTGTGGTGCTGCTGCCGGAGTCCACCGACTGGGAGCAGAGCTATCCGCTGCTGGCGGTCAAGCTGCTGCCGCCGGTGGCGCTTGGCCTGGTGGTGGTGTCGTTGGTGGCGGCCTTCATGAGCACCGTGAGCACGGCGGTCAACTGGGGTGCCAGCTATCTCACCCACGACCTTTACCAACGCTTCCTGCGACCCGCCGCAGCGCAGCGCGAACTGTTGCTGGTCGGCCAGCTGGCTTCGGTGTTGCTGGTGGCGCTCGGGGTGTTGACCGCCCTGCTGAGCAGCAACATCGGCACGGTGTTTCGCCTGGTGATCGCCATCGGCACAGGCCCTGGGGTGGTGCTGGTGCTGCGTTGGTTCTGGTGGCGGATCAATGCGGCGGCCGAGTTGGCGGCGATGCTGGGCGGCTTCCTGGTGGGTTTCTGCACCTCGGTGGTGCCGTTGCTGCGCATTGATGACTACGGTCTGCGGCTGCTGGTCACCACGGTGGTCACGGCCGTGCTCTGGATTCTGGTGATGCTCGCCACGCCGCCCGAGTCGGCGGCTGTGCTGGAGCGCTTCGTGCAGCAGGTGCGGCCCGCCGGGCCGGGCTGGGCCGGCTGGCGGCGGCGCTGTGGGGTGGAGCCGCAGGAGAGCCTGCTGGATCTGATCAGTCAGTTGCTGCTGAGCTGTGCGGTGCTGTTCGGAGCCCTGCTGGGAATCGGCGGTTTTCTGCTCAAGCTGCCCCTCTGGGGCTGGGGAGGGCTGGTGGTGGCCAGCCTCGGGGCGGCTGGTCTGCAGCAGCGGTTGGTGTTGCAGCGCTGGCTGCGGGCTGGCACGCGATGATGCGCGCTGGCTGCGAGCACCGTTGACCGTGCAGTTCTTTCGATCCACCCTGTTGCCTGCCGCCATCGTGCTGCTGTTTGGCCTGGCCCTGTTTGCCGTGAGCGCCCGCATTTGGCTGCCCGGCGACATGCTGGCGCCAGCACCCATTCAGTGAGGCAGGGCCGTTGAGCGCGCAGGAGCAACCAGTCTTTGACGGCTCCAGTGGACCTGCCTGGAAGCCGTATGACGAGAACGCCAGTCATGAGCTGGTGCTGGATCCTGACGTGCTTGCTGCCGAGCTGGCGCAGGAGCTGTTGGGCGATCCCCTCGACGACATCGAGCCCGATGAGATCGCCAGTGCCGATGCCGCTGCCGAATGCGACCTCGGCCTGACCCTGCTTGGCGGTGATCACGATGCGCGCCTACAGGGGCTGCGCATCTTCTGTGAGCACCGCGATCCGCGGGCGATCCCGAGGTTGCTGCCTTTGCTCGAGGCGCCCTGTCCGATCGAGCGCATGAGCGCGGTGTATGCCCTGGGACGCAATCCAACGCCACTGGCGGTGGAGCCGTTGCTCGCGCTGTTGGCGAGCGACAGCAATGGCTATGTGCGCAAGGCGGTGGCCTGGAGCCTCGCCAACTTTGCTGATGCACCGGTGCTCCATCCGTTGATCCGTTCACTGCAGGTCGACGTCGCGGCTGTGCGCCTTTGGGCCGCCACCTCGTTGGCCGATGTGGGTGCCACGGGTCCGGCCAAGGCCGATCCAGCGGCGGCCCAGTTGCTGCAGAGCCTGCGCATCGACAGCGAAGCGGCCGTGCGCAGCAACAGCGCCTGGGCGCTGGGGCGGCTCTATCCCGATCTGATCGAGCCCCGGCAGCAGGCTGTGGTGCAGGCCTTGCTGCAGACCTTGCTCGCCGACTCGGAAGCCAGCGTGCGCGATGAGGCGCGTCTGGCGCTCGAGCAGCTTGAGCAACCCCAGGTGCTGGAGCAGTTGCAGACCCTGGTCGATGAAGGTTTGCTCAACTGAGTCAACCCCAGCGCAGCGCCGCTAACATCCATCAACTCGCTGGCGTGTGCTTGGCCTTACAGCCCTCGCTCCAGACCATTCGGTTCCGCATTCGCTCTGATGGCCGTGTCGAGGAGACCGTTGAAGGCCTCTTTGGCAGCGCTTGCGAGCGGCTGACTGAGCAGATCGAGGCTCGCCTCGGGACCGTGCAGCAACGCCAGCCCACGGCAGAGGCCTACCAGGCCACGGCGTTGACCTCCCAGCTCAGCGCCTGCCTTGAGGCCGCCAGCACCACCCCGCTCCCCTGATTTCTTGCCCGGTAGCGATGTCGCACTTCAGCACGATCAAGACCGAGTTGCGTGACCGCCAAGCCCTTGAGGCTGCACTCGGCGCCTTGGGCCATTCCCCTGTGGCTGGACCGCGTCAGGTCAGGGGATACCGCGGCCAGCAGGATCAGGCCGAGCTTGTTGTCTCGCCAGAGCAGGGCGGCGATTTTGGTTTCCGCCTCAATGCCCAGAGCGGAACCTATGAGCTTGTCGCCGATCTCGATCTCTGGTCGCTGCCGGTCCCCCCAGAGCGTTTCTTGAGCCAGCTCAACCAGCGTTATGCCCTCGAAGCGATCCTCGCTGCCAGCAAAGCCGAGGGTTTTCAGGTTGCCGAACAGACCAACAGCGACGACGGCTCCATTGAGCTGGTGGTGACGCGCTGGAGCTGAAGCCCAGCGGCCGATGACGGTCGATCCCTCGCTGGCGTTCGATGTTGAGTCCGGTGGCTCCCGGCTCAACCCAACAGGCCTCGAGCCTCTGCTCGGCGGGGTCTTGCGTCAGCGTGCCGTGTGGGTCGATGAGGCGGTTTGCATCGGTTGCCGCTATTGCGCCCATGTGGCCTCCAACACCTTTGTGCTGGAACCTGACCTGGGACGTTCGCGGGCCATCAGGCAAGACGGTGACAGCACCGAGCGAATCCAAGAGGCGATCGACACCTGCCCGGTGGATTGCATTCATTGGGTCAGTTACGACGAGCTGCCCACGCTCGAGCAGCGTCTGCGCGAGCAGGAGCTGCAGCCGCTTGGCTTGCCAGCTCCTGCGCGGTTCAAGCGGACCCTGCCCCGTCCATGACGCTTCCCAGTGGCTGTTTGGCCGGTAGCCCCACCGCCCTGGGGTACTGACGCGGGCAGCCTTGCTTGGGCCGCAGCGTGATCGCGGTGCGCTGGCCGCGTCCGGCGGGCAGCTCGCAGCGCATCACCTGCTCGATGCCGGCATTGAGGCTGCGTGCTGCTGCTGAGAGCTGGCGTTGATCAGCGTCTGACCATTGCCCTCGGTACAGCAGGGCTTGGCCGTCGGGTTTGAGGAGCGGCACGAGATACTCGGCCACCACTGGAGCGGGAGCTACGGCACGGGCGACAGCCCAGTCGAACCCGCCGCGCCAGGGGGCGCTGCGTCCCAGCTTTTCGATCCGCTCACTGCAAAAGTGCAGCCTTGGCGCCAGCCCAAGGGCTGCCGCCATGGCGCGTACGGCTTCGATCTTGCGGTGCACCGAGTCGACCAGGCTCAACTCGGCTTCGGGTAGGGCAATGGCCAGCGCCAGACCCGGAAAGCCCCCGCCTGTGCCGACATCGATCAGCCGCAGCGGGTTGCCATCGGTGCTGGCGCTGTGCTGGGCGCGCAGCACGGCAGCCATGGGCCAGAGGCTGTCAAACACCTGGGCGATCCAGTAGTCATCCCCTTCGACCAGGCGCGTCAGGTTGAGCCTGCTGTTCCACTGTTGCAAGTGCTGCTGCAGCTGCACGAACAACTCCAGCTGCTGGGGGCTGGGTTGCCATCCCAGCCGTTGCCACAACGGCGCCATTGGATCAGTGCTCACGCAGGGCTGAACCGGCAAGGGTTCTGCCCTTTCTAGGATCGACCAAACCCCAGGGCCATGACCGCTCCCAGCCATTACCAGCGGCTCGGTGTTCCGGACCATGCCGATGCTGATGAGTTGCGGCAGGCCTTTCGCCGGCTCAGCAAGCGCTATCACCCCGACACAACGGCCCTGCCACCTGCAGCGGCTGCCGTTGCCTTTGAGCAACTGCAGCTCGCCTACAGCGTGCTCAGTGATCCCCAGCAGCGTCGCCTCTACGACGCGTCACGGCAGCTTGAGGCTGCGCCGCAGCAGCAGGTTGCGCTGCCCAATCAGGTGCGCCGGCCCCTCTCGGGTGGGGAGTGGCTCGCGTTGCTGCTGTTGCTTGTGGCCGCTGTGTTTGCGCTGGTGCTAGGGGTGGGTCTGGCCTGGCTGCGTGGGGCCGATCTGATGCAATGGCCCAGTTGGTGGCTGGAGGCCAGGTGAGCACGATGGGTGTCCAAGGGCCTGATGAGCCGAGTCCCCAAGGTGGACTGCCGGAACCACAAACCCCGCTGTATCACCATCCGCTGCCTGAGCTGGAAGCGTGGTTGCGCAGTCTCGGCGGGCGTCAGCGCGCCAACCATTCCAGTCAGTGGGATCTGCATCAGCCGCAGTGGAGCGCCCTGGTTGAATTCGACGTCGAAGAGCTGCGCGTGAGTTGGTTGCAGGACGGCCAACAGAGCGTGCGCCAGTTCCCCTATGGCCTCTCAAGAGCCGATGTGGAGGCGGCGATTCTGGCTGGCCCATGAGGCAGAGCCGCCAAGCGCGTTGAGACAGAACGTCGGCCGCTTGCCATGATGGAGAGGTTCAGCAAGCTTTTGCGGGCCACGCCATGGCTCCCGCCCGATTCAACCGCTCTGATTCCAGCTCTCGCGGCAGACGTTTGGTGTCGCGCAGGTTTCTCAGTGACACTGAGCTCGACTCGAAGCGTTCGCTGAACGAACGTTGCCGCGCCTGGGGGCCTGGCGAGATGTTTGCCGAAGGCCAGTGGCAGGCGATTCGCGTGCAGCTGGAGCGGCAAGGCTGGCACCCCTCCCAGATTGAGCTGGTGCACGATCAGCTGCGTCAGGGTTGGCCCCTGGCCACGGCCAAGCTGCACGCAGCGCGGTTGTCGGGTCACTGCCCCATCAAGGGCCTGAGCGAATCTTGATCACGCCCCTCAGCGGCAGATCTCGCTGCGCCGTTCAGCCGGGCCTGACCAGGGCCCGCAGTTGACCCAGCGCACCACCGACAGCTCGAAGTCGGTGAACAGCACCAAAATCGCTCCGCATAGAACAAGCACCACCAGAGTGATGGCGCTGTGACGCTTCTGCATCAGCACCGCTGTGACTGTTGCAAGGCTACGAGCCGCTGCCGCAGCACAACATCGGGTTGCTGCTGCTGCCACTGCTGCGCCAGGGCAGCGGCGCACAGGGGCTGAATCAGTGGCAGCTGGGCCACAACCGGTACCCCAGCGATCGCCTCGAGGGTGCGAGGGTTGTCGGGGTGCGGCGGGCCATTGAGCACAAGCCCCAGCACCGGAATCTGCCGCCGCTGCAGGGCTTCAAGCGACAGCAGGCAATGGTTGAGCGTGCCAAGGCCGCTGCGGCCCACCAGCAGCACCGGCAGACCCCAGCGTTGCAATTGCTCGATCTGCAGCCAGTCGCGCCTCAGCGGCACCAGCAGCCCTCCTGCGGTCTCAACGATCAATGGGCCTGCGCAGTGGGGCAGTTCGAGCCGCTCAGCTTCGATCGTGACCCCGTCGTGCTCGGCAGCCCAGTGCGGTGACACCGGGGCTGTGAGCCGGTAGGCCTCATCCAGCACCCGCTCAGCCGGAAGATCGAGCAGCTGCTGAACCCGGCTGCTGTCGCTGCCATCGGCAAGCCCGCTTTGCACGGGTTTCCAATAACAGGCCTGCAGGCCCTGCACCAGCCAGGCGCTGATCACGGTCTTACCGACGTCGGTGTCGGTGCCGCACACCACAAGCTGCAGGGGCTCAGTCATGGCTCAGCGTTGTTCGCCTGGGCGTTGTGCCAGCAGCATCAAGATGCGCCAACTGACCTGCTCATCGGCAGGCCAGTGGTTTAGCAGTTGGCGCCATTGGCCGGGGCGCAACGGGGGGTGGTCGCTGTAGCTGGCTCCCAGCTGCTGCAGCTGTCTGAAAAAGGCGCGTCCGCCCGGGCCGTAGCGAGGGCTGAACTGCATCTCCTGGTGATGCCTGAGCGCCAGCACGCTGCCTGCGCTCTGCAGCAGCTCACTGGCAGCGGGCAGCGGCCAGGCGGTGCATGGCACCTCGGCGCGACTGGCCGCCTGGTGCCACTGGGCAAAACTTCCGGCAACGGGGACGGCCACAACCAGCCAGCCACCTGGCGCCAGCGCCTTGGCCCACTGCTTGAGAGCTGCTGCGGGTCGGCTGAGCCAGTGCAACCCGAAGCTGCTGGTCAGCAGGGCGCTGCCCTGAAGGCAGGCCGGCAGTCCCTCATTGAGATCCCACAGCAGCCGTTGTGTGGTGGATCCAGCCAGTGGATTGTGTTGCAGCAGGGCTGCGCTGCCATCGAGTTGCAGCAGCTGATGCTGCGGGGCCAGTTGCTGCAGGGCTTGACCCACCAGGCCGCTGCCGGCGCCCAGATCGGCCATGGGCCCTGCAGGCATCGGCAGCGCCGCGATGCGGCGTGCCAGCCGCCAGGCCATGGCGCGCTGCAGGCCAGCGTGCTGGTCGTAATGCTGCGCCTTGCGGCTGAAGTGTGTGCAGATCGACGCTGCTGTTTGCCTCATGACTGCACAAGAGCGCCAATCCAGGCGTTCACCATGGCAATGGTCGGCGTGTCGATCAGGCCATGGCCGGCAGCACCAAAGCTGAGCACATCGGCCTGTGGCAAGGAGCGCTGCAGCTCCTGCCGTGCTGCCGGGGCCACGATCTGGTCAGAGCCTGCTTGAAGCAGCAGCACCTTGGCGTCCGGGGGAAATCCAGCGGGCAGCGAGCTGCTCTGGGCGATCAGGTCCAGGTCCTGCTGCAGCAACTCCAGCCCGGTTGGACGCAGCGGTTCAGCGGCGGGAGAGGCTTGCAGCAGCTCGGCCGGTGCGGGGGCGGCCACCTGCTCAAGGAAGCTCTTGAGCATGCGTTCGGGCTCTGGGCCCCGCAACTGGGCGGCCATGCTGGCCAGGGCTGCCGCGATGCTGCGCCCTGCGCGACCTTCAGGAACAAAGCGGGCAAAACTGGTCAGCAACACCACCGCATCGGCTGCGGCCAAGACCTCTGGCGCAAGCAGATGGGGCCCCAGCGAATGGGCAATCACCACGTTTGTGGCAGTGGCGCTCTGCCAGGTGGGTTGCCTTGCCGGTAGCCGGCCATAGCCCCGTTCGCCGCAGCACCATGTCCAGCCCTGTTGCTGCCAGCTGGGCAGCCATGGATCCCAGCTGCGGCTGTCGCCGCACCACCCATGCATGGCAACCAACTGAACTGGATCGCTCATGGGACCCCCAGGGCGCCAAGTAGGCGGCTCAAGCTGCCGGCCGGCAGGTCGTGGCGCAGCACGATCCTCAGTCGGGCGCTGCCCTGGGGCACGGTGGGCGGGCGGATGGCCACACACAGCAGCCCCTGGCGCTCGAGCCGCTGTTGCAGCTCGAGCGCCCGCTGCTCGCTGCCTACCAGCAACGGCAGAACGGGCCCGTTGCCGGCCGGCCTGGGCCAGCCCGCTGCGGCGATCGCCTGCCGCCAGCGCGCGGCGCGCTGTTGCAGCAGCAGTGCAGGATCCTGCCCGCTGCTCTGCTGCTGCTGAATCCAGTGCACCGCCGCCGCCGCACCAGCTGCCAGGACCGGTGCCAGGGCCGTGGTGTAGCGGAAGGCGCCGCTGCTCTGCAGCAGCCATTCGATGGTTGTGGCATCGCCCGCCAGGAAGGCCCCGCCGCTGCCCAGCGCCTTGCCGAAGGTGCCGCTGATCAGCGCGATGCCCGGCTGGCCGTAGCCCAAGCCCCTGCCGCCGCTGCCCATCACCCCAAGGGCGTGGGCCTCGTCGAGCACGAGCGCTGCGCCATAGCGCTCACACAGGGCTACCAGCGCCTGGGCATCGGGACTGGTGCCTTCCATGGAAAACAGGCTCTCGCTGAGCACCACCAGGCGCTGCTGGGCCGAGGCGCCGCGGGCCGTGTTGAGGCGGCGTTCAAGATCGGCCAGATCGTTGTGGGCAAAGCGCTGCAGAGGCGCGCCACTGCAACGCACCCCAGCCAGCAGCGAATGGTGGATCAAGCGATCGGCCAGCACCAGGCTGTGGCGATCAGCCAGCGCGCTCACTGCGGCAATGTTGGCTTGAAAGCCGCTGGGAAACAGCAAGGCCCGTTCACGCCCCAGCCAGGCGGCGAGAGCGCTTTCGAGTCTGACGTGCACGGCACGGGTGCCGCTGACCAGCCGCGAGGCGCCAGCACCGAGGCCGCTGCAGCTGAGCTCCTGTTGGGCCGCGGCGAGGATCGCCGGGTGGCCGCTCAGGCCCAAATAGTCATTGCTGCTCAAATCCAGCAGGGCTGCTGCTGGCTCCTCTTGGAGGTCTGTCTCTTGGGGTGTGAGCTGGCAGCTCTGCCCTGGGCAGAAGCTCCGCAGCCGGCGCCTGCTGGCTACAGGTACCGCTGTGGCTGCGCGCAACAGGGCCTGCTGCCAAGGCTGCAGAGCGGCTTCACTGTCCTGACGGTTCGGCAGGCCCATGGGGCTCAGTCTGGTGCAGCAGGGTGCCGGGCCGCTGGCCTGTTGATCTGGCCAATAGGATTGCTGCAGAAGCGGTTTGCTTACCGTCGCGCGCGCATCGGCCATCGATCTCCAGGGTTCTGATGCTCAGCCTGAGGGAACCGGCGGGGTACCTCCGCTTGCGCACTTGTTTCCCTTTGCGCTGGATGGCTTTCAGCTTGAAGCGATCGATGCCCTCAACCAGGGGCAATCGGTCGTGGTCAGCGCCCCCACTGGCAGCGGCAAGACCCTGGTGGGCGAGTACGCCATTCACCGCGCCCTGGCCCACGGCCAGAAGGTGTTTTACACAACCCCGCTCAAGGCGCTCTCCAACCAGAAGCTGCGCGACTTCCGCGAGCAGTTCGGTGTCGACAACGTCGGCCTGCTCACCGGTGATCTGAGCCTCAACCGCGAGGCGCGGATCGTGGTGATGACCACCGAGATCTTCCGCAACATGCTCTACGCGGAGATCGACCACCCCGACAACGACCCGCTGGCCGATGTCGAGGCGGTGGTGCTCGACGAGTGCCACTACATGAACGATTCCCAGCGCGGCACCGTCTGGGAGGAATCGATCATTCACTGCCCGCCTGCTGTGCAGCTGGTGGCGCTCTCGGCCACCGTCGCCAATGCCGGCCAGCTGACCGACTGGATTGAACGGGTACACGGGCCCACGCGGCTCGTGCTCAGCGATCACCGGCCGGTGCCCTTGAGCTTCAGCTTTTGCAGCGCCAAGGGCCTGCACCCCCTGCTTAACGACGAGGGCACGGGCCTGCATCCCAACTGCAAGGTGTGGCGAGCCCCCAAGGGCAACAAGCGCAAGGGGCCCAAGACCCCCAAGCCGCCCCAGCCCGAGGCACCGCCATTGGGTTTTGTGGTGGCGCAGATGGCCGAGCGGCAGATGCTGCCGGCGATCTATTTCATCTTCAGCCGCCGCGGCTGCGACAAGGGGGTGCGCGATCTGGGCAAGGTCTGCCTGGTCAACCCCGACGAACAGGCCCGCATTCAGGCCCGGCTGAACACCTTTGTGGCCGCCACACCTGAGGCCGTGCGTGAGGGGGGGCATGCCGACGCGCTCACGCGGGGCATCGCTGCCCACCACGCGGGTGTGTTGCCGGCCTGGAAGGAGCTGATTGAGGAGCTGTTTCAGCAGGGGTTGATCAAGGTGGTCTTCGCCACCGAGACCCTGGCCGCCGGCATCAACATGCCGGCTCGCACCACCGTGATCTCGGCGCTGTCGAAACGCACCGAGCGGGGGCACCGCCCTCTGATGGGCAGCGAGTTTCTGCAGATGGCGGGCCGGGCCGGTCGCCGCGGTCTCGACTCCCAGGGCTATGTGGTCACGGTGCAGAGCCGTTTTGAAGGGGTGCGCGAGGCCGGCCAGCTGGCCACAGCTCCGGCCGATCCGCTGGTGAGCCAGTTCACCCCCAGCTACGGCATGGTGCTGAACCTGCTGCAGCGCTACGACCTGGCCAAGGCCAAGGAGCTGGTCGAGCGCAGTTTCGGCCGCTACCTGGCCACGCTGGATCTGGCCGACGACGAGGCCGCCATCGCCGAATTGCGCGAGCTGCTCGAGCAGCTCGAGGACGGCTCGGGCGATGTGCCTTGGGAAGACTTTGAGGACTATGAAAAGCAGCGCGGCCGTTTGCGTGAGGAGCGGCGCCTGTTGCGCATCCTGCAGAACCAGGCCGAGGAGACCCTGGCCCATGAGCTGACCCTGGCGTTGCAGTTCGCCAGCGAGGGTTCACTGGTGAGCGTCAAGGCGCCCCAGCTCAGGGGCCGCGTCTGTCCGGCGGTGATCGTGGAGAAGGTCAGTGGGCCAGGGCAGTTCCCCCTGCTGCTGTGCCTCACCGACGACAACATCTGGATCCTGCTGCCCTGCTCAGCGGTGGTGAGCCTGCACGCCGAGCTGAGCTGCCTGCAGGTGAAGCAGCTCGATGCTCCCGAGCTGCGCCATGCCGGTGAGCTGCGCCATGGCGATCAGGCCAGCGGCGGCCTGGCGTTGGCGGTGGCCTCGATGGCTCGCCGCCACGACATGCACACCCCCCAGTACGACCTGGCGGCTGAAGTGCAGGCGCAAGCCCAGCTGGTGCAGGCTCTCGATGAGGAGCTGGAGCTGCATCCCGCCCACCGCTGGGGTGATCGCAAGCAGCTCAAGAAGCATCGCCGCCGCATGGAAGAGCTGGCCCTTGAGCTCGAAGAGCGTCAGCGGTTGCTGCACTTCAGGTCGAACCGCCACTGGGACACGTTTCTGGCGTTGATCGAGGTGCTGCGTCATTTCGGGGCCATGGCGGGTGACGAGGGCCTCGATCCCACCGAGATCGGCCGCACCGTGGCAGCCCTGCGCGGCGACAACGAGCTCTGGCTGGGCCTGGCGCTGATGAGCGGCCACCTCGATGAGCTGCCGCCGCCCGAGCTGGCGGCGGTGCTCGAGGCGATCTCCACCGAGGTGAACCGGCCCGACCTGTGGTGCGGCTTCCCGCCGCCGCCCGCGGTCGATGAGGCCCTGCACGACCTGCGCGGGCTCAGGCGCGAGCTGGGCCGCCAGCAGGAGCGGGCCAAGGTGGCCTTCCCGATCTGGTGGGAGCCCGAGCTCACCGGCCTGGTGGAGGCCTGGGCCCGCGGCGCCAGCTGGAGCGATGTGATCGCCAACACCTCACTCGATGAGGGCGATGTGGTGCGGCTGCTGCGCCGCACTGTCGACCTGCTGGCCCAGGTGCCTTACTGCGAGGCCGTGAGCCAGCAGTTGCGCGACAACGCCCGCGCCGCCCTCAAGGCGATCAACCGCTTCCCGGTGTGCGAGCTGGAAGACCTGCTGCCCAAGGCCCCGGCGGCCATCGAGCGGCCCAAGCCTGAGCTCAGCGATTTCGCCAGCCCCCACAGCGACGTGGTGGGTTGAGGCCTGGACTGTCCGCAGCAGTCCACGGCAGACCCGAGTCCTTGTGTTCCGCATCAGGCTTCAGATCCTCAATCACGTCACCACCTCCTGCGGCGAATCGCCGAACAATTCGATGTATGGCTGATAGCAGAAGCGCCGGTGGCGTTTCTGCCCTGTCATCTCCCGAAGGATGCCCAGGGCTTCCAGCCGGGCCACCAGGCTGTTGGCGGCGGGGTAGGTGGTGGCAATCAACTGTTCAATCGCGTTCACACTCACGATCGGCCGGTCAAACAGGCTCTCCAGCACCCGGTGGCCGTTGGCGGCGGCGCGGCCCAAGTGGTCGGTGATCAGGGTGCGGTGCTCCTCCCGCAACGCCAGGATGCGGCGGGCTGTGAGGCTCGCCTCCTGGCTCACCTCGGTCACACCCCGCAGAAAGAAGGCCAGCCAGCCCTCCCAGTCGCCCTGCTCACGCACAGCCTGCAAATGGTCGTAATAGGCCTGGCGGTGCCTCTTGAAGTAATGCGAGAGGTAGAGCACCGGCTTTTGCAGAATGCCCTTCTCGGTGAGCAGGAAGGTGATCAGCAGCCGCCCCACGCGACCGTTGCCATCCAGAAAGGGATGGATGGTTTCGAACTGGGCATGGGCCAGGCCGATGCGTATCAGGGCCGGCAGATCGTCCTGAGCATGCAGAAACTGCTCCAGAGCGCCCAGCGCCTGCGGCAGCTCCTCCGGGGGTGGCGGCACAAACGTGGCCGTGGCCAGGCTGCAGCCGCCGGGGCCGATCCAGTTTTGGCTGCGGCGCAGCTCACCAGGCGTCAGCCGGCTACCGCGCACGCTCTGCAGCAGTTCGGCGTGGATCTCGCCGATCAGCCGCATCGACACCGGCAAGGTGGCCAGTCTCTGGAGGCCATGGTTCATCGCGCGCACATAATTCACCACCTCATCCACATCGCGCGGCAGGCTTTCGGCGCCAAAGAGGTTGGCCTCCGCCGCCAGCAGGTCCTGCAGGGAGCTCTGGGTGCCTTCGATCTGGCTGGAGAGCACGGCCTCCTTGCGCACATACATGAACACGAACAGATCGGGGTTCGGCAGGGTTTCCACCGAGCCATCCAGCCGGCCCAGGGCTCGATCGGCCTGGGAGAGCAGCACCTGCAGCTCGCCGCTCAGCTGCAGCGGCGGATCGGGTGGCAGCGGCGCCGGATGAAAGGCCCGGTAGCCCGAGGGCTGGCTGCGATAGGTGCCGGCACGATCGGAGCGGACTTGCAACATGGTGTCGACAGCCTTTCCTATGGACCCATTTGGCCTCCATGGTAAGCACAGCCTTTAATATGGACAGGCATTGGAGCGTGTGGTTGTCGCTGCCTTGTCCATGGCTCCTCATCACCCCACTCCCACCAGCAGCCCATCCAGCAATCCTTCGGCCTCTTTCTCGATGGCGAGGATGTCGGCGCTGATCTCCTCGAGCGTGCCCAGGGGCTGCGGTTTGTAGAAATGACGGGTGAAGCTGTCTGGCCTCTGTCCTCACCACAGGATCTGGCAGGGGAAGCTGGCGAGCTGGGGATCGGCGCTCAGCAGCACGAGGTGCTCGAGTTCGGCCTGGGCGGCCAGCATGCGGTCAAAGGGATCGCGATTGGGCTGGGTGTAGCTCCCGGCTCGGATCGCATGGGCGAGGGCGATCGGCAAGGGTTCAAAGCCATCGGCCTGCAGCAGCGACGGGAACGCGCTGATGGCACTGCTCAGCTCGGGCAGCTTGCCCTGGTGGTGCTTGAGGCTCAGCTCCCAGGCTGAGGCGGTGCTCACCAGCACCCTGGCGTTGGGGTTGCTCAGGATGGCCAAGACCGCTGGCGAGAGGCGATCGGGTTCAAACCACCACCACAGCAGCCCGTGACTGTCGAGCAGGTAGCTGGTTTCGATCACAGCGGGCCGCTCTCCCAGTCGGCGAGCTCCTCGGAGGTGAGCGGCTCCAGCAGCGCATCGGGTTGGCTGAGTGGTCCCTGGCTGCGCAGACGTCCGGGGATCCGTGTGGGGGTGGGTGCTTCCAGCGGCATCAGCCGCGCCCAGGGTTTGCCGGCTTTGGCCAGCACGATGGTTTCGCCGGCATGGGCCTGGTCGATCAGCCGCGACAGGTTGGTTTTGGCTTGGTGCACATTGACCAGTCGCATGGGCGCCTGTAGCGGTCTTGGTTAGCTTAGGGCTGGACTAAGTCCGCGGCCGCAGCACCAGCCACACACACAGCAGCAGGCCACCGGTACTGAGCACCGTGTAGATCCAGTCGGCGTAGGGCGTCCAGAACAGGGCGGGATGGGTGATGGCCGCGCGCAACAGGGACAGGGGCTCGAGATCACAACCCATCACAACCCATCACAACACGGTTGGCGCTGCTCGAGCACTGTTCGCACAGTGGGGGTCGTGGTGAGCGCAAGCTCTGTCATGGCCTTTCACGAACTGGGCGCGCTGTCGCCGGCTGCAGTGGCGGCCTTGGCCGACACCTGCGAAGCCCTGATCACGGCCGAAGGACGTGAGCAGGCCAGCCAGCGCGAGCGCCAGCTGCAGCAGCAGCTGTTCACGATGCTGCTGGGCCGACCCTGGCCCAGCCAGGTTTCGGCGGCCGTGCCTGCTGGACTCTCCGGATTGATCACCGGCAGGCGCCAGCGGCAGCAAGTGATGCAGCTGCTCACCGTGCTGGCCTTTCTGGAGCCCCGGCTGGATCAGGCCAAGGTGCAGGTGCTCGAGCGGGTGGCGGCCGAGCTGCAGGTCGAGGCGGCGGTGGTGGCCGACCTGGAGCAGGTGTGCCGCAAGCATGTGCTCAAGGCCTTCGGCGATTGGTACCGCCGCACCTTTCACGACCTCAACGACGACGGGGTTGTGCAGGGCTATGGGCGCTTCATCCTGCCGATGCTGGGCCTGGGGATCGATCAGGCCCATCTTCAGCGCTACCAGGCCCTGGCGCAGGCGCCCGCCGGCAGCTTTGGTGCAGCGCTGCAGGCCTACTACGACCACAACGGGTTCCCCTACCCCGGGAGTCGCAAGGGGTTGCCTTACGACTACGTGGCCATTCACGACGTGCACCATGTGATCGGCGGGTATGCCACCGATCCCCAGGGAGAGCTCGAGGTGCTGGCCTTCAGCATGGGCCTGTTTCCGGATCACGCCCTGTTGATCGCCCTGCCGGCCCTGCTGCAATTTCAAATGGGCATTGCCGATCCGCTGGCGGGCAGCGTGGCGCCCAAGCTCACCGATCAGCTCGATGCACCGGCCTTTGCCGTTGCGCTGCAGCGTGGGGCCGCAGCCAGCGGCCCGATCCGCGATTTTCACTGGGATTTCTGGCCCTGGATCGAGCGGCCGCTGGATGCGGTGCGCCGCGACCTGCAGGTCGCGGGCTGAAGCCGTGATGAACCCCTCCCGCATTCGCATCCTGGCGGTGGGCAAGGTGCGCAAGGGCTGGGTGAGCGAGGGCGTTGAGCTCTACCGCAAGCGGCTGCCGGGCCTCGAGGTCGTTGAGCTGCGCGATGGCGGCATGGCCCGCGAGGCCGAGGCGATCAGCGCCGAGCTGCGCAGCGGCGAGCAGCTGGTCGCGCTCTGCGAGGAGGGCCAGACCTATGACTCCATCGCCTTCGCCAAGGCCCTCGAGGGCTCCGGTTCCGAGCGGCTGGCGTTTGTCATCGGTGGGGCCGATGGCCTGGACCCGGCGCTCAAGGCCCGGGCCCACTGGCGGCTGAGCCTTTCGCCGATGACCTTCCCCCACGAGCTGGCGCGGCTGCTGTTACTCGAGCAGCTGTACCGGGCTCTGTCGATTCAGGAGGGCGGGCCGTATCACCGCTTGGGCGCTTGAGTGGGGTGGTGCTGCGTCGCCCCTCTGCCATGACCACCATCACCAGCCGCTACGACGGCGGCCTGCGCTGCAGCTCCAGCCATGGGCCGTCGGGCAGCGAGCTTGAGACCGACGCCCCCACCGACAACCAGGGCCAGGGGGAGCGCTTCTCACCCACCGACCTGGTGGCTACGGCCCTGAGCACCTGCATCCTGACGATTCTGGGCATCGTGGCTGCGCGCCATGGCTGGGCCCTCGAAGGGGCCAGCGCCCGGGTGGAGAAAACCATGACGGCCGAGGCGCCCCGCAAGATCGCCCTGCTCGAGGTGTGGATCACCCTGCCGGCGGGGCTCGATGACAGCCAGCGGGCGCTGCTGCAGCGGGCCGGCGAGGGCTGCCCGGTGAAGCTGAGCCTGGAGGGTGCGGTGCCAATGCGGTTGCATTGGGCTTGACGACGCATCCACTCCTTTGAGCGACGCAACCCTGTGGCAGCGGCTGCTGCCACAGGCCCTGGGGGCGGCGGTGAGCCCCCTGCTGCTGCTGGGTCAGCTGGCCCAGCTCATCGGCTCTGACACGCTGCGGCTGCAGCTGCGCCGCAGCGCGGCCTATTTGCTGGGGGCTTCGTTGGTGGTGGTGATCTGGAGCTGGATCGGCGGCTGGATCGCCAACCGTCTGCCTCAGAACCAGGGCGGTCCGGATCCAGTGGCAGCGGTGGTGCAGTTGATGCTCGGGCTGGCACTGGCCTGCATGAGCCTGCGGATCCTGGTTCGCAACGAGAACGGTTCGCTGGCAGTAGAAGCCACTGACACGGCCGAAGCCAAGCCGGCGTCCCTGGGGCTGAAACGGGCACTGCTGAGCGGAACCAGCCTGATGGCGGTCAACCTCACCTCACTGGTGCTGTTCCTGCCCGCATCGCAGGACATCGGCCGCTCTGGTCTGCCTTGGCCAGTGCGCCTGTCGGCCTGGCTCGTGCTTGATCTGCTGACCTTGCTGCCTGTGTGGTTCCCGCCGTTGCTGCTGCTGCTGAGCGGCACGGCAGGTCACCGGCTGTTGTGCTCACTGGGGTCGTGGGTGCAGCTCCACCGGCGCAGCATCGACGGTGCCGTGGCCGCTGGATTTGCAGCGCTGTTGCTTGCCCGTGGCCTGGCTGATCTCTAGGGCGCGCGAGCGTGCCTCAGATCGCCAGCCGCTCCCAGATCACCCCCAGGTTGGCCTGGTGCAGCTCGGTGGCAAAGCACTCCGCCAGCTGCGCGGGGCTCAGCTTGGCGGTGACCTCGGGGTCAGCCTCGAGGTTGGCTTTGAAGTTGCCGCCTTCGGTGTTCCAGGCGGTGTGGGCGTTGCGCTGCACAATGCGGTAGGCGTCTTCGCGGCTGATGCCGCTCTCGACCAGGGCCAGCAGCACCCGTTGGCTGAAGACAACCCCGCCATACACATTCATGTTGCGGGCCATGTTCTCGGGATACACCCCCAGGCCCTCGATCACGGCGGTCATCTCCCTGAGCATGAAGTGCAGGGTCACCGAGCAGTCGGGCAGCATCATGCGCTCGACCGAGCTGTGGCTGATGTCGCGCTCGTGCCACAGGGCGCAGTTCTCCAGCGCCGCCACCACGTAGCTGCGCAGCACCCGCGCCAGGCCGCTGATGCGCTCACTGCGAATCGGGTTGCGCTTGTGGGGCATGGCCGAGCTGCCCTTCTGGCCCTTGGCAAAGTTTTCTTCGACCTCGAGCACGTCGGTGCGCTGCATGTTGCGGATCTCGGTCGAGAACCGCTCCAGGGCGGCGCCCACCAGGGCCAGGGTTTGCACGTAGTCGGCGTGCCGGTCGCGGGCGATCACCTGGGTGCTCGCAGGGTCTGGCATCAGGCCCAGCTTGGCGCAGGCGATCGCCTCGACCCGGGGGTCGGTGTTGGCGTAGGTGCCCATGGCACCACTGATCTGGCCCACGCTCACCACCCGCTCGAGTCGCTCGAGCCGCTCGCGGTTGCGCTCCACCTCGGCCAGCCAGCCGGCCAGCTTGAAGCCGAAGGTGATCGGCTCGCCGTGGATCGCATGGCTGCGGCCGATCATCACCGTGGCCTTGTGGGTGCGGGCTAACGCCCTGATCGCATCAGCCAGCTTGTCGAGCTCGCTGCGCAGCAGCTGCACCGAAGCTTTCATCTGTAGCGCCAGGCCGGTGTCGAGCACGTCGGAGCTGGTCATGCCCACATGAATGTGGCGGCCGGCATCACCCACGTGCTCGTTCACGTTGGTGAGGAAGGCGATCACGTCATGCCGCACCTCGGCCTCGATCTCGAGGATGCGATCGACGCTGAAGCTGGCCTTCTCTTTGATGGTGGCAACGGCTTCGGCCGGTACCCGGCCCAGCTCACAGTTGGCCTCGGTGGCTGCGATCTCGACATCGAGCCAGCTCTGGAACTTGGCCTCTTCACTCCAGATGGCGCCCATCTCGGGCAGGGTGTAACGCTCGATCAAGGCCGCCGCTGGCTCAGACTCAGGTCCACTCTGCCTGAGGCCCTGGGCGCGCAGCCTCTGTGGCGCTCTTCAGGCGGCTTTGGTCAGGTTGCGGTGGGGCACTTCCCACTGCACCAGCTGCCCCCAGGCCTGCTGGCGCACCCAACAGCGACCGCCCTTGCACTGGATCAGCTGAAACGGCGGCAGATCGTCCGGCTGATTCACCAGTTTCACAAAGCTCCCGGGGGGGAGCAGCTCGACCACTTTGGCGTGATGGCGGAGGGGACGACTTGTACCCATGGAGGCCATGGCAGTGAAGAGGAGGTCTGCGTTGGCGCCATCCTCCAGGGCTTTTTGTGCCAGCGCGAACGATCACTGAATCTGTTCGGTTTCCTGTGTGGTTCGATGAAGGAAGGCAACACTGTGTTGCTCCATCGCCCCATGGCCCCCAAGCAGCGACTTGATCTGGAGCTCGTCGCCAGGGGTCTGGCAGACAGCCGTCAGCAGGCTCAGCAGCTGATTCGTGCCGGCATGGTGCGCTCGGGTGATCAGGTTCTGGACAAGCCCGGAACCGAGGTCCGGCCAGAGCTGGTGCTGCAGGTGGCGCAGCGCCCCCGGTTTGTGTCGCGCGGCGGCGAGAAGCTGTCCGCGGCGCTCGAGGCCTTTGCGCTGCAGGTGGCTGACCGCGTGTGCCTCGATGGTGGGATCTCGACCGGGGGGTTCAGCGACTGCCTGCTGCAGGCGGGTGCGGCGCGGGTTTATGGCATCGACGTGGGCTATGGCCAAACCGCCTGGAGCCTGCGCAGTGACCCGCGTGTGGTGCTCAAGGAGCGCACCAACCTGCGCCATCTGACGCCCGAGCAGCTTTACGGCCCCGATGATCCCTGGCCTGATCTGGCCGTGGCCGATGTGTCGTTCATTTCACTGGCTCTGGTGCTGCCGGCCATGGTGACCCTGCTGCGGCCCCAGGGCCCGCAGCGGCCGCTTGAGCTGGTGCTGCTGGTCAAGCCCCAGTTTGAGGTCGGCAAGGACCGTGTTGGCAAAGGGGGCGTTGTGCGCGATCCGCTTGCCCATGTCGACGCGATCGAGCGGGTCTGTGCCGCCGGCGCGACCTTGGCGTTCAGCCCCGCTGGGCTCGTCGCCTCACCGATCACCGGACCGGCCGGCAACCATGAGTATCTGCTGTGGCTGCAGCAGTGGGGACCTGAGCATCAGGGCCCCAGGCCAGAGGCGCCGACAACCGCAGCCATTGCGCAGTTGGTGCAGCAGACCCTGAGCAGCTGATCGAGATCAGAACCCGCTTCAGATGGCCGAGCTGCCCGCCTCGCCGGTGCGTATGCGAATCACCGAGTCGACGGCGCTGACAAAAATCTTGCCGTCACCGATCTCGCCGGTGCGGGCGGCGTCCTGGATGGCCGTGACCACGGTGTCGACCTTGTCGTCATCGACAACGATCTCAAGCTTGAGCTTCTGCAGAAATTCAACGGTGAACTCAGAGCCGCGGTAACGCTCCACCTGGCCCTTCTGGCGCCCGAAACCGCGCACCTCGCTGACGGTCATTCCGACGATGCCGGCATTCACCAGGGCGATCTTGACGTCCTCGAGCTTGAAGGGACGAATGACGGCCTCAATTTTTTTCATGGGAGCAGCGCGCGCTGATGGATGGCGTTCAAGCAGGCCCATCTCAATGGAGTGCGGGCCCCGCAGTCGTAGCCATTGTTACCGGCTGGGCCGTGGCTGTCAGGGCCGGCTTTCTAAAGTTCGCTGATCCATCACTGCAGCAGCCGCCGGCTTTTCGTGACGCTTTCCTCTGATAGCCAGACCCGAACCCCCCTCTACGGCGAGCGGGCGATTGCTGAGGCCGAGCTGATCTGCTTTGAGAACCCGCGGCCCTCAAGGGCTTACGAGATCTCCATTGAGTTGCCGGAGTTCACCTGCAAGTGCCCCTTTTCCGGCTACCCCGACTTTGCTGTGCTGCGGCTGCTCTACCAACCCGGTCCGCGGGTCATTGAGCTCAAAGCCATCAAGCTGTACATCAACAGTTACCGCGACCGCTCGATCTCCCATGAGGAGGCTGCCAACCGGATCCTCGACGATCTGGTGGCGGCTTGTGCCCCTCAGTGGATGCAGCTGGAAGCTGATTTTCACCCCCGCGGCAATGTGCACACCGTGGTGCGCGTGAGCCACGGCACACGTCTGAGCTGTTAGAGATCAACCAGTAGGTCAGGCAGTTCGCCGGCAAAGGCGGCGAGGTTGCGGTTGCACAGTCCCCCCACATGCAGCCGTCCCAGCTCGCCACCGCCCTCGCAGATCGCCCAGAGCTGACGCGTGGCGACCAGGCTGAAGCCGCCGCCCAACAGCGCCAGGGCAAACCCGCCATAGACCAGAGGCACCCCGGGATCGCGCTTCAGCAGGATGCCACTGGCGGGCAGAACCCCATGCACCCGAATCGGTAGACCATCAACCTCGAGGGGCTCGCCGCCGACGCTGATCTGCCCGCGGGAGCCTCCGCTGGCGTCAAACACCTCGATCGGACCTGCTTCGCTGCTGAGGCTCAGCAAGACCGGATCGCTGCCATCGGGTTTGGTGGGCAGGACCAGGCCCCAGATCTGCTCCCCCAGCTGGGGGAAGCTCTGCAGCGGCAGTTGCAACACCGGGCTTTTGCCCAGCTGGATGTCGATCGCAGCGAGGGCCCAATCGGCCTGATACAGCGTCATGCCGCGGTAGCGCAGCGGATGGTTCACGCTGATTTCGGCTTGCTGTGCCGGCTGCTCTGGCGAGTCGCTGCCGCCGGCTGATGCTCTGTTCTGCAGCAGCAGCTGTGAGCGGAACTGCTCTGGTCGCCCCAGGGGATCGCGTTCCACCGCAAAGCTTGTTAGCTCCAAAGTGAGTTGGCTGCTGCCGCCGCGATCGAGCAGCTCGAGCGTTCGGCCAGGGGCCAGAAACTGCTCGACCCTCTGGCCGCCCAGGCTTCCCCAGGCCGCCCCCAGCATCAGCAGCACCATGCCGGCGTGCACCAGCAGCGGTCCCACGCGCCCGACCAAGCCGCGGCGCGCCGCCAGGCGGTGTGGCTGGCGGTTGAGCTGCCAGCCCTGCTTGTGCAGTCGTTGCGCCAGGGTCTCGAGGCAGCGCTCGGGACTGGCTGTCGACAGTGTTTCGGCGACCGCCAGTTTGCTGAGCTGGCGCGGCTGGCTGTAATCGATCCAGCGCAAGGCCGCCTGCAGGGCGGGCCACTGACGCCGCCAGCTGCACAGCAGCAGGGCCAAGGCCAGCGCCGCCAGCAGGGCCAAAAACCAGCTGCTGGCGTACACATGATCGAGTTGCAGCTGCAGCAGCGCGTTGCCATCCAGCAGCCCAAGCCACGGATGAGCGCCATAACGCTCGATGTAAAAGCTGCTGGCTTCCTGCTGCGGGATGGCGGTGCCGATGCCGCTGGCGATCGCAATCACCGCCAGCAGCACAATCGCCAGCCGCAGGTCGGCCAGCAAGGCCACCAGGCGCAGGGCCAGGCGCTGCGCGGGGTTCACTTCAGATGCGCTCATGGCCAGTACGCAGCCAGGGTCAGACCACCGCAGCAGAGCAGCAGCACCCCACTGATGGGCGGCACCCATTGGCCTGCGGCCCGCAGCCGCAGCAGTTGCGGCAGGCTGGCTGCAGCCGTACCTGCCACCAACAACGGCATCACTTGGCCTGCCCCAAAACACCCCAACAGCAAAGCTCCGACCAGTGGTTGACCCGCTTGGGCCATCCACCCCAGCAGCACCGCCAGCACAGGGGTGGTGCAGGGGGTTGCTGCCAGGCCAAAGGCCAGGCCGGCGGCCACCGGCGCCAGCGGTGCCGGCACGTGTTTGCGCCAACGTTCTGGATCAGGTCCTGCCGGCAGCCTCAGGCGCAGCACCCCCAGCAGGTTGAGCCCCATCAACACAGCCAGCACCGCCACCACGACCGGCACCAGCCCTGGCACCTGCCCGTAGATGCGGCCGAGCAGAGCGCTGCTCATGCCCAGGCCTACCAAGGCCAGCACGACGCCAACCACAAAACTTGCACTGCGCTGCCAGGCAGCCTGCTCACCGCCAAAACCCGCCAGATAGGCCAAGGTGACCGGCAGCAGCGATAGGGAGCAGGGCCCCAGGCTTGTGAGCAGGCCCGCCGCAAAGACCAGGGCCAGGGTCAGTGGTCCCGGTGCTGCCAATGACGATTGCAAGAGCGCCTCGGCGGCTTGCCCCCAGTCAGCCAATAGGGGGCCGGGGTTCCACATTGCCGCTTCGGCCTTCGCTCTTAAGGCTGCAGCTTATCGCCCGCGCCCCGGGTTCTGGAGCTGCGGCGGCGGCCACCGGTGAGGCCGCTCGACTCCAGGCTGCAACGTATCAACAAGCCTGCCACCAGCAGGCTGGCCATGAGTGAATTGCCGCCATAGCTGATCAGCGGCAGGGGCAGGCCGGTGGTGGGCATCGCCCCACTGGCCACAGCAATATTGAGGATCGACTGTCCCACCAACAGGGTGGTGCAGCCGATCGCCACCAGTCGTTGCTGGTTGCTGCGGCAGCTCATCGCCACGCGCAGGCCCACAAAGCCGAACAACAGCAGAAACAGCAGCAGGGCCACTGAGCCCATGAAGCCGAACTCTTCAGCAAACACCGCAAAAATGAAATCGGTGGACTGAATCGGCAGGTACTGCAGTTTCTGCGTGGACAGACCAAAGCCTTCGCCCAGCAGCCCCCCTGAACCGATCGCCATCAGGCTTTGCACCAGTTGGTAGCCATCGCCCTGGGCATCGCGCCAGGGATCGAGAAACGAAACCACCCGCAGCCGCTGGTAGTTGTTGCTCAAAATGCTGGCCACGCCGACGAATCCGCCGGCGGTCGCGGTTCCAAGCAGCAGTGGCAAGGCGATGCCGCTGGCCAGGGCCATCAGCCACAGCAAGATGCCGGTGAGTGCAGCAGTGCTGAGGTTGGGCTGCTTGAGAATTAGCAGGATCAACACGCCAAAGGCGCCCAGCCAGAGCAGCTTTTGATCAAGACCACTGCGCTTCCATTGGGCAAAGAGCGCAGCGCCTTGAAGCACGACAAAGGGTTTGATCAACTCTGAGGGCTGCAGCTGGATAGGCCCAAGCACCAACCAGCGGCTGGCACCATTGACCGTGCTTCCCATCACCAGGGTTGCGCCAACCAGCAGGGTGCCCAGCAGCAGCAGGGGCGGTGCCAGTTGCAACCATCGCCTGATGCTGGTGCGAATGCCCAGCCACAGCAGCCCCCAGCTGGCCACCATCCAGATCAGCTGACGCTTCAGGTAGTAGGCGGCATCGCCCATCTCCCGTTCGGCCACCCACCAGCTGGCTGATGTGAGCACCAGCAGGCCGACCAGACTCCACAGTCCCACCATGGCGAGCAGCAATCTGGCCTCGGCGGGCCACAACTGCCACGGCAGCGGTAAGGCCAAGCCCTTCTGCTTTGTGGTGGCTCGATCGCGTGAGCTCCGAGGCTGAGCACTGTCTTGGCTGACGCCGACCACAGAGAGGTGTTGATCAGAGTCCATTGAGAGCCAAAAACTGGCGGTTGTCGAGTGGTTGGCACAAAAAAACCCGGCAATGCCGGGTTGTGTCAGCGGTGAATGGCATTGGACTGACTGTGCAGGAAGACAGCAATGAGTTGCCTAGTTGCCGCAGTTCTGCTGACGCCTGCCAGTGACAAGCTCGACCTTGAGGATTTTGCCGCCCTGCTTCATGATGCGCTGCTGTTCAGCAAACCAGCTCTCATACGGAACCCACTTGGTGAAGTAGGTGTTCTGCAGTTCGCGCTGGCTGCGAACCTTCTCAGGCGAAGGAATGCAGGCTGTGACTTTAAAGAGCCGCATGGATAGACCTCAAAACGGGAGCTGCGGCGATCAGTTGCCGAGGCCAGAGCAGATGTAGTCGAAGTAGACAGCCATTTCGCGGCCTGCATCAGGACCGACCAGCGAAGCGGTGACTTCTTTCATGGCCTGAATCGACTGCACGGTGGCACCGATGGGTACGCCCAGTGAGTTGTAGGTCTCTTTGAGGCCGTTCAGGACACGCTCATCAAGGATGGAGGTGTCACCAGCCAGCATGGCGTAGGTGGCGTAGCGCAGGTAGTAGTCGAGGTCGCGAATGCACGCGGCATAGCGACGGGTGGTGTACATGTTGCCGCCTGGACGGGTGATGTCCGAATAGAGCAGCGACTTGGCGACGGCATCTTTGATGATGGCCGACGCGTTGGCGCTGATCGTGGTGGCTGCACGAACCCGCAGTTCACCACTGGCGAAGTATTGCTCAAGGCGGCCCATGGCTGAGCCGTCGAGGTACAGGCCCTGAACGTCGGCCTGGTTGATGACGTTGGTGATGGCGTCTTGCATGAGTTCTGCTGGATGGGCGTTGATGGGAAGAGAAGCGAGCAGCCTCAGGAGAGGGCGCCGACGACGTAGTCGAAGTAGAAACCGGCTTCTTCGGCATCAGAGCCGGTGAGCAGGCCCATGGCGACGTTCTTCATTTCACGAACGGATTCGGCCATGGCTTCCAGGGGCACGCCCAGGGAGCGGTACATCTCTTTGGCGCCAATGATGCCGATTTCTTCGATCGGGGTCACATCACCCGCGACCAGGCCGTAGGTCACCAGGCGCAGGTAGTAATCCATGTCCCGCAGGCAGGAGGCGGTCATTTCCTCGCCGTAGGCACTGCCGCCGGGGGAGATGACATCAGGGCGCTTCTGGAACAGGGCGCCGCCTGCGGTCTTGACGATGCGTTCGCGACTCTCGCTCAGCACCTGGGCGACGCGCACGCGACGCTGGCCAGCGGCAACAAACGACTTGATCTGGTCAAGTTCGCCAGGGCTGAGGTAGCGGGCTTCGGCGTCCGCGTTGATGATCGAGTTGGAGACGATGCTCATGCAGTTCTGCCTCGAAACAAGCGGTCGCCTTTCGGAGACCGGTATCCGGTGGGTAAGGGGGAGCGTTCGGGGATCCCGAGCGCCGCATCATTCTGTGGCACGGCCGTGCGCCGCTCCTGGCAGCGGTAACAGTTCTTCACGGCGGCGCCACTTGGCAAAGCCCTTGGCGCGCAATGGATTTGCAGCGGCGTCTCGGCACTGCGCAAGCGCTGGCTTTGTTGCATTCTGATGCATTTCTGGCTCGGCTCGGTTGATGACGAGCCGTGACAATTTAATGCAGTTTATTTTGTTGCGTTTCCCATAAAAAATCCCCGGAATGTGTTTCCGGGGAGGGGAGATGAAGTCGTTTTGTTAATTGAGTTAAATCGCCTCGCGTGGCTTTGGTGTCAGCCCCGCATTGCCTTCGTACAGGTTGGCTGTTCGGTTGACGGTGCTCAAAGGAATGCCATCGCTGGTGTTAAGGCCTTTGATGTAGGGCACTGTGTCCTGGCCAAAGCTGCGGCTGTATTCGGCACTGTTGAGGATGTCAGCAATGGCCTGCGGCAAGCCGCGGCTGACACGCGTTGCCAGGAAACGACTGGTTTCCTGGGGCTGCGCTGCCCTGCCAAGCAGGGCCAGATAGGCAGCGGCAGCGGCACGCAGCGGAGCCATGCGGTTGAGACGTTGCAGGAACAGATCGCTGAGAGCCAGTTGCGCGACAAAATCAGCAACGCTCAATTGACCGTCGCGTAGTTGCGATTCGGCATCACCCAGGCGCTCGGCATTCAGGGGGGTGCGATTGAGCAATTGCTTGTAAATCGCTTCGACGGCGGCCTGCACCTGGCTGGTGCTGGGAGCTGCGCTCAGCACCAGGGCGGCGCCGAGACTTTTGCGGCGTCCAAAGCCCTGGGGTTTGCCGGGTTTGAGTGCCGCAGCCATGGCCTGACCAGGTTCGCGTGCTGTTGGGCTCGCGGTGCCTGTGGTGAGTGCTGCACTTCAGCCACCCGCTCGAGTGCTGCTCTGGCCTTGAACTTGCGGGGTGCTGGCCGCGCCGATGCCGCGCCAGGTTTGGCTGCCATCGGGCCTCCAGCGACGCGCAGGCAAGGGCATCTGGCGAATGCTCTCGGGGCCGGCTGCAGCGCGCACTGGCTTGGCATAGGTCTCGCCGCCGGCGATGGCTGCACTCCAGCGGCCTGTGACGATGCGGCGTCCATCGCTGAGGTTGCGGCGTACCAGGTCACCGGTGGTCCGCAGCTCCAGCGGTGCGCCGACGTTGGGCCTTGTTGTTGCCGGTTCGGCATAGACCGCTGCGTTGAAGGGCACGCGCAGGGCGGGCACACGGCGGGCGTTGCGATCGGCGGCGGTGATGAAGCGCTCGAAGGGAACCGTGTCTTCGCCGAAACTTTCGTTGTACTCGCGGCTGTTCACAAGGGCATCGACCACGCCGTAGAAACCGCTGCGGGCCGCGGTGTCGAAGTAAGCATCGATTTCCCAGCGGCCAAAGGTGGGGCGACCCAGGATGCGGCGGTGCATCACCTCGATCGCCTTGGTGATGTACAGCCCACTCCAGTAACGACGCCTGAAGGCATCGCTGCGGGCGACCTGCCGCACGAATTCGCGCAGGCTGATGTCACCATTCTCGAGCTTGATCTCCTCAACGGTGTTGCGCTCAACGGCATAGCCAGCGTTGCCCAGGATCTGGGTGTACACAGCGCGGATCACCGCCTGGGTGCTGGCTTCAGTGTTGCGAATGCTGGGTTGCCCGCCGCGGCGTGGTTGCGAATTGCCGCCCGTTGCGATCTGCTGCAGACGCACCACCTTGGGGCCAACCCGGCGAGGCTTGGCCTGGCGGAACTGGCTGCTGTCCATTTGACCGGGCAGGGTCATGCCGTTGCCGATCAGGATCCGGCGGCTGTCGTAGCGAGCCGGTGCCGGACGGGTCGCCACGTTGGCGGTACCCGAGGGGAAAATGGCCCCATAGGTGAGCCCCAGAGGGTCATTGCCACCGCCGTAGGCGTGCTGATCAGGGAAGGCTTGCCGGTACCCCGCGTAGAGGGTGACGTACTGCGGCGCCCCCTCAAACGGAGCGCTGAAACGGAAGAGTTTGCGGTTGGAGCCCCAGCCGGCGCTTTCCTGGGCCTCTTCGCCCAGATCGCGCAGGTAGGGAACGGTCTCTTCGCCGAACACCCGCGCGTACTCCATCGAGTTCACCAGGCAGTCGACGAGTCCGGGCAGGCCCTGCTCCGAAACAATGTCGAAGTAGTCAGTGAATTCTTCGCGGCTGCTGATGCCGCGTCCCAGGAAGTGGCGGAATGCCAGTTCAACGGCGCGGCTGTTCGAAAAGCGCGCATAGAACTGATTGCGATACTCCTTGCTGCGCCCGAGGGCGCGAATGAATTCGCGCATGGAGATCTCACCCTGGCGAACCTGGGTGGCTTCCACCGGGCAGGGCATCTGGCTGTAGGCCTTGGCGATGTCGCGCTCGAACACCTGCCGGTAGGCGGCGCGCACCACCTCGGCTTTCTGGGCGCCGCTCATGCCGGGCTTCATGTTGAAGCGCTGGCGGCTTTCGGCAGCCAGGGCATAGGTGGCCGGCAGCTGCAGCCCCTGGTTGACCGGGCTGCCAAGCCGCTGCCGGGTCGATGGCATCGCAACGGCCAGCTCCTGCAGCAGCACGTTGAAGCAATCGATCACCAGCTGGCGGGCCTGGGGCTCGTCTTTGAACAGGGCCGCGGATGCGGCGCGCATTTCCTGCAGCGCCACATTGGTGGCGGTCAGGGAGCATGCTTTCTCGAGAACGTCGCGCAGGCCTCGGGTGTTGACCGCCAGGATGCTGGGATCACCGGCCACAACGGCGTAGCCGACGTAGCGCAGGAACCAGGCCATGTCGCGCAGCGACTTGCGCATGCGCTCGTTGCCATAGCGCGCGACGCTGATCGGACTGAAGCCGGTGGGCAGGACGACGCGCACATCGGCATCGCCACCGGCGCCTTCGAGCAGCCGGCTGAACACGTTGCCGCGAGCCGCTGCGGTCCCTGTGAAGGTCTGAACCGATTGGGCAAAGGCGGCTTGGTCAGCCGCCAGAGGCGTCTCGCCCTGCGACCCGCCACCGGTTTCGGGCAAATCCAGATAGGACAGCGGCGTGCCACCGGCAAAAATGCGGTTGGCAGCCTTGGCCACAATGGCGGTGGCGTTGGCTGAGAGCCGTTTGGCAGCTTCGACTCTGAGGCTTCCGCTCTGGAAGAAGGTGATCAGATTGTCGAGCTCGCCGCGATCGGGGAAGCGATCCTGCTGCTCGGCCTGACGGACGCTTGAGAGCGGCAGGGTGTCATAGCGCTGGGGGGAGACCCTGGGGCTGCCGCTGCTGGCGGTCACGGTCATCGAAGGGCGCGGTCCGGGCTGGGCCACGTTACGGCTGGCCCCAAGGCGCTCCGCGATGCCATGAACAAATGTTTGCAGCCTTGTGGCCCAAGGGCGTGGCTGTGGCGTGAAATGCTCGGCTCAGCGCAGCGCCTTGCCGTGACGTCTTCCCAGCCAAGTGATGCCGCCACGCCGGCGGTGAGCGCCTTTTACGACCGCTTTCCCTATCCAGGAGATCCCCTGCAGGACGGTCCACCGCCTGGTTACAACTGGCGCTGGTGCGTGGACAGCGTCCGCGCCTTTGTCGATGGCGTCTTACCCGTGCCTGCCAAAGGCCAGATCAGGCGTTCCTGGCGCGTGCTCGATGCCGGCTGCGGCACCGGTGTGAGCACCGATTACCTCTGCCATCTCAACCCAGGCAGCGCCGTGCTTGCGGTCGACATCAGCGCTGGGGCTCTGGGTGTGGCGCGGGAGCGTTGCCTTCGCTCTGGCGCCGCCGCCCAGGTCAGTGAGCTGCGGATCGAGCAATGCAGCCTGCTCGATCTGGGGCAGGAGGGTGACTTTGATCACATCAACTCGGTGGGGGTGCTCCACCACCTCCAGGAACCCCAGGCCGGCCTTGTCGCCCTGGCCCAGCGCCTGCGCTTGGGGGGGACGCTGCATCTGTTCCTCTATGCCGATGGCGGCCGCTGGGAAATCCAGCGCACCCAACAGGCCCTGCAACTGCTGAACGTTGGCCACGGCGAGGACGGCCTGAGGCTCGGGCGCGCCCTGCTGGCCACCCTGCCTGAGACCAACAGGCTGCGACGTCACCACGAGCAGCGCTGGGCGCTCGATACGGCTGCCGATGCCAACTTCGCCGATATGTATCTGCATCCCCAGGAATGCAGCTATTCCATTGATCGCCTGATGGCGTTCACCGCCTGCAGCGGTCTCAGCTTTGCGGGGTTCTCCAACCCCGAGGTCTGGGATCCGGCCCGCCTGCTCGAGGGCGAGCTGCTTGAGCGTGCTCAGGAGCTCAGTGACCTTGAGCGCTGGCGCTTGATGGAGGCCCTCGACCCCGACATCAGTCACTTCGAGTTCTTTCTGCGGCGGGGTGATCAGCCCGAGGCCCTCGATCGCAGCGATGCGGCGTTGCTGTCTGCCTGCTTCGAGCGCAACCGCTGTCTTTGGGGTTGGCCGTCGGCTTCTTTGCTGGGGCCTGACCTGATGCCGTTGCAACTCGACGAGGCTGAATATGCCCTGGCCCAGGCCTGCGACCAGGCGCCAGGCCAGCCGCTCGGGGTGTTGCCCCTCGAGCTCGATGCTGCCGCCCGTTGCCGGTTGATGCGGCAGCTCCTGGACAAGCGGGTCCTGCATCAGCTGACAGCGGCCGCATCGGGCTGAGATGGATTGCCCCAGCTGAGCTCTGGTGGCTGCGTGATAGATTCCGGCCGCTTTTTGCACCGGGCAAGCTTGCAGGCAACCCTGGCCGCTGAATCGGTTACGGCTTCGGCCCCTGATGCAGAGGCTCCAGTGGCTGTTGCGTCGCCTTCGGACGACTTTCAACGCCTGCAGCGTCGCTTTTTGCTGGCGACTCTGGGCCTATCGGTTGTGGTGAGTGCGCTCACTGCCCTTCGATTCGGCCTGCAGCCCGCCTGCAGCCTTGCTTTCGGTGCCAGCTGCGGACTGCTTTATGTCCGTCTGCTGGCGCGGAGCGTCGCCAAATTGGGTACCCAATCCCGCTCTTTGGGGCGTTTTCAGATGATCGTTCCAGCCCTGCTGGTGGTTGTCTGCTCGAGGGTTCCTGCTTTGCAGCTCCTGCCTGCGCTAGCAGGATTCGTGCTCTACAAGCCTGCCTTGCTCCTGCAGGCGTTTCTCGCTCCCTGAACCAATCTCCATCTCCATGGTTCTTCTGTCCCCGTTGCTTCCCTTCGCCGAGCTGGAAGTCGGAAAACAGTTTTATTGGCACATCGGCAATCTCCACCTTCATGGCCAGGTCTTTCTGAGCTCCTGGGTGGTGATCGGTGCCCTGCTCGCCCTGGTGGTGGTCGGCACCCGTTCGATGCAGCGTGACCCCAGTGGGGTCCAGAACCTGCTGGAGTTCCTGTGGACCTACATCCGCGATCTGGCCCGTGAGCAGATCGGTGAGAAGGCCTACCGCGACTGGCTGCCGTTCATCGGCACCCTGTTCTTGTTCATTTTTGTGTGCAACTGGGGCGGAGCCCTGATCCCCTGGAAGCTCGTCGAGATTCCCAGTGGTGAGCTCGGTGCACCCACCGCTGACATCAACACCACCGTGGCCATGGCCCTGCTGGTGTCGCTCTCGTACTTCTACGCCGGCCTGAGCCGCAAGGGGCTGCGGTACTTCGAGTACTACGTCGAACCGACCCCGATCATGCTGCCGTTCAAGATCATCGAGGACTTCACCAAGCCGCTGTCCCTGTCCTTCCGTCTGTTCGGCAACATCCTTGCCGACGAGCTGGTGGTCGGTGTGCTGGCTTTCCTGGTCCCGGTGATCGTGCCCCTGCCGGCCATGTTCCTCGGGCTGTTCACCAGCGCCATTCAGGCGTTGATCTTCGCCACCCTCGCCGCGAATTACATCGGCGAAGCGGTTCACGAAGAGCACCACTGAGCTCTTGCTTAAACCGGGTCGTCCCAACGATCTGGCAAACTCATCGCGCGCAGGTCCGGGTGGAACCGGGCCCACTCCCCTTGGGGGGTGTCCCGGGCGCGCCATGCCGATTCCGCGCTCTCCCTGCGCTCCAATACCCACCCCCTTTCCAACAGGTTTCCACCAATGAGTGAACTGACCTCCGCCGCTTCCGTTCTGGCCGCCGCTCTGGCCGTGGGCCTGGCCGCCATCGGCCCTGGTATCGGCCAGGGCACCGCAGCCGGTCAGGCTGTTGAAGGCATTGCCCGTCAGCCCGAGGCTGAAGGCAAGATTCGCGGCACCCTGCTGCTCTCCCTGGCCTTCATGGAAGCTCTGACCATCTACGGCCTGGTGGTCGCTCTGGTGCTGCTGTTCGCCAACCCCTTCGCCGGCTGATCGCCCTGAGTCCAGGTCGGGCATCGGCTCGGCTTGGACTCGATGGCCTGGCTTTCAGCGTTGCTGGCCAGGTCATCAGCCTCAGGCTGCCGGTGACGTTCACCAGCAGTTCCTTCCTCTTCATTTCGGCGCTCTTCTGCGATGTCTAGCTGGCTTCTGCTTGCGGCTTCAGGCGCACCTGAAGGAGGTCTGTTTGACCTCGACGCAACCCTGCCGTTGATGGCGGTTCAGGTCGTTGTTCTGACCTTCCTCCTCAATGCCCTGTTCTTCCGCCCGGTTGGCCGGGTTGTCGAAGACCGCGAGGGTTTCATCACCACCAGCCGCGCTGAGGCCAAGCAAAAGCTGGCCCAGGTGCAACGGCTTGAGTCTGATCTTGCTGAGCAACTCAAGGCTGCCCGCCAGGAGTCGCAGAAGTTGATCGTCGAGGCCGAGCAGGAGGTCGACAAGCTGTACCGCGAGGCACTCGCCCTGGCTCAAACGGAGGCCAATGCCTCTCGCGAAAAAGCCAGGCGCGAGATCGAGCAACAGCGTGAGCAGGCTCTGGCAGCCCTGGCGGGCGAGTCAGATCGCCTCGGTGCGTTGATCGTCAACCGATTGCTGCCCGCCCAATGATTGCAACTCTCTCTTTCCCCGTGTTGCTGGGTCACCACGGTGGCTTCGGCATCAACACCAACATCCTCGAGACCAACCTGATCAACCTGATCATCGTGATCGGGGTTCTGGTCTGGTTTCTCAAAGGATTTCTCGGGGGCATTCTGGAGCGCCGCCGCGCCGCCATCCTCGAGGAGCTCAAGGATGCTGAAGCGCGTCTGGCCCAGGCTGCCGCTGCCTTGAGCAAAGCTCAGGCTGATCTGGCCGCAGCTCAGACCAAGGCAGAGCAGATTCGCAGCGACGGCAAAGCCCGTGCCGCAGCCATCCGCAGCGACAGTGAGATGCGCACCATTGAAGAGATGGCGCGCCTCAAGCAGGACGCCGTGGCCGACCTCAATGCCGAAGCAGCCCGCGTCAGCGCCATGCTGCGCCGTGAGGCAGCTCGCCAGGCCATTGAGAAAGCCCTGGCTGCGCTTCCAGGGAAGCTGGATGAGGCCGCTCAGGCCAAGTTGCTTGATCAGTCCATCGCCAATTTGGGGAAAGCCTGATGCCGTTGCTCAATTCACTGGCGACCCCCTACGCCGAAGCGCTGCTTCAGGTGAGCGAGAGCCGCAAAGAAACCGACACCGTGGCCGAGCAGGTCCGCGATCTCCTGGGTATCTGGAATGACAGTGCCCAGCTGCGCCAAGCCATGGCTTCGCCAGTGCTCGAGCCTGCCGCCAAAAAGGCGGCATTGGCCGGTCTCTTTGAGGGGCAACTCACGGATTCTCTGCAGAATCTGCTGAAGCTGCTGGCGGACCGCCAGCGCATTGCCATGCTCGATTCGGTGCTGTTGCGCTTTCTTGAGCTCTACCGGCAGCTGCGTGACATCACCCTGGCCAAGGTCACCTCGGCGACCCCGCTGAGTGACGACCAGCAGGCTGAACTCAACAAGAAGGTGCAGGCCATCGCCGGCTCCAAGGCTGTCGAGTTTGACCTCCAGGTCGACCCTGCTCTGATCGGCGGTTTTGTCGTGAGCCTCGATTCCAGAGTGATCGACGCCAGCCTGGCTGGCCAGGTTCGCAGGCTTGGCCTTGACCTGGCCAAGGTCTAGGACCTCACCGTCCCCCCTTCCTCTCCGTCTCACCGTCTTCGCACCCATCTGCTCCCCCTGAGGGAGTTCATTCCATGGTTTCCATCCGCCCCGACGAAATCAGCGCCATCCTCAAGAAGCAGATTGAGGACTACGACAAGGCAGTTGCGGTCAGCAACGTCGGCACCGTGCTGCAGATCGGTGATGGCATCGCCCGCGTCTATGGCCTGCAGCAGGTGATGGCCGGTGAGCTGGTGCAGTTCGAAGACGGCACCGAAGGCATCGCGCTGAACCTCGAAGACGACAACGTCGGCGTGGTGCTGATGGGTGAAGGCCGCGGCATTCAAGAGGGCAGCACCGTCAAGGCCACCGGCAAGATCGCTTCGGTGCCCGTCGGCGACGCGATGCTCGGCCGGGTGGTCAACTCTCTGGGTCAGCCGATTGACGGCAAGGGAGACATTGCCACCACCGAGACCCGCCTGATCGAATCGATGGCGCCTGGAATCATCCAGCGCAAGTCGGTGCATGAGCCCATGCAGACCGGCATCACCGCGATCGACGCGATGATCCCCATCGGCCGCGGCCAGCGCGAGCTGATCATTGGTGACCGCCAGACCGGCAAAACCGCCATTGCGATCGACACGATCATCAACCAGAAGGGCGAAGACGTCGTCTGCGTGTATGTGGCAGTTGGCCAGAAGGCCGCTTCGGTGGCCAACGTGGTCGAGGTGCTGCGTGAGAAGGGAGCCCTTGATTACACCATCGTGGTAGCCGCCAACGCTTCTGAGTCGGCTGCTCTGCAGTACCTCGCCCCCTACACCGGTGCGGCTCTTGCCGAATCGTTCATGTACAAGGGCAAGGCCACCTTGGTGATCTATGACGACCTCACCAAGCAGGCCCAGGCTTACCGCCAGATGTCGCTGCTGCTGCGCCGCCCGCCCGGTCGTGAGGCCTACCCCGGCGACGTGTTCTATTGCCACAGCCGCCTGCTCGAGCGCGCCGCCAAGCTCAGCGACGCCATGGGCAAGGGCTCGATGACCGCCCTGCCGATCATCGAAACCCAGGCCGGTGACGTCTCGGCCTACATCCCCACCAACGTGATTTCGATCACCGATGGTCAGGTGTTCCTGAGCTCCGACCTGTTCAACTCGGGTCTGCGACCTGCCATCAACGTGGGCATCTCGGTGAGCCGGGTTGGTGGCGCCGCCCAGACCAAGGCCATCAAGAAGATTGCCGGCACCCTCAAGCTGGAGCTGGCCCAGTTCGATGAACTGGCTGCGTTCTCCCAGTTCGCATCTGATCTGGATGCTGCCACCCAGGCCCAGCTGGCCCGCGGCAAGCGACTGCGCGAGATCCTCAAGCAAGCTCAGTTCAGCCCCCTGAACCTGGCCGAGCAGGTTGCCGTCGTCTACGCAGGCGTTAAGGGCCTGATCGACGAAGTGCCGGTTGAGTCTGTGGTGCAGTTCTGCCGTGAACTGCGCGAATACCTCAAGTCCAACAAGGCTGAGTTCATCACCAAGGTGATGAGCGAAAAGCAGCTTGGCGACGACACCGAAGCCATGCTCAAGGACGCCATCAACGAAGTCAAATCGTCGATGCTGGCTGCGGCCTGATCCCCAGAGCCCTCTTAGAGCCCTAACCCATGGCCAATCTCAAAGAGATCCGCGACAGGATCAGTTCGGTGAAGAACACCCGCAAGATCACCGAGGCCATGCGCCTGGTGGCGGCGGCCAAGGTTCGCCGTGCACAGGAGCAGGTGTTGCGCAGTCGGCCCTTTGCCGACCGGCTCGCACGCGTTCTGGAGAACCTCCAGTCGCGCATGCGCTTTGAAGATGTTGACGCACCGCTTCTGGAAGAGCGTCCGATCGAGACCATCACCTTGTTGGTGGTGAGTGCTGATCGCGGTCTGTGCGGTGGCTACAACGCCAACATCATCAAGCGCACCGAGCAGCGTTTTGCCGAGCTCAAGGCGCAGGGTTATGCCGTCGATCTGGTGCTGATCGGCCGCAAGGCCATCACCTACTTCCAGAACCGCAGCTACCCGATCAAGGCCACCTTCACCGGGCTTGAGCAGGTGCCTAATGCTGCTGAAGCGATGAAGATCGCAGGCGAGGTGCTGGCTGACTTCATCGGTGGGGCCAGCGACCGCGTTGAAATCATCTACACCAAGTTCATCAACCTGGTGAGCTCGCGTCCGGTCTCTCAGACTCTGCTGCCCCTGGATCCCCAGGGCATTGCCTCGCCTGATGATGAGATCTTCCGTCTGACCACCCGTGAAGGTCAGTTGGTCGTTGAACCTGGCACGGCTGCCAATCAGGCCCCGGCGCTGCCCTCCGACATCATCTTTGAGCAGAGCCCCGATCAGCTGCTCAATGCACTGCTGCCGCTGTATCTGGAGAACCAGCTGCTGCGTGCCCTGCAGGAAGCCGCCGCTTCTGAGCTGGCCAGCCGCATGACGGCGATGAACAACGCCAGCGACAATGCCAAGGCTCTGGCCAAGACCCTGACCCTTGATTACAACAAGGCGCGTCAGGCTGCCATCACCCAAGAAATTCTTGAGGTGGTGGGCGGTGCCTCGGCGATGGCCTGACGCCCGGGCGTCGCGGCGTTCTCTGCCCAACCCCTCAGCCCCTCTCGGCGGTTACGCGCGCTCTGTGCAACACCGCCTTGATGGTCTGAGGGGTTGTTGTTTGAAGCCGTGGCTCGCTTTGGGATGCTGGAGGGGTGAGCTCCAGGCTGGAGGGTGCATCCAACGATGAGCGAGCCGTTGCCCTTGCCGCCGCCCGGGGATCTGGCGATCCAGCCACTCTTCCCCGTGGCGCTGGGGCAGCTGCAGCTGCGGCCTGATCCACTGGATCTGGCGCTGCAGCTGCAGGCGTTGCACGAGCTGCGCGGTGAGGCCTCAAGCAACCCTGATCCGGGTTGTGCCTGGACCGGCGATCTCAATGGCGTCTGGCAGTTGCAGAAGCACCCGGTGTTTGCTGGGCTGATCGCCGAGCTGCTCGTTCACGTTCGGCATTACCTGCAGCAGCTGGGATTTGATCTGAGTCAGGTGGCGCTGCATGTGCAGCGCTGCTGGCCCGTGCTCAGCGAAGCCGACCAGGTGGTGGGGCGTCATCACCATCCCAATGCCCATCTCAGCGCTGTCTATTACCTGAGCGGCGATGGCAGCGGCGACTGCGGTTGTTTGCGCTTCTGGCCCCAGCGTCAGCTCAATGAACTGGTGCCCGGCATGGCCGTGGGCCATGGCGGCCCGTTGGCAGCCACGCCCTGGTCAGCCTCCTTTGTAGATCTGGCCCCGCGGGCTGGTCTGCTGGTCTTGTTTCCCTCGTGCCTGGATCATGCGGTGCTGCCCAATGTCAGCAGTGAGGAGCTACGGGCCTCGATCAGTCTTGATCTGGTGCTCACCGCCGCCGCCCAGCTCGAGCAGCCTGCTGAATATCTGGCGCCACACCCAAGCCAGTGGCATGCGGTGTGAGCCCCGCGGCTGGGAAGATGGAGCGATCGACGCCGAGTGCTGTGAGCGAGCCCACCACGTTTCAGATCACTGCCACGTTTGAGGGCAACACCCACACCTTCCCCTGCCGCAGCGATCAGACCGTGCTGGCGGCGGCCGAGGCAGCCGGCATTGGGCTGCCCAGTTCCTGCTGCTCAGGTGTGTGCACCACCTGTGCGGCCTTGATCAGCAGTGGCAGCGTCCATCAGCCCGACGCCATGGGCGTCAAGGCCGAGCTGCAGCAACAGGGCTTTGCGCTGCTGTGCGTGGCCTTCCCGACCAGTGACCTGAGCCTGAATGCCGGTCAGGAAGATGCGCTTTATGAGGCCCAGTTCGGTCAGTATCAGAAGTGAAGCTGGTGCCGCTTGCGCTGCGGTTGGAGCGCCAGCCGGGCCCCCTGCTGGCGCAGATCCATGACGCGTTATCGGCCCACGGGCAGCCGCTGCGCTGGGCGATCACGGCGGTTGAGCCTGCGCTCGCTCCCGATGTTGCTTCCGGTGGAGGTGCGTCCTGCTCGGTCCTGTGCATCGAGGCGGTGGTGCGCGCATGAGTGCACCGCCTCTGCCGGTGCTGCTGGTGATCCCGACGGGGATCGGCTGCCAGCAGGGCGGCTACGCCGGTGATGCCCTGCCAGTGGCCCGCCTGCTGGCTGCTGCCAGTGGTTGCCTGATCACCCATCCCAATGTGATGAATGGCGCGGCGCTCTACTGGAGCGATCCGCGGATTCATTACGTCGAGGGCTCGAGCCTCGATCGCTTTGCCACTGGTGAGCTGCGGCTACGGCCGGTGCGTCAGCAGCGGGTGGGGTTGCTGCTCGATGCCGGCATCGAGCCCGAGCTCAGGGCGCGCCAGCTGCAGGTGGCCGAGGGTTGCCGCGCCACGCTTGGCCTCGACATCGGCCCGGTGGTGACCACCGAGGTGCCACTGGAGGTGGGGCTGAGTCTGGGCGGCAGTGGGGCCAGCTGGGGCCAGCTGGGCCAGGGCGAGGCCCTGCTGCGGGCCGGCCGGCAGCTCAAGGCTGCCGGTGCCACCGCCATAGCCGTGGTGGCCCGCTTTCCTGATGACCCTGACAGCGACGCTCTGGCGGCCTATCGCGCTGGCAGCGGCGTCGATGCCCTGGCCGGGGCTGAGGCGGTGATCAGCCATCTGCTGAGCCTTGAGCTGGGCCTGCCCTGCGCCCATGCCCCTGCCCTGATGCCCCTGCCGCTGGATCCACAGCTGGACCCGCGGGCTGCTGGTGAGGAGCTGGGGTTCACGTTTCTGCCCTGCGTGCTGGTGGGATTGAGCCGGGCTCCCGATCTGGTTCCCGTTGATGGCTCAGCCGTGGTTGCGCCATGGGCTGGACCTGAGCTCTGCATCGAAGCCGCCGGCGCGGTGGTCGCTCCGGCAGGCGCACTCGGTGGCGCTGCCGTGCTCGCCTGCGCCGAGCGCGGCATTCCCGTGATTGCTGTGGACAATCCTTGCCTGCTCCATGTCAATGCTGAGGCCCTGGATCTGCAGGTCCTGCCTGCTGCCAGCTACAGCGAAGCGGCCGGCCTGGTGCTGGCGCTGCGCGAGGGCATTGCCCCGGCAGCGCTGCACAGGCCGCTGCCGGGGTTGGGCAGCGCTTAGCGCAGGCAGGCCATCGGGTGACGCGGCTGCACGCCCAGGGCCTTGGCCACGCCGGGGTGGCACACCGCTCCGCCGATCGTGTTGAGGCCGCTGACCAGCTCGGGCCGGTCGGTGAAGGCTTCGGTGAGCCCCCTGCCGGCCATCACCAGGATGTAGGGCAGGGTCACGCTCATCAGCGCTTCGGTTGAGGTGAACGGCACAGCGCCGGGCATGTTGCCCACGGCGTAGTGCTGCACGCCATGGGCGCTGAAGGTCGGCTCGGTGTGGGTGGTTTCGCGGCTGGTGGCGATGCAGCCGCCCTGATCGATCGCCACATCCACCACCACCGAACCCGGTTTCATCTGCGCCACCAAGGCCTCGCTCACCAGGGTGGGGGCGCGGCCGCCGGGGGTCAGCACCGCGCCGATCACCAGATCGGCCCCCGGCACCAGGCGCTCGATCAGGCTGCTGCTGCTCACCAGGCTCACCAGCCGGCCGCGGCGGTCGGCCTCGAGCTGGCGCAATCGCTGCGGTGAGCGATCGAGTAAGAACACCTCGGCATCCATGGCAGCGGCAATGCGGGCCGCGTTCCAGCCAACGCTGCCGGCCCCCAGCACCACCACCCGCGCTGGACGCACGCCGGTGCAGCCGCCCATCAGCACACCCCGGCCGCCATGGGGTTTTTCCAGCAGGTAGGACCCCACCTGGGCGGCCAGGCGGCCGGCGATCTCGCTCATGGGGGCCAGCAGCGGCAGGCTGCCGTCGTCGAGCTGCACCGTTTCGTAGGCCACGGCGGTGGTGCCGGCCTCGAGCAGGGCCTGGCCCACGTCGGGATAGGCGGCCAGGTGCAGGTAGGTGAACAGCACCAGATCGGGGCGCAAGAACGCAAATTCTTCGGGTTGGGGCTCTTTGACCTTGACCACCAGGTGGGCGGCCCAGGCGTCCTCGCGGCTCACCAGCTGGGCGCCGACGGCGGCGTAATCGTTGTCGCCGATGCCTGCCCCAAGGCCCGCACCAGCTTCAATCCGCACCTCCATGCCCTGGCTGACCAGCTCGCGGGCCCCGTCAGGCGTCAGGGCGACGCGCTGCTCATCACGTTTGATCTCCTTGGGCACGCCAATGCTGGCCATCGGGCTGGCCAGAGGGGCGGCACTGCCGGGGGCGGCCATGGGTTGATCACGGAGGCGGGTCTGCCTCCAGCTTGGCGCCGGCCGAGGCAGCTGGCCACGGCGCTGGTTTACAGCGCCGCGATCGGCATGCGCCAGCCGCTGCCAAAGGCGCGTTGGCTCAGTTTGAGCACCGGCGGGGCTTGGCGGCGTTTGAACTCGGCGCGGCGCAGCAGGGTCATCACCCGCTCGGCGAGCGCGGCATCAACGCCCTTCTGGATCAACTCTTCAGGGCTCTGATGCTCTTCCAAGAGCGCTTTGAGCAGCGGGTCGAGCGTGCCGTAGTCGGGCAGTGAATCGCTGTCCTGCTGATCGGGCCGCAGTTCGGCGCTGGGGGGCTTCTGGCGGATCGCCGCGCCGATCAGTTCCCCAGCGGCAGGCAGGCCGAGTGCGCGGCGGCACGCAGCCGATGCCGGCGCGTCGAGCCAGGCGCAGAGCCGAAACACGCTGGTTTTGTACAGATCGCCGATGACGGCCAGGCCGCCGTTCATGTCGCCGTAGAGGGTGCAGTAACCCACCGCCAGCTCGCTCTTGTTGCCGGTCGAGAGCAGCAGCTGGCCCTGTTGGTTGGCCAGGGCCATCAGCAGCGTGCCGCGAATGCGCGACTGCAGGTTTTCGGCCGCCAGGCCGCTGGGGGGGGCGCCCAGGGTTGGGGTCAGTGAGGTCTCAAAGCCGTGCATCAACGCTTCGATCGGCACGGTGCTGGTCGCGATGCCCAGGCGGCTGGCCAGCGCTTCGGCATCGACGATCGATCCTGTTGAGCTCCAGGGCGAGGGCATCAGCAGGGCCTGCACATTGGCTGGGCCCAGCGCAGCGGTTGCGATCACCGCCACCAGCGCTGAATCAATGCCGCCGCTCAGCCCCAGCAGGGCTGAGCGAAACCCGCATTTGCGCGCATAGTCTTCCACCCCCAGCACCAGGGCGCGCAGCAGCAGCTCGTCGCGCTGGGGCAAGGCAGCTGCAGACGCAGGCCTGGGGTGATCGGGCTCCCACAGGGCCAGATCGCTTCTGGCAAAGGCCAGCTGCAGCGGCACCGACCCCGCTTGATCGATCACAAAACTGCCGCCGTCAAAGACCAGCTCGTCGTTGCCCCCCACCTGGTTGACATAGACGACCGGGCAGCTCAACCGCCGGGCTGCCGCAGCCGCCAGCTCGCGCCTGAGCTGGGCTTTGCCCTCGCCAAAGGGCGAGGCCGACAGGTTCAGCAGCAGATCGGGCTGCAGCGCCTGCAGATCGCCAATCGGATCTGAGCCCAGCAGACGTTGGTGTTGGAGCTTCTCTTCAACCCAGAGGTCTTCGCAGATGGTGATGCCCAGGCGCCAGAGGCGCCCGCCGCAATCGAGCTCCAGCAGGCAGGGCTGAGCCCCGCTGCGGAAATAGCGGCGCTCATCAAACACGTCGTAGCTGGGCAGCAGCTGCTTGCGGGCGACGATGCACCACTCGCCTCGCTGCACCAGCGCCGCGCTGTTGTACAGATCGGGCTGCTGGCGATCTGCAGCCCCTTCGCTCACGCCAACGAGCAGCTTCAGGCCGGGGGGCAACTCGGCGGCGAGGCGATCGAGTTGTTGCTGCTGCTGCGCCTGCAGTGCTGGCCTCAGCAACAGATCACGCGGTGGGTAGCCCCACAGCGCCAGCTCAGGTGCCACCACCAGATCGGCTCCAGAAGCGGCGGCACTGCGGCAGGCCGTCAGCAGCAGCTCGCCGTTGCCGGCCAGGTCGCCCACCAGCGGATTGATCTGGGCCAGGGCGATCCGCATGGGCTAGCTGCGCGCGTCGCTGGTTGCGCCATAGAGATTGTGCTCCCGGATCAGGGCCCACACGGCAGCTGGCAGTTGATCGGGGCTGGGGTTCTGGCGCAGGTTGCTGCTGGCTGTGGCGGGGATGGGCAGCTCCAGCACTGCCACCTGTGCCCCTTGGGCGCGCAACGCTTGCACCGCGTCGGATTGCAGGGGACAACCAGCCCGCGGCACCACGGTGATCTGCGCGCGCCGCAGCACCTCCTGTGCCTGGCGCCACTGCAAAATCTGGGGCACCAGGTCGCTGCCGATCACAAACACCAGCGCCGCGTTGGGCCACAGTTGTTGTGCCCGCTCCAGGGTGGTGATCGCCCAGGGGCTGCTGAGCTCCTGTCTCAGCTCGAGCCTGGGGTTGTCGATGCTCTGCACCACGGCCGCCAGCAGTTGCTCGCGCTGGTCCAGCGTTGCCCCGTGGCGCTTGTGGGGGTTGTCGCTCGCCCAGGTGATCACGCGCGGGTAGTGCTCGAGCACGTGCTCCAGCAGCGTCTGGTGCCCCAGCGTCGGCGGGTCGGCGCTGGTGCCAAACAGGGCAATGGCCTCACTCAAGGCAGCAGCGTGCGCAGGGGTGTGCTGGCCCCCGGCGGCTGCCAGCACTGCAACCAGGCCCGGGCCGCCGGGTCATGGCGCGCCAGGCGGGCCAGCAGGGCGCCGGGTTTGGGCCCGCGCTGGCTGGTCTTGAGCAGTTCGGCGGCGGCCAGCTCACCGGTGCGGCGGGTCGTGTGCACCGCCAGCGCGGCCTGCGCCAGGGCCACCGGTGCCGCCGGTGCCAGGCTCAGCCCGCCGCTGAAGGGCGCAGCCAGCAGCAACAGCTGGCGCAAGCCGCCCAGCAGCGCCTGCAGACCCAGCTGCACGCCGCCCAGCAGGGCGTTGTGGCCCGAAAGCCGGCCCAGCAGATCGCGGGCCCCCTGGCTGTGCATGGGCAGCCCATACAGCCGGCACAGCTGCAGCACCAGGGCGGTGTCGCAGGCGATGCCGCCCGCCAGATCGAGCAGCAGCAACGGGTTGGCCGCCACGCCTGTGGCCTTGAGGGCGGCAAAGCGGCCGATCAGGCTCTGGGCCTGCTGGCGGCCCTGCCGCAGCCGCCCTTCGTGCAGGACCCGGTGAAAGCGATCGGCACTGCTCAGCGCCCCCAGGGCCAGCATCAGCTGACCCTGTTCGTTGAGCAGCGCTACTAGGGTTTGGCGTAGCCGGCTGATGCGCGGTGCCGTGGTGGTGCTGCGCACCCGCCCATCGCTCAGCAGGGTCGGTTGGCGCGGTGCTGCGGCCACCGGCACGATCTCAATTGTGCTGAGATCAGCCGGCAGCCGCCGGCGAATGCTGCCCAGCAGCTCCTGCTGCTGGGTGTCGCTCCAGCAGTCGCAGCGGTTGAGTACCAGCAGCAGCGGTTTGCCGCTGGCTGCCAGCTGCTCGAGCGCGTCAAGCTCAACCCGGGTCAGATCGCCATCGAGCACCAGCAGCACCAGATCGGCGTGCAGGGCCAGCCGCGAGGCCAGCCGAGCCCTGCCGGCTGCAGCGATCTCATCGATGCCAGGGGTGTCGACCAGCTCCACTGCGCGCAGGCCATCGATCGGCTGGGGCCAGCTCTCGAGCTGTTGACGCCGGGTGCTGCCATGGGCCACGTCGGTGGCAAAGCGGTCGTGGCCCAGCAGGGCATTGAGCAGGCTCGATTTGCCTACCCCCACGCGGCCGAACACGGCCAGTCGCAACCGGCCCTGCTGCAGCCGTTCGAGCTGGGCATCGAGCAGCCGCAGCTGCCCACCCAGCAGCCCGCGTTCGCGCGCGCCCAGCTGCAGCGAGCTGCGCCATTGCGCCAGCAGCAGACGGCAGCGCTCAGGGGTGGAGGGGACCGTGGCCAACGGCGGTGCCGCAGCGCAGACAAGCTGAGTTTGCCGTAGGAATGGGTGCATGCCGACCTCCCCCGCCTTGGATGCCCTGACTCAGCCGGCCGTGTTTGCCCAGCGGCGTGCCCGTTTCCTCGAGGGCCTGGGCGGGGCAGCAGCGGTGATTCCGGCGGCTCCGCTGGCGGTTCACCATGCCGACTGCGAGTGGCCGTTCCGTCAGAACAGCGACTTCTGGTACCTCACCGGCTTTGACGAGCCCGATGCGGTGGCCCTGCTGCTGCCCCATCGCCCTGAGGGCGAGCGCTTTGTGCTGTTTGTGCAGCCTCGCGAGGCCACATCAGAGGTGTGGCATGGCTTTCGTTGGGGCACCGAGGGGGCGGTCGAGCGCTTTGGCGCCGATCTGGCCCACCCGATTGAGCAGCTTCCCCAGCGTCTGGCCGACTACCTCAAGGGCGCTGATGGCATTGCCTTTCGCGTCGGCAAACACCCCAAAGTCGAGCCCTTGGTGATTGCCGCCTGGGCTGGCCAGCTCGATCGTGCGCCCCGCAACGGCCATGCCGCCCTGGGTTTGGTGGCACCCGATGCGCTGCTGCACGAGCTGCGCCTGCGCAAGCAACCCGAAGAACTCGAACGCCTGCGTGAGGCGGCGCGCATTTCGGCCGAGGCCCATGAGCTGGCCCGGCAGGTGGCCAGACCCGGGCTGTCTGAGCGGCAGGTGCAGGCGGTGATCGAGCAGCATTTTCTGGAGCAGGGCGCGCGCGGGCCTGCCTATGGCTCGATCGTGGCGGGCGGTGATAACGCCTGCGTGCTGCATTACACGGCCAACAACGCCGTGCTGAACGGCGGCGAGCTGCTGTTGATCGATGCGGGCTGTTCGCTCAGCGACTACTACAACGGCGATATCACCCGCACCTTTCCGGTCGATGGTCGTTTCACGGGCGAGCAGCGCGCTCTCTATGAGCTGGTGTTGGCGGCCCAGGAGGCAGCGGTCGCTGCAGTGGCGCCGGGGTTCACCGCTGAAGGGGTGCATGAGACGGCGCTGCGGGTGCTGGTGGCCGGCCTGGTGGAGCTGGGTCTGCTGGTCGGTGAGCGCGACGGACTGATCGAGCAGGGCGCCTACCGGCACCTCTATATGCACCGCACCGGCCATTGGCTGGGGCTCGATGTGCACGATGTGGGCGCCTACCGCCTGGGTGAGCACCATGTGACCCTTGAGCCGGGCATGGTGCTCACGGTGGAGCCAGGGCTGTATGTGAGCGACCGCCTGCCCGTTCCCGAAGGGCAGCCCGCGGTCGCTGAGCGCTGGAAGGGCATCGGCATCCGCATCGAAGACGATGTGGCCGTCAGCGAGCGCGGCCATGAGGTGCTCACCGCCGCAGCGCTCAAGGCTACGTCAGCGATGGAGCGTTAATCCAGCCATAGCCATCATCAGCCCAGCATGGTCTGGAGCTGCCGCAGGGCATCGCTGGTGCGGCCAAGCACGAGGTCAGCGCCGCATTGTTGCAACTGATGCTCGTAGCTTGCCCGCGCCTCCATGAGCTCTCGACCATGCAGGTGCGGCGGGGCCACGGCCAGGCTGATGAAGGGTTGATCGGCAGCCGCCAGACGCGCGTTCACCACGGTCTGCACATCGGCCACGGTGTCGCCCAGGTAGGCAACGGGGGGCGCCCCGGCTCCCAGGGTGTCGATGCCGTGGTGCTGCAGCACTTGGGTGGCCAGCTGCAGCAGGCCTGTGGGATCCGGTTTGTCGGGGGCGTCGCCCATGGCGATCAGCGGAGGTGCCTGCAGCCCAAGGCGCTGCTCCAACACAAAGCGTGCTGAGGGTGGCTCGGCCCCGCTCACAAAACCCCAGGCGATGCCGGCGGCATCCAGCTCGGCAAAGAAGCTGCGACTCACCAACAACGGCTCATCGCCAATGAAGCCAGTCCATCTGGCGGGATCACCAGCGGGATCGCCGCCAAAGTAAAAGCTGCTGAACACCTCGACCAGCGCATCAAAAGCCGGCAGAGGAGCTAGAGCTCGGCGCCTGAGCAGCTCCAGGCTCGCCTCCCAGTCGTTGTTCCAGAGCCCCTCACTTTTAAGGCTGTCGATCGTGGCTGGATCGGGGCGCCAACCGCTGTAGTGATGCACCGTTTCGGCCAGGGCTCGGCGGTAACTGCCGCCGACATCGCGGATCACCCCGTCGATGTCGAGCAGCAGCAGGGCGCGGGGGCGGGTCGAGAGCGGCAGCGGAAGCCAGGCAGTGCGGCTGGTAGGTTAGTGGGCTGACTGTCTGTCACAAGCACATCCATGCCAGCCACCGAAACCACCTTGGACGCGGCTCCTGGCGCTGCCATCGACGACGCGGCCGAGACCATCGGTGCCGCTGATGCTCCTGCGGCCGGGCGTCCGGTGATGCGTGGCGGCAGCGCCGCGTTGGCTACCGCCACCATTGATGAGGACGGTGTGCCTTCGGGTTACACACCCAAAGCCGATGAGGGACGCTTCCTGCTCAAGATCCTCTGGCTGCCTGACAATGTGGCCCTCGCCGTCGATCAGATCGTCGGTGGTGGCCCCAGCCCCCTGACGGCCTACTTCTTCTGGCCCCGTGAGGATGCCTGGGAAACCCTGAAGTCCGAACTGGAGCGCAAGAGCTGGATCACCGACAATGAGCGCGTCGAGATCCTCAACAAGGCCACCGAGGTCATCAACTACTGGCAGGAGGAAGGCAAGGGCAAGAGCCTTGACGAAGCCAAGCTCAAGTTCCCCGATGTGACCTTCTGCGGCACCGCCTGACTTGCACCGTGTCTTGTCCCCAATCCCCTGATCATCGATCAGGGGATTTTTTTGTCGGTTGTTCTGCAGAACACGTGCTGCAGAACAACCCCGCACAACAAAGCCCTGACCGCTTGGCCAGGGCTTGTCGTTGCAGAATTGGTTGTGGCTGAGGGGTTGGACTGCCCCGTTCTCAGGCCTGGCTGGCTTGAAGCCGGGCTCTGGCCTGGGCAAGTGCCTGCTGAGCTTTGACCTTCTCGGCTGAGGTGGGTTGGCCGTCAAACGCCGCAGCTGCTTGTTGAGCCGATTCGAAATCAGACTCAGCCGCAGCGGCGTTGATGGCGCTGCCCAGTTCAGCGGCGTTGACAAGAACGGTGACCGCATTGTCTTCGACTTCGGCAAAGCCACCCATCACGGCAATGGATGACCAGGCGTTGCCCTCGCGCACCCGGACCACACCACTGTCGAGTGCAGTCAGCATCGACACATGGCCCGTGAGAATACCCAGTTGCCCAGAGGTGCTGGGCAAAATCACCTCATCGGCAGCGCCATCAAAGACGCTTTGATCCGGGGCGAGAACGCGCAGTGTGAGTGTCATGGTGGGGAGATCCGATCAGCCTTGATCAACCCTTGGCTTCAGCCAGGATTTTTTCGGCCTTGGCCTTGACCTCGTCGATGTTGCCCACGAGGTAGAAGGCTGCCTCGGGCAGATCGTCGAGTTCGCCGGCCAGGATCATGTTGAAGCCCTTGATGGTGTCCTCGAGCTTCACGTACTTGCCGGGCATGCCGGTGAAGATCTCAGCCACAAAGAAGGGCTGGGACAGGAACTTCTCGATCTTGCGGGCGCGGTCCACGGTGCGACGGTCGTCCTCGGACAATTCGTCGAGACCCAGAATCGCGATGATGTCCTGGAGCTCCTTGTAGCGCTGCAGGGTCGACTGGACGGCGCGGGCGGTGCGGTAGTGCTCGTCGCCCACAACGGCGGGCTGGAGCATGGTGCTGGTGGAATCGAGGGGATCCACAGCTGGGTAGATGCCCTTGGAAGCCAGGCCGCGGCTGAGCACGGTGGTGGCATCTAGGTGGGCAAAGGTGGTGGCCGGAGCCGGGTCGGTCAGGTCGTCGGCAGGCACGTAGACCGCCTGAATCGAGGTGATCGAACCTTCCAGGGTCGAGGTGATGCGCTCCTGCAGTTCACCCACGTCGGTGCCCAGGGTGGGCTGGTAGCCCACAGCCGAAGGCATGCGGCCCAGCAGAGCAGACACCTCAGAGCCAGCCTGCACAAAACGGAAGATGTTGTCGACGAACAGCAGCACGTCCTGCTTGTTCACGTCGCGGAAGTGCTCGGCCATGGTCAGCGCCGACAGACCCACGCGCATGCGGGCGCCGGGAGGCTCGTTCATCTGGCCATAGCAGAGGGCCACCTTCGACTTGGAGAGGTCCTCGGCATTGATCACGCCGGATTCCTTGAACTCTTCGTAGAGGTCATTGCCTTCGCGGGTGCGCTCACCCACGCCACCGAACACCGACACGCCGCCGTGCTCCTTGGCGATGTTGTTGATCAGCTCCTGGATCAACACGGTTTTGCCCACGCCGGCACCGCCGAACAGGCCGACCTTGCCGCCCTGGCGGTAGGGCGCCAGAAGATCGATCACCTTGATGCCGGTTTCGAACACCTTGGGCTTGGTCTCGAGCTCGGTGAGCTTGGGAGCCTCGCGGTGGATCGGAGCTGTGGCGGTGGCCTTCACCGGGCCTTGCTCGTCGACGGGCTCGCCGAGCACGTTGAAGATGCGGCCCAGGGTGGCTTCACCGACGGGCACCGAAATCGGCGCGCCGGTATCGAGGGCATCCATGCCGCGCACGAGGCCGTCGGTGCTGCTCATGGCGACGGCACGCACACGGTGATCGCCGAGGAGCTGTTGCACTTCGGCAGTCAGAGCAACGTTCTGACCCGCAGGGTTTTTGCCCTCGATGCGCAGTGCGTTGTAGATCTTCGGAAGCTTGCCGGCCGGAAATTCCACGTCCAGAACCGGGCCAATCACCTGGCGGACAACGCCCTTGGTGCCGGTTGCGGTAGCAGCAGCCATATGTAATGAGTTGCAGGGAGGTGCGCGGCGAGACCTGCTCCCGCCTCGAGCGGCGCAACCTTACCACCGCGACCCCCGCCTGGGTCCGGGTTCGGTCACCCGCACAGAAGCCCCCTGGCCAGCACAGATGGCGGGCTCATAAGTTGGCACTCAACGGGTTGGAGTGCCAGGTCGGCCTCTTCCCGCGGCGCCACAGGCGCCACCCCTTGCACGTCATTCACGCCTCGATCCAATGGCAGCTGTTTCCCTCAGCGTCTCCACGGTCAAACCGCTGGGAGATCGCATCTTCATCAAGGTGTCCGAGTCGGAGGAAAAAACCGCCGGCGGCATCCTGCTTCCTGACACCGCCAAAGAAAAGCCCCAGGTGGGTGAAGTGGTCCAGGTGGGCCCCGGCAAGCGCAACGACGACGGCAGCCGTCAGGCTCCCGAAGTCAGCATCGGCGACAAGGTCCTCTACAGCAAGTACGCCGGAACCGACATCAAGCTCGGCACCGATGAGTACGTGCTGCTGTCCGAGAAGGACATCCTCGCCGTCGTCAGCTGACCCCGGTAGGCAAGCGCTGATCGCCTCTGAACAGGCATCAGCTTCTGCAGCCCTCCAGTTTTTCCGTTTTATCCACCACCGCGAACAACGCCTCCCATGGCCAAGCGCATCATTTACAACGAGCAGGCTCGCCGCGCTCTTGAAAAAGGCATCGACATCCTCGCCGAGTCGGTGGCCGTGACCCTGGGCCCCAAGGGCCGCAACGTCGTGCTTGAGAAAAAGTTCGGCGCTCCTCAGATCATCAACGACGGCGTCACCATCGCCAAGGAGATCGAGCTCGAGGACCACATCGAGAACACCGGAGTCGCCCTGATCCGTCAGGCCGCCTCCAAGACCAACGATGCCGCCGGTGACGGCACCACCACCGCCACCGTGCTGGCCCACGCCATGGTCAAGGCCGGTCTGCGCAACGTGGCCGCAGGCGCTAACGCCATCACCCTCAAGAAGGGCATCGACAAGGCCTCTGAGTTCCTCGTCAAGAAGATCGAGGAGCACGCCAAGCCGATCAGCGACAGCAATGCCATCGCCCAGGTGGGCACCATCTCCGCCGGCAACGACGACGAGGTGGGCCGCATGATTGCCGACGCCATGGACAAGGTCGGCAAAGAGGGTGTGATCTCCCTGGAAGAAGGCAAGTCGATGACCACCGAACTGGAGGTCACCGAGGGCATGCGCTTCGACAAGGGCTACATCTCGCCCTACTTCGCCACCGACACCGAGCGCATGGAAGCGGTGCTCGAGGATCCCTA
>Ga0194127_10000528_pt1 | contig 61031 bp, 60 predicted proteins | sample TA2KigC100mmetaG_FD_148624 | JGI IMG/M metagenome (GOLD analysis project Ga0194127, IMG submission 148624) | Freshwater microbial communities from Lake Tanganyika, Tanzania - TA2015036 Kigoma Deep Cast 100m | ecosystem: Environmental > Aquatic > Freshwater > Lake | place: Tanzania: Lake... | reverse complement strand
TCGGTCCCGCAGGGGTCGGTAAATCTCACATCGCTACGGCGATTTGCCATGATGCGATTCTCAAAGGCTATCAGACCGTCTTTGTCTCCCTCTTTGATCTGACCGCCAAACTCTCCAAAGCCAAAAACCTCTATACCCTCATCGATTTCTATGCCAAAGTCCCTATCCTTTGCCTCGATGAACTGGGCTACGCCTTCCCCTCCAAGGAACAAGCCGATGCCCTCTTCCAGATCATTTCTAAACGAACCGAAGTGGCCACCACACTCGTGACCACCAATCTTGTCCCCTCGGATTGGGGAAAGATCTTTGATGCCGTGACTGCCACGGCCATCCTCGACCGCCTCAGCATGAATGGAAGGTTTATTACCTTTGAAGGGAGATCGTATCGCAGGAAAAAGTAAAAGAGCTCGCTAAAAATAAGGAAAACCCTGTCAAAACAAAATGCTTAGGAGCAATCCGCCTATTACCAAGATCGCTCCCGATGGAGTCCTACATTCTCATCTCATTTTACAGGGAACCACCCCTGTCACTTTTGGCTCTCTCTCCATTGTCGCCCACAACAATGGCTGAGCCGGCGTCGAACTGATTAACAAAGAACTCAAATGGGACTATCCCTTAGGAAAAATTCCCACGAAACATTTTGCAGCCAACGAGGCCTATTTCCATACCCTCTTATTCTCTTACAATCTCATCAACTGTGATAAGGAGTTGGCTTTTGCTGTGGGTATAAGGTAGGTATGAAAGGATTTTACTCAGTCGTTGACAGATAGAATAACAGAGATAGGCAATGATGACAATCAGGCAAACAATCCTTTTATATTCCAGCATATAATTCACCTTAATTGTCCAACCTTATAAGTTCAGTTTACCGAATTTTACCGCATTGACCAAAAATGAACTTGAATGACTTTTTGTCAATTAACAATTCTTTTTTGATTTCAATAAATTATGATTTTTTACGAAATGATAAAGACATGTTTGACATTTTTGTTCTCTGATTCTTCTTCTTGTTATTATACTCTGATTTAAATTCTTCATTTAATTCAATGTGTTAGTAAATTAAAGAACGTTAGCTTGTTTGGTATGGTATTTGCTTTTGATATTATCAAACGTTGTTGAGTAGGAGAGGAGATGAGAATGAATTCGATGGTTATTGAGCTGGCATCTGTAAACTTCATTACTATTTGTTTGATCGTTTTTTGTGCATTTGGCCTTCTGCGAGTGGCAAAAACATATCTTGAAAGTTAATGGGGACAAGGTGAAATATGGATGCAAGTCAGATCACAGGCGTTTATCATATTGAAGAAAGAGTGAGGAAAGTTGAGATCAATCCTAAAAGAGTGGCCGAGTGGGTATTGATCTTTACGAACGTGTTCTTCGTCTCCTACTTTTTTGGAAGGTTGTTCCGGATTTTTTAGAACCTCCTTTTTGTACTAAAGGCTTCAATCCCCAGCCTCCTTTAACCTCTAACCTTGAAGGGCGATCATCTTCGAAATGAAGGTGGTCGCCCTTCTCTTTTTACCAGGTTGAATTTTGAACAATTTTGTTCTATTTGATTAACATGAATCTGAAATTATACCTTGCAGCCTGGTGGAAACTTTCGAGAGTTCCTTTTCTTTCGGTAGGGATACTCCCTCTGATTCTTGGATTTGTTCTCGCGTGGCGATGGGGTTATCAGGGTTCTCTGGACCTCTATCTGCTTGCTTCCTTTACTGTCATTCTCATCATGTGGATGACCTACTACCTGGGTGAGTGGAATGATTTAGAGGGTGACCGCATCAATCAGGAGTTCAACCGATTTTCAGGAGGATCAAGGGTGCTGGTCGACGGTGTTCTTCCAGCCCGGGTTTCGCTTCTTCTCGGTTATGGATGCCTTATGGGAGGGATTCTGAGCGGTCTTTATATCTATTTCCAATACCAGACCGGTCCCTACACCCTCATCCTCGGAGGAGTGGGCATCTTTTCCGGTTTTTTCTATTCTGGAAGGCCTTTCCGATGGGCTTACCGGGGAATAGGAGAAATCCTCATTGGGTTCTGTTATGGCTGGCTACCGATTGCCACAGGATTTTATCTTTTCACCGGTTTTTTCAGTCATCAGATTTTTTTGCTTTCCATCCCAGTAGGATTGTCCATCTTCAATGTGATCTTAATCAATGAATTTTCAGACCAAGAGGCGGACCATGCCATTGGTAAACGAACCCTGGTGGTTCGATTCGGAAAGGAGAGGATGACTGACCTCTATATGGGTCTATCCATTTTGACCGGCCTCTTCTTCATTAAGATTCTGATAATGTTCGGAAAATATCCCTGGCTATTTGTCCTTTCAGCCATCCCCACTGTTCTTATCCTCTGGAATCTCTGGATGGCCTGGCAAGAGGCCTATCGTGAGACAAAGAGACTAGAGCTTCTCTGCAGAAACACACTTTTAGTCAATCTCTCCATCACTATGATTTTAACGATTCAACAGAGCATCGTATAATTTAACCATAGGAGACCACATTGGAAGAAATTCAAACGATGATTGAAAAAGTAAAATTTGATATTCGCGAGGGAAGGCGGGAAGGGGAGATCCTTCAGACACTTCGTCCGATTTTAGACAAAGAACCTGAGGCTGCAGTCCGGATGATTGAGGAACTGTCAGCCCTCCCATCTCTTGAAATGGCCCGTCTCCTCCAACAATTGCTTGAGGTTCCATGCGATAAAAAAATCCGGAAAGCCATCAAACGATCACTTTATCGATTAAAAAGCAAAGGGATCATCGTAGAAGAGGTCTCGGCGGGAAAGGAAGGTCCTGTTTTCAGGCCGTTGCAAACAGAACCACCCCGGGGATTCGGAGGCCCTTTTGATTTTCTCGGACGGAGATTTCTGGTGCTCGTCATTCCCCATGCCGGAAAGGGATTGACCGTGATGCAGGGGATCGTCGGCGATACTGAGGGATTGGTCGATTTTTCAGGTGGGGAGATGACCCGTAAAAGGTTCAAGCCATTTTTTGAGGAGATTCAGAAAGGGGGCCCCTTTTCACTGATAGCAATGGAACCTTCTTATGTAGGGTATCTCTTCGCTCAGGCCAACCAACTCGCCCTGGATCAAGGAAAGAGTCCTTTACAAGAATATATCCAGTTGAGAAAAGAGGTCGAAAGCATAAAGAAGGAGTATGAGCAGTCTCCGGTCTATTCCATGATGGAGACAGACGAGATCGAGGGGGACGAACGGGTTTTGAATAGAGGGGGTGATCTCCTGAAAACCGACTTATTCGGCTCCTGGAAGATTAGAGAGGAAGAGATCCGGCCTTATGCCAATGAGGTATGGGAAGCGGAGGAGTCGAAGCTGGTTCTGAATCAGCCCCAGAAAGAGGCCAGGTTTCAGGAGATCTATCAGAGGGCGCTTTCTGACCTCTTTCCGGAGGAGAAGAGGTCTCTTTACCGGAGAAGAATGGAAGATATGGCCTATTATCTTTTTAAATCCGGAAGAGAGGAAGAGGCCAAAGTTTCGTTAGCGGTTGCGATTGATCTTAAAAAGGCTCCGAATGTAATTCAACCCAACCCTTTCCTTTTTCAGCTTGTAGTGAAATCGATCTTCGCCCTTCTGTCAGAAGCCTATGAGAAGAAGAAAGAGGAGTTTTCTTTGATTAAGAAACCATAATTCCATTGCGGATTGCAAATTGCGGAATGCGGAATTCGAATTCATAACTCCGAACTAATACAAACGAAGTAAATATTGTTACAGTCATTGCGAGCCTGGAGGGCGTGGCAATCTCGATTTTTATTGGGATTGCTTCGTCGCTCTGCTCCTCGCAATGACACACGACATATTTCGTTTGTAATAATACCTATGAAAAAGTGGCTCGCCATTGCAGGGGTTGTTATCCTTGTCTTTGCGGGAGGCTATCTTGCGCTCTCCTTCTATGCCGTGAAATTCCTTCAGGCTCAGATTCAGAAGATGATTGGACCTGGATTCACCATTGAACAGGTCCAGGTCAAGGCAACCCACCTCTCCATCCATGGAATTCGATTTGAGGATCCGCGCACTAAAAAAACCTTCCTCGGAGTTGAGGAGATGAAGATTTACCCTGACCTCCGTTCCTTTTTAAAAAAGAGATTGCATATTCGGGAGTGGGCCATTTTAAGCCCTTCTTTCTTTTTCTATCGAACGCGGGATGGGATCACCATCGGTCCATGGGTATCGATTCCAAAAGAAGAGAAGAGCGGAGAGGCTTCCCACAGGGAAGTCAAAAAGGAAAAGGAGACCATTCCTATAAGGATTGACCGGTTCCGGATTGAGAAAGGCTCAATCGATTTTGATGATATGAAGGCGGGCGAGACTCCCGGGCAGATCCGTTTAAGAGACATAGACCTGAAATTAGAGAATATCCGGTATCCTTCTGTCTCCTCCCAATCTCCCATTGAGTTGAAGGGGAAGATAAAGGGGGTTGCTAAATCAGGGGAGATTTTTGCCAAGGGTTGGGTTGACTTAGCGAGTTTGGATATGGAGGTCTTATTAAAAATGGGAGAGGTTGAGTTAAAGACTTTCGAACCTTACTACCGGAAAAGGGTATCAGCGGAGATTGAGTCCGGGCACATGAATATGGATGCAACGGTTACAATCAAGAGCCAAAGGATAAACGCCCCCGGCCACATGGAACTCGCTGACCTTCAAATCAAGGAAGAAGGAACGGTATTCTATCTTCCTGCAAAGACACTTGCTTCTCTCTTAAAGGATAAAGGAAACAGGGTCAAAGTGAAATTCCATGTAAAGGGGAATATGGATGATCCCCGGTTTGACCTTCAAGATGCTTTCTTGACGCAAATGGCATTCTCCTTTGCAGAAGTCCTTGGACTTCCGATCAAATCAGTGGGGGCTGGAGAATCAGAAGGAGGGGCAGGGTTGTTTGAGGGATTGTTCAAGAAGAGAGAGAAGAAGCGGTAATTGCCAGGTTTTAATTTCAGGTTTGTAAATCAAACGTCAACAATCATAAATCGAAGATCACATATCGCTTTTCAATGATTTCCATCCGCTGGGCCCTTTCCGTCTTATTTGCTCCCTTTTTAGGAAGGAGGCGGACGCCCCTGATCCGTCCGGACAGAATCGAGTGGAATCCCTCCCTATCGCCCCAGACCATTCAGGTTCAAGGCCACACCATTTTTTATGTAGTGAAAGGAGAGGGGGAACCACTGTTGCTGATTCATGGCTTTGGCGCCGGCATGTGGATATGGGAAAAACAGATCGAGGTTCTCTCCCGATCCTTTCGGGTCTATGCCATCGATCTGATCGGCCATGGTTTTTCGGACAGACCCAAAATCGATTATGATGCCGAGACCTATATCCATTTTATGAAAGCATTCATGGATGGGGTTGGCATCGAGAAGGCCACCCTGATTGGAAATTCGATGGGAGGTGGGATCGCCTGGGCAACGGCGATCTCATTTCCCGAGCGGGTCAGTCGTTTGATCCTGATCGATTGCATGCCGCCGGATATCCTGCATCAGGCCAGCAATGATTCGTTTAAGACACTGTTTGCTCTAAAACGTATTCCTCTTCTTCCCTATCTTATTATCGGAAGTCGAAGCGAGAGGTCGATCAAGTGGATTCTCCAGGAATGTATTTCTGGCATCCAGCAGATCACGCCTGAGATCGTGAGCCGTCAATATCAACTTTCCAGCATCAAAGGAAGCACCTGGGTTCTCTATTCAACGCTTTATCATGCGCAAGAAGCCATGAGGTTCAAGGATTCCGTTGGCCTCATCCGCCAACCTACGCTTCTCATCTGGGGAGAGGATGACCTCATCTTTCCCCCTTCCGTCGGGGAAAAACTGCATCAGGCGATCAGGGGTTCCGTCATTCATGTGGTAAAGGAAAGTGGCCACATCCCCATGTGGGAAACGCCCAAAGAGGTGAATGAGGCCATCCTATCTTTCCTCGAAAAATGAACCAAAATGAGGTACAACTAACTTTAAAAAGTGGAGGTGGTATGGAACGAAGAGATTTCTTAAAGAAGGTTTTATGGGCGTCCGGAGCGCTTGGAGTAGGATTGACAGCTCCTTCTTCCCCAAAAGCAGACCAGAGGAAGGGAGTTACACTGGAAAATGAGTACCGAATAGATGCCTATTGCCACTTTTCTGTTATGGGCGTCATTGAATTTCTGGAAAAGGCCAGCAATACCTATCCGCATCTGTTTAGAAGTCTTTTCGCCAATACCCCGACTCTGATTAACGTGGATAAACGACTTGCCCTCATGGACGGTTGTGGCATCGATCTCAGTATCCTGGTCCCGCTTCCCTGGCTGGAAACGATGCCCTCTGTCCACTCAAATCCGAAGCAATGTGCAGAGGCAGCCCGGCTCTTTAATGATGAGTTAGCAGCGATTGTGCATAAACGGCCGGATCGATTTTCAGGAGTCGCTCTTCTACCGACGACCAACCCCGAAATCATGATTACAGAGTTTGAACGGGCTGTCCACACATTAAAACTTGTGGGAGGATTTTTTGTGGTTGGGCCTACGGTGAAACCGCCTGACCATCCTGACTATGAGCATCTCTACAGGAAGGCGGCTGAGCTGGACGTTCCACTCTGGATTCATCCTTCTCGCCCTCCGGAGTACCCTGACTATGCAGGGGAAAAGATCTCGCAATATCAGGTCTGGCAAACTCTATCCTGGTTACTCGATAGCTCTACGGCAATGGTCAGGCTCGTCTTTAGCGGTGTTTACGAGCGTTATCCCAATTTGAAGCTAATTATTCATCATCACGGAGCGCTTGTTCCCTTGTTTGCGAAGCGGATGCAATATGGCTGGGAGTACTTCGAACAAAACACAGGGAAGAAGCAGCCCACTTCTATTTCTCATCCCTATATCAATCATTTCAAAAAGTTTTACTGTGACACGGCAACGCAAGGTTACGAGCCACTGATTCTTAAGATGGCTTACAACTTTTTCGGTCCGGACCGCATCCTGTTTGGCTCGGATGGTCCGATGGATTCAACCGGGGGAAAGGCTTTTACGATGGATGCGAAAATGAGTGTTGATGATATGGGGTTGAGTCAGCAAGACCGCCAGAAAATATTCAGCCGGAACATCCTGCGATTATTGAAACGATCCTCTTAAAAGAGCTATACTGTCAGCGAAAATAATTCTTTTCGCCTTGACAAAGAAAGGCCAAACGATAAAATAGCAGTACATCCTTGAAGGGAGATCGATTTGGGAAATAAGAAGAGACGTGTCGTTATCACTGGGATCGGGCCTATCACACCCATCGGGATTGGAAAAGAAGCCTACTGGGAAAGCCTGATCCATGGAAAAACCTCTTTCAAACGGATTGAGTTTCCAAATCGTGACATGAGCCAATACCGTTGCCAGATCGGAGCGCCCATCGAAGGATTCGACCTGAGTCAATATGTCGAGAAGTCGAAACATTCGAAATATTTTGGCAGAACCTCACAGTTTGCGGTTGCGGCCACAAAACTTGCCCTTGAAGATGCAGGTATTCCAATTGAAAAGAGGGAAGCAGGGATGGACAATCCCCAAGAGCTGAAAAGTGAATATCAACTCAAAGGGATTGATCCATTTAGAATAGGAGTGATTCTTGGAGTGAGCGTTGAGTCGATGGAGATCCTGGAGCATTATCACGAGCGTTTTCTATCGAGGGGAACCAGGGGCATCTCTCCTTTTGCACTGCCTAATATTTACCTGAGTGCCATCACCTCCCATATCGCCCAATATTTTTCGATCCGCGGAACTGCGTTTGCTCTCTCAACGGCCTGTGCTTCAGCGACACATGCCATGGGCAATGGTTTCCTTCAGATCCAGGGGGGGATGGAGGATGTCGTGGTGACTGGCGGGTCGGATGCTTGTCTCACTCCCTATGTCTTTAGCGGGTTTGATGTCCTCAGGGCGATGTCGACCAGGAATGATGAACCTCAGCGAGCCTGCCGGCCGTTTGATCGCGAGCGCGATGGTTTTGTCATGGCCGAAGGAGCAGGGGTGCTCGTCTTCGAAGAGTTGGAACATGCCCAGAGAAGAGGGGCCTATATCTATGGAGAGGTGATCGGATTCGGGATGACAGCAGATGCCTTTCACCTTACCGAACCCGATCCTGATGGGACAGCTTTAGGCAAGGCAGTACGCGAGAGTCTTCTCATGGGAGATATCTCTCCGGAAGAGGTCGATTATATCAACCCCCACGGGACCTCCACTCCGCTCAACGACAAGGTGGAGACGAGGATGATCAAAGAGGTCTTTGGGAAGAAGGCCTACGAGATTCCCATCAGTTCCACCAAATCAATCACAGGCCACCTGCTGGGAGCGGCTGGAGGAGTTGAGGCGATTGCCACTCTTTTAACAATTGAAAGGGGGATCATTCATCCCACCCTCAACTACGAATTTCCAGACCCGGAATGCGACCTGGACTATGTTCCCAACGAAGCCCGGAAGAAAGAAGTGAGAATAGGACTCTCCATCTCCGCCGGCTTCGGAGGGGTCAACAGCACCATCTTGATCAAGAAATTTGAGGATTCTCATTCTTCATAATCCAAATCTTCCTCCATTTTAGATTGACACTTCTGATAGAAAGTATATAATATTGCATAGAAAATAAAGGTCTAACGGTAAGGGTAACGAGGCCCGTATCGTTAATAAAAGGTTACGGTTGTAGTCTATTAATTCTTTACACCTAACCGTAACCATTTAACGATTTACGAAACGGGCATCGTAACCGTAACCGAAATCTAAGAACCTGATCAATTTTCATGGTTCGATAGCGACGGTCCGTCATAAAGGATTGCTGAGAGTTTTTAAAAGGCGGTAAAGAGATGGGTCCCTATCAGGTAGACCAAGAATTGATTGAATCGATCCTCGTTCAATTAAAGGAGAAGGGGTGCGACCTCTCCTATGACGAAGTGACCATGGTCGTCAACCTGGTCAAGGATAAAGCTATCTTTCATTATATCGATCAGGTCATTCATCAGGCCGACACGATTCTCGATATTAACCCTTCCTTCACGGAAAAGGAGATTCTCGAGGCCCTGGCCATGAATGTGGTAGAGTTTCTCCGGGCGGAAGCCGCGAGTATTCGAATCTATAACCCGAGAAAAGAAGAGATGGTCTCTTTTGGATCTTATCCCAGGGAAAGCGAAAACCGTGAACAAGCTATTCCTTTTGAAGATACGATCGCCGGCGATGTGGTGAAGAACCGCAGGAGTTTCATTATCCCGAGTATCCTAAAAGAGGAAAGGTATAAGGATAAAATGAAAGTTGAAAAGCAGGGCATCCACTCGATGCTGGCTCTTCCGATCTCCATCCCACGATTTTCTCTGAAAGATGTGGATACAGAAGGTTGCCTTCAAATCTATTTTAGAGAAGAAGGGAAAGAGTTTACTCCACTGGAGGTCAGAATTGCAGAGATGCTGGCTAAAAGGGTGAGTTATGTCGTTGCCCGCAAACGGATCATGGATCTTCAGAAATTGAGCACGACGAAAGACAGGATCGTGGAGCAGATCTTTCTGAAGCTTGGAAAACGGGGAGGGGTGAAGATGAAGGAGGTTTTCAATCTTGTCATCCCGGAGTTAGCCGATATCATGAGGATCCAGCGATGTTCTCTCTTCTCCGTCATGGAGGACCGTCAGCAAGCCGTCTTGGAAGCGGGGTTCCCCGAGGTTCACCATGGAATCGGCAAGATTTTTGAGGTGTCCGAATCACCCTATATTCACACCATCGTGGACCAAACGGGTCCATTCGGCGATTTTGAAAACGAGAAGATTTACCCGACTTACGTTCACATCCTCAATCCGCAGAGAAGCCGTCTTCTCCCTCCAGACCTGAAGCGGTTTCTCGAAATTCAGCAGATTCATTCCGTCCTCTATATTCCGCTGGTAGTCAACGGAAAGGTCCAATATTTTCTCACGTTCGATGCCCAGGCCCAGCATCCAGGGTTTACGGATGAGGAGATCGAGATTTTTGCCCTCTTCGGCAAGGAGTTGATGAAAGGGCTGAGGCTGGAGAAGATGGATGACATTCTCCACGATTTTAAAAATCCGGCCATTGCAGCAGCCGGATTTGCCAAACGAGTTCAAAAGATACTGGCCGACGGCGAGTATCCCACTAAAAAAGAGAAGATCAATCAAGCCCTCGAGATCATCCTGAAAGAGACATCTCGTATCCAGGAGTTGGCCCTGACCCTCCATGGAGAGGGTAGAGAAGAAATGGTGAACCTTTCAGATAAATTGAAGATGCGTGCCATGATCAACGAAGAGAGCTTGATGGAGCTGAAACGGGATAATGTCCGGTTGTACGAAGGAGCATTAGAGCCTTCGTTGTGGATTCGATGTTACCCTCTTCATATCGAAAGAGTTCTGGACAATCTTCTCAACAATGCCTCCAATGCTATCCCTGCAGAGGGAGGAAGCCTTTCCGTCCGGTCATATCGAGATGGGGAATGGGCTGTGGCAGAAATTTCGAATACCGGTCAGATCTCAGAGGAAGATAAGGAACGTTACCTCCAGGGTGAAGGGAAGGGCAGGGGGCTCCATATCACCACCCGCCTGGTCAAACGCATGGGAGGAAAAATGGAGATGGAATCCGGGAAGGGCCAAACCACTTTTCGGGTTATGTTCCCCGGGGTTGAATAAAAAAGACAAAGGGCATAGTTGATAAATACCAAATCCCAAGTCCCAAATAATATCTAAATTCCAATTTACAAATGACCGAAACATTTAAATGCTCGGAATGTGATCGTTCCTATCCCATTGACCCCACCCGATGGCAATGCGACTGCGGTTCGCCCCTTGACCTTGAATTCAGCCCCAAATTTCCCATCCAGACCATCCTGAAAAGAAAACCGGACCTTTGGCGTTACAGAGAAGCTATACCGATTAAAAAAGATAAATCGATTGTCTCCCTGGGAGAGGGATTTACTCCACTTGAAGAGATGGATCTGGGTGGTCACAGCGTATGGATGAAGATCGATTACCTCTTGCCAACGGGTTCCTACAAAGACCGGGGAGCAACGGTGCTCATCAGCAAGGCCAGGGAGCTTGGCGTTAGGAAGGTGGTTGAAGACTCCTCAGGCAATGCCGGTGCAGCGATTGCAGCCTACTGTGCCAGAGCAGGGATCGGGTGTGATATCTATGTGCCTGAAGTGACTTCTTCCGGGAAGTTGGTTCAGATTCAAACATATAGGGCGAATTTAAGGAAGATTGAGGGCTCGAGGGAGAAGACAGCCCATGTAACGATGGAGGCGGCTAAAAAAGCCTTTTATGCCAGTCATTGCTGGAATCCCTTCTTTCTCCACGGAACGAAGACCTTTGCGTTTGAAATATGGGAACAAATGGAATGGAAACCGCCGGATACACTCATCCTTCCTGTTGGGCATGGGACGCTTCTATTGGGAGCTTACATCGGGTTCAGGGAGATGAAAGAGGCAGGAAGGGTTAAAAAAATTCCTAAGTTGGTCGGAATTCAGTCAGCAGCCTGCGCCCCGCTATTTTTGGGTTTTGTAAGGGGGTTGTATGAACCCCAGAGCATCAGGAAGAGTGAGACCCTGGCAGAGGGGATTGCTATTGCGGAACCCGTTCGAGGAAAGCAAATCCTGAAGGCGATTCGGGAAACCGGGGGAGAGATTCTGACCGTGACAGAGAAAGAGATTGGGCCAGCCTTAAGGGAGATGGGTCGAAGAGGTTATTTTATTGAGCCCACTTCGGCAGCCACTATAGCTGGACTTATGAAGTACTTAAAAGGGAAGAAGGGGAAAGAGGTGATCGTATCGAGCCTGACGGGAACGGGGTTAAAGGCTGTAGAGAAAGCCCAAATCCCGATTTAGAAATAGAAACCCTTTTCCTATTCCGTCATTGCGAGCACCTGAAAGGTGCGTGGCAATCTCATCGGAAAAGCCGAGATTGCTTCACTTCGTTCGCAATGACAATTCCCTAAATCGGGATTTAGGGAAGGTAGGCCACTTGACAGGCAGCCTATAGCTGGTTAAATTAACTGGACAAAAATCCTTTTAAAAAAAGCTTTAAGAAATAGATGGAGGAGGTAGGATGATGAGCCGGATGAGAATGAAGCAAGGTTTGTTTTTACTAATTGCGATGATGTGCATTACTCTTCTCTCTTCTGCTTTGGTTTTTGCTGCGGAGGAAAAGGAGAAGAAGGACACGAGGCCGGAGCGTGGGATTGCCGTCTATTCGGAATTTTCTACGGTATCGGTTGCAAAAGGAGAGACCGTTCGGATGGATCTGACGCTCGAAAATAAAGGCCGGGCAGATGAAACGATCGATGTGACAATCTCGACCGTTCCAAAGGGATGGAAGGCAACCATGAAAGGCGGGAGTTTTCTCGTGGCCGGTATGTACGTGACCAATGGCAAATCGAGGAATCTTTCCCTCAACCTGGAACCTGAGAAATCCCTGGGGCCGGGAACCTATACCTTCCAGTTTGACGCCCAGACGGCCGACGCGAAATTTAAATCCACCCATAAGTTAACGGTCAATGTGCAGGAGAGAACCCCCGGGTCGGATGACATCCAGATCACCACTTCCTATCCTGTCCTTAGAGGCCAGACCGATGCGAAGTTCGAGTTTTCTCTCGAAGTGATGAATAAGAGCGAAAGCGATCGAACCTTTAATCTTGCTGCTGTCGGCCCTGAGAAATGGGAGATCAACTTCAAACCCGCCTATGAGGCCAAGCAGATTTCGAGCCTGCGGATGAAGGCTGGGCAGAGCCAGACCGTTGCTGTTGAAGTGTCCCCTGCCCGCGAGGCAAAGTCAGGAGATTATCCTGTGATGGTTAGGATCAGTTCCGGAGAGCAGAAGGCAGAGGCGAAATTAATGGTGGTGCTCACCGGCATATTTAAACTGGATGCGGGGACACCGACCGGAATCCTGTCTCTGGAGACGATGGTGGGAAAACCGGCCATTGTCTCTCTCTTCGTCAAGAACACTGGCTCCGCTGTCAATCGCAATGTCAGTTTCTCCTCCTTTAAACCTGAAAACTGGGAGGTAAAGTTCAATCCTGAAAAGATCGAAGCCCTGGAGCCCAATGCATTGAAACAGGTGGAAGTGACCATCACGCCAGCCAAGGAAGCGCTGGTCGGCGATTACTCGGTTGGGTTGATGGTGGATGGCGAGAAGGGGAGCAGCAAGACCGTTGAAATTAGAACAACGGTAAGGGCTTCAACAGCCTGGGGATGGATTGGCATTGGAATTATCCTCTTTGTCATCGCCGGTCTGTGCGGTCTCTTCATTTGGCTGGGGAGGCGTTAAGGTGAAAGAAGAGATGATTGTCGAAACAGAGGATTTGACGAAAAAATACGGGGCTCAAACCGCAGTGAATCAACTCAACCTTGGGATTAAGGAGGGGGAGATTTTCGGATTCTTAGGGCCGAATGGAGCGGGCAAGACAACAACGATCCTCATGTTTCTCGGCCTCACTGAGCCCACCTCCGGAAAAGCAAAGGTTATCGGGTTTGACCCGGCCCGCGACCCGTTTAAGGTGAAGGAGAGGGTGGGCTACCTGCCTGAGAATGTCGGTTTCTACGATGATATGGATGCAAGACAGAATCTCCGATTTATCTCCCAACTGAACCGGATCCCTCATGAGGTTTCGGAAAAGAGGATCGATTACTGGCTGGAGATGGTTGGCCTTGCAGAGGAGTCAACAAAAAAGGTGGGGACCTTTTCGAAAGGAATGAGGCAGAGGCTCGGGATAGCGGAGGTTTTAATCAAAGAACCGAAATTAATCTTCCTTGACGAACCCACCATCGGCCTCGATCCTGACGGAACGAACCGAATGCTCGATCTCATCCATTCCCTGAGCCGGGAGAAGAAGATCACCATCTTTCTTTCCTCTCATCTGCTCGACCAGGTCCAGAGGATCTGTGACCGCGTGGGAATCATGATCCACGGGAATCTGGTGGCCATGGGTCCCATTGAGGAACTGGCAAAGAAGAAACTTGGATTGAACCAGCAGGATTATACGCTTGAAGAGATCTACATGAAGTACTTTAAGGAGGCCTAAGGTGCACGGGATCTTAACGATATTCAGAAAAGAGATGGGGGATCATTTCAACAGCCTTCGGTTCCTCCTCATTTCAGCGCTCATCGTAATGGTGGGAGTGATCATTACTTCCATGATCGGGATGGCGATCCAGGAGGAATTGAAGGGGATGGCCAAGCCCACGCTCCTCTTTTTGCTCCTTTTCACCTCGACGGGAAAACTGTTTTCCTTCGTTCAGTTTATCGGTTTTTTCGGCCCGCTGCTGGGCATCTTTTTAGGGTTTGATTCGATCAACCGGGAGCGGGTTTCAAGAACCCTGTCGAAATTGGTATCCCAGCCGATCTTTCGGGACTCGATCATCAATGCCAAATTTCTCTCCGGTGCAGCCATCATTGCGATCATCCTAGTGGCTACGGTTCTCCTCATCTCGGGCCTCGGCATCCGGTTGATCGGAGTGGTGCCAGGGGTGGAAGAGGTGTCGCGTCTGTTTATCTACGTCATCATCAGCCTTCTTTACATCTCCTTCTGGTTGGGGATATCGATCCTTTTCTCGGTGGTTTTCCGGAGCACAGCCACCTCAGCCCTGGCGTCCCTTGCTGTCTGGATCTTCTTCTCTTTCTTCGTGAGCCTGGGGGCAAGTGTCCTGTCCGATGTGGTGGCTCCAGTCAGCCAGAAGGCCTCCGGAGTTGATGCAGAGATGCTAATCCGGCATGAACGGGTCCAGAGAGTGATCTCTTCCTTTTCTCCGATGACCCTATACAGCGATGCCACCACCACGATCCTCGATCCGATGAGAAAGACCACAAGATCCTTGATTCTGATGGGTCCCCTGGAGAGGTTTTCCATGAGCCGGTTCCAGAGTCCCCTTCCCCTTCTGGAAAGCATCTTCATCGTCATTCCGCATCTCATTTCAATTGTGGCGATCACGCTTCTCTGCTTCGGAATCTGCTATCTCGTCTTTATGAGGCAGGAGATACGTACCGTATAACTGATCATTGCAAAATGATCAATTAGCAATGATCAATTAGCAAGGGGAAATCCAGATAAAGAATAATGATCGATGTGCAATTTCCTTCACTGCTAATTTTTCATTGCCAATTTTACAATTTACATTGTGCTTTTAGATAACTCCCCAACACCTCAACCTTCCCCCTTCGTCCAAAAGCGCGAAATTCTCGGCTGGGGCATGTATGATTTTGCCAACTCGGCCTTTGCCACGACGATTCTCGCCGTCATCTTCAATCATTACTTTGCGACCGTGGTTGCCGGAGGAGAGAAAGGGGTTGAACTCCTCGGGTTTCGTCTTCACGGCGCTTCCTTCTTTACGTTTTCTGTGTCAATCAGCATGGTGATCTCCGCCATCCTCGCCCCGTTTTTAGGAGCCGTGGCAGATGCCTCAGCTTCAAAGAAGCGGTTTCTCATGGTCTTCTGCTATGTCGCTGTCATCTCCACCGGGCTTCTCTATTTTGTCCATGAAGGAAATTACTGGCGGGGGGCGATCTTCTTCATCATCGCCAATATCGGTTTTGCAGGAGGAAATGTCTATTACAACGCTTTCCTCCCAGAGATCTCTGACGATGAACATATCGGGCGCATCTCAGGGTTCGGATGGGCGTTGGGATATATCGGTGGAGGAGCGCTCTTGGCCGTCAACCTCGTAATGTTGAAATATCCCGGGCTTCTTGGGTTTCAAGAGGGGGCCTTTACCGTTCAAGATTGTTTTCTCTCGGTGTCTCTCTGGTGGTTTGTCTTCTCTCTTCCGACCTTCCTCTTTTTAAAAGAGAGAGCGCAGAAAATTCCCCTCGCTCACGGGAAAAATTATTTTCAGGAAGGTTACCTTCGGCTCCGCCATACCTTCAAGCGCATCAGAACCTTCAGGGAGTTGACCAAGTTTCTGGTGGCCTATTTGATTTACAACGAAGGGATCGAGACCGTCATTGTCATGGCGTCCATCTTTGGGGCGCAGGTGATCGGGATGGAAACCGGCGAGATCATCCTCTTCTTCCTGATGGTTCAGGGGATCGCCTTCGTTGGATCTCTGATCTTTGGTTTTTTAGCCGATGGTATAGGAAACAAGAGGACGATTATGCTCTCCCTAATCATCTGGTCGCTTATCGTCGTCTGGGCTTTTCAACTGGGGATCTTCTGGGATCCTAAAACAGAATACTGGATCTTAGGAGTATTAACCGGGATTGTATTGGGAGGAAGCCAGGCAGCCTCCCGTTCCCTTCAGGGGATTTTCACTCCTGATGCCAACAGCGCTGAATTCTTCGGATTCTTTGCCGTCTCAGGAAAGTTTGCCTCTGTCTTCGGTCCTCTCATCTACGGCATCCTAATCGCCATCACCGGAAGCGTCCAATCGGGCATCCTCTCTGTGCTTCTCTTTTTCGTCGTCGGCGGAATCCTCCTCTGGACCGTGAACGAACAGAAAGGCATGGAAGAGAAACAGGCTCCGGTCTTGTAAGTTTATTCCTATTTATTTTCAGCCTTCCTTCAATCCTCGCGGTATTTAAGGAAATTTTACTATTTATAAAACAAATTTATAATTAGTTAAAAAATGTCTTGACAAAATATTTGCGTTTTGATAAACAGAATTTACAAATAAGCAATTCTCTCATGAGGTTCCTGCCATCCCTTTTCTGGAAAGGAGAAAGAATGAGGGGAAAAAACGATTTGGCCCTGAGAATCGGAGGAAGGCTGAAAGGTCTTCGAAAATCGATGGGCCTCAGCCTGAAACAACTTGCCGCGGCTACTAACCTTTCCCCCCCTCTCTTTTCAAGGATCGAAAACGGTCTTCTCATGCCGTCCATTCCTACCTTACAAACCATCTCCGATATCCTCAAGGTTGACCTCAGTTATTTCTTTAAGAAGGAAGAGGACCGGGGATATGTCATCACCCGGCAGGGAAATCGGAAAATGACTTATTCCAAAAGGGGAGATAAGAAGAAAGTCATCTATGGATTAGAGCTTCTTGTTGAAGGGATGGAAAATCCCTTCATGGAGCCATGTATTGTCACAGAGTTTGCAGGCCCCGACGAGGATTTTCCCTTGGCTAGACATGACGGGCAGGAGTTTATTTATGTCTTGGAAGGGAAACTAGAATTAACGCTCGGAGAGAAGAAATATACTTTGAATAAGGGGGATGCGGCCTATTTTATCGGGGAAATTCCGCATGGAGGGAAGAGCCTGAGTAAAAAACAGACCCGAACGATCAATGTCCATCTCATTCCAGGCACCCGGATCGGGACTTTTCAAACCACAGGTTAAGTTAAGATAGGGGCACAATTAACCAAAATTTAGAAAGGAGGAATTTGGTTATGAAAAAGTTGAATCTATTTATTTCTATGTTTTTTGTTTTTTCCATCCTGTTTGTTTCACAAACTCCGGCCCAGACGGTCTGGAAAATGGCGTTCGTAGCTCCTCCTCCGGTCTGGGGCCCCATCGCGGAGAAGTACGGACAAATCATTGCACAAAAAACGAATAACCAGTTCCAGATCAAATGGTTTGGGGGAGGACAACTCGGCAGCCTTCCTCAGATCTTGGCCGGAATCAAAACCGGACAGGTTGACATGATCCTGTGTGATCTTGCTTCTCTTGCTATAGCAAAAGGAGGAAAGGATTTTAACGTCATCTTTGCACCCTACGTCTTTAGGGATCAAGACCACCTGAGGAAAACCTTGGCTTCTCCGGTGTACAAAGAGATGGTCGAAAAGGTGGAGAAAGAAGGGGGGTTCAAGTACATCGGGTACGTGAGTGACCGCGCCCCAAGACAGATCACCACCACCAATCGCCGCGTAACAAAGTTGGAGGATCTTAAAGGATTGAAGATTCGTGTTCCAGAAATCAAAATCATTATGGAAACAATGAAAGCCTGGGGAACGGCACCCACCCCGCTTGCAGCTTCCGAACTCTACACGGCGCTGAAACAAGGGGTCGTTGAAGGTCAGGACAATGGGTTTGATTCCGTCGCTCAGGCCAAATATTATGAGGTGCAAAAGTATGTCATCGTGGTGGATTACGTTCGGAGTGGGTTGATTGTCCTTATGGCGGCGGAACACTGGAACAAGCTCAATCCTGATCAAAAGAGAATCTTTCAAGAGGCAGCCGGAGATACAGAGAAGTGGGCGACCAAATGGACAAACGATTCAGTGGACGAGTCGATCGATATCTTGAAAAAGAACGGCATGGAAATTATTTATCCTGATCTCGGTCCCTTCAAGAAACTTGCGGCCGAGGCGAATAAGAAATTCGAAGGAGATCTCTGGGAGAAAGGGCTTTTTGATAAGATCCAGGCTGTAAAGTAAGTTTGGGTTAAGGTTAAGAAGCCGGTCCCGATTACGTCAATTCGGAAAAACCATGAAAAAGGTAACCGCTGTTGTCGCAAGGATTCTTGAATACATGGTTGGGACTCTTTTCATGATTATTGCAGCCACGGCCCTCGCCCAGGTTTTTAGTCGATATGTTTTGAGGCACTCTTTAGTCTGGGCTCATGAACTCGATATTCTCCTCATGATCTGGGCTGTCTGGCTGGGTACTGTGATCGGTATCCACCGGAAGGCCCACCTGAGGATCACCCTTGTCAGCGAACGGCTTTCTGTGAAGACACGAAGAATCCTTCTGATCTTCATCGATCTTTTTACCCTCCTCTTTCTCCTTATCGTTGGGATTAAGGGTATCGAAGTTATCCAGTCGGTCGAAGGGATGGACCTGATTTCTATGCCCATCCCGAGAGGAGTGATGTTCGCTGCTGCGCCGGTGAGCGCGGTTCTGATGATCCTCCTCTTCATCCCGATCATCGTTGGAGATTTAAGGGATCTTACAATTCAGAAAATAGAAAAGAGGAGGGGCTAAGTGGAAATCCTTCCCCTCCTCATCCTTCTTATTCCCTTTTTGATCTTTGCTTTTCTCGGAGTGCCCATTTTTCTCAGTATGGGTTTTTCTTCTGTTATTTATATCCTGATCTTCCATCATAAGGTTCCATTCATTGTTATTCCCAATAATATGGTCGGTATGCTTGATTCTTTCGGTTTTCTTGCCATCCCATTTTTCTTTCTGGCTGGTGATCTTATGAACACCGGAGGGATTACGAAGAGGCTGGTCGATTTTGCTGCTTCTCTTGTTGGTCATATCAAGGGAGGACTCTCCCATGTCAGTATCATTGCCAACATGATCATGGCAGGCGTTTCAGGATCGGCGATAGCGGATGCCTCTGCTACCGGTTCTGTCCTGATTCCTGCGATGAAGAAGGATGGTTATCCTGCGGAATACTCTGCTGCGGTTGTAGCGGCAGCCGCCACCATTGGACCCATCATCCCGCCCAGCATCCCAATGGTCATCTATGGCCTTTTAGTCAATGTCTCTATTGGGAGACTCTTTTTGGGGGGAGCTATCCCCGGAATCCTCATGGGCCTCTATCTCATCATCGCCTCTTATTTCATTAGCAAGAAGAGAAATTTCCCTGCCAGACAGAGAGCAACGTTCCGGCAAATTGTATGGACGTTCCTGAGCTCGTCTTTTGCGTTGATCATGCCTTTGATCATTATCTTCGGGATTGTATTAGGTGTGGTTACACCTACTGAGGCAGGGGTGGTGGCTGTTTTTTATGCCCTTGTTGTAGGACTTTTTGTCTATAGGGAGCTTCATTGGAAGGATATTCCAAGAATTTTCAAAGAATCGATGATTGGTTCTTCATACATTATGATTATTCTGGCTTCGAGCGGTGTCTTCAGCTGGTTGATTGCTTCCATGGGAGCAGGGGAGATCCTCTACAATTTTTTTACCTCCATTTCCACAAATAAATGGGTCGTCTTGGCAATTCTAAACATCTTTTTTCTCATCTGGGGCTGTCTGCTTGATCCCAATACCGGATTGGTCGTCGTCGTTCCAATGCTGATGCCTTTGATTGAGAAGGTGGGAATCGATCCCGTCCATTTTGGGGTGATCATCATTCTTAACTTGATGGTTGGGTTAATTACCCCGCCGGTTTGCTTCTTAGCCTACCTGACGAGCACCATTGCAAATGCTGATTTTGGAAAGGTCGTCAGGGAATCCTGGGTTTTTATCCTGGCCTTGGTCTTTGCGCTTGTGACGTCCACCTTTTTCCCACAGGTGGTATTGTGGTTACCCAATCTGCTGATGGGAGGGAAATAGAAACAACATTGGAAAATTAACAATTAACAATGATCAATTACCAATGAAAGATAAAGAAATTTAAAGGATCTAAAATGGAGCTTAAAGATCAAATTGCGATTGTCACAGGAGCTGGGAGAGGAATCGGAGAGGCGATTGCTCTTACGTTTGCTCGCGAGGGCGCCCATGTCGTTGTCAATGATATCCACCTCGATGATGCAATAAGTGTGGCACGCAAGATTGAGGCAATGGGAAGAAAGTCTCTTCCCTTCAAAGCCGATGTGTCAAACAAAAGCGAAGTCAAATCCATGGGGGATGAAATATTAAAACGTTTCGGAACGATTGACATCCTTGTGAATAATGCTGGGATTGGTGGGTCCTCTCTTATTGTGAAAGATATTCCAGAACAGGTGTGGGATCAGGTAATGGCCATCAATTTAAAAGGAGTCTTTCTCTGTTGTCAGACAGTGATTCCCACGATGATTGAAAGACGGAGGGGGAAAATTGTCAATATTGCTTCTCTCGCTGCTCGAAGAATGAGTTTCCTGGGAGGGGCGGACTATACGGCTTCCAAATACGGGGTAGTTGGGTTGAGCCATCACCTCGCTTATGAATTGGCTTACTACGGGATCAATGTGAATGTGGTCTGCCCGGGCGCCACACTGACAAAGATGACAGACGAGAAGGCGCCGCAAGACGTTAAGGAGAAGATTGCAGCGAGGGTACCCCTTGGGCGGTGGTGCAGCCCTGAAGACCAGGCAGAAGCCGTACTCTTTCTGGCCAGTGACCGAGCGAAAATGATCACCGGGCATATTCTCGATGTGGATGGAGGACAACTTTTAGGCTTTGGAAATTATCCTGAAGATATTGAGAGAAGAATGAAGGCAAGCCAGACCTGATGGGCACTGCTCCATCAATATATCTCTGATTTGGAGACAGGGAGGCAATATGGAGTTTCGTGGGAAAATCGCGCTTGTTACAGGAGCAGGGCAGGGAATTGGAAAAGCAACCGCTCTTGCGTTAGCCCGGGAAGGGGGGGATCTCGTCTGCAATGATCTGAATCTCGATTGGGCTGAAAGCACTGCGAGAGAGGTTAGAACGATAGGTCCCAGAGCGATGGCCGTTCAGGCCAATGTGGCTGTAGAAGGTGAAGTGATTACCATGGTCGCCAAAGTTGTGACCGAATGGGGAGGAATCGATATCCTGGTGAACAATGCCGGGACTGGACGGCCCATGATGGTTGAAGACATGGACAAGGCCGAATGGGACAAAATACTTGACATTAATCTTGGAGGAGTCTTTAACTGCTCAAGGGCAGTGATCCCCACATTGAAGGCCAGAGGAGGCGGCAAGATCATTAATATTGCCTCACTCGCCGGCAAAACCATGAGCTATCATGGGGGAGCGGATTATACTGCTTCGAAAGCAGCGGTCTTAGGTTTTACACGGCATCTTGCCTTCGAGCTTGGACCTCACAAAATCAATGTCAATGCTATCTGCCCAGGAGTGACGATGACTCCGCTTGTAGAGGCCCACTCCACAATTGAGATGAGGGAATCCGTGAGAAGTCGAACCCCTCTGAAGGATTTGGTGAAACCAGAAGACATCGCCAATGCAGTCGTCTTTCTGGCATCCGAAAAATCGAGGATGATCACGGGTTCAACGATTGATGTGGATGGCGGTATTTCCTTGGGGATGCAGGATTGGGAAACGTATGTCCGGGCCAGAAAGGAATTTTTGAGAAATAAGAAATATCGGGGGAACTAATTCAGGGAGAATATCACCATTGTAATGGGAGGCTGTGTCGTAATTAGACATTCGTCCTTCGACATGCTCAGGACGAACGGCTAAGTGATTGATTTTTTAACATGCCACATTCCGTTCGTGGTGAGGTTCTCGAACCATGAACGGAATTACGGCACAGTCTCCGGGTGGAGAGGAGGATTAACAATGGGTAGTCGCTTGAAGGGGAAAGTGGCCATTGTAACCGGAGCGGGCTCTGTTCCAGGTCCACAGGATCGACCTCCCATTGGGAACGGCAGGGCGACTGCGATTGTTTTTGCGAGGGAAGGAGCATCCATCCTGGCGGTTGATAACCGCTTAGACTCTGCACTAGAGACAAAGCAGATGGTCGAAGCGGAAGGAGGGACATGTTCGATTTTTCAGGCGGATATATCCCGTCCTAAAGATTGCAATGCGATGGCAGAAGAGTGTCTTAAGATCTATGGCCGGATTGATACTCTCCACAACAATGTGGGAATTGGTCCACGCAAAGCATGCGGAATCTTGGAGGCAGATGAAGAAGATTGGGACAGAGTGATGAATGTGAACCTTAAAGGCCTGTTTCATACCTGCCGGGCTGTTCTGCCACAAATGGTGAAACAGGGAAGCGGGACGATACTTAACATTTCATCCGTAGGGGCGGTCCTACACGCTTATCCGAAGCTTTTCATCTATACCATTTCAAAGGCAGCCATTAATACCTTTACAAAGTGCCTGGCGGCAGAATTTGCATCTCTGGGTATTCGAGTCAACTGTATTATGCCTGGAATGATCGATTCTCCTCCCATTTATAAAGAGATCCTTCCCCTGTATGGAGGGGATATTGAAAAGATGAGAAAGGACCGTAACGAAAGGGTACCGATGAAGCATATGGGAGAACCCTGGGATATTGCTACGGCTTCGCTTTTCCTCGTTTCTGAGGAAGCGAAGTATATCACGGGTCAGATCCTTGCTGTTGATGGAGGTCTACTGCTGCAAGGAGGATGATAGGAAAGGAATGATCGCAAAGAAGAGAGTTGTCGTTGTAGAGGAGTGGGGGAAGATCATCGTGATGGATTCGGCTGCCTCCATGAGTCCAGACGAGACAGGACAAATCGTTGTGGCCGGATCCCATGGCGCAGAGACCACTGCACGACACATGTCGAGATATCTTCCTTTTGGAGTTTTTCTAAATGACGCCGGGGTCGGAAAGAATCAGGCAGGCATTTCATGTCTACATGTATTTGAGGTGATGAGCATTTTAGGCGCTACGGTTGATTGTATGAGTGCCCGTATTGGAGACGGAGAAGATCATTATGCCTCCGGAATCGTTTCCGCTGTCAATTCTCTGGCCGAAAAATCAGGGGTCAGGGTTGGGATGAGGGTAGCAGAAGCCTGTCAAAAAATGATTCAGGCAAAGACATCCTCCACATTCCTTTATACGACTGAGGTGGTTTACCAAATTGGCAACCGACGAATCGTGTTAGCTGACTCAATTTCTTTTTTAAATGAAAGTCATCGCGAGTGTGTGGTGGTCTGCGGTTCCCATTGCGCGCATACGACTTTAGAATGGACGAAAGATTTAAATCTCAAATCCATTTTTCTTAACGATGCCGGTAAGGGTAAGGAAAATCAGGGAATCTCCGCCTTACCGGCCTATGACAAGTTCGAGGTGCCTGCCGCTGCCATTGACTGCATGACAGCCATGATTGGGCATGCGAGGGATGCCTGGGAAACCGGGCTGATATCAGTAGCCAATGGATTAGCATCAACATTGGGGGTAAAAACCGGAATGAAAGTCCAGGATGCAGCAAAGAGTTTGTTAAACAGCTTATGATTTTTTTAAGGAGCATCCATGAAATCAAAAGCAATGGTTGTGGTTGAGCCTGGGAAGATGGAAATGAAGGAGTTTGAAGTCGAGACTCCTTTAAAGGGGCAGATCCTCCTAAAGTTAACGACGACATCGGTTTGCGCGTCAGATCCAAAAATCCTATGGGGACATACCCCTTATGTGGCATTCCCGGTGATCATGGGTCATGAGCTGGTAGGCCAAGTGGCTGAGATTGATCAAGAAGCATCAGATCATTATCACCTTAAGCGAGGAGATCGAATTACTGTAGAGCCGATGATCCCCTGCGGACACTGCCAATGGTGTCGAACAGAATTCTATTATCATAAATGTCGGCCGATGAGGGTTTATGGTTTGACATTGACTGCGGACCAACCCCCCTTTCTCTTCGGTGGATATTCCGAGTTCATGTATCTCCTCCCTGGGTCTCTTGTTCATCAAGTTGCAGAGGGTGTGCCGGACAAGGCGGCTTCATTAAGCTCTGTTATTGGGAATGGGGTCCGTTGGGTAAAAACCCTGGGTCAAATGACATTCGGCCAGAGTTTGGTCATCAGCGGAGTAGGCTCTCAGGGATTGGCTACCCTGATTGTTGCAAGAGAATGTGGAGTGGGTCCGATCGCCATTCTCGGGTTAAGTCGAGATGATGCACGGTTTAAACTGGCTAAAGAATTTGGAGTGGATTTCACAATCAACATCGAAAAGGAAGATCCGCTTAAGGTTGTTCCAGAGATTCTTGGTGGTTTTCCAGATGTGGTGGTTGAAACTTCAGGGGTTCCTTCTGCCATCCAGACTGCACTCAACCTCGTCAAACCAATCGGTCGTGTTGTCACCATCGGCCTTTCCGGCGGTAAGGAGACACCGATCCAGTTTGATCTTTTGGTGGCAAAAGGGGTCACTCTCTTGGCGGATCATGCACAGGCAGGAAATGTGAAGGATGCGATGCGCATCATCAATTCTCGAAAATATGCCATCGAGAAGATAAACAATGTGACCTATCCTCTTGAGGAATTACCTAAAGCCTTAGAGGAAACTGCCCATCCTCCTGATGGTTTTATTAAAGGAGCGGTTGTGTTTGATTGACACTTATCATTAGAATCTGGGAATTTTTCTCTAACTTTTTTAAGTTTGGATTTCTGGTTTTAAAATTCGAAGCACGAAATCCGAATATCGAAACAAATTCGAATGTCAGAAATTCGAAATTCAAAACGGTTTTGTTTGAGACATTGGAACATTATAAAATTCGATAATTGTTTCGGATTTCGATATTCGAATTTCGAAATTAAAATTTCGAATAATTTTGTATAGGGTCTTATCAAAAAATACTTTAGGAGGTGTTTTATGAAAAGGAAGAGTGTTTTAAGGTCAGCAGGGTTGGTTATTTTATTCGTAAGTCTTCTTGTTTTTCCGTTCTTTTCTCTCGCAGCAGATATAAACCTCAAACTGGGGCATGTTGCCCCCCCAGGTCCTACCACCCATGATGTCTCATCGAAAAAATTGGCTGAGCGTGTCGGGATCAATACAGGGGGTAAGGTTGAAGTCAAGGTTTTTGGAAATTCCCAGTTTGGCGGGCTCCATGAACACTGGGCACAGATGAAAACAGGGGCTATCGATCTTTTCGTGCAAGATATTTCAGCAGCGTTCATGGTAGAACCCGACCCGAAAAATTTTATGATCATGATCTTCCCCTATCTTTTTGAATCTCAGAAACATTTTCAGAAGTTCTGCAAATCTGATCTATTTAAAACCTTGATGGCTAAAGTTGAAAAAGCAGCTAATGTGAAATATCTCGGGTTTGTGGGTGACCGCACTCCACGAGGATTCACAACGACCAATAAGAGGGTTGCCACCCCTGATGACATCAAAGGATTAAAACTCAGGGTTCCAGAGGTTCCTCCTTTTGTGGCTGCTTATAAAGCGTGGGGAGCCAATCCCACACCGGTCACTGCAAGCGAGCTTTATTCATCTTTAAAATCAGGAATGGTTATGGGAATGGACCAGGATATTACCATGACGTTTGCTGCCAAATACCACGAGATTCAAAAATACTTCACTGCCATTGATTATATGCGTTCGGGAATGGGAGCCTGGATGCACATAAAAAGATGGGAATCTCTACCCAAAGATATCCAAACGGCTTTTTTGAAATCAGTCGAAGAGACAGAAGTTTATGTTAACGACTTTACTGCAAAGCAAGAAGAGGAGGCAGTCGAAGGCTTAAAAAAAGCGGGAGTTGAAATTATCCGACCGGACCTCAAGCCATGGATGGAGTTGGCTGAAAAAGAGGTCCTTAAGAATGAAGGCAAGATCTGGGAGCAGGGGCTCCATGCCAAGATAAAAGCTTTCAAATAAGGGGAGATCCAGATGACCCGAATCAATCAAGTTATTGATAAACTCATTTTTTATCTTCTTTCGGTTGCATTGGGAGCTGTGGTGGGTATCTGCTTTGTCCAGGTTGTTGCCCGATATGTGTTCAACGCCTCATTTACATGGGCTGAAGAAATTAGCATCATTATTCTACTTTGGGCGGTTTGGTGGGGGGCATGTCTGGCAATAAAACAACAGAACCACCTTAGGGTTAAAATTTTGGAAGAAAAGATCAACCCAAAGAGTGTCTTGATGCTCCGCCTCACCTTATATGGCTTAGCCATCATTTTTCTGGGAATGATCGCATGGATGAGCAAAACGCTCATTGAATCTTCGGCCTTCATGACTCTCTTCAGCTTACCCGGTGTTTCGAGAAACGTCATGAATTATAGTGTCCCGGTAGGATGTGTCTTAATGGTCTATTATCTTCTGAGATCGATCTCTTCTGATTGGAAGAGCCTAACTGTATTAAAGAGTAAATCCTGTTAGAAAGTCTTCAACTTGCTAACGGGGTAGAGGAGAATAAGGAATGGAGTTTTTACAATTCGGCATACTCCTTGCCCCCATGCTCATCCTTATGGGTTTGGGTTTGGAGATCTTTTTGGCCATGGGGATCACCTGCCTGGTTTTCGCTCTTCTCTTTGATCTTCCTTTGATGGTTCTTCCTCAATCTTACGTTCGAGGATTAGCTGTCTATGACCTCCTCGCACTCCCATTCTATTTTCTTGCTGGAGACTTGATGAACGAGGGGGGAATAACAGCCAGATTGGTAAGATTTGCTGAGGCGTTGATTGGGCATGTTCGAGGAGGACTTTCCCATGTGACGATCATCTCCTCCATGATTTTTGCGGGTGTCTCTGGTTCTGCAGTGGCCGATGCCTCGGCCATCGGTTCGGTCCTTATTCCCACCATGAAGAAGAACGGCTATCCAGCCCCCTATGTGGCGGCTCTGACAGCGGCCTCTGCAACCATTGGTCCTATCATTCCGCCGAGTATCCCCATGGTGGTTTACGGACTTCTGACACAGGTTTCGATTGGAAAGCTCTTCCTGGCAGGGGCCATCCCGGGTATTTTAATGGGGGTTTACCTTCTTGTCGTTTCCTTTCATATCAGTTATCGGAGGAACTATCCGGCGAATCCACGAGCAACCTTTAAACAACTTTTACGCTCTTTCATAGATGCAGCCCCTGCCCTGATGATGCCAGCCATTATTTTAGGGGGCATCATCATTGGAATTGTGACACCCACCGAGGCTGGAGCTATTGCCGTCGTCTATGGACTGCTCGTCGGGTGTTTCGTCTACCGTGAAATCAATGTGAAAGACCTTCCCCGGATATTCGGTCAAACGATGGTCAATACCGCAACCATCATGATTATTATCGCCACCACCGGTCTATTCTGTTGGGTCATTGCCAATATGGGGCTGGGTAGTGTCTTGGTGAAACTGTTTCAATCCATATCAACGAATAAATGGGTCATCTTATCCATCATTAATCTTTTTTTCCTTTTCTGGGGGTGTTTCCTTGATCCTGTAACAGCGATGCTGATCCTTGTCCCCATTTTGATTCCATTGGTCCAGGAGTTAGGGATCGACCTGGTTCATTTCGGTCTTGTGGTCGTATTGAATTTAATGATTGGCCTGGTGACTCCCCCCGTGGGAATTTTGCTCTACCTTTCTTCTTCCATGGCAAATGTGAAGTTAGGGGAAATGCTGAAAGAGTTGGTTCCTTTTTTAATTGCTCTTTTTCTGGTATTGGCTATGTCTACCTATATCCCATTTATTGTGATGTGGCTACCCAATTTTTTAATAAAATAGAAAGTGGGGTCGAAAAAAGAAATGATTTGAGGTGAAATTTATGGAAAATAGCATCATTTATAAAGTTGGAAAAAGTGGGAAAATACTGATCGGCCGTGTGTTGCCCGGGCATGACTTCATTCAGGGAATCGAGGATGCCTTTAGGGAATCAGGATTAAAATCGGGAAATCTTGTTTCCTGTGTCGGAAGCCTCAGACAGGCCAGTTTCATTTATATCAAACCTAAACCCGGAGGGCTGATGGGGGCAGGCTATGATGCACCAACCATCCTTGAGGGTCCCCTTGAATTGCTGACCATACAGGGTCCTATCATCCTGGATGAGGGTGGGGAGATCTTCTACCATTTTCATGGGACCGTGATGGACCGGGATGCAAGGGTTTGGGGAGGTCATTTTTTTAGGGAAGGAACAGTGATGCCAGACGGCCAAAAGCTACCCGGAGGAAATCCTGTACTGGCAACCGTCGATTTTACGATCATAGGTCATGAAGGCGCCAGAATTGTGAGAAGACTTGATCCGCAGTTGGGGATGAAGGCGTTAACCCCTGAAACGGAATAGGAGGTTTCAATGAAAATTCCATTAACGAAGATCCTCGATTTGTATAAGGTGATGATTCTTACCCGGCTTGCCGAAGAGAAACACGAAGCTCTCTTTCATCAAAAGAGGCTGCCTGTCTATACCCATTTGAGTTTAGGCCAGGAGGCAGCTGGGGTAGGGGTTTCAGGACTTCTAAAGAAAGATGATTATCTCTTTGGAACCCATCGGGGAATGCCGGAGTACCTGGGAAAAGGGATGAAGTTGAAGAATATTTTTGCAGAGTATGGAGGACGCACCACAGGTTTGTCCAAAGGGAAAGGGGGACTCCATCTCTGCGATGCTGAGAATGGGCTGCTGGGACTGGTGGGAAGTCTGGGCTCAGACTTCCCGTTTGCGGTTGGTGTTGGGATATCGATTCGAAACAGAGGGACCGATCAGGTCGTTGTGAAGTATTTTGGAGAAGGCACAGCCGAGCAGGCAGATTTTCATCCTTGCATGAATATGATGTCCCTCTGGAAACTTCCTGTGATCTTTGCCTGTGTCAATAACCGTTTCACCGAATACCACCCTTACCGGGAGACCACATCAACAGAACACATCGGCCCACGAGGAGCAGGTTATGGTATAGCCTGGAAGACCGTTGAAGATGGAAATGACTTGGTGGCTGTCTGCGAAGCAATGACCGAAGCTATTGAACGGGCAAGATCCGGAGGGGGACCAACTCTCATTGAATTCATGACTTACCGGATCGCACCCCATCACACAGGAGACCCATGTGTTTACCGGAAAAAAGAAGAGGTTGAGATCTGGAAGCAAAAAGACCCCATTCAAAGGTGTAAGGCATATCTGATGAAATCGGGAGTCCTCTCAGAGGAAATGGATAAAAAAATCTATCAGGAGGCTGAATCTGAAATGGAAGAGGCCATCCAGCATTTGGAGAAGAGTCCTTATCCTGATCCTGATGAAGCATTAAAAGGAGTATATGCGTGAAAAATGTTTGAGGTTTGAGGAATGAGGTTTGAGGCGACCAAACCGATGAAAGGTTTAAAGTGCAGTTGATACTTAACACCTGGTTTTATAGTGGAGGAATGAAATGGCGAGAGAGTTGACATTTATTGAAGCGGTTCGGGAGGGATTCCGGCAGGCCATGAGGCGGGATGAACGTGTCATCATCCTTGGAGAGGATGTAAAGGTGAGTATCTTTGGGACAACGAAGTTTCTCTGGGATGAGTTTGGAGATAAACGCATCATTGACACACCCATCTGCGAATCGGCCTTTGTGGGTGCAGCCATTGGTGCAGCCATGACAGGCATGAGACCCATTGTTGAAATCATGTTCGCTGAGTATCTCTATCTCGCCATGGATCAGATTGCCACCCAGGCCGCCTCCTGGCACTATGTCACTGGCGGCCAGTTAAAGATTCCTCTTGTTGTCGAGGTTTTATATGGAACTCGAGGATCAGGGGCATATTCTCATTCTCAAAGTTTGGAGGCTTCCTTCTTGAATCCTCCGGGGATTAAAATTGTGTGTCCTTCAACTCCCTATGATGCCAAAGGGCTGTTGAAATCGGCCATCGAGGATGATAATCCAGTTCTCTTTTTCGAGCACCGAAAGATTCTGGCCATGAAGGGAGAGGTCCCAGAAGAGGAGTATTCGATCCCAATTGGGGAAGCCAAGGTTTGGCGGGAAGGAAAAGATGTGACAATCCTCGGGACTTCCTGGTCAACCCACCAGTCCATGATGGCCGCTCAAATGCTGGAGAAAGAAGGCATTGAAGCTGAAGTGATCGATCTACGAACTTTGAAACCTCTGGATAAGAAAACAATATTTAACTCCCTTAAGAAAACTTCGAGGCTCGTCATTGTTGAAGAAGGAAGGAAGACCGGAGGCTACGGAGCTGAGATCGCTGCGGTTGCGGCAGAGGAGTGGATGGACCGTCTGGATGCCCCGGTTCGGCGGGTTGCAGCCATTGACAGTCCTGTTCCCTTCAGCCCTCCATTAGAGGGGAGATATCTACCGAATGAATCGAAGATAATTGAAGCTGTAAAGAGCATACTATAGTGAACGACTTAAATAAATTGACGTCCACCATGTGTCATTGCGAACGTAGTGAAGCAATCTCATGAGATTGCCACGTCGCTTAGCTCCTCGCAATGACTACTTTTCAAAGTCGTTCACTCTATGAAGAGAAACGCCAAATTTCAAAATCCAAATAAAATCCAAGTGCCGATGGTCGAATTACAAAGTCTTCGGTTAGTTTTCGAATTTGGGTAATTGGAAATTATCTGGGATTTGGTGCTTGTTATTTGGTGCTTGATCGCGGAGGAATGATTATGGCAGTAGGTGTTTATCTCCCCATTTGGGGAATGCAGATGGAAGAAGGAAAAGTTGTGAAGTGGCTCGTCTCTGAAGGGGATAGTGTCGAAAAAGGAGATCTCCTTGTGGAGATAGAGACAGAGAAAATAACGAATGTCGTGGAATCTGCTGCCGCAGGAATCCTTGCAAAGATTGTCGCCAAAGAAGGAGAGGTAGTGAAGATTACCGGTCTCTTGGCGGTGATCACAGTAGAGGGAGAAGGTCAAACAGCCATTGATGCCGTGATAGCCCAGGGAGCACTGAAGGAGGAGAGACCCACGACACTAATCATGATGCAAGAATCGAAAGAGGTTTCCATTCCTCCGATGGAATCTTCTGAGGTGACTGCCTCTCCTCTGGCAAAGAAGATGGCCAAAGAACATGGGATTGATCTCGCAAAGATCAGAGGGACCGGTCCTGAGGGGAGAATCGTCAAGGAAGATGTGATGGCTTTTATTGAGGCCAGATCAAATGCTCCAGCGGCAACTAGGGGAATAGCACCGCAAGTTGAGGATAAGTCATTCGATGGTGAAATCGTCACGATGAGTCAAACCCGGAAGGTGATTGCCCGAAGAACTCTGGAGAGTATAAAAGCGCCTCAGGGGACCCTTACCCGGGAAGTGGACCTTACCGATATTTTAAAATTCAGGAAATCGATTATGCCTGAATTCGAGAAACAATATGGGATTCGTTTAGCCTTGACCCCCCTCTTTGTAAAGGCGGTGGCATTGGCAGTCAAAGCCGTTCCCATTATCAACTCGAGAATCGATGGGGATAAAATTTATATTTCTCGAAAGGTTCATGTTGGGGTGGTGGTTGGGGTAAAAGATGGGATTGTCATTCCTGTTATTTTTAATGCCCATGCGAAATCTTTGGCTCAGATCGCAAGGGATTGGGAAAGTCTGTTAAAGAAGGCTTCGGAAGGAAACTTGAAAATTGGGGAGATTACAGGGGGTACGATCACCATTTCGAATGTGGGAAATGTTGGGATTGACATTTTTACACCCATTCTCAATCCACCGGAGTCAGCTGTCCTCGGGATCACGCGAACTCGGCAGAGACCTATCGTGAAGGACGGACAGATTACCATTGGAGAGATGGCCTATCTCTGTCTTACGGGAGACCACCGGGTGATGGATGCAGAACCCATCGGGCAATTCCTGATGGGTCTTGAAAAAATCCTGCAAAACCCCAGTATCTTGCTTCTTTAATTATTACTGTGATTCAGACATTGGACTTCAGACTTAAAGGAATGGGATTCAAAGGACCAAGGGGTTAAATATAATTCACTTGGATCCCCCCGACCCCTTGAATCCTTGAACCCTTCATTTCCAGGAGGGAGGAATCACCTTGAAAGACCTGATCATCATTGGTGGAGGACCCGGGGGTTATTCAGCTGCGATCCGGGGAATTCAAAGGGGATTCAAAGTTGCTGTCATTGAGCAGGATCGATTGGGAGGAACCTGCTTAAACAGGGGATGTATCCCGACGAAGACTTTGCTCTATTATGCCCATCTATACTCCTCAGTCGTCCAATCACCGGTTTTTGGGGACCAATCTATTCCTTTCCACTTTGAAAAAATCATCGACGCCAAAGATGAAGTGGTGAATAAAGTAGTAAGTGGAATCCAGAGACTCCTTGCTGCCCATCAGGTTGACGTAATCAAAGGGAAGGCTTCTTTTATTAATCCTCATACTATCCTAGTGAACAAGCCGGATCAATCTAAAGAGGAGATTCAGGGGAAGTCGATTATCATTGCAACTGGAGCCAAATCTGAAGCAGATCCTATACTGAAGGTAGATGGGGAGAAGGTTATCGGCACAGACGACGTCCTCAATCTCAAGGCTCTCCCTAAAAGCATCATCATCATTGGAGGAGGGAGGAGAGGCATTGAGTTTGCTACTTTTTTTAACAGTTTCAATGTGAAGGTGACTTTAATTGAAAAAGAGGCCCAGATTCTTCCCAAGATGGACCGTGAGATATCCATACGTCTTCGCGCCATCATGAACCGGCAAGGAATTAAGATTCTTAACAGCACAAAGGTCACTGGTATCGATATGTCAGGTGAATCCCTCATCCTGACCGTAGAAGGAAGAAAAGGAGTTGAAAAGATTGAGGCTGAGAAAGTTCTAATACCGGGGACAAGGAAGGCAGAGATTGCAACCCTGAACCTTGAGGGAGCCGGGGTCCAAACCAAAGATGGGTTTGTTTCTGTCAATGAGAATTTGGAGACCACTGTACGAGGAGTTTTTGCAGTCGGAGATGTGATCGGCCAATCCCTTTCAGCGCATCATGCCCTGGCGACAGGACTTTCCCTGATCGACCGCCTGACGGGCAAAAAGGTTTCGTACAATAGCAATCAAATCCCATTTTGTGTCTATTCCAACCCTGAGGTTGCAAGCATCGGGATGACCCAGGAGGAAGCGGAAAAAGAGCAGGAGGTTCTGGTTGGAAAATTCCCATTTGCAGGGGCAGGTCGGTCTCAAACCCTATCGGAAGAAGATGGGATTGTTAAAGTGGTATCAAGTAAGAAATACGGGGAGATATTGGGAGTCCATCTTCTTGGGCCTCAAGCCACAGAACTGATCTCCATGGCTTCTCTGGCCATGAAACATGAGCTTACAGTGGATATGTTAGGTGCAGCCATCCTGCCCCATCCTTCCCTGTCCGAGTCGATTGGAGAAGCCGTCTGGGATCTTAAAAACGAAGCCCTCCATTCGCTGAAAAACTGGTAAGTTAGGTAAGCATATAGATAGGACGGTGAGTGGTTGTGTTCATTCTCAATTTCTTAACATAATTGTTAAGAATCATGGAACAATTCGGATCGAACTTTTTCTCTTTTCTCGGAAATTAAATCTCTCCATTAGCTGAATGATCCATTCGGTTATTTCTCATGACAAAGAAGATATTTTGGGATGATCCTTATTTAACACAGCTTGAAACCTATGTTACCGGTGTTAAAGGCGATGAGATTACTCTTGAGCAGACGATCTTTTTTGCTTTCTCCGGAGGTCAGGAGAGCGATACCGGGACCATTGGTAATTGTCGTGTTCTTCAAGCTCGAACCGAAGGTAAGGAAATCATCTATACGCTTGAGCAAGGTCATGGGTTAAAGAAGGGGGACCCGGTAAGCATTAAAATCGATTGGGAAAGACGATACCAATTAATGCGGTTACATTTTGCCGCCGAGATCGTCTTGGAATTGATGTGTCGGAATTTTAAATCGATTAAGAAAGTTGGGGCTCACATCGCTGCGGATAAGGCGAGGATAGATTTTGAATGGGGCGGAAATATTTCAAATATACTGCCAGCCATTCAGAAGGAAGCCCTTCGTATCATCGGATCGAACTCCGAAATTATCAGCGCTTTCAGCAATGAAGAAACAGAGGAGCGATACTGGGAGATTGTCGGTTTTGCACGTATCCCCTGCGGGGGAACTCACTTAAAGAGAACGGGCGAAATTGGAGAGATCGAGTTAAAGCGCAAAAATCCCGGGAAAGGGAAAGAAAGAGTAGAAATCTATTTGATGGATAACCCCACAAAGGGAAAATTATAAAGGAACCCTGTCACTGTTTTTAAACTATTTTTTGATTGACTTGTTTAATTTTTTTATGATATTTATCTTTGTAACAATACCTACCCAAGTCCCAATTAAACTAACAACCTAACCTATAGCCTTTTGGAGATTGTAATGAGGGAAAAATTCCAAAAGGTGCCAAGTTGAAGCCTCCAGGGGGGCATCATCCCTTTGGAGGCTCTGCTCATTTCTCTCTTCATCATTCAGTCTATATGTATTTAAAGATAAGTGTTTCGTGATAACTAATAATGCATGGGGTTGGATTTAAATTGTCTTGTTATTACATCAGAATATAAAAAAATCTCAATAATTAAGTCTGACCCCAAGGCTGCTGTGACCCCAAGGCTGCTGCGTATGCAGGCCTGATCGGCCGAGAGAGGTTCGGTTGGCAGGGCATAGATGTATTCCACTTCGATGCCGACTGCAAGATCAAGGAAAAATACAGCTACGGGTGGTTTGGATCTGACGGCCCGCACCTTCAGCGCGAACTCGGGTGACCTGCTGGAGTAACCGAATGTGGAGATAAGTTGTGGAGCAAACAATCACTTGCAGCCGACCGTCTTCAGTGCCTGCTCGTGTTCCACTTCCGCCTTCGTAGCCAACAACATGGGTGACCCCAAAGCTGGGAGAGAGGAGAATATCGAAAGATGATCAGTCGGATATGGCATGGGTGGACAAGTCGTGGGAATGCAGAAAAGTATGAGGCAATGCTTAAGGAGGAGATCTTCGTCGGAATCGAGAACCGGCACATTCGCGGGTTTAAGGGGATTCAGCTACTCCGGCGTGAAGTGGGAGAAGAGATAGAGTTTGTCACGATTATGTTGTTTGATTCATTGGGGGCTGTTCGTGAGTTTGCGGGAGAGGATTATGAAATTGCAGTCGTCCCAGAGAAGGCGAGAGCAGTGCTCTCCCATTTCGATGAGCGGTCGCAGCACTATGAAATCATGGTGGAGCGAAAAGGCTCTCATATATAAGAAAGGAGGATATCATGAAAAAGATTTCTCGGCGGCATTTCTTGAAAGCGGGAACGGCAGGTATTTCTACTCTCGCACTCACAGGCCTCCAGCCTGCGACATTAAAACAATCGGCTGATGCGTACGAGTATACGCCACCGGCAAGCCTTCCTTTCTCGAAGGATCGGGACGTGGCAAACGAGACCATCGCAAAGGCACCTGGACCGCAGGTACTGAAGCTCAGGGACGGCGTCTATATTGCCACTGGGTATGCCCTTACCAATATGATCATGATCGAGACGAAGGAGGGGCTTGTTATCGTTGATACAACAGAGACACTCACTGGCGCACAACAGATGATGGCCGAATTTCGAAAGGCAACAGACAAGCCAGTAAAGTATGTCATTTATACTCATAATCACGGGGACCATTTCCGGGGGACAAAGGCATGCTACGGGGAAGGGGTTAAGATCATTGCGCACAGCCGATTCATGGAGGAGGTCAAACTTCAGGAGGCAAGGGGGAAGGGCGGTCAATTGCGGGCTGGAGCTATGTTCGCGATAAACCAACCGTGGAAGGAGCGGAATTCAATGGTCTTTGACTATCCCAAGCCATACAAGTCGCCGTTGAACTGGGAACTCCTCAAACCGGAGGACCTTATCTGGCCCACTGAAACCTTTGCGGATAAATACACCATCCGGTTAGGCGGTATCACCTTCGAACTCGTCCATGCGCCAGGAGAGACACCTGACCAAATTATTGTTGGCATTCCTGAATATGGGGTCGTCTGCTGTGCAGACAATTTCTATGCAAGCTTTCCAAACCTGTACACGATCCGGGGCACCTCGAACAGACCTGCCCTTGATTGGGCTGTGGCTCAGGACAAAGCCCTTGCCTTCGAGCCTCACATTCTCCTTCCCGCACATGGGTTGCCGATCGAAGGCCGGGAGACGATCAAAACGGTTTTGACGAACTACCGGGACGCAATCCGACACGTGCATGATCAAACCCTCAAGGCAGTAAGTGAATTCTTGCCTCCGGAGGCGGCAATCAGAATGGCTGCGCTACCGTCGAATCTTGCTGGCCTTCCCTACCTGAAGGAACGCTATGGTTACATCCCTTACTGTGTCAGGAGCATCTATGAGGCTTATGTGGGGTGGTTCGATGGCAATCCTATCAACCTCTCGCCCCTGACACACAAAGAGCTCGGGGCTGAAATTCTTGCGATAGCAGGATCGGCGGACAAAATCCTGGCCCACGCCGAGAAGGCACAGCAGGCCGGTCGCCACCAGGCAACCCTGGAGCTATGCGAGATGGTCCTGGAAAACGACCCGGGGAACCGTGCAGCACGGCTCATGAAGATTGCTTCTCTAATTGGCCTGAGCAACCTCTCCGAGAACTTCCCCACGGCAAACTACTACAAAGTATTTGCAGGAATAGAGAGGATGAAGATAGGGTGATAATCACATGAGGTTACTTTTAAGTAAAGATAGGTAAGGTTGGTGAGATTCATATTGTCCATACAGGTATTGTCAAGCATTGTGCTCAATTTCTTCCTGAAAGTGAGATTTGACAGGTTTTTCCAAGGAGTGTAGATTTTAATTGGTAATCGAGCTTTGAATATACTTTTTAATTTAGAAATCTTGATGAAGTGCGGGCAGGGGCACATTTGCTGTAAAAGGATTTTAACCGAAGTCACCGACCAATTACGGGCAGGAGGCAAATATGGATGACCCGAAAGGACTCCTCAATCTTGTGGAAGCATTTTTTGTGTCAGCGAACCAGCATGCAGTAGAAAAGATAATGGCATTTTTCAATGACGATGCTGAATTTGAACTTGTGGGGTTGTATCGGGTAGAAGGCAAGGATCAAATTCGGAATGTTTTTGAATATGATGCGGGCGTTCATACAAAATTGGCTTTTTCCCGCTTCCAGATTGATGGAGATACTGTCAAAGGCTGTTTGATTGAAAAAAATGACCGCCTTAAGGCTATTGGCTTCAAGAAGCTTGACCTTCCTATTTGTGTCTTGGAATTTCGTGGAGGTCGGATTCAAAAATTCTCAGCAAAAGCGGATGAGAGCGCAATAAAAAAGATAATAGAAGCCTTGCAGGGTTTTCTGCCTTGGGTTACTGAAAATTATCCTGCTGACCGGACAAGGTTGTTTACAAGTGAAGGACGATTTATTTACAATCGAGGAAATGGGGAACGTGCGGTAAAGTTGCTAAAGGAATGGAAGAAGGGATGATGAGAGGTTTTTTCCAAAAAAGGCCAATTTTCTACTTCTATGATAAATTGCTTCTATATCTCCGGTTGTTTCCGGATCATTGAAGAAGTTACGCCATAGATATCATTTCTTGAATCTGGATGCGCATTTCCGCCAGTAATACGCAATTCATAAGGCAACCCTTGGCTGCAGAGTAGGTGCAACCTGAAACAAGGGTTATCTTAACACTGTCCATCAATTAAAATGTTGGTCAGGACAGTTAAATTCCAATCTTTTTGTAAAAGGTTCGGAGTTCAGAGGTTTGGACGAGCCACTCCGAACTCCGAACCCCGAGCTCAAAACTCTTAATACTTGAACCTGATCCTATACTTCACTTTCACTTCTTTGTCTTTATCTACGGGCACATTGAAACGGATCTGGTGGGCACTCAGCTTTTCATAAGAGTGGGTGTTTGAGAGCATCTCCCAGTCGCCGGGAATCGGTTCTTCCACTAAGACCTTGATATCCTCTTTTTTGTGATTCCTTAAGCTGACTTCAAAAGCCACCTCATAAAGATTCCAGCCCAGGTGTTTATATTCTGTCTGGACCCTTTCTCCCACCACATCAAAAGCCTCTCCGATCTTAATCTTGAACTTTTCGTCCTTTGGCGTATGATCGATCCGGTCCTCGCCCACAAACTGGAGGCTCCCATCCTTGTCTTCTTTGTAAACCCTGACCGTTCCTTTTGGGAGAGGTATCCCGAGGTTATTCTTTTTTGTGTTTTCCAATTCGAGGAAGACACCGACTTTCTGCTTGTTCGTCCTTTGATCATATCGGGAGTAATAGTAGTGTGGTTGACCCGAGAAGAGGAATAGTTTTTTAACTGGGACCTGATTGGCATCAAGCAGGGACATCTGCTTGGTCTGATTATCTTTGATGGTTGTCCTGCGGTCCAGGGTATAGAGATGGTATTCAAAAAAGGACTCTTCTTTGAACTGTTGACTGGAAGCCTCTTTTGCCGCAGCCATGGGCCTGGCATAATCCATTCTCATATCTCCCTGCACTCTATGGATATCGCCCGCTACCAGTTTGAGCAAGGCATTCTGGTAAGTCGCTCCGCTCCGGTTGTCAATCGTGACCCAGCCAGTCATGTCCGTCATTGTATCCAGTTTATTCAATACAGCCACATAATCAGCCTTCCAGTTGATTCCAGAGGTAAGGTAAGATGCCTCCACTTTCTGGGGTCTTGAAAGCCTATTTTCAAGCATCCAGATGAGCGTAGGTTGAGGGATGAGGTTTTCAGGGATCTTTGAAAGAAGAACCCTACCATAATGGCCGATATGGATCTTATCGCCGATTTGAAAGATATTGCCACCCTGGGTGGAAAGAAGGGTTGCCTCGATGAACTCTTCTTTTTTCGTCTCGTTATTATATATCCCGAGCTGAACCTTCTGCCCCACGTACTTCTCAAGAAGTTTCTGCGGACTGAGGAGATCATACTCATAATTCTGTTCAAGGACATCGAGGCTCGATCCATTGATCAGGGATTTGATGTGGACCGTGGTGGGGTCAATCTTTCCTGCCACATCCATAAATTTCAGTTCATGGATTCCCGGCTTCAATTCGATGAGCCGTGTGTCCTTGACCAGTCCGATATTCGAATTGTAGATGGTGATCGCCACATCCTGCTGATCTTTCAAGGTGCTGGTGAGTGGTGATGTGGAACCCTGAATCCCTGTGCGGTTCAGGGCATACCCTATCTGGATAGAAAAGATGAAAGTGATGAGAGTGATGACAATAATTAACTTTTTCATGTTGGAAACCTCCTGCGTTTGGATTGTAGCGCCCTCATTGATTGGGGGCAGTTTTATTCTTAAAGACAACAGGGGGATGGATTTGGTTCCAGAAAAAAGAGAGGCAGAGGGGAACAGTTTGAAAAGATTAGGGTTTAATTAGAGTCTGTTTATAAATGCACTTTTTGTGTCATGCCCCGATTAAATCTGGACATCCAGAAGGTCTTGAAATTACTGGATTCCGGCCTTCGCCGGAAAGACGACCTTTTAGTGGAGTATTTATCTGCTTTTGTAGAAGTCCCCTTTTAAAAGCAAAAGTGGGGGCACTACTATTTGATAACAATAAGTTTTAGGTTTCACTACAGTAAATTTAAAAAGGAGGTTTTATTGTGGGAAAAATTTTAGTGAGGTAAAAGCTATACAATGTGATGATAAAGAATGAGTTACCTATATTCTTGCTTCCTCTACAACGAATTTAATCTTGGGGACAGAAATTTTCGGAGCTTTTGCAATCCGCTCGGAACTTTCTATTAACCTAAAAATGGATTGTCCCACATCTGCTTTAACCACCTTCTCACCACATTTAGGACATACTCCTGCGGGGACATCCTCCACAACGATAAGCTTACCCCGAATCCAGAAGTCTTGCTTAATAGATTCCTCCTTCATCTGGGTATTGCAAATCTCACATTCTCCATAGTTATAATTTATCTTTTTTTTCATCATTTTTCTTCCTCCAAGGCGTAGGTAGTGATAAATAATAGTTTCCCCGTGCTCTTGATTCTACATATAACACCAATTATTCGCCCATCTCTTGCAGGTCCGACTACTTCATAGCGGGTTCCTCTTGGATCTCGGGTGAATTTGCGAGTTATTTGTCCCTTAGCAATTGCCATTTAAACATCGGCGAAAGCAAGATTATCGTTAGCCATTTCTTCAAAAAAGTGGGGAATAGTGAATTCAAAGTTTTGTTCTTCTACTTTTTCCCGGATCTTATGAATTATAGCCAAGCAATGATCCTCTTTCTTATCATAACATTTTCGGTTTTTTAATTAAAGCGGTGCATTCCTCTATGAGCTAAAAACAAACATATTTAGAATTCATTAGCAAAAATGCTTTTCTTAAATCAATGTCCCTTCGGTCCAACCCAGTTTGACTATCTCGATGCGGCGAAGGTCGCTCACCCCGAGTTTATATTTTTCGTCCGCTGCGAAGATGTGTTTTGGAGTTGTATCGAGGGGCCTGTCCTCTCCAAAATGGGCGATCCGTTGAAGTTGAAGCAGGCGGGCGCCCACGGCATCGAGCGCCACAGGATCGTTTCCGATAAGAAGCCCTTTGTATTCAGAGACGAACCGTCTGTCGAAGTGGTGGGCCCCCCGGTTGTAGAATTGGGTTCGGATTAAACTGAGGATATTAAGCCGTGTTTTACCTCTGACAATCGGCTTGTTCCAAATTGAAGCAAGAGGAGAGCATGCCTCTCCGTGGTAAAGCCAGGGGGTTGAAACAAACATGACATAATTTTTGATACACCCGCCGATTCCTGACCAATGATGGGTACGTAATGGACGGACATTAATTAGAGCGGTTGAAGACTTAAAAATTGGATTGTTCAAGACCCCCCGATCATCAATCCCAATATTCTTTTTGGGAACTCCGGCATCCATCACACGCTTCACAATGGCTGCTTCCAGTCCTTCGGGAGTGGGTAGATGGAACCAGACGTTGCTTTTGATGCCTATCATATCCGTGGGCTTAATCAATTTCTTCCAGGCCTGAATGGGGTCTTTTTCTCCGAGGAATTCACAGACTCCTTCGTCGAGCATCTTCTGGATGATCTGGGGACTGATATTTCCCTGCGAATCGATCACATTCTCGTCACGGATAAGGACGACTTTGACTTTCTCTTCGGCTCGGACCTCCTTACCGAGGGTTGAACCGAGTGTGGCTCCAAGAGCGGAATAAACTGTGTCCCTTAAGAAGTCACGCCTTGTAATAGTTCGGTTATTCTTCATTGTCTTTCCCTTTCGGTAATGTTAAAGAATTTGGAATTACGGTAATGTTATAAGAGCTGAAAACGACGGACGTAACCATTTATAGACGATACGGGCATCGTCTCCGTTGCCATTAGACGCAACTCTATTTTACAGACAATTTCTTCACGACCATCTGAATCAATTGCTCTGCTTTTTCGACAGTGGAAGCGTCGAAAACCACCAGAATATACTGCTGGTGGATTTTAGCGGAGGTCCATTTCCCGTTCTCTGTCTTGATCGTTCTCGAAGCCGATGATTCAGGCATATAAGCTTTCACAAAACTTTGGAAAGCGCTTTCGGCCAGGTTCTTAGTGGAATATTGAACTAAAAGGAGAAAGATTTTTTCTTTTGTCTGTTGTGGAAGATAGGTTGCCAGAATCCCGTTTGTCCGATTCCCCAAACGAAGAATGTTCTGATGGGAAAGGAAGTAGTGGTGATTTAACACCAGATGAAGATGAAAATAGCGGAGGGTTCTTTCCGAAAGGTCTTCTTCGGGCAAGAATTGGATGAGTTTTGGTTTCAAGCCACCCTGATTAATATTTCTTGCTATAGCTTCGCCGATAACCAGGATATCTTTTTTGGTGGTGGGGGTTTCTCTTTCTGCAAAGACATTGGCAAAGTATTTTCCTTTCCAGAAACGGAGCAGCCCACCTCCGTAATCGGACCCCTGACCGATTTTGACATCTTCCTCTCCTGTTTCATAAGAGAAAATTCCAAAGGCCTCCGCCGGAGAATCCATATCAAAAAACTCTACCAGGATGGGAGGTTGGTTCGTTTTGACATATTTCCGAACCACCAGAAGTTTGAAGGCATAGGAACGATACAGTTCTGCCGCACCATTCATATAACGGAAGGACGAGTTGCGATCATAAAACTCATCTTTTCCATCTGCTATATAATCTTCAACTTTCTGGGGAAGCAGTCTCTTCATTGTCACCTGCCTTCCTTCCTTCTCTGCGGATAGGGTAGGGCATTCGGTTGTGACCAACACCACCCAAATCGCAAGAAGTGAGTACAGGAAAACTTTCATTTTAGCCGTTATTTTCCATTTTGACCGACAGGGCAGGATTTAAAACAGTTGAAACAGAAGTACTGAAATCCGATGAAGCTCGCCTGATAGAGACGCCAGAAGTTGACATCCTTAACCATCTTTTTCTGATCTTCGGTTGTGCTTTCAGCAAATTTAGACCAGAAACGGATGGCGGTTCCGATGCCATAGGGCTGGCTATTTTTAAGGCATTTCATATCATCGGTTTTGCCTTCTTCGTTAAGCGCACCTGCAGGGCAACTCTCAACACAGATATTGCAATCGGTGCAGAGTTTTTCAGTGACAGGTGGATCTGAAGGTAAATCGAGGTCGGTCACCATTGCAGTAAAAAGCGCTCTCGATCCCAACTTGGGATGAATGACGAGATTGTGTCTCCCAAAATTTCCCAGGCCAGCGGCAACGGCGGCATGGCGCAATGAGATGTCGCCAATCGTGCCCTTGGTTTCATAGCTCATATAGAGAGGATAGGAAGGTGGCACGGTCATGGCTTTTGCCTTTAATTCTTTCTCTAAAAAACGCGCCATCCTGTAGTTGGAGGAGCGGGTGAATTCTAACTCGTCGAGCCGGCCCCCCATTGCGATCTGCATATTGCTGCTCTCACAATTTGAGAGAGCCTTGTAGGCGAGAACGACGAGCGATTTCGCCCCTGGAAAGATGGACTCCAGATTCGGAGATTTAGGGCTTTTGTAGTCCTTTACCGAGGCTATTCCAACATCATCTATTCCAATACCCATAGCAAATTCCTTAATTTTTCCTTTCACTGTACACCTCCTCTTATCCGTTCGTTCAGTTGAGGCCATTTGACGAGGCTCTCCCGATACTCAATATACTCCCAGACCTCCTGTTGATATCTCTTCTTCTCTAGAAGACCTCTCTCCATACTCGTGAGGTCTATCAGTAGACCTCCAGTCTTAATCCAATGGCCATTCACTCTTTTGTCCTGATTGCAATCCATCTGACGTCTTTTCCAATCGGAGTCACAATTCCTCATTTCTTCAATAATCTACCATATTTTAGAGAAAGTTAAAACTAAATAAAGCGCCAGGCGGTTCATGGAGTTGTTTTTTTCTATTTTTTAAATTAAACTTAAAATATTTATGACCTAAGGAGGATCGATTATGACCATGATTAACTTCGGTGGAGTGGAAGAAAAGGTCGTTACCCGTGAAGAATTTCCACTTTCTAAGGCGAAGGAAGTTCTTAGAGAGGAGACTATTGCAGTATTAGGATACGGAGTGCAAGGCCCCGGGCAGAGTCTCAACATGCGGGACAATGGTTTTCGTGTGATCATCGGTCAACGTCAAAATACTTCTTCCTGGGATAAAGCCATGAAAGATGGTTGGGTCCCAGGAGTGACATTATTTCCCTTGGATGAAGCTGCATCGAAAGGAACGATCATTCAATATCTGCTATCCGATGCAGGTCAAAAAGCATTCTGGCCAACCGTCAAACCTCATCTTACTGAAGGCAAGGCCCTCTTTTTCTCTCATGGTTTTTCTATTACTTACAAAGAGTTGACGAGTGTTATTCCTCCAGGAAATGTTGATGTCATCATGGTAGCCCCTAAGGGGTCCGGACTTTCTTTGAGGCGCAATTTCCTTGATGGGAGTGGGATTAATAGCAGCTATGCAATCTTCCAGGATTATACAGGGAAGGCAGAAGAGAGGGTGCTTGCATTGGGTATTGCCATTGGATCAGGATATCTGTTCCTCACTACCTTTGAAAAAGAAGTCTATAGCGATTTGGTGGGAGAGAGAGGCGTTCTCATGGGGGCGATTGCCGGGATCATGGAAGCGCAGTATCGTGAGCTTAGAAAACATGACCATAGCCCCAGTGAAGCTTTTAATGAGACGGTCGAAGAATTTACCCAGAGTTTAATTAGACTCGCCGCCGAAAAAGGGATGGATTGGTTATATGCGAACTGCAGCACAACCGCTCAACGGGGCGCTTTGGACTGGAAGGGTAAATTCCGGGAAGCCGTTGCTCCGCTGTTTTCGGACCTTTATGAACGTGTTGCCAATGGGGCCGAAGCAAAAATCGTGCTGGAAAAGAACAGTCAACCCGACTATCGGGAAAAACTGAATGCAGAATTGGCCGAAATGGGAAATTCTGAAATGTGGCGGGCAGGAGCGAAGGTTCGGGAACTTCGCCCGGAAAACTGGAAGAAGAAAGCCTAGCCATCTAAACTTCAGATTAATTTACTTGTGAGGCCTCCATCGACAATGAGCTGTGTCCCGGTGATATATTTGGCCTCATCCGAAGCAAGGAATAAAGCCGCATAAGCAACGTCCCAGGCATCTCCCATCTTGCCCGTTGGGCATTGTTTATTACGGATTTCAATCATTTTTTCCACATCCCCGGCGGCATAAAAATCTTTCAGCGGTTCTCGAATCAGCGGTGTATCCATCAGTCCTGGCAAAATGCAGTTGGCACGAATGTTCTTAGCGGCATATTGCATAGCAATACCCTGCGTCAATCCGAGAATTCCTGCCTTGCTCGCATAGTAGGTAATGTAGGGGATGCCTGTATAACGAATGGCGGCCACCGACGAAATATTGATAATCACCCCTCCCCCCTGTCTCTCCATGTGGGGAAGTGCGTATTTGCACGTTAAGAACATGCTCTTGAGGTTAACGCTCATGACGCGGTCCCAAGTTTCTTCGCTTGTGTCCACCGGTCCGCCCAATACGACGATGCCGACGTTATTATGCAAAATATCGATCCGGCCATAGGTCTTCAGGCATTGATCGACCATAGATTTAACATCCTCCGGATTCGAAACATCCACCTTTGCAATCGTGCAGACCCCTCCTTCCTGATCAATAATCGATTTTGTCTCCTCGGCTGCGACTGGGTTAATATCTATGGCAAAAATCTTTGCTCCCTCACGTGCGAACAAGACTGCCGTTGCCTTGCCGTTTCCCCATCCCGGCCCAATCGATCCGGCTCCTGTAACGATGGCCACTTTATTTTTTAAACGCTCACCCATGTTCATTTCCTTTCATTCATAAACTTGCAAAGTCATCCTCACCTTCCTCCTCCAAGCGTAACCCGGGGAAGCCATAAAATGATTTCGGGATAGGCAATACATATGATAAGACCAATCGCTTGTAGAATCACGAAGGGAACAACCCCCCGGTAAATATCCCACGTGGTAATCTCAGGAGGGGAAGCTCCCTTCACAAAGAAGATCGCATAGGCAAAAGGAGGTGTCAGGAAGGACATCTGAAGGTTCACACAGACAAGCAATGCAAACCACAATTGATCAAATCCCAATGCGGAGACGACAGGCAGGAAGATGGGGACGAGCATATAGAGGAGCCCTTGCCAGGATATAAAAAAACCTCCGATGAAGAGGATGAACATCATGGTGGCCAGGATGAACCATTTGCCCAAAGGGAGGCTCATTAAGGCGCTCTTAACCAACGCCCCTCCTCCTAAGTAGAGAAATACGACATTAAAAATTCCAGCGCCTACAATGATGAAAAAGACCATGGCCGTAACGATCAGGGTGGTATGGGCGGCTTCTTTGACATACTTCAGGGTCAATTTACGATAGAAAGCGGCGAGGATCAGGGCAAAAAAAGCTCCTATCCCCGATGCCTCTGTTGGAGTGGCAATCCCAGCAATAATAGACCCCAAGACACCGACAATGAGGAAAAAGGAGGGAAGCATTTGAAACGCCGTATTTCTAATTAGCTTTAAACCAATGGGAGGTCTTTCCTCTGCGGGAATGGCCGGTGCGGTCTGCGGTCGAAGCCATGTCCGCATCAGGATATAGGATAAAAACAGGAAAGACAGAAGGAGCCCAGGGAAAAGTGCGGCCGCAAAAAGTTTCGCCACCGACAGATTCGCCAGAGGTCCGTACATGACCAGCATCACACTCGGAGGAATGAGGATCCCTAGGCTTCCTCCGGCGCAGATGACTCCTGTGGCCAACCCTTTGTCATATTTTCTTTTGAGCATAGAGGGAATGGCCAATAAAGTCATGGTGGTCACCGTAGCGGCGATGACGCCCGTGCAAGCGGCAAAAATCGTACAGGTGACAATGGTGGCAATGGCAAGCCCTCCCCTCACCGGGCCGAAGAGTTCATAAAGCCCTTGAAATACCTTTTCCGCCACCCCGCTTTTTTCGAGAATTGTCCCCATAAAAACGAAGAGAGGAACCGCAATCAGAATCTCACTCTCCATCACGTCGAACACCTGCAACATGGACATGGGAAAAATAGCAAGGCCCTGAAATAGAATGCCAAAAAGAACGCCAACGAACATCAAAGAAAAGGCCAGATGCACTCCCCCAATCACCATAGTCAGGAGCAGCAAAAACATGACCACCGCAGCAATCTGATCAAGATTCATAATGGCTTCCCCTTTTTGAGAGCTAATATATTTCGAACGATTTCAGCCAGAGATTGGAGACTCAGAAGAAAAAATGCAATGGGAATGATTGTCTTAATGGGACCGGAAGGGAAAAACCAGTTCGTTGTGGAGAGTTTTTCTTTCGTGGCCCATGCCTCAGCCGCAAATCTCACACCGGCCCAGGCAAACAGCATCATGATGAGAAAAAACACGATGGCATAAACAATGGAGTCGAAAATGAGCTTCCCTCGTGATGACAGAGTATTATAAACAATATCTATCCTGACATGACCCTTCTTGAGAAGGGTATAGGCTCCTCCGATCATGAACTGGACGCTATAAAGCATCCATAGCGTATCATAACCCCATCCCGTCGGGGCATTGAAAAAGTGACGCATCACCACTTCATAGACGACAAAAAAAGTGAGAGGGATGATGATCCAGGATGCAATGATTCCTGTCCATCCGCTGATTTTGTCAATATATTCAATGATTTTCATGGATGCTCCTTTGGGCCCTTTCTCAAAGGTTTTTCCCATCACCCCTTCTCTGTCCCCCTACCATCGGACAGGGGGAGAGAGAAGAAGATCGATGGGGGTTTGTGTTTAATCGAATTTGGTCAAATCGTAGTAGGGTTTGTATCTTTGAATAAATTCCCTCTGCGACTTCCAGACCTTGGCGAAGAAGGGATCCTGTTTTGATTTTTCATCTAATATTTGCATCGTGAGCTCTCTGGTTCTGGCCTGATCTTTTGGCGAAAGCTTGGTGGTTACAATTCCATAGTCTCGAATCTTTTTGTCAAATTCAATGGTTTGTATCCACCACTTCGTATATCCATCAAATGTCGCAGCCATTGCGGCGCTTTCGACAATGACCTTCAGATCAGCAGGCAATTCTTTCCAGGACTTCGTCTTAATCATCAACTGGAAGATATTGTTGGACATATGGACGGGCGGACCAAAGCGATATTTGCAAACCTCATGGAGACCGAGTGTATAATCGGCCGATGCCTCCAGGAATTCCGCTCCATCGATCAATCCGCGTTGAAGGGCGGGGATCACTTCGCCCCCGGGAAGCAAAACCACGGAGGCGCCTAGCTTCTCCCAGAGTTCCATGCTCAGCCCTGCGGCTCTCAACTTCATCCCCTTTATATCCGCCAGGGTTTTGATGGGCTTTTTAGACCAGACCTCTTCGGGAGGCGTCAGGCCCAGAGGGAGAACGATGAGTTCATCCTTATACATTTCCTGAGCAAGTTCCTTTCCTCCACCGCCGTATAGCCAGATAATTAAATCATTAAATTCAAGCACGCCTCCGGGCAGGGTGTAGTAAAGGTCTCCTGCCGGATATTTTCCTTTCTGCCAGGCTGGCGTATTAAGACCGAAGTCAAGAAGGCCGTCCTTCACCGCATCGTAAATTTTTGTGGGGGGGACGACCTCTCCTGCGTCATGGAGTTGAATGGCAAGCCTGCCGCCGCTCATTTTTTCCACATATTCTTTCCAAAGAGCGATGGTCAATTTGCCAAGCGGATTGTTCAGCGGGAAGCAACTTTGTCCTTTCCACTTGACCTGTTGAGCATGGCTCTGCCCAGCCATGATAAACATTCCCAACAGAATAGCCAATACGATAAGAGCAACACTTTTTCTTTTCATTATTTAAGCCCTCCTTTTAGTGTTCACCTTTAGAGTCATTAAAATCAATTTCGTTACCATTAGCCGTATTGTTCCTCCTTAATCGACCCTGAATCACCTCCTTCCTTGCTAATTAAACACCACCGCTCCCTTGATAAAATTGGTTGGCGGATGCTCGGTTTCAGCCAAGGCGCGTCCCAATTCCGATATCGGATAATGAAAATTGTTGATCTTATCAAAGGGGTACTGCCCGGAATTGATTAGACGCATGGCATCCGCTACGTTTCCAGCCTGGCCTTTGCCGCACACTATTGTAATGTCCCTCCAGACGAGATCGTCGAAAGTAATCGGGGTCTGTTTGCCGCCGGACAAGCCAATGGATACAACCCGTCCGGAGCGCCGCACCAGTTTGATGGCGGTCTGAATGGCTGAAGGCACGCTGGAGGTTTCAATCACCACATCGGGCGGACCACCGATGAGGTCTGGTACGATCTGAAGGGGGTCCTGACGGTCCACCTCAATGATATAATCCACCCCGATCTCCCTGGCAAGGGCAAAACGTGCCTGGTCGGAAGACAAGCCTAACATGACGATGGGAGATACACCAGCCTCCCGGGCCGCTGCAAGAGCGCACAAACCCTGGGAGCCAGCCCCGCTGATCACGAGGCTCTGGCCGAAGCTCATCTGCCCCAAGGTCTTAACCCAGCGTACCCCGTTTCCTACGACAGAGGAAATGCTTCCAGCCAGATCGGATGTAGCGGGCGCCAGTTTATGCAACAGTGTTCCAGCTTTCAAATACACATATTCCGAGTAACCTCCAAGGAGGTGGGGGGGCTGGTCACAGGTTAGGGATATTCCGTAAAGTCCCACAGTGGGGCAGTTGTGATAGTGATGGTCTGTTCGACACCAGGGACAGTGGCCGCACGGGATATAGGGCTCGGGGGTTACACGGTCTCCAACCGCCACTGGGTATTTTCTTGATGCTTCAGACCCGATCTCCACCACTTCGCCGGTAAACTCATGTCCCATGATGACCGGATAGCGTGCGGACCCTACTTGACCATGAAAAACCTTGATGTCCGTTGAACACACTGAAGTGACCCGTGTTCTGATCAGCACCTCTTCCGGGGAGGGGGGCCGAACCTCGAACTCTTGAAGCTCCAGATGCCCCGGCTCTACCAGCACCATCGCTTTGGCTTTCAAGTTTTTCCTCTTTATCAAAGCTTTGATTGATGGAATATTCTTTTGGATCTTTAAGTTCGGTATAAGACTTTCTTCACAGCGGTCACAATATCCTCCTCATCGGGGATGACGGCCTTTTCGAGAGGCTCGGCATATGGAATGGGGACATTCAAGGAACCCACTCGTTCTACCGGAGCATCGAGAAAATCGAAGGCCTCCTCTTGGATGAGAGAGGAAATTTCGGCTCCTATCCCATTCCTTCGACACCCCTCATGCACGATCACAACCCGATTGGTTTTACGAACGGATTGTAAAATGGAGTCAAGGTCTAAAGGAACAAGACTTCTGAGATCGATGACCTCTGCTTCAATCCCTTCTCCTGCCAATCGTTGCGCGGCCTTTAAGGCTTTCATGACCATATAGGAAATCGCAGCGATTGTGACATCCTTACCTTTTCTTTTTATATCGGACTGGCCAAAGGGGATAAGATATTCTCCGTCAGGGACCGACCCTTTAGTCGCATATAGCAGTTTATGCTCGATGAACATGACAGGGTTATCATCCCGTATGGCCGTCTTTAGAAGACCTCTTGCGTCGTAGGGTGTTGATGGCATGACGATCTTAAGGCCGGGGATATGGAGAAAAAGCGCTTCAAGGCTCTGGGAATGCTGGGCCGCATTCCCCCTGCCTCCGCCTCCCTGGGTTCGAATCACAAGAGGGATCTTCGCCTTGCCACCCGACATGTATCGCATCTTGGCGACCTGGTTGACGATCTGATCCATTGCGCATGTGGTGAAGTCAACATACATGATTTCAGCGATTGTGCGGGTCCCGGTCATTGCTGCCCCCAATGCAGAGCCAATGATCGCAGATTCCGAGATCGGGGTGCTCCTAATCCGGTGAGGCCCGAATTCTTCGAGGAGGCCTTTGGTTACGCCGAAGATGCTCCCGTAACGGCCAATATCCTCCCCGATGAGCATGAGAGAAGGATCTCTCTCCATCTCTTCCTTAAGGGTCATCCTGAGAGATTCAACAAAAGTAATTTCCGGCATCTTTCTGATACCCTGCCTCTCTCCCGTTGAGGTGGAAGGGATAAGAGCTATTTCAAAAGAAACAGGTCCTGTGTAGTTTCTTCAGGTGACGGAAAGGGACTCTCCTTTGCAAATCGGACAGCCTCTTCGATGGAGGCCCTTACCTTCGCTTCGATCGCCTTCCCGGTCTCCTCAGTCACGATTTTTTCTCGAAAGAGCTGTTCTTTAAACTGCTTAACCGGGCAACGGTCCAGCCATTGATTCATCTCTTCCTTCGATCGATAATTGATCCCCCTGCCGGGATCACCCGTAAAATGGCCAAAGAAACGATAGGTGACGCAATCGAGAAGTGCGGGTCCCTCTCCTGCTCTTGCTCTTTCCACGGCTTCCACGGTTTTTGTATAAACTTCGATCACATCGTTTCCATCGAGGCTCACCCCGGGAATGCCGTAAGCGATTGCCCGGTCTGAAATACGGAAGATGGATACGGCCTCACGGACCGGCGTGGAGAGGCCGTATTGGTTATTCTCACAGATAAAAACAACCGGAAGCTTCCAGAGTGCGGCTAAATTGAGGCTTTCATGGAAGGTCCCTTGATTCGTTGCGCCATCTCCGAAGAAACAGACAACGACTTGATCGGTGCCCCTGTTCTGGACGCTGATTCCCGCCCCAACGGCGATGGGGATGCCTCCGCCCACAATCCCATTGGCTCCCAGATTTCCTCCCTCGAAATCGGCGATATGCATGGAGCCACCCTTTCCTCTGCAATAGCCGGTCTCTTTACCGAGGAGTTCGGCCATCATTCGCTTCAAATCGGCCCCTTTGGCAATGCAATTGCCGTGACCCCGATGGGTGTTCAGCATATAGTCGTCCCGTCGCAGAGTCGCACACACTCCCGCGGAAACGGCTTCTTGTCCGATACAGGGATGGACATTACCCCGGATGAGGTTGTGTTCGAAGAGTTCAATCGCCTTTTCTTCAAACATGCGGATGGTCAACATCCGCTCGTAGAGCTTCAGACAGAGATTTTCATCCAATGGAATACTCATGCGACCCTATCCGACAACAGCTTCCCCGCCGGCTGTCAAAGAAGAAGAAGCGGGGGATTTTCGACGGTTTTCTTTATGCGATTTAAGAATTGGGCGGCTGTGGCCCCATCGACGATTCGATGGTCTGAAGACAGATTGAACCAGGCCATGGGCCTGACCTTGATTTCGCCCCCATGGAAGACGGGCTTCTCAACCGTTCTCCCAACTCCGAGGATGGAACATTCGGGAGGGTTGATAATCGGGTTAAATTTATCGATTCCAAGCATCCCCATGTTGGACAGGGTAAAAGTCCCCCCTCCCACTTCTTGGAGAGAGAGTTTCCCCTCTTTTGCTTTTTGGGTGAGGCCTCTGAGTGTGGAGGCGATTTCCGTTAATGATTTTTGATCGGCATCATGGACGACGGGAACAATCAGTCCGTCCTCGAGAGCAATGGCCACTCCGATGTTGATCTCCTCTATTAAATGAATCTGATCCCCTTCGATTCTCGAATTGATGATGGGTTGGTCTTTCAGGGCTGAGGCTGCCACTTTCACGAGGATATCTGTCAGGGTGAGTCGCAGATTAGTGCGTTTTTCCACCTCCTCTCTCAATTGGTCATGAAGTGCCAGACAGGAAGTCATGTCAATTTCTAAGGAGAGGTAGAAATGAGGGACATTCTGAAAACTTTCCGTCATCCGCTTGGCAATGATTCTTCGGATCCCTTTGAGGGGGATCAATTTTTCGGAAGACTTCCGCAGGGGAGGGGCCACTCCTTTTTCGGCGACCTTCAAGACATCCATTTTAATGATCCTTCCCGTCGGGCCAGATCCTTTGATGGAAGAAAGGTCGATCCCTTTTTCTTGAGCCATCTTCCTGGCAATCGGAGAGGCGAGGATCCTTTCGGAAGGTTCTTTGCTTTGTGTTTGCACAGCAACGGGCAAAGATACCTCCACAGGGACTTCGGGCCTGGCCATTTCTATCTCCGCCATAGTTTCTCCTTCTTCAGCGATGATGGCAATGGGAGTTGTCACCGGGACGGTCTCTCCCTCATGATGGAGGATTTTCCGAAGAATACCGGAGGCCGGGGATTCATACTGAAAATTGATTTTCTCCGTAATAATTTCAACAAGAGGCTCCCCCTTTTCGACACGATCCCCTTCCTGCTTTAACCATTTTTCAATGGTTCCTTCTGTCATGGTCAAGCCCAGTTTGGGCATGATCACCGTCGTTGCCATAGTCGATCTCCGAATTATCCTTTCATCATATGGATTGCTCCCCCATCGGTATCGAGGGCAGCCTCCCAGAAGGCTTCTGAGAAGGTGGGATGGGCAAAGATCATCTCTTTTATCTCTTCCGCTCCAATTTCATGTTTCATGGCCATGGCCCCTAAATGGATCAATTCAGTAGCCGAAGGGCCAAAGATGTGGACTCCGAGGATCTCACCGTATTTCTTTTCGGAGATGATTTTGACCATACCTTCCGGGTTTCCCATTGCAATGGATCGGCCACAGGCCATGAATGGGAATTTGCCAATGTTGACTTCACCATATTCCTGGATGGCCTCTTCCTCTGTAAGACCGATGGAAGAGGCCTCGGGATAAGCATAGAGGCAATTGGGGATCATCCGGTAATCCACCTGGCTTTCTCTTCCAAGCATATTCTCTACAGCAATCTTCCCTTCATGGAAAGCCTTATGGGCAAAGAACCCCTTTCCTACGACATCCCCTGCTGCATAGACTCCTGGAGACGATGTCCTCATATGAAGGTCCACGCCGATGAAGCCATCTTTTAAAGAAACAGAAGCCCTTTCTAAATCAAGAGAATCGATATTTCCACGCCTCTCAGCCACCACCAATACTTTTTCAACCTCCACTCTCTCTTTTTTTCCCCTTTGACTCATCGTAAGGCCTACGGACTTATTTTTTTCCATGACTTCCGTTGAGACCACTTCTGAATCCGTCCAGACCTTCACCTTTCTTTTTGCGAGCAGGCTCTTGCACCGGATGGAAACCTCCCGGTCCATCCTCGGGAGGATGCGATTCTCTTTTTCGATGAGGATTACGTTTACTCCAAATGTATTGAAGAAGGTGGCAAACTCCAATCCCCGTCTCCCTCCTCCAATAATAGCAAGGGTGGATGGAAGATCCTCCATACAAAGGACTTCGTCACTCCCTATCACCCATTGGCCATCCCTTTTGAGGGGTTCCGATTCCTTTGGCACTGCCCCGGTTGCAATCAGGATCCGACCCGACTCCAATCGTTCTACAACCTTTCCATCTCTCTTGACACCTATGGTTCGGGGGTTGTGGAAGGAGGCCTCTCCCTCGATAACGATGATACGGTCACGGTTTAAAAGATTTCGCAGGCCCGAAACGACTTGTTGGACAGCTGTGTTCTTCTTTTCCAGTGCCTTTTTAAAAAAAGAAATAACTTCGCCTTTATCTCTTATCCATCCGGCTTTATTAAAAGCATCCCAAAGAGAGGCATCCTGCAAGAGGGCCTTTGTTGGGATGCATCCCCGATTGAGACAGGTTCCACCCCATTCCCCTTTTTCAACCACAGCCACGGACAGGCCTTTTTGAGCGGAGAAGATGGCTGGAAGATAACCGCCCGGTCCACTTCCAATAATGATCACATCAAAGTTCTTCGGTTGGTTTTGCAATGGGTATACTCCTTTAACGATAAGTCACCTGTTGCACGGCTTTGATGATATCTTCAACCTTTGGTAAAACAAAGTCCTCCAGGGTTGGGGAAAAGGGCATGGGAACATCCTTCGCTGCCACACGGATGACGGGGGCGTCGAGATCATCGAAGAGCTCTGAGCCGATTCTGGCGGCCACCTCCGCTCCGAACCCACCGGAGAGACATGCCTCATGAACCACGACAGCCCGGTTGGTCTTTTTGACTGATCGGGCGATGGTGTCGAAATCGAGAGGCTTCAAGGTCCTGAGGTCGATCACCTCGGCTTCGATGCCCATCCTGGCGAGCTCGTTGGAAGCCTCCAGGCACATATAGAGACCCGAACCGTAGGTGATGAGGGTGACATGATCTCCTGAACGTTTCACCGATGCCTTGCCCAGGGGCACAATGTGTTCCCCCTCAGGCACAGGGCCCTCCTTGGCAAAAAGCTTTTTGTGCTGGAAGAAAATAACAGGGTCATCATCGCGGATCGCGGCCTTTGTAAGGCCTTTTACGTCGGCAGGCTCGCTGGGGACAACCACCTTTATTCCCGGAGTGTGAACGAACCAGCTCTCCAACGATTGGGAATGGTGGGCTGCTGCCCGCAACCCCGCCCCGTCGGGTGCCCAGATGACTAACGGGACCTTGACCTGTCCGCCAAACATATACCGTATCTTAGCAGTTTGGTTGGCAATTTCATCCATGGCGCAGGTGACGAAATCTGCGAAATGCATATCCACCAATGGACGCATGCCAGTCAGAGCGGCACCCAGGCCCGCTCCGATAATGCAGGTTTCAGAAATGGGCGTGTCAATGACCCGTCCTGGAAACTTCTCGGACAGATTTTTAAATTGCCCGAAGATCCCTCCATGGGAGATCAGGTCTTCACCAATGATGAATATTGTTTCATCTATAGACATCTCTTCCTGTAGGGCCTCTGCTAAAGCGGCAGAACTGCTCATTACTCTATCTGCCATTGTTTCCCCCCCTCTGATCGTGGTCGGTTAGCCTCCCGCAGGGTGCGTCCGTGGATCAGCAATTCAATTACAGATTGATGAACATGTCGTCGAGAGCCTCTTCGGGCTTTGGAAATTCACTCTCTTCGGCGAACTTGATTGCTTCTTTTAATTCACAGTCCACCTTTTCCTTTATCTCATTTTCAAGTTCACTGGTTAAAATCTTTCGCCTCCTCAGAAGAGCGGCAAAACGGAATAGCGGATCATTTTTACGTTCCCATTCTGCAACCTCTTCTTGGGTGCGATATTTTTGGGGATCACCCTCAAAGTGACCGCGACGGCGGTAAGTCTTATTCTCAAGCAACGCAGGCCCTTCTCCTCGACGAGCCCGAGCAATTGCTTCGTCTGCGGCCTGGCGTACAGCCAAGATATCATTTCCGTCCACACTCAGTCCCGGGATGTTATAGCCGTTTGCCCGGGTGGCAATATGAGTGATCGAACAGGCATAGGATGTTCGTGTAGTCGATGCATAGCAGTTATTTTCACAAACGAATAAAATAGGAAGATTCCAGATAGCGGCCATGTTTAAAGCCTCGTGGAAGGTCCCACGATTAGACGCACCATCGCCAAAAAAACAGACAGCCACCTGATCCGTTTTCCTGAGTTTGATGGAAAGGCCTGCTCCAACGGCAATGGGAAATCCGCCGGCCACGACCCCATTCGCTCCCAAAATCCCAATCGAAAAATCAGCGATATGCATGGATCCACCCTTGCCCTTGCAATATCCTGTCTTCCGCCCCATCAGTTCCGCAAACATCCTCTTCAGATCCCCTCCTTTTGCGATCACATGGCCATGGCCTCGATGGGTGGTCGTGATGTAATCATCTGGCCGGAGGACGGAGCAAACACCGACGGAGGATGCCTCCTGGCCGATGGAGAGATGAATAAAACCGGGGATCTTTCCGGCGGCGAACATCTCGCCTGCCAGGGTCTCAAATTGACGGATGGTCACCATCTTCCGATAGAGGGATAACAGCATCTCCAGGCCAATGCTCTTCATGTCGATTACCGGTTTCAATTTTTCTCCTCTCATCTCTTGCTCGGGGGCACCAACACACAAAGGCCGATCCCTTCTTCCTTTCCGACGCTTTCTCCCCGATGGGGGATAGCCGGGTTGAAGTAGGCTGTGTCTCCTGCTCCGAGAAGATAGGTTCTATCCCCATAGATGAATTTGATCTTCCCTTGGAGAATGAAAATCATCTCTTCACCGTCGTGTTCAAAGAGTTTCTGGGCATGACTGCCCGGAGGGTATTTGATCACAAAAGGCTCGATCGATTTATTTTTCTTTTTATAGGCCAGGGATTCATAGGCAAAACCAATGTCTGTCCCCGGTCCCACCACTTCCTTCCTTTGGTTTCGCCTTATGATAACCAGATCTTCATTTTCTTCGGTATTTCCATCAAATAGGGTGGATATGCCCACCCCTAAGGCCACAGCGATTTTTGAAAGGCTCGCTATGGAAGGAGCGGTGATGCCGTTTTCAATCTTTGAAATAAAGGCCTTTGAAAATCCGGTCCTCGATGCCACCCATTCTTGAGTCAGTAATTTTTCTGTCCGGATCTGCCGGATCTTTTTGGCAAACTTTTTTCGGGTCATTTTATTAACTATTTATCAATAAGTTGACTAATATTTAACAAAACGGAAGGAAATGTCAACAAAAAAGTTGACGCAGGGTGAGTCAAAAGAGAAGAGTCAGGGCAGCCCATAGATTTCGGATCGTTTCTCCAAAAGGTTTATTCCCTAACCCATCCATTAGCAGGGAGGCCAGAAAAAGCACGGATACAAGAGTCAGAAAACAGAAAAGAACCAAATCATGATAATGATAAAATTTGCCGACCCATTGGGCGGTTTGGTAAAAGGCAGTGTTTTCGTATGGTAAACCCTTTCGTTCTCTTGAATAATAGGGAGTATCAATCCCTGAGAAGAGGATGAGGAGCCTTGAGCTGAGGTAAAGGAGGAAGACGAAGAGAACCGCACCGATGGCAGCCTGAGGAGGTAAATCCAAAGTTAGAACTAAAGCGTGGGTGAGGAGTCCATAGAGGATTCCTCCGATGAGCGCCAGAGTGATTCGAATGGAAAGTGAGTTAAAGAAGCCCATCTGCTTAATCGAATTGCCAAATGTCAAAGTTCGAATGTCAAAGGAAATCCTAAGCTCAAATGCTAAATTGAATCAAGGAAGAAATATTATGTTTTTTAATTTGAAATTCCTTTGGCATTTGGGTTTTGAAATTTGAACTTTGAACTTATCATCTTATACCTCACAAGATTGGCGAGGGCTTTAGCAGCCCTCTCCGGTGTGGGGTAGTTTGGAATCCCTGTCTCTTCGATCTTTTTAACTTCTTGATTCCAGATTCCATCAGGCGCTGAGATACAACAGATAATCGGTTTTTTTCTAGTCATGCTAAGAAAGGACTCTGCGAGGGTTCCAACAGCAGCCCTGTTCGCTGAGGCGAACATGATACAGAATAGGATGGCATCGATCTGATCATCTCCCAGCACGGCCTCTACCGTTCCTTTGATGGCAGCGGAGTCATACCAGGCAGGGCCCATATCCACAGGGTTCGTTCTGATCGCGAGAGGCGGGAGTAGAGTTTCTACTACTCTCTGGGTTTGTGGAGAAAATCGAGGGATGGACAAGCCTTCCATTTCGCATACGTCACAGGCTGCCATCCCGGGTCCGGCCTGGCCTGACAGAACAGCAACCCTGTTTCCATTCGGGAGGACAGAGAGTGCTAAGGCCTTGGCCGTATCGAGGAGCTCTTCGGAACTCCTCACTGTTAGAATACCTGCCTGCCTGAAAGCGGCTTCGTATATCTCGTGTTTTCCTGCAAGGGAGCCTGTGTGGAATTGAGAAGCCTGATCACTGGTTTGAGAGACTCCAACCTTATAGGCAACGATCGGTTTTTTACCGTTTCCTCTTTTGGCGAACTCCACCAATCTCCTTGGATCATCTATTCCTTCGAGGTACATGGCGATCACCTGGGTCTCTGAATCCCCCTCCAGATACTCCACCATTTCAGCAAAGTCCAGGTTACAACGATTTCCCAACCCGATGACTTTACTAAACCCCACCTGACTTCTCATAGCTAAAAAAGCCATTAAATGGGACATCCCGCCGCTCTGACTGACGAAACTGATTCCCCCTTTAGGGATAAAAGAGAACTCAGGAGTAAACGAAGCATTGATTGGAAGATGGAGGTTGGTGATCCCGAAAGTGTTTGGCCCGACGATCTTGATCCCGAACCGGTTTGCCAGGTCGGTGATCTCCTTTTGCAATGCTTCTCCTTTCTGGTCTTCAATCTCTTTGAAGCCAGCAGTGATGAGAACGATTCCTCTCACACCCTTCTCGTTGCACTCGTTGATGATTTTAGGCACCTGCTCGGCTGGGAGGACGATGATCGCCAGGTCAATGGTCCCGGGAATCTTGAGCAGGGAAAGGTAGGTTTTAATTCCGAAAATTTCGTCCCTTCCAGGATTAACCGGAAAGATTCTTCCGGAGTATTTCCCTTCAGTCAAACTCCTCATGACATGAGATCCCAATTTACCGGGATTGTCCGAGGCGCCAACGACTGCAACTGCCCCGGGTTTAAAGATGGCATCCAGTGTTATGTGTTTCTTATCCATGAGACCCCTTTCTATTTAAAGATGGGTGACTTATTAAAAGGGCATCTGAAAATCCCGTCCTATGGACAGGGATGAAAGATACCTCTACTGAAAACAGAAAAAAGTAAAACAGATGCTGAACCAAGTTCAGCATGACATGAGGGTTTGGTTCTTGTCTTTTTGTCATCCCGAACTTGTTTCGGGATCTCGGTTTTGGGTTTAAGAATTTAGGTTTTAAAGCCCCGCCCTGTGGACGGGGCTCCTAACTTAAATTTAAATCAATTGGGAACGATGAGCAAATTATTTTTGTGGAAGGCGGGAGCAATTTGTTAGATTAAAATTGGAGATTGGAAATAGCGGAGTCCCCCATTCTTTTGGAATGGGGGACTGAGAGATAGGGGAAAAGGCAGTTACATCCCGGGTCGATTTTCCGAAATCAGAATGGTCAGGTCTCTTGGCAGAGACTCCGCCTTCTTATTTGGATGTGATGACCGGATGGGCTCTCCGGTTTTTGGACCAGGCCGTTTCATTATGAGCTGAATCTACGGGTTTCTCTTCACCGAAGCTGATAATGGTGACCCGATCCGGTGCAATCCCGAGGGAGTTAAGGTACTTTTTAGTGCTGCTTGCCCTTCTCTCTCCGAGGGCGAGATTATATTCATCGGTTCCTCTCTCGTCGCAGTGACCTTCGATCTGAATCTTAATCGTAGGATATTTCTTTAAAAAAGCAGCGTTTCCTTTTAATGTTTCCGCATCGACAGGCCGGATATCGTATTTGTCATAGTCGAAATAAATGGGTTTGAGCAGACTGCTCTCATAGACGACCCCCTCCATACCAGGAGTCTTCTTAGCTGTGAGGCTTTTTTCCAGTTCCCTTTTGGCTGCTTCTTCTCTTAACCTTGCTTCCTCTTTTGCCTTTTCTTCCGCTTGTCTCTTCGCTTCTCTCTCTTTCTGTTCTTGGGCTTTCCGTTCGGCCTCGATTCTTGCTGCCTCTGCCTTGGCTGAAGGCTCATCCTTCACCACTGTTTTCTTCGGGCAACCCATCAGGATAAGGCCGAAACAAAGGATAAGGACCATGACCCATAGACTTTTTCTGTTCATCTTAAACCTCCTTTTATTAGTTGATTTTTTTCTTCCTTTAAACTTTGTTCATAACCCTGGAATAACCAGGATGATGATCGCCTCTTTCTTTCCAATGTTTTTCCATCCATGCGGTTTGGTGGAATTAAAATAGACACTATCCCCGTTTTCAAGAATATATTTCTTCTCTTCCAGGGTAAACCTTATCTTCCCCTGAAGGACAATCCCGAATTCTTCTTCATGGCGGGAAGAATAGGGGTGTTCACCACTTATTCCACCTGCCTCCACAACCAACATAAAGGGTTCAATCTTTTTCTTGCTGATTTCATAGGCCAGCGGCTGGATGATGGCCTTTGACCCCTGACTGAAGATCCTCCTTCTATCCCCCTTTCTCATTACAATGGTGTCGGGTCGGGTCTGGTCGTCAAAAAAATGGGTGATGTTTATATTGAGAGCGATGGCAAGATTTTCCAGAGAGGCCAATGATGGGGATACCTGTCCGAGTTCCAGTTGGGATATGAAGCTTGCAGAAAGTCCAGTCTTTTCTCCCAATTCGCGGAGTGAAAGCTGGGCCTTTTCACGAAGCGATTTCAACTTATTGCCAACGGTCTTCATGACGTTTGTTTCTTGTTTATTACATCCATTTACAAATGTCAAGTATTACTTTACGCACACCCTCACCCAATTCTTCGTCTGAAATTAGGGACACTTCCCTATTTTTAAAATTAAGGTATCAATTTAGCTTTTTGAAAAGAAGAGATATATGAGTCAATGGATCAAAAGAATCATCATAAAATCCCCTCCGGTTTCGAGTCGCAACGACCTTAGTCCCCCTTTGCCCCGTTTTCTACGGGGATAAAAAGACCAAAGGGGGAATTCCTTTCACCTCCCTTTGGAAAATAGGGCTTCACGAAATTGTTTTTGAAGCCTCTCGGGAGAGGGTAGGGATGAATGATTTAACGAAACGAATTTTATCTTCATGTCCGGAGCGTTTTGCAGCTAAGGCTACCAATAGTACAGTGAT
>Ga0194127_10000525_pt1 | contig 61135 bp, 49 predicted proteins | sample TA2KigC100mmetaG_FD_148624 | JGI IMG/M metagenome (GOLD analysis project Ga0194127, IMG submission 148624) | Freshwater microbial communities from Lake Tanganyika, Tanzania - TA2015036 Kigoma Deep Cast 100m | ecosystem: Environmental > Aquatic > Freshwater > Lake | place: Tanzania: Lake... | reverse complement strand
GCGGACACGAGTCCCGCCTTCGCCCCGCAGGGCGGGGCTCCGGCGTGGCACGCCAGCCTTCGGCACGATGCGCGTTCCCGGCCGGGCCCCTCGCGGGTTCGGGGCCACCCGGTGCGCGCCGCGGCATCGCCTTCGCCTTGATTCAAGGATCGTTCGGCTGGGATCTCCCTTTCCCGGCGATGGAAGGGGAATCCTGAGGGTCCCGCGCACACGGCTCGGTTTCGACAGGAACAAGATGCGTCTGCCCTGGGTGGGCGAGCAGGGCCGACGCATCTTCCTCGCGGGGCGCGGCGCCGTCCGGTCGGCGGAGCGGAGTCGCGGGTGGACGCCGGAGCCCTTGCGGTTGCGGGGGCGCGACGCGGCAGCGCCCTGGCCTTGATTCGAGGGTCGTTTCGCGTCCCACCGCCGGTCCCGCGAGGACGACAGGCTGGGCGGGGCGGGCAGGTCCTCGCGCGGCTCGCGCGCGAGAAGGTCGGCGACCGGCCCGAAGGTGTCGAGGATGGCGCGGTAGTCGGGATCGTCGCGCGTCGCGAAGACGGCGCGTCCGCAGGTCTCGGCTCCGCCGGCGGCGCGCGCGAGGGGGGCGAGCAGAAACGCGTTGTTCTCCGGGTTCGTGATGCGCGTGAAGAACTCGCGCGGGATCCGTCCGCCCTCGTGGCACGGGGTGCAGCGCCGCGCGGCGACGTCGGCGAGAACGGCGTCGAGCCGTTCCGGGACCACGCGCCGGCATCCGGGGAGGTCGGGGTGGCGCGACTCGGAGGTGCCGTAGTAGGGCACGTTGAGGTCGATCCACGCGAGGATCCGCCGCCGGTCCGTCTCGGCGAGCGCGACACGCGGTCGGCCGCCGTCGTCCGGGTGGCCCGCGAGCATGAGGTCGGCGAGCCGGCTCGCGGGCGAGCCCCAGCGGCGCGGCGCGATCTCGAGGATGTCCGACTCCATGCCGTTGTAGGTCGGGATCCAGCTCGTGTAGCGGCTGGCGCCCATGGAGCGCGGGGCGTGCCCGCCGACCTCCCATCGCTCGGCGCCGGTGCCCTTCCGGGCGAGGTGCTCGTAGGAGACGCAGAAGAAGTCGGTCCGGTCGGCCGAGAGGTCCAGGCCGCCGGCGCGCGCAACCGGGCCGTGGCAGCCGGCGCAGTGGCGGTCGAGCACCGGCTGCACGATCGAGGCGTAGTCGAAGCCGCGCAGGCCCCACTCCGGCTCGCGGAGGGGCTCCGCGGTGCGCCGCGCGGCGAGCGGAAGGCTCGAGCCGGCCGGCGGGTGCGTCGCCGCGTTGCGGTCGGCGTGGCAGCCGATGCAGCTCTGCGACTCGCCGGGCATCAGGTGCGTGAAGGTCCGCATCCGCTGCAGGGCGCGGCCGTGGCGGTCGAGGGCCATGAAGTAGACGGGCAGCCCCGCCGGCGCGCGGAAGTGGGCGGAGCCGTCGGCCTCGACGCGCGCGAAGCCCCAGACCTTCTTCGGCGCGTAGGTCGCGCCGCACGACACGACGGGGAACTGGAAGCCGAAGGCGCGGCGGTTCACGTCGGCCCGGCGGCTCTTCTCGACCTCCTGCACGACCGCGATCTCGGCGATCTCGCCGCGCGCGACGGCCGGCTCGAGGCCCGCGTAGACGTCCTGCACCAGCAGCGTCGCCCATCCCTCCGGGGCCTCCGCGGGCGCGGGCCGCGCAACGGCCGGCGGCGCGGGCCGCGGACGCACCGGCCGGGCCTGGAACCAGCCGGGGCCGCCGTCCGGCGCCCGCACCACCGCGCGGCCGGTCCCCGCGAAGTCGCGCAGCTCGATCGTGCCGCCGTTCGAGCAGAGGAAATGCTCCGCGTCGAGCGGGTAGGGGCTCTCGTACGGCCCCCGCACCTGGTTCCCGCTGCCCTCGCCGACGCGGCCGATGTCGACCTCGGGCGTCAGGTTCCGGATCGCCTCCTGGGCGTTCGCGCCGCGAGCGGGGTCAATCAGGCCCAGCGCGCCGCGGCAGGGACCGTTGTGCGCGGTCATCACGCAGAGGATCCGCCCCGCCGCGCCGGGGACGTCGAACGCCTCCATGAACGTCGCGGGGCTCAGCACGCGGTTGCCGAACACGCCCGCGAGTCCCGTGCCGTCGGGACGGATTGACCAGAGGCTCTGGATCGGGATCGCCGGCCGGTCGACGTACTCCCAGCGGCTGTAGAGGATGCGGCCGTCGGCCATGACCGACGGCGTGAAGTCGTTGAGGTAGTTCGCGGAGAGCCGCGTCAGCCCGCCGCCGTCGCGGTCGCAGCGGTAGAGGATCGGCGTCGAGGTGACCCAGCAGTAGGCGTAGGCCGGCTTGCGGTCGGACAGGAACACGATGTCGCCGCCGGGCAGCCACGACGCGTTGAAGTTGTTCGAGTCGTGGTCCGTGATGCGCCGCAGGCCCGTGCCGTCGATCCCGACGACGAAGAGCTGGAACGGCTCCTCCATCGTCCGCTTCCAGCTGAACAGCACCTCGCGGCCGTCGAACGAGAGATCGATGTCGAGGATGATGCCCTCCGGCGAGGCGACCAGCTCGCGCATCGCGGCGTCCGGGGCGCCCGGCGCGACGACGTACAGTCCGCCGCCCGGCGTCAGGCCCTCCTGGTGGTAGGTGTAGACGTGGCTCGGCTTCACGGCGTGGCGCCGGGCCGCGACCAGCTCGCGGAAACCGAGCGCGCCGCCGCGCAGCTTCTGCGCCAGCGCGTCGGAGAGCGGGACCGGCGGCGGGCGCGGCGGGTTGCCGTCCGGCTCGCAGGGTTCGAAGCGGCCGAGGAGGGCGTCCGGCGCCGGGGCGCCGAAGATCCGGATTTCCGACGCGCCCGGGTTCGGGCCGCCGTAGGAGCCGCGGAAGACCAGCCGCAGGCGGCGCGCGGTTGCGGGGGCGGCCAGGGGGATGCGCTGCGGCCCGTGGCCGGGCTTGAGCTCCGCGTCGGCGACGGCGTTCGTGGCGTCGTCGGCAAAGACGCGGCACGAGCGCCAGTTCTCGTCCGGCAGCCAGCCGGTGCGGCCGTAGTAGACGATCTCCGCGACGGTCTGCGGCTCCGGCCACGCGAAGACCAGTTCCGCCCCCCCGCGATGGCTCGCGCCGTTGACGCACCAGGCGCCGCCGGCGTCGTTGCGCGCGCCGCGGGCCGGGATGACACCGTCCGCCACGCGCGCCGCGGCGTACTGCGCGCTGTACTCGGAGGTGGCGGTGACGGTCGCGAGGGGCGCGAGGTTGCCGGTCACGTCGCCGGCGGACGCCGCCGCGGCGGCCAGGACCAGGAGACTGAGCGCCCGGAACACCATGCGCGCGATTCTAACGGGGCCGCGCCCGCCGCGCGAGCCCGGAGCGGGGCCCGGACCGGAGGGGGGACGGGAGTCGGGAGACGAGATCCGAGGGCCGGTATCCGAGGACCAACGACCGGCATCCGCGATCCGGGGCGTTGCATCCGGATTCCTGGAGGACGCCGCTCCGCCTGTCCTGCGAAGCGTTCCCGCGAAGCAGGGTCGGCGCCGCCGGTTCATTTCGTCCGCGCCGCGGGATCGCGATAGGCGGCGAACCGGTCGAGCCAGGGCCGCATGAGACCGTTCCAGTCGGCGGCGTTGGTCACGCAGACGCCGCTCAGGATCAGCGTGTAGACGCGGCGCCCGTCGCGGACGATCATGAAGTTGCCGACGTCGACGCCGCCGGACACGATCACGCCCAGTTCCGACGCCTCGCCGAAGGAGAACCCCGGGACCGCCCGCGTCTTCAGGTCGTTCAGCCGGTTCCCGATGCCCAGGCCGAGCTTCACCGCGCCCTGCACCATGCGGGCGTCGCGCAGCGACGGCTGGATCGAGAGCGAACCCTGCACGTAGAGGGCGTCGTTCGATTCGACCGCGTCGCTGCCATCGTACTCGTAGTCGACGTCGAACGAGCCGTCCCACGACCGGTCGATCGTGAACGTCTCGTTCGACTCCGGCGCCGCGATCCGCAGGTCGAAGGCCTGCGCGAGATCGGCCGCGCGGGGAAAGAGCGCGCGCTCCGCGTCCGTCACCTGCGGCGGCGCGCGCCGCGGGCAACCGGCCCCCGCGACGGCCGCCGCCAGGAGCACCGCCATCCCGAACCGGGTCCTCACGTTCATGCCGTCATCTCCGGTCTCAGATCCTGAAGCTCCCGGCGCGTTCGCCGAGGGGGAGGTGGTGGGTGACGATCTTGCGGACCATCGGGGGGACGACATCGCCGGCGAGGGTGCGGCGGAGGATGCGGAGGGTCTTCTCGAGTTCGTAGAGGAGGATCCAGTCGGGGATCTGCGCGACGGCGGGGGCGCCGTCGGGGAAGGTCTCGATCCATCCGCGGACGAACGCGGCGGCGGCGGCGCGTTCGTCGCGCGACGGGTCCGCATCGCGGGCGGCCATGGCGAAACGGGTGGCGCCGAGCGCGGCGCACTTGGCCAGGGGGCCGACGGCGATCTGTTCGAGGTCGAGGACGAGGGGCGGCGCCGCGTCGCGGAAGAGCACGTTGGCGGGGTGGTAGTCGAAGTGACCGAGCCCCTCGGGCCCGGCGGGCATGTCGCGCAGCCGCGCCTCCGCCCGGCGGCAGAGGGGGGCGATGCGCGTGTCGAGGCTGTCGCGGATTTCGGCCAGCTCGGCGGCGACCTCGCGGGCCTTGTCGGGGAGGGCGGCGGGATCGAGGCGGAGCAGCCCGGCGCGCAGGTCCGGCCAGGCGGCGAGCGAACCGGCGAGGGGCATGTCGCGGACGAGTCGATGCCGGATTCCGGCGGCGAGGGCGGGGTCGGAGGCGAGCAGGACGCGGCCGGCGGCGTGGAAGGCGCCGAGGGCGCGGCCGGCGTCGCGGAGGTCGGCGTCGCTGCCGGAGAACGGACGGCTGGGGACGAACCGCACGACGCGGCAGAGCCGGCCGCGGTGTTCGAAGACGGGGTCGCCGGAGCGGGTGCGGAGGAGGTCCTCGACGGGGACGCCGAGGGCGAGAAGGCGGGCCTGGGCTTCGAGCACGAGGGTCCACTCGGCGCGGAGGTCCTCGTCGGTCTGGCCGATCCGCCGCGTGTAGCCGGGGAGCTTGGCGCAGTAGGCGCCGCCGCCGGCCTCGACCCTGAAGATGAGGCTGGAGACCAGGGCGACGCGCATCGGCTCGATGGCGGTGACCGGGGCGAGGCCGGGATACTCGCGCTCGAGGGCGCGGGCGAGGCCGGCGGTTTCCTCAGCCGTTGCGGGGAACATCGGGGCGGCTCCAATGGGCGCGGCAGGCGTCGGAGGCACCGGCGTAGAGGCGGTCGAGCGCGGGGTTGACGCCCGCGCAGCCGGCGGCGACGGCGTCGGCCCAGTCAAGATAGTGGAGCGCCTCGGCGGGGCCCCAGCCGGGCGGCGGAGCGGTCTGCAGGCCGCGGACGCTGGAGGTCTTGTCGGCGAGCTTGAGCTGGCGGGCGCGCGGGGACATGCCGGGGGCTCGGTCGATCTCGTCGCGCCGCCGCTCCTCGCGGTCGCCGCCGCGGACCATGTGGGCCTCGTAGACGACGCCGGCCGCCTCGCGGCCGAACTCGTGCTCGAGGGTCTCCCGGGGGATCTGCGTGCGCGCGGGCAGGTCGTGCAGGAGGGCGGCGGTGACGAGGAGCGGGTCGCGGCCGCCGGTGGCTTCGGCCAGGAGGGCGGCGACCTCGAGGACGTGGTTCATGTAGGGCGACGTCTCGTCGCCGCGCCGCCGGTCGGCGCGGAGGGCGCGCGCGGCGTAGTCGGCCGCCCGCAGCGCGAGGGCCCAGCCGGCGGGATCTGTCGCATCTTGTCCCATGGGCACGCGCATGATAGCTTGTCCGGCTCCATGGGTGAATCCTCAACCAAGCGCTTCCTGTTTCTCGTCGACGACGGATGGCGGCACGAGAAGAAGGAGATCCTCCTCTTCCTGCGCCGGACCCTCCGCCTCGAGGTGGTCACGCACGACCCGATGACGGTCAAGGCGCTGGGGGACGACCTCCCGGTGCGGCTGATCCCGCGGATCCCGCTTTCGCGCGGGCCGGTCGCCGCCGCCGCGATCTTCTTCGCGCGCGAGCTGCAGACGAAGCTCGTGCAGCAGCGCAAGGAGGTCCAGTTCCGCGAGGCGTCGCTGCCGATGCGCGCGGTGCTCCTGCTGCGCCGCCTCGCCCATGCGGCGGGCCTCGGGCTCTACAGCTACACCGATGTGTTCCGCTGGCTCTACCGGAACTCGGCGTACCACACGGACCTGCTCAAGGACTTCGACATCCTCGTCTACATGCCGGTCGCGGTGATGGACAAGCGGATCCTCTTCGAGGCGAAGCGCGCGGGGTTGAAACTCGTCAACTGGATCTACAGTTGGGACAACCCGATGAAGGACAACGAGTTTCTCACCGACGCCCACCGCTACCTCGTGTGGAACGAGTCCAATCGCGACGATGTCCACCGCTGGCACGGCGTGCCGGAGGAGCGGATCGAGGTCGTCGGCCCCGCGCAGTTCGACTACATCTTCGAGACGGACTTCCATGCGATTCCCGCCCCGCCCGAGCCCTTCGTGCTCTACGCCTGCGCGGCGGGGACGGACTACCGCCTGCAGCAGGAGGTCGCGCTGATCCTCGAGATCCGGAAGGTCCTGGACCGGATCCGCCCGGGGATGAAGCTCTGCGTGCGGCCCTATCCGTTCCGGAAGACGATCGAGGCCTACGCGCCGCTGCGCGGGGTGAAGGGGATCGAGATGCTCGACTTCGGGACGGTCGAGGAGGGGCGGGTGCTGATCACGGATGCGGTCGTCCGCGAGCGGGTCGTCCAGATCCAGCAGGCGGCGTGCTTCATCAACTTCGGGTCGACGATCGGCCTCGAGGCCGCGTTCACCGACACGCCGATCCTGCAGATGAACTTCAACTACCCGAGCCGGTTCCCGAAGCACCAGGATCTTGCGCTGGCCTTGAGGAACGAGCACCTGCGCTATATCCTGCTGCCGGGATTTCCGAACATCGTGGGGAGCCCGGACGAACTGGAACGGCGGCTCGCGCAGGTCCTCGACGGCGACCGGGAGCCCTTCATGGCCTATTCGCAGAAACTGAGGGAGTTTTCGGATCCGCTCGGGGTGAAGTGCTACAAGGACGTTCTGGGCCGGGCCCTGGCCGGGTTGTGACGCATGACGACAGAAGCCGACATCCGCGACTACTACGACCGGCGCCACCGCGAGCGGGGGCTGGGCGCGTGGCGTCCGCCCGAGGCGTGCCCGCACTTCCTCGACGTCACCGGCGTGCGGCCGGGGGGGCGGATGCTGGACGTCGGCTGCGGCACCGGGTTCCTGCTGAAGGCGGCGGTGGCACGCGGGCTCGATGCGAGCGGCGTGGACATCTCCGGGGAGGCCGTCCGCCTCGCGCGCACGGCGGAGCCGAAGGCTGACATCCGCCTCACCAGCGGCGAGCGGCTGCCGTTCGAGCCGGGTACGTTCGATGTCGTCTTCTGCCTCGGCGCGCTCGAGCATTTCATCGACATGAAGAAGGGCATGATGGAGATGGTGCGCGTCGCGAAGGCGGTCGCCCGCTTCTGCATCGTCGTGCCGAACGTCAACTTCCTCTACTGGACGTTCTCGAAGACCAAGGGGACCGAGCAGCAGGACATCAACGAGCGGCTGCTGTCGATGGAGGAGTGGACGGCGTTCTTCCGCGACTGCGGGCTCGAGCCGGCGGCGATCCTCCAGGACCGGTGGTGGTTCCTCCACCGGGCGCGGATCTTCGCGTCGCCCAACCCGGTGCGGTGGGTGCGCGCGATCCTCTCGAAGCTGAAGTGGCTGATCCTTCCGCTTCGCCGAACCTACCAGTTCATCTTCATCCTCCGCAGGGCATGACCGTTCTCCCCGGCATCGCCGGATGGCCGCCGGTCTGGTCGGCGGGGGGAGCCCCCCGCCGGATCCTCTTCACCAGCGCGCGGGCGGCCCGGCTCGCGTGGGCGCGGCGTCCGCCGTTCCTGCGGTCGGGGGGCGCGCCGCGTCCGCTGCTGTTCGCGGGGCCGTGGGTCGGCGAGTTCGGCTGGGAGCTGATGAACTGGCAGGGCCTCCTCCGCGCGCTGCGGCCGCGCTACGGGCGCATCGTCGTCTGCGCCCGCGAATCGAGCCGCGCGCTCTACGAGGGCGTCGCCGACGGGTTCGTTCCGCACGCGATCCGCGGGCAGGCCAACGCGCACGTCGCGTTCGACGTCCGCAATCCGGAGGAGCTGCGGCGCGTCCTCGACGCCGTTCCGCCGGGGGCCGACCACCTTCGGCCGCTGGCCCACGTCCCGGAGGAGGCGCAGGCGTTCGTCCGCCTCGGCGATCCGGCGCGGGCGGCGGGGCGGGTCGACGTGCTGGTCCACGCGCGCGGCCGCGAGGCGGTGCCGGGGCGGAACTGGTCGGCCGCGAAGTGGACGGAGCTTCTCGCCGCGCTGTCCGCGGCGGGCCTGCGCGTCGGGGCGGTCGGGCTGGCGGCGGACACGCTCGACCTGCCCGGGATCGCGGACTTCCGCGACCGCCCGCTCGGCGCGGTGATGGACCTGATGGCCGCGGCGCGGCTTGTCGTCGGCCCGTCGTCGGGCCCGATGCACCTGGCCTCGCTTTGCGGCGCGCCGCACCTGGTCTGGACCGACCGCCGCACCTACGGCATGGGCCTGACGAGCCGCGAGAAGTACGAGCGGGCGTGGAATCCGCTGCGCACGAGCGTGCGCGTGCTGGACGCGGAGGGCTTCGATCCCGCCGTGCCGGCGGTGGTCGCGGCGGCCCGGGCCATGCTTCGCGGCGGGGAGGGCGCATGATCGCGATGGCGGTCCTCGTGGTGGTTCTGCTGGCGGCCAGCCTGCCGCCGGGTGTCGCGCTGCTGCTGGCCTTCGCCGGCGACGCGGCGGACCGGCGGGGCGACCGGCTCCTGCTCGCCGCCTGGCTCGGCCTGCTGGCGGGGTGGACGGCTCTGCTGGCGGCCTCCCTGTCCGTTCCGCTCGCGCCGCCGGCCTTCGCGGCGTACATCGTCGCGGGCGCCGCCTTCCTCGGATCGGCCCGCGTGAGGGCGGAGACGCGGCGGCTGCTCGGCGGCGCGCCGCGCGCCGCGTGGGCCGCCGCGGCGCTGCTGCTCGCGGCGGCGGCGGGGATCTGCGCGGGGATCATCAACAACCGCGATTCTCTCGGCTACCAGCACGACATGGTCCAGTGGCTCTCCGACACGGGCATCGTGCCCGGGCTGGGGCTGATCGAAACGGGCTTCGGCGTGCTGTCGGCCCCGCTCGCGTTCGCGGCGATCGTCAACCACGGCTGGATGGAGGCGCGGGCGGGCGCGCTGCCGAACGCGCTGGTCCTGGCCCTCGCGCTGCTGCACCTCGGGATCGCCCTTGCGCGGCTGCTGCAGCGCCGCGGGCGGCCGGCGGATGTCCTTGCCGTCGTTGCGCTGCCGCTCGCGCTGGCGATGCCGCTGGCGCTGAAGGTGCCGGCGTCGGTCTCGCCGGACCTTCCGGCCGTGGTGCTCTCGGTCGTCTGCGCGTGGTCGCTGCTCGTGCTGTCGCGTCCGCGCGCGGCGGACGCGGCGCTCATCCCCTTGCTTCTGGCCGCCGGGGCGGTGCTGGGCAAGGTCAGCGCGATGCCGCTGCTGGCGGTGGCCGGCGTGCACTGGCTGACGCGCCGCCCCGGCCCGGGCGCGTGGGGGCGGGCGCTCGTATGCGGCGCGTGCACGGCGGTGCCGTGGATGGCGGGGATGACGCTCGCGACGGGCTGCCCGTTGTACCCGTCGTCGTTCAGCCTCGATCTGCCGTGGTCGGACCCGGAGACGACGCGGCGGATCGCCGAGGGCATCCGCAACTCCGCGATCTGGCACCAGGGGACGGTTCCGGAGGGGATGGCGGGCGTCCGCTATCTCTCGGGCCGGTGGCTGGGCTGGTGGCTGCGGGCCGACCTCTCGAACGTGGCGGGCTTTGCGCTCCTCCTGACGGCGCTGGCGTCGGCCGCGGTCCTTGCGATCCGCCGCCGCCGGCTTCCGGAGGGCGGCGCGTGGGCGCTGGCGGCGGGCCTCGCGGGCATCGCCTACGTCGTCGCCCTGGCGCCGGTGCCGCGCTTCGGGTGGGGCTATCTCGCAACGCCGGCGGGCGTTCTCGCCGCGGCGCTGGCGGGCGCGTGGGCGGGGCCGGCCCTGCCGCGCGCGGCGGCGCGGTCCGCGGCGCTTCTGGCGGCGCTGCTGGTCGCCGTCCCCGCGCTCGTGCTCGGCCGGACGGCGCTGACCGCGAGCGAGCGGCGGGTCGACGCCTGGCTCGCGCGCGAGGCGCCGGCCGCGCGGCGCGTCTACTGGCTGCTCCCGCCGGAGATCCCGCTCATCCGCTACGACGACAAGGCGGGCGCGGCGCTCACCCTGCGCGGGCATCTGCCGCGCGCCGGATGGTTCGAACCCTCGCGCCGGCCGATGTACTATCCGCTCGAGCCGCGCCCCGGCATCCGGTTCCGCGATCCGGCACGGGGCGCAGCGGCGGGATTCGAACTCGAAACGCGGGGAACCCGGTGAAGCCTGTCGACGAGAACGGAGCGGACGGACGGCCGGCGGACGGCGATGCGCCGCGCGCGCCCGGCCGCGGCTGGTGGATCGCGATGGGGGCCCTCCTCCTGGCGGTTGTCGTCTTCTACATGCTGCGGACCCACTTCGCGAAGGCCTACTCCGACCCCGTCGGCTTCGTCGGGATGGCGCTCGGGTGGGCCCAGGGGCATCCGGCGACGGACCGGGCGCCGGTGTACCCGGTGGTTCTCTACTACCTGATGCGGGCCCTGGGCCGCGACTGGGTCTTCCTCTCCAACCTCCCGTTCGTTCTCCTGCTGGTCATCCTGTCCGCGGCGACCGGCTTCCTCGCCGTCCGCCGCGATGCGTCCGCCGGCCTCCACGCGGCGCGGATCGCCGGGCTGGCGACCGCCGTCGTCCTGCTCGTCACGCGCGGCGGGCTGCTGGTCGAGCTGATCAACCCCTTCCGCGAACCCCTCGCGTTCTCGCTGATGCTCGGCGCGGTGGTCCTGCTGGCGGCCGGGTGGGGGCGCCGCGCCGCGGCCTGGACCGCGGCGGGGGCCGGGCTGTGTCTCGGCCTGGCGTCGAGCACCCGCGAGACGATCGTGCTGATGGTGGTCCCGGTCGGGCTGTGGGTCCTGGCGCGGATGTGGATCGAGCGGCGGCCGCGCGCGGGAATCGGGGCGCTCCTCGCCGCGGGGTTTCTCGGGGGTGTTGCCCCGATGATGATGCAGAACCGCGCCCACTCCGGAAGCGTGCTGGTGCCGTCCTATGCCGCGGAGAAGGTGGTCGCGATCGCCAAGCGGCAGGAAATCGAGCAGCTTGCCCCTGCGAAGAAGTGGGACATCCCGATCCCCGGCATGAGCCGCTTCCACTTCCGCCACACCGCGGCGACGACGTTCCGGAAGCTGTACCTCCAGTACGGGCCGCTCGGGCTCCTGCTGCTGGCCGCCGGCGTGGTGCGCGCGGTGCGCCGCCGGAACGATCTCATCCTCGGCCTCTACGCCCCGGCCTTCCTGCTCAACCTGCTCTTCTACTGCTTCTACCGCTACTACAAGCCGCGCTACACGCTCGCGGCCGAGCTCTTCGCCATCCCGATCGCGGCCTACGGCCTCGCGGGTCTTGTCGACGTCGCGGAGGCCGTGATCCGGCGCCTGCGCCCGCCCCTCGTCGGCGCGTGGCGCCATGTCGCCCCCGCCGCGATGGCGGTGGTTCTCGCCACGGTCCTGCTGCCGCTCGCCATCCGGGGCGACGACCGCACCAAGGTCTGGCACCTGGCAAGGATCCGGGAGCACATCCTCCCGCACCTCGACCGCCCCGCCTTCATCATGGGCGAGCGCCACGTCGCCTTCTACCTCGCGTGGATTCTCGACCTGCCCAGCTTCGAATACGGCGTGGAGTTCAACGCGATCCGCCCCGATCCCGAACGGCGGATCCCGGTCGACGACCGGCTCCGCGAGCAGGGCGCCCGCTCGCTCGAGCGGTTCGCGGGGGGCAACTACTACGTCGACGACCCCGTCTTCGCCCTCGGGCGGAACTGGCTGGAACTGACCCCGGTCGTCTCGCTCGACTCCCTGCCCGTTCCGTTCGAGCGGTACGGCCGGCCGATCGGCGGCTGGCTGCACAAGGTCGGCCCGTGGAAGGAGAATCGCCGGACGCTCGACGTCGACCGTGGCGTCCCGGGTCCCGCGATGCTGATGCTCGACATGCGGCGCATCTGGGACTACCCCGGCCGCACCCAGGCCACCCTTCGCTGCGGACCGGACGGCCCCGCCGCGCCGCTGACCAACGGCGTGCAGTTCGTCGAGCTCCCCGGCACGAACGGCGGCCCCGCGCGCCTCGAGCTGGAGTCGGACCGCCCGCTGCCGCCCGCCCCGTTCGCCCTCGTCGTGAAGCCCGGCGACCCCCTGCGCGTGAACTTCGGCATGGCCGGGGCGCACTTCGCGTGGAATCTCACCTGCGGACAGCTCTACCCGAACGCCAGCCTCCCGTCGGACTCGTGCCTGCTCTACGACCGCGGCACGCTGTTCCTGCCCAACTACGCCGGCCCCGATCGCGACGTCTTCGCCTTCCTGCGGGTCGAGTTCATCCAGCAGAGCAGCTACTGGCGCGGGAGTTTCAACACGATGACCGCGGAAACCGCGTCCGGCCGCGCCTCGATCCGCCTGCCGCCCGAGCGGACCGCCGCCGCGCTCGCCGTCAGCCTTGGCCGCGGCGAGGGGAAGCTCCGGATGGTTCCGCTGACGCTCACGACCTCGCTGCCCTCCTACCCGGCCCAGAACAGCGTGCCGCTGTGGTACGAGATCGGCGGGCGCTACGGGTTCGTGAAGATCTACGAGGTCCGCGTCGCGAGCCTTCCGCCCGTCGATGTCTACCCGGTGACGGTCGACCTCGGCGCCGGGGAGGACGCGCCGAGCGTCGGCGAGGGCTTCTTCGGACCGGAGCGCTCCGGATCCGCCACGGCGCGATGGACCGGCGCACGGGCCGAGGTGCGCACCCGGCTTCCGCGGGCGGAGACGGACGTCACCGCCCGGTGGTTCGCGCTGCCGCTCCGGAAGGACATGAAGGATCTCGTGCCGCGGTTCACGGTGAACGGCGAGGCCGTGCCGCCGGACCGCGTCACCGTCGTCCCCGGCGGCCCCGTGTGGGAGTACCGCGTCCGGCTTGCGTCCGGGCAGATCCTCGCGGACGACTGGAACCGGCTCGGGGTCGAGGTGCCGACCTGGAGCCCCGCCCGCGACCTCGGCGCCGCCGACTCGCGCGAGCTCGGCCTGCTCCTGGACCGGATCGAAATCGGACCGGAGTGATCCCGGAAGCGGCCGCTGCGGCCGCGGACGCCGCCCGGGGCACGACGGAGCGTGCCCCTCCAGAACCGGATGCGATGGAGGGCGCCGCTCCGTCGGCGCCACGCTTCCGGGGCGGGTCTACGGGGTGGCGCCGCCGGCCCGCGGCGGGGCGAGTTCGTAGAGCCGGAACCTCGCGCTGCGCGTCTGGAGTACGAATTGCTTCGCCGCGGCGTGCTGCGCCATCACCTGGAATTCGAACGGTGGCGCCTCCCAGGCGAGGGTCGCCTCGGCGGCGCCGGCGAAGGGAAAGACGTCGAGCCCGCGCGCCGTGGAGGTCAGGCACAGCACCCGCCGGCCCTCCGCGGCGAGGCGGCGCGTGAGGTCCGGCAGGATCACCGCGATCGCGGCGCCGTTGTCGCGGCCCGAACCGTCGGCTTGTCCGCCGAGCACGTTGCGTCCGTGGATCAGCGCCAGCGGCGTGCCCCACAGGGGATGGTCGGCGATGACGGCGTCGCGCGGACCGACGCGGTCGGCGACGACCGCGATCGCCGCACCGAGGCCGTTGTACTGCGTGTAGGTCCACGCGCGCCGCGCGGCCTGCGCGGGTTCGGCCAGCAACGCGGCGGCCACGAGGACCGCCGCGCCGCGCGCGGCCGTCCGGCCCCGCGGGGCGTGCCACAGCAGCGTCAGCAGGTGACCCGCCGCGATCGCGACGAAGGGCGCCAGGTAGGGCACGTAGCGGCGCGTCGCCCACGGGTAGAGGTCGACGATCGACTTGCGCAGCACCAGCATCCACGCCACGGCGAAGAGGAAGAGCAGGAGCGGGAACAACGCGGCCGGCCTCATCCGCGGGCGCGCAAGGAGGGCGGCGGCGAGCCCGGCGGCGGCGGCCAGCATCGGCAGCACGCCCGTGAACGGAAGCAGCCGTTGAAGGTTGTCGAGGTCCTTGGGCCCCGTGACGGCGTCGCGTGCGATCCAGGAGACGGCGACGGCGGCCAGGACGACGACCGCGAGGATGTCCAGCGCTCGCGGCGACAGCCCGGCGAGGCGCGCGCGCACGGCCGGCCGCGCCGCGAGAAGGTCCGCCGCGAGCGCCGCCGCGGCCGCCGCCGCGGCGAGGGCCAGGATGACGGAGGCGTCCTGCCAGCCCACGATCGAGCCCGGGGCGAAGACCGAGTTCACGATCCCGCCCGCGGCGGCGGCGGCCAGCAGCGCCAGGTGGCGCCGCTCCAGCGGCCGGCGGTCGTCCTCCGCGGCGGTTCCGAGCGCGTGGCAGAGGACGAGGAAGCCGAAGAACGGAAGGTCGCTCATGCGGTTCGTCACCGCGGCGAAGGCGGCGAGCGCCGCCGCCGCCGTCGCGCCGCCGTCGCGCGGGTCCGCCGTCGCGAATCCCAGGCACGCGCACAGCAGGAGGAGATGGAGCATCTCGGTCGTCGGGAACTGCAGGTGGTAGATCCAGATCGGCTGCGCGGCGAGCAGCAGCGTGGCGAAGACCGCGTGGGACAGGCGCAGGCGGGTCCAGACCATCGCGAAGAAGACGGCGAGAAGGACCATCCCGGCGATCGTGTTGGCGCGCGCCATCGCGGCCAGGCCGCCGGAGCGGTGGACCGCCGCGAAGAAGGACGGCGTCAGGCGGAAGAACTCGAACGCGAACGCGCCGCGGGCCGGGTCCGTCACGACGCCCGGGAACCGCTCGATGCCCGCCAGGCCCCGGCGCAGGAAGACCGCGCGCTCGTCCGCGGTCAGCGACTCGTGGAAGAGCGGGTCCGGCGGCCGGAACGTGCCCGTCCGCGACAGCGCGGCGGCCTCGTTCATGTAGACGCCGGGATCCCAACCCCCGGCGATCCACTCGCCGCGGTTCGGCAGCGCGAGGATCGTCACGATGCCGGCGAGGAACAGCAGGGACACGGGCACCGCGTCGGCGAGTAACGACGCCAGTCGTCCGCGGTGGACCCACGCGCCCGCGGCGAGGCCGGCGGCGACGAGCGCGGCCCGCGCGACCGTCTCGACCGCCGGCGTGAAGACGCCCGCGAGACCGAGCGCCATCGTCAGGAGCGAGACGAGCATCAGCCCCAGCGCCCCGGCCGCCGCGCCCGCGCCGACGCGCCGCTTCCACGCATTCGGCTCGCCGGTCCACGCCGCGGACAGGAGCCAAGCCCAGGCCACGCCGGGGAGGAGCAGCTTCAGTCCGACGGCCAATCCATCCGCGAACGGGGAGATCATGGCGCGCGCCGGGTGTCCCGCACGACGGAGTCGAGGTAGTCGACCATCCACGCCGTGACGTCGATCTTCTCGGCGAGCAGGCGCCGGTGGTTCTCCGCGAACGAGGCGCGGAGGGCGGGGCGGGCGAGGAGGCCGTCCAGCGTGGAGAAGATCCGGTCCCTCTCGTGCCGCTTGAAGTTGAAGACGAGCCCGTAGCGGGCCTCCTCCTCGTCGGTGTAGCCGCGGCCGGTGTCGCTGATGTAGAAGGCCGGCGTGCCGAGCACCGCGGCCTCGCTCGCCATCGTCGCGCTCTCGCCGATCACGAGGTGCGCGAACGCGAGGAAGTGGTGGATGACCTCCGGCGGGCAGGCGAAGCGGTGGGGTTCGAGGTGCGGCGGCAGCGGCTTCTCGCTCGAGATCAGGACCCGTCCGAGCGGCTCGAGGCGGGCCAGCATCGCCTTCACGGCGTCCGACTCGAGGCCCTTCTCGCCGACGTCGTGCGAGGCCTGCCACGAGACGAGCCGCAGCAGGAAGAAGGGCTTGTCCGGGTCGACGCCGTACCGCCGCGGCACCGCCGGGTCGGGCGTGAAGCGGTTCGGGTGGAGATAGGCCAGTTCGTGATAGCCGGGGTAGGTCACGTGGCGGCCGTTCACCGGCGCCTGGTAGCAGGTCGGCGTGCAGACCGAGTGAGCGATCGGGTAGACGACCCGGTTGGTCGTCTTCGCGTTCTCGGTGTCGTAGAAGACCACCGCGGGCCTGCCGATCAGCCGGCCGACCGGCGCGATCGTGACGCCCATGATGCCGGTGAGGATGTCCGGCCGGAACCGGCGGCACTCGCGCCACATCCGCCAGATCCGCAGGGGCAGTTCCGCCGCCAGCCCCGACTTGCGGTCCGGCAGGCGGCTGATCGACGTGTAGGGGATGCGGTAGGCGTCGAGCAGCGCGTTGGCGCACTCCTTCTCGCGGCTGAGCACGCGGACCTCGTCGCCGCGCGCGCGCCATTCGCCGATCGCGCAGCGGAAAACGTGCACATGGGCCGGGTGGAGGACCTCGACGAGAATTCGCATCCGCCAGACGGTAGAGAACGCCCCCGGGGCTGTCTAGCCCGGAGTGCGCGCCTCCGATCCGCGCCTGAACTTGAGCCGCCGGGAATCGGCGATGCGTCGGGAGTCTCCCGCGCGGCGCCGACGGAGCGGCGCCCTCCAGGCCCGTTCCCTCGCAGGCAGGGCTGGAGGGCCGCGCCCCGGCCCGCCGCAGCGTCTTCGCGCGGGCGGCTCCGCCTGTCACTCGACGCGAAGCGGCGCGGGGTCGCGGCCGCAGCCGTGCGCGTCTCGCGCCGGTCTCGTTCGTGGGCTTCCGGCTTGGACGGGGATTCGGGGCCCCCTCGCCGAAGCGACGTTGCCATCCGCGCCCCGGGGCGACACTATGGGGCGCGTGAAGCGGGTACTGGTCATCACCTACTACTGGCCGCCGGTGGTGGGGGCGGGCGTGCAGCGGGTCGCGGGCTTCTGCCGGCATCTGCCGGAGTTCGGCTACGCGCCGACGGTGCTGGCGCCGGAGATCGCGGTCCCGGAGCCCGCGGAAGCGCCGTGCCCGGTCGTCCGCGTCGGCAACCGCTTCGACCCGGCCTCGTGGCTCGCGCGCAAGCCCTCGAAGGCGGCGCCGTCGGTCACGGGCGACGCCCGCTCGGGCCTTCTCGAGATGGTCCGGCTGAACCTCTTCATCCCCGACTCGCGCATCGGCTGGCGCGGCCCGGCGGTGCGCGCGGCGGCCGCGCAGATCGAGCGGGAACGGCCGGACCTCCTCTTCTCCTCCGCGCCGCCCTACACCGTGCATCTCATCGCCCGCGACCTGAAGCGTCGCTTCGGCATCCCGTGGGTCGCCGACTTCCGCGACCCGTGGCTCGAGTGCCACGCCTACAACCGCGTCTGGCGCTCGCCGCCGGCGATCGCGCTCAACCGGGCCATGGAACTCGACGTGCTGCGGACGGCGGACCGCGTCACCTGCGCCATCGAGAGCCAGCAGGCGCTCTTCGCGGGCAAGACGGGGTTCGGCCGCGACCGCATCGTCACCGTCCACAACGGCTACGAGGGCGGGGCGTGGTCCGGCGCCGCGGCGATCGAGCCGTCCCCGCGATTCGTGCTCGCGCACTACGGAACCGTCTACACCGACGGGCTCGACGACTCCGTCCTCGAGGCGATCGCGCGGTGGGTGAACGAGGATCCGGCGCGCGCCGCATCCTTCACGCTGCGCATGGTCGGCACCGTGCCGACGCCGGTCCGCGAGCGGCTCCGTGCGCTGCTGCCGCCGGAGAGCCTGGAGATCTCCGACCCCGTTCCCGCCGCGGAGGTGCGCCGCATGCTCGGCACGCAGCAGGCGCTGCTGCTGCTGGTCAACGGCGGCGACCTGCACCGCTACAGCCATCCGTCGAAGGTCTTCGACTACATGGTCAGCGGCAACCCGATCCTCGCCGCCGGGCCCCGCGACCACGAGGTCATGGGGATCGTCACGCGCCACGCCGCCGACCGGTCCACCGTCGCCGCCCGTCCCGACGAAATCGTCGCCGCGCTCACCGCGCTGCACGACGCCTGGCGCGCCGGCCGCCTGCCCGACCGCCCGCGCCCCTGCCCGGAGTTCGAACGCCGCACCCTCACCCGCCGACTCGCGGACGTCTTCGACGCCGTCCTCGCCCGCCGCGCCACCTCAAATTCGTCGTAGCGATCGTTGCGGTGAATGCAAGGCAACGACGGGGACGCGCGGGGCGGAATCGGAAGGCGATCGGAGGAAGCCCGGGCGTTTCCGCTTCGGGGCAGGGCCCCGTCCTCCATCCGTGACGTCCGTAGGCAGGGGCTCAGAGGAGCATCCGGCGCAGGGCCGGCTCGGGATCCGGGTGCGCGAAACGGAACCCCGCGGCGAGCAGACGGGCGGGGACGACGCGGGCGCCGGAGAGCAGCAGTTCGTCGGCCATTTCGCGGCCGAGCAGCAGGCGCAGCGCGAAGGCGGGCGCGGGAAGGACCGCGGGCCGGCGCAGCACGCGACCGAGCGTCGCGGCGAACTCGCGATTCGTCACGGCGGCGGGCGCGGTGAGATTGACCGGCCCGGCAACGTTGTCCGCGGCGAGGAGGAACCGGACGGCGGCCACCACGTCGTCGAGCGCAATCCAACTCATCACCTGCCGGCCCGATCCGAGCGGGCCGCCGAGGCCGAGCCGGAACGGCGGCAGCATCCTCGCCAGCGCGCCCCCGCCGCGCGCAAGCACGACGCCGAAACGCATCGCCACGGTCCGAATCCCCGCCGCGCGCGCGGGCGCCAGTTCCGCCTCCCAGTCCGCCACGAGGCGGCCGAAGAACGAATCCCCCGCCGGCGCGGATTCGTCCACCGGGGCATCGCCGCGATCGCCGTACCAGCCGATCGCCGAGGCCGCGAGCAGCACGCGCGGCGGCCGCCTCATCCGCAGGAGGCTGGCCACCAGGTTGCGCGTGCCGTCGACGCGGCTCGCGCGGATCGCGATCCTGCGGGCGGGCGTCCACCGTCCCGCGCCGACGTTCTCGCCCGCCAGATGGATCACCGCGTCGACGCCGTCGAGCGCCGAGAGGTCGCACGGCGCCCCCGGATCCCACCGCACCTCACCCTCCCGCGGCGTCCCGCGCACCATTCGAACGATCGCGTGCCCCGCCGCCGCCAGGTCGGCCGAGATCGCCGATCCGATCAGCCCGCCGGATCCCGTAAGAGCCACCTTCATTGCTCTCCGCCCTTCACTATCAGGAACTCCGGCGCCATCCTCCGGAGCCAGTCCAGTTCGTGCTCGAAGTTGGGGGTGAAGAGGCCGCGGCCGACCGAGGCGGCGATCTCGTCGAAGGACCAGAAGCGGCCGTCCGCGACCTCCTCCGGATCGAGCCGGAAGGGGCCTTCGAAGCGCGCAACGAAGGACCTCACGTACTCGGTCTCGCGCGGCGAGCGCCACACGTACTCGTGAGAGAACGCCAGCGGGGCCTCGATGCCCAGCTCCTCGCGCATCTCGCGCCGGGCGCCTTCGACGGGGTCCTCGCCCGGATGCAGGTGGCCGCCGACGGAGGTGTCCCACCGGCCGGGCTGGATGTCCTTGCGCATCGAGCGCTGTTGCAGGAAGAGCTCGCCCGCGCGGTTGAAGACGAAGACATGAACCGCCGGGTGGATCAGCGCGGGATTGGCGTGGCATTCGCGCCGCAGCGCCCGGCCGACCGGCCGGCCGCGTTCGTCGACCACGTCGAAGACCTCGTCACCGGCGTCGCGCAGGGGCGTGTCGTCCATGTCCCTACTATGCCACGGATCGGGCGGGCGCACAGGGCGCGTCCCCGATCCTCGCGATCCCATTCCCTGGAGATGCGAGAGGACGGGCCTGGAGGGCGCCGCTCCGTCGGCGCCGTGTGGCGATCCTCGAAGCGTCGTTCGTTCCGGATCTCCCGCGCGGGGCCGATGGCCGGGTGCGGCGCGGGCACTCCTGTCCATGCGGCGCGTCCAGGACTGCCTGTCCGACGGACGGGGCGGGTTTATCGGGGCGCGGACGGGCGCGGGCCGATGTAGCCGGTGGAGAGGACGACATCGTCGTACCAGACGGTGTTGTCGCGGCGGGCCTGGTGGATGTAGACGCCGATTTCGACGCGCTTGAGCTTCACCGACGCATCGGACCGCCAGCGGATGCCGCGGTAATGGAGGTAGAGCTTGCCGTCGACCCACGCGGCGGCCTCGCCGTCGGGTTGCCCGGGCGAGTTGACGCGGATCATCTGCTCGAGGCAGACCCACCGGTCGCGCGGCGGGACGATCCGTCCGTCCGCGGCCGGCTCGAGCATGTTGCCCCAGAAGTGGCCGTCGCGGTCGCGCTTCATGTCCATCCAGTACGTGTAGAGAAACAGGTAGCCCGGGGAGGGCAGGCGGCCCCAGTCGCGCCACGGCTCGAACCGGCAGCTGAAGTGGTCGTCGCCCTTCGGCCGGATGCCGGCCGCGCCCATCGCGCGCCAGCGGTCCGCGCCGGTGACGCCGGACAGGCCGCCGCCGGTGTGGTTGAGGTTGCCCTGGTCGTAGTCGGCGGCGAAGCGGATATACCGCCGGAAATACACCCGGTCGCGCCCCTCGGGCCCGAACCAGAAACTGGCGCCGGCGCCGGACGATTCCCCGCCGCGCGCCGGCGCGGTGAACCGGATCGCCCCCTCGCCAGAGGCCGCGAGGGCCGGGTCGCGCACGAGCGCGGCATGGCCCTCCTTGAGACCGCGGATTTCGAAGTAGTTCTTCAGCGATTCGGGCGATTCGAAGCCGTCGCGGAAGAAGACCTCCCCGGGCTTCTCCAGCGCGGCGAGAACGGCGGCATCGGCGCGGGTCTCCGCGGTCGCGAGCCGCGGGGCGAACTCATCCTCGGGGGCGGCACCGGCGGCGAGCGCGAGGGCGCCGAGGCCGGGGACCAGGATCGAAGTCGTCATCCGTCGCATGGCGTGTCTCCACGGGCCGGCCGGGCCCGCGCGGAGATTACGCCCGTGCACGCCACGGGGACAAGGCGGCGGACGAACGCCGAACACCGAACATCCAACGCCGGACATCGAACGGCGGATGGCCTGGCACGGCGCGGCTTGCGCGGGAGGTCCGATCGTGACAGAAAGCCGGGATTCCGTGGGGGGATGGAAACCATGCGTACTCGGGCGACGTGGATGCGGTTTGCGAGCTGGATCGCGGCAGGCGCGGCCTGCGGGGGCGGAACGAACCTCGTCAACAACCCCGGCTTCGAGGAGGCCGCGGCAAACGGAAAGCCCCTCGTGTGGGGGCTGCCGGCGGGCTACGTCATCGACACGAACGCTCCGCATTCCGGCGCGGCCTGCCTTCGCTACGGGAACGCCGACCCCGCGCAGTACCGCCTCGCCACCGCGCCGATCCGGCTCGAGCCCGGCGCGCGGTACGAGATCGAGGCCCGCGTGCGGACGGAGGGAGTCGCGGGGGACGAGCGCGGCGCGACCGTCTGCCTCCAGTGGTCCGACGCCGCGGGGACGTTCATCGGCGGCTGCTATCCCCCCGGGCTCCAGGGGACCAGCGGCGGCTGGCGGACCGTGCGCGGCGTGACCGGGATCGTCCCGTCCAACGCGGCGCGCATGAGCGTCAGCTGCTACCTCCGCCGCGGCATGACCGGCACCGCGTGGTGGGACGACGTCGTCGTGCGCCCCTGGTTCCCGCCGCTGATCGGCGCGCTGACGACCGACCACCACCGCCACCACCTGACCGGCGGCGTGGCGCGCGTGCACGTCTCGCTTGCGCTGGACGCGCACCGCGTTGCGGTTTCCGATGCCGCGCCGGTGCTGCGCGTGCTCGACGGGAGGGGGACCGAACTCGCGAGCGTCGCGCCGCGCTCGGTCGACGGCGACTCGGCGGCGTTCGACATCGACTCGACGCCCTGGCCCGCCGGCGCGCTCACGATCGAGGTCTCGGCGCGCGGGGCCGGCGGAACGGAAGCGCGGGCGCGCCTCGCCGCCGTGCGTGCCGGTCCGCCGCCGCCGCGCAAGGCCACCATCGACGGGCGCGGCCGGCTGATCCTCGACGGCGAGCCCTTCTTCCCGCTCGGCATGTACTGGGGCGCCGTGAAGCCCGACGAGATGGCGATCTACGCGAAGTCGCCGTTCAACTGCCTGATGCCCTACGCCGACATCGGCCGGGCCGGCCTCGACCTCGCGCATTCGAACGGGATGCGCGTGATCTACAGCGTCAAGGATCTCTACGCGGGCCACCGCGGCCTGCGCTCGCGCGAGGCGGCCGACGCCGCGGTGCGCACGTCCGTCGGCGCGCTGCGCGACCATCCCGCGATCGCCGCGTGGTACATCAACGACGAGTTCCCGCTGGAGCGTCTCGACGAGCTGTCCGCGCGGCAGCGCCTGATGGAGGAGCTCGATCCGGGCCGGCCGACGTGGTCGGTGCTGTACCAGATCGACGACCTGCGCGCCTACCTGCCGACCGCCGACGTGCTCGGCACCGACCCGTATCCGGTCCCGGCCACGCCGCCGCGAAAGGCGCTCGACTGGGCCCGCAAGTCCGTCCGCGCCACGTTCGACACGCGCGCCGTCTGGATGGTGCCGCAGGTCTTCAACTGGGCCTCGTACAAGAAGACGCCGGAGGAGCGGGCGAGGCAGCGCGCGCCGACGCTCGACGAGATGCGCTCGATGGCGTGGTCGTGCATCGCGGCCGGCGCGGACGGCCTGATCTTCTACTCGTGGTTCGACCTCTGGCGCCTGGACAAGCCCCCCGGCACCGGGGGCCGCGCGGAAACGCGCGATCCGTTCGAGGCCCGCTGGCGCGATGTCACCGCCATGGCCGCGGAGATCCGCGCGTTCATCCCGGTGCTGCTCTCGGACGAGCCCGCGCCCGCCGCAGCCGCGGATGGCTCGCCGGACACGGTCGCGTGGCGCACGTTCCGCCACGGGGGGAAGGTCTGCGCGCTCTGCCTCAACGCGCACGAGAGCGAGGCGGCGGATGTGCGGCTGAAGATCGACGGCGTCTCGCGCATCGCGCGCGTCGTCCAGGGTCCCGCACCGGCGCCCGGCCCGTGGGACGGCCGCCTCTCCCTCCCGCCCCTGGCCGTCACGATCCTCGAGGTCGCGCCATGAAACGCCGTTCCTTCCTCGCCGCCGAGTCCGCGGCGGGCCCGTTGCTCGCCGGGCGCTCGGCCGGGCGTAGCGTCCGGCGCGCCGTGCCGGATCAGACAACCGCGTGGGGCGCGTCGGCGTAGAAGAAGCCGGGATCGCGGCCGTGCGCGACGAGGGCCTCCTCGCGCTGGAAGATCGATCCGCAGCCCTCGGCCATCGCCCGCAGTTGCGCGGCGTCCGCATCGACCGCGGGGCGGAGGGCGAGCGCGGCGTCGATCGAGCGCTCCTGCAGGTCGAGCCACGACGGAGGGAAGCAGGATACGAGGCCGGGAAGCGACAGCGTCCAGCGCAGCGCCATTCCGATCGAGTCGTGATCCTCGAGCGTCCGGTACCACCACTTCCGCACGCGCTCGGCGCCCTGCGGCCACGCGCCCGCGTTGAGGGTCTTGATCGAAAGCACCGCCGCGCCCTGCCGCTGTGCGAGGTCCACGACCTCCCGCGCGAAACCCCGGGTGAACCACTCGACGTAGTTGACGGGGAACATGACGGTGTCGAACGGGAAGGCCTCCATCGCCGCGAGGGCGCCCTTCGTGGTGTGGGCGGAGAAGCCGATCGCGCGGACCTTCCCCTCCTGTTTCGCCTTCAGGACGGTCTCCATCGCGCCGCCGGGGGCGAGGATCGCGGCGATGTCGTCGGGCTTCACGAGGTGATGGAACTGGTAGACATCGAAATGATCCGTCTTGAGCCGCTCCAGCGAGCGTTCCAGTTCCTCCCGGGCGCCGTCGCGGTCGCGCTTCTTGGTCTTGCAGGCAAGGTAATAGCGGTCGCGCGGGACGCCCTGGAGGGTGATGCCCATGCGGATCTCGCAGTTGCCGTTGTCGTAGGCGGGGGCGACGTCGTAGTAGTTCACGCCGCGGTCGAAGGCGCGGTGGAGGGCCTCGGTGCAGCGCGGCTGGTCGTAGTGCTTCAGCGCGAAGCCGGAGAAGCTGACGACCGAGACGTCCCAGCCGGTCCGTCCGAGCCGACGCTTCGGCATCGCCGTCGCCCCGGCGGCGTCCGCGAGCACGCGTTGCGCCCCCAGCATCGCCGCCGCACCGCCCGCCGTCCGCAGAAAACTCCGTCGGTTCATGGTCGCCTCCCGCCGCTGCCGGCGCGTGCCGCACGATAAGCCCGGCCCCGGCGCCGCGCAACCGCCGAAGTCCGGCCCTCCCCCCGGTGGCGTGCGAATCCGTGATCGGGGAGGGTCGCGCTCCGCGCGACCGCTGGCTGCGCCAACCGTGCACCCGGCCGCACGGAGTGCGGCCCTCCCACCTGTCCGTGCTTGGGGAGGGTCGCGCTCCGCGCGACCGTTGGTTGCGCCAACCGCGCACCCGGCCGCACAGAGTGCGGCCCTCCCTCCTGTCCGTGATCCGGGGAGGGTCGCGCTCTGCGCGACCGTTGATTAAGCCAACCGCGCACCCGGCCGCACAGAGTGCGGCCCTCCCACCTGTCCGTGATCGGGGAGGGTCGCGCTCCGCGCGACCGCTGGCTGCGCCAACCGTGCACCCGGCCGCACAGAGTGCGGCCCTCCAACCTGTCCGTGATCCGGGAGGGTCGCGCTCTGCGCGACCGTTGATTAAGCCAACCGCGCACCCGGCCGCACAGAGTGCGGCCCTCCCTCCTGTCCGTGATCCGGGAGGGTCGCGCTCCGCGCGACCGTTGATTAAGCCAACCGCGCACCCGGCCGCACAGAGTGCGGCCCTCCCACCTGTCCGTGCTTGGGGAGGGTCGCGCTCCGCGCGACCGATCTGCGTGGACCGGACAATAGGACGCCCGGCCGTCGCGTCTAACGTCCTGCAAGTGGTCCCGGACGGGACGGGAAGGGTGGGGACATGAACGCACGGACAATCCTGGCGACGGCGGGGATCGCGGCTCTGGCGGCGGGGGGCGCCCCGGCCGCGGAGGCGCCGCGGAAGCCGAACTTCATCCTGATCGTCACCGATGACCAGCGGTGGGACATGATGGGCGTCGTCCAGCGGGAGCAGGGTGACCGGGCGCGCTTCCCGTTCCTGAAGACGCCGAACCTCGACCGGATCGCCGCCGAGGGCGTGCGGTTCCGGAACGCCTTCGTCGTGAACTCGCTCTGTGCGCCGAGCCGCGCGACGTTCCTGACCGGCACCTACGGCCACGCCAACGGCATCGTGAACAACCACACGCCGTTCTCCGCGGAGAACGCGACGTGGTCGACCGGGCTCCGCAAGGCCGGCTACCGGACCGCCTACATCGGGAAGTGGCACATGGGGAGCCAGGTCGAGCGGCCGAACTTCGACTTCGCGGCGAGCTTCATCGGCCAGGGCGTCTACTTCGACTGCAAGTTCTTCGTCGACGGCGTCGAGACGAAGACCGCCGGTTACGTCGACGAGGCGTCCGCCGGCTACGCGATCGACTTCATGAAGAAGAACCGGGACCGTCCCTTCGCGATGATGGTGGGCTTCAAGGCGACGCACGGCCCCTTCACGCCGCCGCCGAATCGGGAGAAGGACTACGACGGCGAAAGCGCGCGGGCGGTCCCGAACCTCGGGAAGACGGCAGTGTACCGGGGCGGCGTCGATGCCGCGAAACTCAAGCCCGGCGAGGCGCCGGCCGTCAAGACGAACACCGGCTACCTCAAATGCATCGCCGGGATCGACGACAACGTCGGCCGCATCCTGAAGGCCCTCGACGACCTCGGCCTCGCGCAGGACACCGTGCTCGTGTTCGCCGGGGACAACGGCTACTACCTCGGCGAACACGGCCTGGGCGATAAGCGCACCGCGTACGAGGAGAGCCTGCGCATCCCGCTGCTCGTCCGCTACCCGCGCGCCGTGGCGGCGGGGCGTACGGTCGACGCGATGGTGCTGAACATCGACATGGCCCCGACCTGGCTCGACCTCGCCGGCGTCGACAAGGCCCCGCCGATGCACGGGAGGAGCTGGCGTCCGCTGCTCGCCGGGGAGGTCCCCGCCGACTGGCGGAAGGCGTGGTTCTACTGCTACTTCTTCGAACGCGGCTTCCAGGCCCCGATGACCACCGCGGTCCGCACCGAGACCGCCAAACTGATCCGCTACCCCGGCCACGACGAGTGGACCGAGATGTTCGACCTCGCCGCCGACCCCTACGAGCTGAACAACCTCTTCGCCGACCCCGCGCACGCGGAGCTGAGGAAGAGGCTCGAGGCCGAGTACGAGACCCAGAAGAAGGCGATCGGGTTCCAGGTTCCCGACTACGCCGATCCGCCCGGCGGCGATGCCGGCGAACGGAAGGCCTCCGCGGCCCGGAAGAACGCGTGGGTCCTCGACTACCGCTTCGACAAGGACGAGGGCGGCAAGGTTGTCGACGCCTCCGGCGCCGGCAGCCACGGCGCCGCGCAGGGCGCGCCGTCGGCGGAGGGGCGCGACGGACGCAAGGCGCGGCGGTTCGACGGGAAGGGGTTCATCGACGTGCCCAAGTCGCCCGCGCTCGATCCGAGCGGCGGGGCGTGGACGGTCGAGGCGACGTTCAAGGCCGGCGCGCCGGACGGCGTCGTCCTCGCGCGCGGCGGCAAGACCAACGGCTACATCCTGTACCTCGCCGGCGGCCGGCCGGTCTTCGCCGTCGCCTCGCACAACGAGCTGTCGTCGGTCGAGGGAAAGGAGCCCCTCGGCGACGGCTGGGTCATGGTGCGCGCGACGATGACGGCGGACCGGCGTCTCCTTCTCGCGGTCGACGGCAAGCCGGCCGGCCACGCGAAACTGAAGGCCTTCATCGCGGACGACCCGAACGACGGCATGCAGATCGGCGGCGACGAGCGTTCGCCGGTGATCGAGAGCCCGAAGCTCCCGCGGTTCACCGGCCTCATCGAATCGGTGCGTGTCTTCAGCGGCGAGGCACCGTAGGATCGCGCGGAACACGGAGGACGCGGACATGACGATCACGATGGGGCGGCGGGACTTCCTTCGGGCGGCTGGGATGGCGGCGGCCGCATGCGCGGCGCCGCGCGGCGCGCGGGCGGCGGAGGGCCTTGCCGGCCGGCGGCCGAACATCGTCCTGATCATGACCGACGACCAGGGCTACGGCGACCTCGCCTGTCACGGCAACCCGATCCTGAAGACGCCGAACCTGGACCGGCTCCACGGCGAGAGTCTCCGGTTCACCGACTTCCACGTCAGCCCCACCTGTGCGCCGACGCGTTGTTCGATCATGACCGGCCGGCACGAGTTCCGCTCCGGCATCACCCATACGATCCTCGAGCGCGAGCGCATGAGCCTGAAGGCGTTCACGCTGCCGCAGGCGCTGAAGGCCGCCGGCTATGCAACCGGGATCTTCGGCAAATGGCACCTCGGCGACGAGGCCCCGTATCAGCCGGAGAAGCGCGGGTTCGACGAGGTCTTCATCCACGGCGCCGGTGGCATCGGGCAGTCCTATCCCGGAAGCTGCGGCGACGCCCCGGGCAACACCTACTTCGATCCCGTCATACGGCACAACGGCCGGTTCGTCCGCACGAAGGGCTTCTGCACCGACGTGTTCTTCGGGCGCGCGGCCTCGTGGATCGAGTCGCGCAAGGGGAAGGGGCCGTTCTTCGCCTACATCACCCCGAACGCGCCTCATTCGCCGTATCACGCCCCCGAGTCCCATCGCGCCCGTTTCGAGGGCAAGGTGCCGAAGAACATCGAGGGCTTCTACGGGATGATCGAGAACATCGACGACAACGTCGGCCGCCTCCGCGCGAAACTCGCGGACCTCGGCGTCGAGCGGGAGACCCTGTTCATCTTCATGACCGACAACGGCAGCGCCGCCGGGTCGCAGATCCACAACGCCGGGATGCGGGGAAACAAGGGCTCGCCGTGGAATGGCGGGACGCGCGTGCCGCTGTTCCTGCACTGGCCCGCGGCCCTGAAGCCGGCCGACTGCGCCCGCCTCGCCGCGCACATCGACCTTTTCCCGACGCTTGCCGCCCTGGCCGGGGCCGAGGTTCCCGCGGCGACCGCCGCCGGATTCGACGGCCGCAGCCTCGTGCCGCTGCTGGCGAACCCGGCCGCCCCGTGGGCGGAGCGGTTCCTGTTCACGCATGTCGGCCGGTGGCCGCGCGGCGACGATCCGAAGGGTTTCAAGATGGCGAACTGCAGCGTGCGCCACGAACACTGGACGCTGGTCTCGGCGCCCGACCGGCCGAAGCCGAAGAAGGCTGCCTCGGCCGCTCCGGTCGCCGCGCCGAAGTGGCAGCTCTTCGATCTCAAGGCCGACCCGGGCGAGACGACGGACGTCTCCGCCGCGCATCCGGACATCGTCGCGAAGATGTCGAAGGCCTACGATGCGTGGTGGGAGAGCGTCCTGCCCGGCATGGAGAACGAGACCGCGCCCCAGCCGGCGGAGAACCCGTTCAAGACGTGGTTCCACCAGCAGTTCGGCCCCGACGCGAGCGCGAAGCCGGACTACCCGCTGCCGGCGGGCTCCTGACGCCCGGCTACTTTGCACCGACGCAGACCAGCTTCGACGCGGTGCGGATGTAGAGGCGGCCGCTGGCGACCGCGATGGAGGCGCGGCAGGGGCCGTCGCCGAGCGACATGGTGGAGAGCACCTTGAACTCGTCGCCCGCGGCCAGCACGACGACCTCGCCGTTCTCGCTGAGGCAGTAGATCCGCCCGTCGGCGCCGGTCGGCGAGGCCCGGAGGATGCTCGTGACCGGCAGCTTCCCGTGCCAGATCTCCGCGCCGGAGGACGGGTCGAGACACCCGATCTCCTTCCGGTCGCCGTCGACGACGTGAAGGCGCCCCCTGTACGGCAGCGGCGTGCAGACGTCCGACGTGATCGTCTCGATGCTCCATGCACGGTGCGTCGCGCTGACATCGCCGCGGCCTCCGTCGCGGATGCCCAGCACGGGGCCTTTCTTCGGACAGCAGGCGAAGACCATGCCGTCAAGCGCGGCGACGGAGGGCACGATGCGGTTGAACCGCTGCGCCTTCGGATTGAGGCCGAAGCAGCGCCAGAGTTCCTCGCCGGTGTCCGGGCGGTGGGCGGTCACGCAATCGCCGCCGACGAGGAGAATCCTGCGCCCGCCCGGGCCGTCGTGCGGGACGGGTGTCGAGTAGGATTCCATCGACTCCTCGACGGCCGGCGTCGCCCGCACGTGCCGCCAGAGATCGCGCCCGGTGTCGGGGTCGACGCACAGCAGGAACGACTGGCGTTCCGGGCGGTCGTCGACGGCGTGCTTGTAGGTCGGCGGGTTGCGCTGGAGGACCTGGACGTAGAGGCGGCCGTCGAGCAGCAGGGGGCTCGAGCCGTAGATCCACATGTAGGCGAAAGTTCCGGACTCCTTCGCGAGGTTGCGCGTCCACAGGACCTTCCCGGCGGTGTCGAGCGCGGCGAGATCGCCGGTCGCGTAGAGCGCGAAGACGCGGCGGCCGTCGGTCACAGGGGAGGGCGAGGCGAGGTTGTTGCGGCCGATGACGAGGTCCCCCCTGCCGAGGGTGCGCGTCCAGCGGTGCGAGCCGTCGCGGGCATCGAGGCTGTGCAGGACGAGGCTTCCGTTGGTCTCGGCGGACGAGGCGAACACGAAGCCGCCCGCGATGACGGGGGTCGATGCGCTCAAGCCCGCGAGCGGGGTGGTCCAGGCGATGCCCTCCGTCGCGCTCCACGATTGCGGCAGGGCGGTCTCGTCGGACGTCCCGTTGTGGAACGGCCCCCGCCACTGCGGCCAGTCGCCCGCGGGGGAGGGCGTGTCGAACGCGAGGGCTGCGGCCAGGACAAGGACGGCGGCGCGTGGGTTCATGCGCGCCTTTCTGCCCGTTTTCCCGGCGCGACGCAATCCCGGGCGCCCAACTTGAAACTTGGAACCTGAAACGTGAAACTGTCGACGGCTGCGGAAGGCGGCCGGGAGACGTTCATGAGCCGTACGATGGGATTCGAAAGCCGCGCGCTGGACCACCTGATGACGTTTCTCGGGATCGAGGCGCTGAGCGGGCAGGAGGGACCGGTGTGCGACGAGATCCGCCGCCGGTTGCTCGCGGCCGGCTGCAAGCCGGCGTGGATCCGCCATGACGATGCCCATCGCCGCCTCAAGGGGACGTTCACCGTCGGGAACCTGATCGTACGGATCCCGGGCACGTTCGCCGCGCCGCGCCGGATGTTCCTCGGCCACATGGACACCGTTCCGTTGTGCCGCGGAGCCGTGCCCGTCCGCTGCGGCGATCGCATCGTCGCGAAGGGCCGCACCGCCGTGCGGGCCGACAACCGGACCGCCGTCGCCGCGATCGTCGCGGCGGCCGAGGTGGTACTGCGCGAGAGGCGTCCGCACCCGCCGTTGACGCTCTTCTTCCCGATCGCCGAGGAGATCGGCCTTTACGGGTCGAAGGCCGTGCGGCCGGCGGATCTCGGCCGGCCGGCGATGGCGTTCAACCTGGACTCGGGCGATCCGAACCAGATCATCACCGGGGCGATCGGGGCGACCCGCTGGGAGGCGGACGTGCGTGGACGGTCCAGCCACGCCGGCATGCACCCGGAGGATGGCGTCTCGGCGATGCTCGCGGCGGCGCGGGCGATCGAGACGGTCGCCTCCAAGGGGTTCTTCGGCGCGATCCGGAAGGGACGGCGCGCGGGCACGGCCAACGTCGGCATCATCCGCGGCGGCGAGGCGACGAACCAGGTCACCGACCATGTCTTCGTCCGCGGCGAGTGCCGGAGTCACGACCCCGACTTCCTCGCGACCGTCACGGCCGCCTACCGGCGCGCCTTCGAGTCGGCCGCCCGGTCCGTGCGCAACGTCCGAGGCGAGCGGGGCGCGGTGGACTTCCGAACCGAGGCCGACTATGCCGCGTTCCGCCTGCCCGACGGCCACCCGGCCGTCCGTTTTGCCTGCCGGGCCGCGCGCGATCAGGGGCTCAAGCCCGTCACGGTGCGGATGAACGGCGGGTTGGATGCGAATCCGCTCACGCAGAAGGGGATTCCCACCGTCACGCTCGGCTGCGGGCAGCACGGGGCGCACAGTGTCGACGAGTTCGTCGACCTCGCCGAGTACCACGCCGGGTGCCGGCTCGTGCTGGACCTGATGACGAGGGCCTAGAACTTGACCTCGGGGGCCTGCGCCGCGCCCGAGACCGCCTCGAAGGGCTTGCGTCGCTCGAAGCCGAAGAGACCGGCCCAGAGGCTGGCCGGGAGGCGGCGGATCGCGGTGTTGTAGGACTGCACGGCCTCGTTGTAGCGGCGGCGCTCGACCGAGATCCGGTTCTCCGTGCCGGCGAGTTCATCCTGCAGCGCGAGGAAGTTCTGGTTCGACTTCAGATCCGGGTACTTCTCCGCCACGACCAGCAGCCGTGCGAGGGCGCTTTCCATCTGTCCGGCGACTTCGACCTTCTGCGCGGTTCCGAGGGCCTGGCCCCACTGGCTGCGGAGGCGGGTGACCTCTTCGAGGATGGACTTCTCCTGCGCGGCGAAGCCCTTGACGGTGTTCACCAGGTTCGGGATCAGGTCGTACCGGCGCTGGAGCACGGTGTCGATGTTCGCCCAGGCGGTGTTGACCGATTCGTCCAGCGTCACGAAGCTGTTCTTCGTCTGGACGGCACATCCGCCGAGGGCCAGCAGCAACCCCAGCACCGCGATCAGGATGATGATTCCCTTGGACATGGCTCCGGTCTCCTCTGCGCGATCCATCGCGCGACTCCAGTATTCCACACGCCGCCGGGGCCGCAAGCGCAATCGCGGGATCGACTCGAGGCGTGGATGGCGCCGGATCGCGCCCGCCGGATCGTGCCCGTCCCCGCCGCAGAACGGGCCTCGGTCCGGTTTGCGCCGCGGCGGTGGATGGGCGTAGACTCCCGCTGGACTGGTCGCGGGATGAACGGCGGTCGCACTTCGGAGGCAGGGCGATGAACGCAGCGAGAATGGCGGTGTGGATCGGGCTTCTCTGCTCGGCGAGCGTGGCCTTGGCTCAGACGGCGAACATCTACATCGACGTGAAGCGCCAGGCAACGAGCAAGGGCGCCTCGACGCGGTACCAGGGCTACTACATGGCCGACAAGGACTATGCGCGCACGGTGGACTTGGCGGTCACCGTCAAGAACATGAACCAGCAGCCGGTGACCTTCGATCTCGAGTACTACTTCATTGCCAAGACGGCGAATGGGAACCTGAAGTGGAGCTACGACGGGGGGACACAGACGCTTGCGCTGGCGAAGGCGGCGCACACGAACATGACCATCACGTCGAAGGAACTGCAGTCCTCCAAGACGGAGAGCTACTACTCCAAGACGGAAACCGGCAGCAAGTACGAGGGCTACATCTTCCGCGCACTGGTCGCCGGCAAGGTGGTTCAGGTCAATGCTTCGTCGCGCCAGCTTGAAACGGCGGCACGGAACGAAAAGGAACTCGAGTCCCTCATCGAGGCCGCCGAGGAGGGCCGAAAGCAGGTCCGCGACTACTCCTCGGGCGCCGTCCCGCGCTAGACAACTGCGGGGGACAGACACCCGCAACCGCTGACCGCGAGGGACAGACACCTGCCGTGACTCCTGGCGTCTGCGGGGGACAGACACCACTCTCCACTCTACTCTCCGGGGACAGACACCCGCAACCGGCACCCGCAACCGCGGATGCCGCCGGGCGCTGATCGAGGGGTTCTTGCGCATCCCGTGGGCCGGATGACCTGTGCTTGATGGCAAAGCGCGGGGGTCGGCAGCGTGGAGTTGTCCATGACCCCGCAACGGAGGCGAGGCCGCCGGGGCCTGGCGGCCGCGGATGTCTTTGCAGCTGGCTCGTCCGGGTGCCGCTTACTCCCGTGCGGCGCGCAGTCGGTTCCAGCAGCAGATCTCGGCGGGGGTGCCAGCGGGAGGAGTGGTTCGAGCCATCCGGTGGCGGGCGACCTCCTCGCCGGTGCGAACCCTCCTCATGATGTCCCGGATGAACAACTCGGAGCCGATCACCAGGCCATCCACCCAGTGCCGCACCCGCCGGCGCGCCGAGAGCGTGAAGGCGATCTCCGGGCCGGCGCTCTTCGCCTGCGCCGGCTCATGTCCCGCGGCCGTCTGCGCCCGCGCCAGATCCTCCGCCGCCAGCCGCTCGAACTCCAACCGAAGCTCCCTCCGCAGCGCCGTCGGATCCAGGGCCATGAGCCGCTCCGGCAACGCCGGGCGCAGCACCTCCACCAGGGCCTCCTCAAACGGATGGCGCCCCGTCTGCACCCATACCCCGTACGAACAGAACCGGTACTCTCCAGGATCGCTCACCATCTTCGCCCGGACCGGGTTGCGCTCGATGTAGGCCCAGCACGCCCACAGCGCCGTCCCCGTCTCGAGAACCGTGTTCTTGAACCGCCCCGCCCACAACGGCCCCTTCCTCCGCACCCGCCGCGACCTGTTGAACCACACCGTGTAGAGCTGCTGGAGATGCCGCATGCACCAACTCACGTCCCGCAACCGCTCCTGCCACTGCCTGCAGAGCCGGCTCCCCGGCATCAGGTTGCGCCGGCCCCGGTGAAACGCCTTGTACCTCTCGATCGTCTCCGCCTCCGAGAGCATCTCCCGGGGCGCCCGCACGAGAAGGTGCCAGTGGTTGGACATGACTTGGTAGGCAACGACCCTCACGGCGTAGAACTCGGCCACCCGCATCAGGATGCGGACAAACCCCTCCTTCTCGGCCCGGCCAAAGGGCCGGTCGTCCGCCGTCCCGACGGCGTGGTTGTAACAGTGGTGCCAGCTGTCCTGCCAGTCCGGCTTCAGTCGCGCATGTCGCATCGCCAGGTCTCCTCCCCGCGGGACCCCAAGCCCCGCCATCCATGAGAAGAAGCCGCGACGACAAAATTCCGGAAGTTGTTCCAACTTTCTTCTCTGTCCCCACGCCCGCCCCACGGCCGCCCCGCCCGCCCGTCCCCACGCCCGCCCGACCTCGTCTCTGTCCCCACCACCCGACCCGCGGCTTTCAGCCCACAACTCCGGCGAGTGTTTCCTTGTCTTGTCATCCGGCACATGACGTGGCACGATTCGATCGATGAAACTGCACCATCAGGGCAATCCCATCTATCCCATCTCCGCGGCGTCCAGCGTGCGGCATCCCGGTGCCAGACCCCGAACCGTATCTCGCTGTCTCGCCGCCGGAGTCCTCCTCCTCGTCACGAGCGCCGTCCCGGCCAGCGCGCGCGTGATTGCGGTGGAGATCTTCTCCCAGGACAAGAAGACAGGAAAGCAACTGGACCAGGCCACCCTCCCGCCGCAGCTCAAGGACCGCATCCCGGCTGGCGATACCTTCGTGGGGCACGACCGCGCCCTGGAGGGCATCCGATCTCTCCAGGACGGCGACGTGCTGATCTTCAACTGCCATGGCAGCCGGTATACGTTCGGCGACGGACAGGATCGCATCCCCTTCCAGAACTTCTGGAAGCACTTCAACCGGAACGGCAAGCCACCCCGCCTCAAAGCGGTTCTGTGGACGGGCTGCATGTGGGATCCCGGGGCCAAGAACGGCGGTGTGGCCCTTCGTCCCACCGAGTTGGATCGATGGCGGCTGGTCCTGAATGCGGATGTCATGTTCTCCCCGAAACACCTCTACGTTCACGTCACGGATCGCGACGAGACCATCTCGATCGGCCATCTGCTGCTGGAGGGGAAGATCGACGAGGCCGTCCGGAGCATCCGCGGAAACGCAAAGATGAAGTTCATCTACGTCATGGAAGGCTCCGGGGGCGACAGGAATCTCGCATCCATCGTGTTCCTGATCGACGCCTCCGGCAGCATGCGGGATGACAACAAGATCGAGAAGGCCAAGAGCACGGCGATCAGCCAGATCCAGCGTCTCGACGCCGGCACCGAGGTCGCGGTCATCACGTTTCACAACTGCAGCGGGGGCATCACGGTCGTGTCGGAGTTCGCGGTGGTCGATGCGGCCAGCAAGACGGCGCTTGCATCCGCCATCGGGAAGATCCAGCCGGGTGGCGACACCAATCTTGCCGAGGCGACGGCCTTCGCCGGCGACTTCATCCGGAAGAAGGGCCGCGGGGCCCATCGAACGCTGATCGTCCTGTCCGACGGGGAGGAGACCTGCAAGGGGGATCCGACCGCCGCGGCGAGGGGGCTGAATCCATGAACAGACCACGGGTTGGGCTGGCGATTCTCGCATCGTGTCTGCTGGTTTCCCCGGCGGTCCCGGGCGCCGATCCGCAGGACGAGGCGTCCGGCGACGGGAAGATCGACCTCGTCACGATCGGGTATGACCTGGGCACGAACACGACAGCCCTGACCATGCTTCAGAACATGGTCAAGGCGGTGGAGGAACGGGGGGCCAAGGGGCGGATGCTGGTGGCGGGGCGCGACGAGAAGGAGTTGGACCTCGCGATGAAGGAGGCGGTGGACCTTGCCTCCACGCGGTCGCCCACCCGCGCGGAGATCGTGCTGGAGACGCCCGTGGTCGAGCCGGGTGAGCGAATCGTCTGCATGCACTCCGAGATCCCGAACGCGTCCAAACAGGCCTGGATAGGCTTCTTCCCGGTGGACGCCGCGGACGACGCCTACATTTCGTACACCTTCCTGAACAACCTGACCAAGCGGGTGTACGACGTTGCCGCGCCGGAACGGCCGGGCGAATACCAGTTCCGCCTCTTCCTCGGCGAGAAAGTCCCGCCGGAGGCCACGAGCGACACCGTCGAAGTCCTCGACTAGACCCTCCCGGCACCGGCGCCGGATCCTCGCGACTTGCGCGGGCAGACCATGGTCGTCCGGGTGATGTGCCAGGGAGCCGCACAGATGAACGCTGTTCCGGGCTGTTCCCTGTCATGTGGATTGAGGTCGACCCCGGCCCTCGCGCGTGCGATCCGAGTCCTCGCACGAACCTGCCTGGGGCTGCCGCTGATCGCCTCCGCCCAGGAGTCGCCGCGTATCCGGTTCGACAGGATGGCGTGGGATTTCGGCCGCATCTCGTGGTCGGACCGCGTCGCCGGGGTGTTCACGGTGACGAACGACGGAGCCGCCGCCCTTCGGATCGATCCCCTGGAATCGACCTGCGGATGCACTTGGTCCGGCCTGAAACGGAATTGCCTGCAGCCGGGCGAGGTCGCCCAACTGGCGTTCACGCTTCACCTGGGCGAGTCCGCGTCGGCGGTGAAACGGTACATCCTGGTCCGTTCCAACGATCCCCGGTCGCCCACGTCCCGGCTGACGGTCAAGGCCGACTACGCGCCGCTCCACGAGATCGCCCCGGGGACCCTGGCCCCGGTCCTCCCCTGGGGCCTCTCGGCCACGAGCCTCTGCACCGCCATCCGTCGCACGGACGGGCGGCCCCTGTCCCCCCTGGTCTTCAAGACCACCCGGCCCTGGATCACGGCCTGGATGGAGCCCGGCCCCGGCGCCAATGATTCCACCGGGAGGATCTTCGTAGCGGTCCAGCGGGACGGCGCCCCGCGTCGCTTCCACGAGCAGGTTCACGTCCTCGCGCCCGGCGGAGGGGACGGCCACATCAGGGACATCTACCTGTACGGCCGGATTCTCGGGGAGGTCAGCGTGACCCCCGAGGCCCTGTACTGGAACGTACGACGTCCGGACCCGGGCGGGACGGATCGGGCTGACGCGCCCCCCGCCCGGCGGGTGGCCATCGTCCCGGCATCGGGAGGCGGCCTCGCGATCCGGAATCCAACGAGCACCGTGGACGGCATCCATCTCGACCTGACCTCGTCGGACGGCGGCGCACGCCACGAACTGACCGCGACCCTGTCTCGCGTGCCGGAACGGACCGTGAGCGGCCTCATCTCCTTCGGAACATCATCGACCAGCCAGCCGAGAATCGACCTTCCGGTGATCATCAACGTTCACGGCCCCTGAGGAACCCCGCCCCCGGACCGTCCCCCTTCCTGCCGCGGTCGCGCTGAACTCCCGGCTTTCGCACGAGGGCCGGAACCTGTATCAAAGACGGCGAACGCGATGTGTCCGGTTCGTCCGGCGCACGGGAGGATCTCGAAATGATGGAAACGATCGATACGCGCCTTTCGACGGGGATCCGGTCGCTGGACCATGTTCTGAAGGGAATCAACGCCGGCGACAACATCGTGTGGGAGATCGAGGCGATCGAGGACTACGCAGAGCTCGTCCGGCCCTACGTCGATGCCGCCCGTCGGAACGGACACCGGATGATCTACTTCCGGTTCGCCAGCCACCCCCCGCTGCTCCAGCCCTCCGAGGGTGTCGAGATCCACGAATTCCAGCCGGAGGAGGGCTTCGAGCCGTTCCTAGACAAGATTCACGATGTCATCCGGCGCGCCGGTCGGGGCGCCCACTACGTCTTCGACTGCCTCTCCGAACTCGCCGCCGACTGGTACTCGGACCAGATGCTCGGCAACTTCTTCATGCTTACCTGTCCCTACCTTTACGACCTGGAGACCATCACCTACTTCGCCCTCTTTCGAGGCCACCACTCGGCCCACGCCGTCAAGCCGATCCTCGACACGACGCAGTTGTTCCTCGAGGTGCTCCGACATGACGGCCGCCACTACATCCGCCCCGTCAAGGTGCAGCACCGCTACTCGTCGACGATGAACATGCTGCACGCGTGGGATCGCGACGACGTCCGCCTCGTAACGTCGAGCGCGATGATCTCGGAGATCCTCACCACCGGCCGGACGCCGGGGCTCCACACGGACCGGCTCATCGGCCCCTGGCACCGGGCCTTCCTCGAGGCCCACGCCGAGCGCGACGCGATCCGCGACGGGCGCGTCCCCCCCCAGCGAGCGGCCGAGATCTTCGACCGCCTCTCGCGCATGGTCGTCTCGCGCGACGAGCGCCTGCAGCCGTTCGTCCGCCGCCATCTGCGGCTCGACGACTTCCTCGAGATCCGCGAGCGCATGGTCGGCACCGGCCTCATCGGCGGCAAGGCCGTCGGCATGCTGCTCGCCCGCGCCATGCTCCGGAACTCCGGTCCGCGCCTTGCAGGGCTCCTCGAGGCGCACGATTCGTTCTATGTCGGATCCGACGTGTTCTGCACCTACCTCGTCCGGAACGGCATCTGGTGGCTGCGCCAGAAGCAACGCGACCCCGAGACCTACCTCGAGGGCGCGGAGCAGGCCCGTCGCCGCATCCTGACCGGCACCTTCCCCGAGTACCTGGTCGAGCAGTTCGGCAAGGTGCTCGACTACTACGGGCAGTCGCCCTTCATCGTCCGCTCCAGCTCGCTTCTCGAGGACAACTTCGGCAACGCCTTCGCCGGGAAGTACGAGAGCGTCTTCTGCGCCAACCAGGGTCCCCGCGAACGCCGCATGGAGGACCTCCTTGCGGCGATCCGCACCGTGTACGCCAGTTCCATGGGCGAGAAGGCCCTCCGCTACCGTGCCGAGCGCGGCCTGCTCGAGGGCGACGAGCAGATGGCCCTGCTCGTCATGCGCGTCTCGGGCTCCCTGTACCGCCGGGCTTTCTACCCGCCCGTCGCCGGCGTCGGCTTCTCCTACAACCCCTACGTCTGGAACTCCGACATCGACCCGAAGGCGGGCGTCGTGCGCCTCGTGTTCGGCCTCGGCACCCGCGCCGTGAACCGCTCCGACGACGACTACACGCGGCTCGTCGCCCTCAACGCCCCGATGCGCCGGCCCGAGTCCAACTTCGACGAAGTCTGCGAAACCGCCCAACGCAAGATGGACTACATCGACCTGGAGGCCAACCGCCTCCTCTCCGGACACTTCCTGGACGTCGTCCCCGACGCAACGGACCTCCCGATGGACCTCTTCGTCTCCGAGGACCGCTGCACCTCACCCGACCAACCCGGCGCCCGCGCCCTGACCTTCGAGCGCCTTCTCTCCGGGACGCCGTTCGTCGACGACATGCGCGCCATCCTCTCCACGCTGCAGGAGTCCTACCAACACCCGGTCGACATCGAGTTCACGGTCAATTTCCTCCCCGACGAGAGCTACCGCATCAACCTCGTCCAGTGCCGCCCCCTGCAGGTCCGCGGACATGACGACATCACCCCGCCGCCGGTCGACGTCCCCCCGGAGCGACGAATCATCGAGGCGCGCGGCGCGGTCGTCGGCCACAGCCGGGTCACCCGCATCGACCGTTTCATCTACATCGTCCCGTCCCTCTACGGCGCCCTTCCCCTCCACGAGCGCCACGAGGTGGCGCGCGTCCTCGGACGCCTCAACCGCGCCGCGACGCGCACCCCGCCGGGCGTGATCCTCCTGATCGGCCCCGGACGCTGGGGCACCAGCAGCCCGGAACTCGGGATCCCGGTCGCCTTCTCGGACATCAGCCGCGCCGCCGTCATCTGCGAGATCGTCACGATGCGCAAGGACCTGATCCCCGACGTCTCCCTCGGCACGCACTTCCTCAACGAACTCGTCGAAATGGACATGCTCTACCTCGCCCTGTTCCCCGACCGGGGCCAGAACCACCTCGACGAAGCCCTCTTCCTCCGGAGCCCCAACCGCCTCATCGAGATCGTCCCCGACGCCGGGCGCTGGGAGGATATGATCCGCGTCGTCGACGCTGTCGATGCCGTCCCCGCCGGCGAGGTCGTCCAGCTGACCGCCGACGCCATGGAGCAACGCGTCGTCTGCCACCGCGGACCCGCCCCGTCCCCCGCGGGGACCGGCGGCTGAACGCACACCGACAGCGTCCGATCCTTGGACATCCGCCTGCGGCAGCCTTCCAGACCTTGGAAGAACACCGCGAGCCGGCCGCCGGCCCGCAGCCGCTTGCGAAAACGACCCCGAACGGTACCTTCCGGGCACTCATGGGCCCACGTTCGACGATCCTCGCGGCGACGCTGGCGGCCCTCGCGGCGACGGCCCAGGACCGCCCGGCTCCCGGACGAGGTTCCCCGGGGCCGGTGGGTGTCGCCGTCGCGGCCGGGGCCTTCGAGGTCCTCCCCGGCCGGCTCCGCGGCGGCGGCCGGATGGGCCTCGGCCTGCAGGACCTCGCGGCCGTCGCGATCCTCCGCTCCGGAGGCTGGCCGGCGGCGGGCTTGGCGGTCAAGGTCGACCGGATCGCCTTCGACTTCGACGACGGCACATCGTTCGGCGGCGGCGAACCGTGGGGCGACGTGACCATCCTCTCGCTGTCTGTCCCCGTCTCGATGCCGGCTCTCGGCGGGGACCTGCGCGCGGCGCCCTCGCTGCGATGGGCGCGCGAAGACGGCGCCCGGGCGGGTTCCTCGCAGATCGTCGGCGGAATCCTGTCCTACACGACCGACGCGACGACCGGCCTCACGATCGGGCTCGGCGCCGCCCTGTTCGCGGGGATGGAGGATGCCTGGGGCTTCCCCTTCGTCGCGGTCCGCTGGCAGATCGACGAAGCCCTGCGCCTGGGCAACCCCTCCCCGCTCGGTCCCGCGACCCCGGCGGGTCTCGAACTCGCGTGGCGATTCGCATCGGCGTGGGAGGTGGGCGGCGGAGCGTGCTATCGCACCGAGCGGTTCCGCCTGGCCGACGCAGGTCCGGCGCCGGAGGGCATCGGCGCATGGACCGGCATGCCGGCCTGGGTCCGACTGAACCGCCGTCTCGGACCGGCCCAGGTCAGCCTGTTCGCGGGCGCGGTGTTCGCCGGGCGGGTGCAGGTGGACGACCGCGACGGAGCACGATTGGAAACGGACCGGATCGACCCCGCGCCGATGATCGGCCTCGCGGCGAGCGTCCGGTTCTGAGCCTCAGGCCTTCGCGGGGACAACGTACGGCGCGCGGTACTCGCGGGACAGGAAGGCATTCGCCGCCGCGCCGGTCTCGCCGGTGAAGGTCTCCTTCGCCGCGTCGAACGCGAGCATGGGGCCGAGGACGACCTTGTCCTTCGAGAGATCCACCCCGTTGGCGGCGGCGTGCTCGCCGAAACGATCGAACGCATCGAGCGCGCCCGGGAGGCCCTGCATCAACTCGCGGACCTCGCCGGGGCGACGATCGGCGCCGAGCCGGTAGGAGATGTTGGCCAGGTGCGGCAGGGCGCTCGAGAAGTGACCGCACTCGATCGGCGCGGTGATGGTCTTCGTGTCGCGGCTGCGCACGGCCTCGATGAAATGGAGGCCGTGGTCGCCGGTGCCGCTGGCCGGGAACTGCCGGACCTTCCCGCCGTCGTTGTCGTAGATCCAGCCGCCGCCCTGCCCGCCCGCGTAGTAGCCCTTCTCGCACTCCACGACGATGCCCACGCGCACGCCGCGGTAGTGGTCCATCGTCTCCATGCCGGACTTCGCGGGCAGCCCGCGCACCTCGAAGACCACCGGCGCCTCGGCGAAATCGTAGAACGCGATCTGCGTGTTCGGCGTCGTCGCGTCGTCGTCGTACCCGTAGCGGCCTCCGGCGCACATCACGCGCGGGGCGGGCGGCACGTTGCCGAGGAACCAGCGGCACAGGTCCAGTTCGTGGATGCCCTGGTTGCCGATGTCGCCGTTGCCCGTTTCCCAGACCCAATGCCAGTCGTAGTGGAGCTTCGCGCGCATCAGCGGCCCCTTCGGGGCGGGGCCGCACCAGAGGTCGTAGTCGATCTCCGGCGGGACCGGCTGCGGTCCGGCCACCCTGCCGATCGAGGCCCGCCGCTTGTAGCAGAAGCCGCGCACGACCCGGATCTTCCCGAGCTGCCCGGAACGCACATACTCGACGGCCGCGCGGATGCCCTCGTTCGACCGGTTCTGCGTCCCGGCCATCACGATGCGGCCGGTCTTCGCCGCGACCTCGACCAGCCGCCGCCCCTCCGAGATGTTGTGGGAGACCGGCTTCTCCACATAGACATCCTTGCCCGCCTGGCATGCCCAGATCGCCGCCAGCGAGTGCCAGTGGTTCGGCGTCGCGATGCAGACCGCATCGACGTCGGAGCTCTCGTACAGCTTCCGGAGATCCGTATAGACCGCCAGGTCCTGCCCGAGCTTCTTCGCCTCGTCGCGCTCGCGCGCCAGAAGCGACCGGTCCGGGTCGCACACCGCCGCGATGCGCACGCCCGGCAGCTTGCGGAAATCGTTGATGTGGGCGTTGCCCTTGCTGTTCAGACCCAGGACGGCGAGACGGATGTCGGAGTTGGCGCCCGGCGCCTGCGCCCGGATGGAGGCCGGCAGGGAGAGCGCGCCGGCGGCGACGGCGGAACGATGAAGGAACTCGCGGCGCCCGATCGCTGCCCGCAGCCCGGCGTGACTCGAAGTCTGCATGATGAGGCAGCATACCACCGCGCCCACCGGCGGTGCAAGCGCCCGATGAGCCGCCCGATGCGCGTCGCCCCGTGATCGAGAGCGGCATGGCCTGCCCCGATTCGCCCCGACCGGACTCTCTAACGCTGTCCGCGACAAAAAGGCGCCCGTTTGTCGACACCCCGGAAGACGCTGTCGAAGGCGCTCGACGGGTACGGGTTGGGCGCCGCCGATTTGTTTGCAAATGCCTCCATCCCGCGTACCATTGCCGGACGGAGGAACGTCCATGCCCTTTGGAAGCGAGAAGGCGACGCTCAAGCTGACGGGGGAGCACAACCGCAGGATGGTGTTCCAACTGCTCCGCCGGCACCGGCAGTTGTCGCGGCAGCAGATCTCGGACTCGACGGATCTGCACCGGTCGACGCTTTCGAAGATCATGTCCGAGTTCCTCGATCGGCGGCTCGTGCGGGAGGTGGGCCGGATCGAGCCGCCGGTCCGTCGCGTCGGCAAGCGCCAGATCCTGCTCGAGATCCGCGGCGACGTCGGCTGGACGCTGGGCGTCGGCATCAACATCGATTGGGCGCGCATGGTGGCGGTCGACGCGGCGGGCCGGCTGATCGGCGAGACCCGGCTCAATCTCGGCCGCGACATCTCCCAGGTGGGCGCGCAACTCAAGGCGCACGCGGACGGCTGGCTGGCCGATGCGCAGCGCCCGGCGGGCCGGTTCCACGGGATCGGGGTCGCCGTTCCGGGCATCACGGACGCCGAGCGCGGCGTGCTGATCTACTCCGACCATTTCCGCATCCGCAACCACCCGCTCGCGGAGTCGCTCGCGACGGCCTTCGGGGCGCCCGCATCGATCGACAACGACGCCCGCCTGGAAGCCACCGCGCACATGAACCAGCCGGGCGATGACGTTGCCGGAGACTTCGTCTTCCTCTACATCAACCACCGCCCGTCGGACGGCGGCTTCGTCTTCACCGATTTCGGATCGGCCATCGTGCTCGATGGACAGATCCACCGCGGCGCCCATCGCGGCGCGGGCGAGTTGTGGGGACGGCTCCGCCCGCCGCCTCCGCCGGCGCTCACCGAGTCCGACCTCGGGCTGATCGAGGCTCCCGACGGGGCGCTCAACGAACGGCTGGAGGCGGTCGCCGACGCCCTCGCGCCCTACGTGGCGACGCTGGCGGGCTACATGGACCCCCATTGCGTCGTGCTCGGCGGGGCCCTGGACTGGCACAACCGCGCCCTGCTCGCCCACATCCAGGCCCGCGTCAACGAGCAGATCCAGCCCTGGTACGCCGAACGGCAGATCCGCGTCGAGGGCGCCCGCGTGCCCGGCCCCGGCGCAGCCTACGGCGCCGCGCTCATGGCCTTCGACCGCATCGCGATCTCGGATCTCGACAACCGGTCCGCACGGAAGGCCGCCTCGTGAGCTTCGCGGACTACCTCCGCAGCTTCCAGACGCGGGACCGGCTGGCGGGGACCCTTGGCATCCGCCTCGAGGCCGAGGACGGCGACCGCCTCGTCGCGCGCGTGACGCTCGACTCGCGCCATTTCAACGGCGCCGACTGCGCCCACGGCGGCGTGGTCTTCGCTCTGGCCGACATCGCCTTCGGCGCCGCCGCCAACGCGGATGGCGTGCTCTCGCTGGGCGTCGCGACGCAGATCACGAACTACAAGGCCGTGCCGTCGGGCACCCTGCATGCCCGTCCCCGCCTGCTGTCGCAGACCCGCCGGCTCGCCCACTACCTCGTCGAGGTCACGGATGATTCCGGCGACCTCGTCGCCTCGTTCCACGGCACCGCCTACCGGAAGAAGGAATCGCCCAGCCCCTACGTCCGGCAAGGGATCGTGAGGGGACAGAGAGCTCCGATCGACCCGGGATCGCGAGGGGACAGAGAACTCTGATCGGCGCGGGATCGTGTGGGGACAGAGAACTCCGATCGGCCGGATTCATCATGCGCAATATTATGGAATAGATCCGGTTGCATAAGAGCGAATGGATGGACGCACCGGCACCGGCGTCCTGTCCCTGCACGCCTGGTCAACGTCCCTGTCCCCGCCTGTCCCAGTCCCAGGTACGTCCCGGCCGATGCATCTCTGTCCCCAGTCCCCGGCCGGTGCATCTCTGTCCGGCCGGTGCATCTCTGTCCCCTATCCCCGTCCCCGGATCGTGTGGGGACAGAGAACTCCGATCGGCCGGATTCATCATGCGCAATATGATGGAATAGAACCGGTTGAATAAGAGCGAACGGATGGACGCACCGGCACCGGCGTCCTGTCCCTGCCCGCTTGGTCAATTTCTCTGTCCCCGCCTGTCCCGGCCGCCTGTCCCTCGGCCGATGCATCTCTGTCCCCCCCCTGTCCCCCGCCCCCGGGCCCCGGCAGGCTCAGGCCGGGCCGGAGGCCAGGAGCGCTCCGAGCGCGGCGGCCGCCCGTGCAGCGTACGCGGCGGCGCGTTCGCGCTTTCCACGGGGCGGATCGGCCAGCGGCGGCAGGATGCCGAGGCTGGCCTTCACCGGCTGAAAGTACGCGGGGTCCGCGCCGGTGATGGCCGCGACGAGCGCCCCGGTCATCGTCTCCGCCGGCCAGACAAGCGGCGGCGCGCCGCTCGCGATGCGGGCGGCATTGCATCCCGCAATGAGGCCGGTGGCGATATTGCCCAGGTAGCCCTCGACGCCGGTGAGCTGCCCCGCCAGGAAGACATCCGGCCGCGCCCGCATCTGCAGCGTCGGCTCCAGGATGCGCGGCGCATTGACGAACGTGTTGCGGTGCATCTCGCCGTGGCGCGCGAACGTGGCGCGCGCAAGGCCGGGGATCATCCGGAAGACACGGTCCTGCTCGGCATGGCGCAGGTTCGTCTGGAAGCCGACGAGGTTGTAGCGCTCCCCCGCCGCATCCTCGCGCCGCAGTTGGAGCACGGCGTGCGGGCGGCGGCCGGTGCGCGGATCGCGCAGGCCCACGGGCCGCATGGGGCCGAACGCCAGCGACTCGCGGCCGCGCGAAGCCAGCACCTCGATCGGCAGGCAGCCCTCGAAGTAGGTCCCCTCGCCCGCGCGTACGCCGCCGTCGATGGCCTGCTCGAATCCCTTGAGCGGAATCCGCTCCGCCGCGAGCAGGGCGTCGATGAACGCCTCGTACTCCCCGCTCGTGAAGGGACAGTTGATGTAGTCGCCCTCCTCCGTCGCGCCGCGATCGTAGCGCGAGGCCTGGAAGGCGACCGTGCGGTCGATCGAGTCGCCGTCCACGACCGGTGCGATCGCGTCGAAGAAGTAGAGGTGACGCTCGCCGGTCAGTTCCGCAAGCGACGCGGCCAGCGCGGGCGACGTGAGCGGGCCGGTCGCCACGACGCACGGACCCTCCGGAATGCGCACGGCCTCCCCACGGACGAGTTCGATCCCGGGGTGACTCCCGACCGCCGCGGTCACCGCCGCGGCAAAGCGGTCGCGGTCGACCGCCAGCGCCCCGCCGGCGGCGACGGCGCAGTCGGAGGCGCACCGCAGCAGCAGCGAGTCCATGCGGCGGAGTTCGGCCATCAGGATGCCCGGCGCGCGGTCGGGCAGGGCGGAGCCGAGCGAGTTGGAGCATACGAGTTCCGCGAGCCGGTCCGTCCGGTGCGCCCCGGTGGTGCGCACGGGCCGCATCTCGACCAGCCGCACGCGGAGCCCACGCTCCGCGGCCTGCCAGGCGGCCTCCGACCCCGCCAGCCCGCCGCCGAGGACCGTCAGGTCGGGCGTCCGCGACGCGGGCACATCGGACGGGGCATCCATGGCCGTGGGGCGGTCCCTACCGGGACTCTTCCCGGGCCTTCCGCCGCCGGTGGATCCACACGTACACCGCGATCAACACCGCGCAGCCGGCGATCGCGGCGATCGTCGCCTCGCGCGAGTACTTGTGGATCAGCTCCTGGTTCTGCCCGGCCACGTAGCCGATCCACGCGAGGATGGTGACCCAGATCCCCGCCCCGAGGCCGGTGTAGAACAGGAACCTCGCCATGTTCATGCGGACCAGTCCCGCCGGCAGCGAGATGTACTGCCGCACGACGGGGATCAGCCGCGCCGTGAACGTCCCGATCTCGCCGTGCCGCTGGAAGAACCGCTCGCCCTTCTCGAACTTCTGCTCGTCGATGAAGAGGTACTTTCCCCATTTCAGGAGCAGCGGCCGTCCGAGCCAGAGCGCAAGGTAGTAATTGAACAGAGCGCCGAGCCAGCTCCCGATGATGCCCATGGCGACCGCGAGCCAGAGGTTCATCTTCCCCTCGTGCGCGAGGTAGCCAGCCGGGATCATGATGACCTCGCTCGGGAACGGGAAGCACGAGCTCTCGAGGAACATGCCGAGCACGATGCCGGTATAGCCCAGCTTGTCGACCACGCCCACGACCCAGTTGATGATGGCTTCCATTCCACACCCCGGATTTGATTCGCCGCGAGAAGGGGCGCTATTATGCGGACTTCGCGTTGCGATGAAAGACCAAAACCCCATGAACACCCGCGCCGTCGCGGCAGACATCCTCGCACGGTGGATGGAGGACGGCTCGTTTCCCGACCGGATGCTCGATCGCGTGGAGACCGACCGCGCGTTCGTCATGGAACTCGTGTACGGCGCCGTGCGACGCCACGCGACGCTGGAGTGGATCGTCGGCCGGCTGACCGCCACGCCCCCGCCCCCGCCGGTGCGCGCCGTCCTGCACGCCGGCCTGCACCAACTGCTCTTCATGGACCGCGTCGATGCCTTCGCGGCGGTCCACGAAACGGTCGAGGCGGCGCGGCAGCTCGGTCTCGGCTGGGCCGCGCGGATGGTCAACGCGGTCCTCCGCCGCGCCCAGCGCGAACGGGACGAACTGCAGCTCGGCCTCCGCCAAGCCGCGCCCGCGGTCCGCCTCTCGCACCCGGCCGGGCTCCTGGAACGGTGGGAGCGCGAGTTCGGACAGGCCCGCGCCCACCGGCTGTGCGAATGGAACAACGACAGGCCGGACGTCTGCCTTCGCATGCGCCCCGGCGCCCCGCCCGCCGCCGAGTACATCCACCGGCTCCACGCGAAGGGCATCGAGGCCACGCCCCACCCGTTTGCGCCCGACCGCTTCCTCCGCATCGGCCACGGCGTGCGGGTGCCGGACCTGCCGGGATTCGGCGACGGCTGGTTCTACGTGCAGGATCCCTCGACGACGATCGCGCCGGACCTCCTCGCCCCGCAGCCGGGCGAGGCCGTTCTCGACGCCTGCGCCGCGCCGGGTGGCAAGGCCGTGATCCTCGCCGAACACCTCGGCAGCCGCGGGGCCCTCACCGCCCTCGATCCGCACGAGGACCGCCTCGCACGCCTGCGCGAGAACCTCGCGCGCCTCGGACTGCCGTGGGTCCGGGTCGTCCGCGCCGATGCGACCACCGTGGACGCCGCGGCCCTCCGCGCCGCCGGACCGGACGCCCCGACCGCCTTTGACGCCATCCTGCTCGACGTCCCCTGCTCCAACACCGGCGTCATCCGTCGCCGCCCGGACGCCCGCTGGGCCTTCAGCCCGCAGCGGCTCCAGCGGCTCGGCCGCGTGCAGGCAGCGCTGCTCGACCGCGCCGCGACGTTGCTGCGCCCCGGCGGACGCGTCGTCTACAGCACCTGCAGCCTCGAGCGGGAGGAGAACCGCAACGCCGTGGGGGCCTTCCTGGCCCGCACCCCGGGCTTCGCGTTGCTCACCGAGCGGCTCCTCCTTCCGCCCGAGACCTCGACCGACGGCGCCTACGCCGCGCTTCTCACCGCACCCGCGGCTTGAGATTCCCGCGCCCCGGCATACACTGGCGGCGTGGAACGCCCCGCCGGCAAAGACCGCGTGCTCGTCGAGGACGCGCTCAAACTCCTGATCGAGGATGAACAGGAGGGTCGCCCCTCGTCCGCGTCGGCGCTGGCCGGCGGCCTCGGCCTGACCCGGGAGGCGACCGACGGCGTGCTCCACTCCCTTCGCGGGGCCGGCCTCCTGGCCCCCGACGGCGATCCGCCCCGCCTGACCGGCGACGGACGCGACTACGCCCTGCAGGTGCTCCGGGCGCACCGTCTCTTCGAAGCCTACCTCGCGCAGCGGACCGGCCTCGGCGAGGCCGCATGGCATGCGCGCGCCCACGTCGCCGAGCACCGGATGACCCCGGAGCAGGTCGAGTCGATCGCCGACGAACTCGGTCACCCGCCCTACGACCCGCACGGCGACCCGATCCCGACCCGCCGCGGCGAACTCCCTCCCCGGCGCGGACGACCGCTCTCCGAACGGCCCGCCGGATGGGCCGGACGCATCGTCCACGTCGAGGACGAACCCCCCGAGATCTACCGGCGGCTCGTCCGCGACGGCTTCGCCCCCGACGTCCGCCTCCGCATCGAAGAGGCCGGGGAAACGTCCTTCCGCGTACGGATCGACGGCCGCAGCGTCGATCTCCCGCGCGACGCCGCTCGCCAGGTCGCGGCCGACGACCTCGCCGCCGGCGAGCGGTTCGACGAGACCATCACCCGCCTCTCGGATCTCGCCCCCGGAGAGCGCGCCGCCGTGGCGGGCATGTCGCCGCTGATCCGGGGCCTCGCCCGGAGCCGCCTGCTGGACCTCGGCGTCGTACCGGGCACCGTGATCGAGATCGACTTTGCCAGCCCCGCGGGCGACCCCGTCGCCTACCGCATCCGCGGCGCCTCCATCGCGCTGCGACGGGAACAGTCCGACCGCATCCTCGTCCGCCGCGTCTCCGGGGAGGCCGCATGAGCGCGCACGCCCCGGAGGCCTGTGCGGGCTGTCCCCTCGGGAAGGCGCGGCTTGAGAAGCTCGGCGTCGCCACGGGCGCCGCGGATCACGTCGTCGCCCTCGCCGGCAACCCCAACACCGGCAAGACCACCGTCTTCAACCTGCTGACCGGCCTCCGGCAGCACACCGGCAACTGGCCCGGGAAGACGATCGCGCGCGCCGAGGGCGGCTTCGTCTACGCGGGCGCCCGCTACAAGATCGTCGACCTGCCCGGAACCTACTCGCTTCTCTCGGCAACGCCCGACGAGGAGGTCGCGCGCGACTTCATCCTTTTCGGCCGGCCGTCGGTCACCGTCATCGTCGTGGACGCCGCCCGGCTCGAGCGCAACCTCAACCTCGCGCTGCAGGTCATGCAGATCACCGACCGCGCCGTGCTGTGCGTGAACCTGATCGACGAGGCCCGCGCGCACGGCATCGAGGTGGACGTCCGCGGCCTCTCGCGCGATCTCGGCATCCCCGTCGTCGCCACCGCGGCGCGGCAGGGCGAGGGCATCGACGACCTCCTCCGCGAGATGCACGCGGTCGCAACCGGCGCCTTCGCGGGCCGCCCGCGCCGGCTCGCGTTCGACGTGCCCGGCCTCGCGGACTCCGTCCGGCGCCTCGACCGCGCCATCGAGCGGTCGTTCCCCGGCGTGCCCAACCGCGAGTGGATCGCCCTGCGGCTCCTCGAGGGCGACCGGAAGGTCATCGAGGCCGTGCGCGACGGCAGCCTCGGCGAACTGGCGGCCGACCATGCCGCCACGGGGGCCGGCTGACGCCCATGGACGATCCCGCCCAGACCCGCGAGGACCTCCTGCGCGCCGCCGAGCAACTGCGCTGGGATCTGCCCCAGGACTTCCGCGACCGGTGGGTCGAGAACGTCTACGGCGAATCCGCACGCCTCGCCGCGCGCCGCGTCGCGAAGACCGGCGCCTCGACGCGGCTCGCCTGGGAACGGCGGCTGGACCGGTTCCTGACGAGCCGCTGGACCGGCTACCCGACCATGGTCCTGATGCTCGGGGTCGTGCTCTGGCTGACCATCGAGGGCGCGAACGTGCCGTCCGCCCTCCTTGCCTCGTTGCTCGTGGAGCACGGCCATCCCTGGCTGCGCTCGCTGGCGGAGGCCGCCTCGCTGCCGGGGTGGCTGTCCGGCCCGCTCATCGACGGCCTCTACCTCACCACGGCCTGGGTCGTCAGCGTGATGCTGCCCCCGATGGCGATCTTCTTCCCGCTCTTCACGATCCTCGAGGACTTCGGCTACCTGCCGCGGGTCGCGTTCAACCTCGACCACTGGTTCCGCCGCGTCGGCGCGCATGGCAAGCAGGCCCTCACGATGAGCATGGGCTGGGGCTGCAACGCGGCCGGCGTCGTCGCGACCCGCGTCATCGACTCCCCCCGCGAACGCCTCATCGCGATCGTGACGAACAACTTCTCGTTGTGCAACGGCCGGTGGCCGACGCAGATCCTGATCGCGACCGTCTTCCTCGGCTCCCTCGCGCCGCCGGCCCTGGCGGGCCTCGTGGCCTCGACCTCCGTGCTCGGCGTCGCCCTGCTCGGCGTGGGGCTGATGTTCCTCTCGTCGTGGATGCTCTCGCGCACCGTGCTGCGCGGCGAAACCTCCACGTTCAGCCTCGAACTGCCGCCCTACCGGCCGCCGAACATCCTGCGGACGCTCTACACGTCCCTCATCGACCGGACCGCGATCGTGCTGTGGCGCGCGATCGTCTTCGCCGCCCCGGCGGGGCTGGTCCTGTGGCTCATCTGCAACGTCCGCATCGGCGAGGCCACCATCGCCGGCCACATGATCCACGGCCTCGACCCGGTCGGGTGGTTCCTCGGCCTGAACGGCGTGATCCTCGTCGCGTACCTCGTCGCGATCCCGGCGAACGAGATCGTGATCCCCACGGTGCTGATGCTCACGGTGCTGGCCACCGGCGCGACCGGCGTCGGCGAGCAGGGCGCCGGGGTGATGTTCGAGATCGACGACCAGGGGGCCCTGGGAACGCTGCTGCGCGGCGCGGGTTGGACGCCGCTCACCGGGCTGTGCCTGATGCTCTTCAGCCTCTGCCACAACCCCTGTTCGACGACGATCTACACGATCTACAAGGAAACCCGCAGCGCGAAGTGGACGGCCGTCGCCACGCTGCTGCCGGTCGCCTTCGGCGTGATCCTCTGCGGCGCGGTCGCGATCGTCTGGCGCGCCGTCGCGTCCGGACCGCCGTGACCCGAGCCCCGCCGGCCTCAGCCCGGCTTCAGACCCATCGCCTTCAGGATCCTCGTCGCAGGGCAGAAGCCCGTGAACGCCGACTGGACCAGGTTCAGGCCCACGAAGGCCGTGAACAGGAGCCAGTACTCACTGTGGACCCGGCTCAGAACCAGGCTCACCAGGATGAACAGGCCGGCCATGACGCGGACGCCGTTGTTGATGGACATGGGATCTCCACGGGGTTCTGGTGCCAGGGTTCAGATGTCAGGAGCGGACGGGTTTTCAGGCCTCACGGCGGGCTCACCGGGACAGGTCCAGGAAGGCCGCCTGCTCGGAGGCGACGGGGCCCGCCATGATGCGGGCGATCGTGCCGCCGAAGAAGCGGCCCATCAGCCCCGCGTTCATCGAGCCGATCTTCACGCCTCCGGCGGTCTCGTAGACGGCGATCGTGCAGGGCATCAGGACCGAGGCGACGCGCGCCCGGTCGTCCTGCAGGATCGCCGACGCGTGCCGCGCCTGGCAGATGTTGATCAGGCGGACCGGCCGCCCGGCATCGCCCCCGTGCTTCTTCACGCTCTCGTCCAGCGGCATCACGGAGGAGACGACCCACCCTCCCGCGACCACCTTGTTCGTGATCGCGGCCACGGTTTCGTTCAGCCCGAAGGGGCTCGCCTGCTCGCGAAGCATCAAGCCCGGCGCCGCCACCACGACCACCACCGCCACCGCCAGGGCCCCGGTCACCAGTCCGATCAGAAACGATCTCATCGTCTTCCCTCCCTCTCCCGGTTATCGCGGCGACGTCGCGACCATGACGCCGATGACGCCCCACCAGATCATCGCGATCCACGGGTTGCCCGTCAGGGGACAGGTCCCCGTCCGGCAGCCCACGAACTTGTAGACGGCAAACCCCACCGCCGCGCCGAGGACGGCGCCCAGGACGGGTCTCAACATCGACAGGGTCATCTCACACCTCCCACGGGATCGTTCCGGTTCACAGCCTCTCCTCCCCCGGCCACAGGAAGGCGCGGACGCCTTCGCCGGCGCACAGGCCCCCGTTGCGGAACCCGGAACCGGCGCGGACCGAGCGCCGCGCGACCCGTCTCGCGGCCTCGGGGGCGACCAGGACGGGCATCGTCATGGCGTCTCCTTCGCGGGTTCGGGCGCCGGCGCGGCGGCCTTCCCGCCATAGAGAAGGTTGTAGGTGGCCGGGATCACGAACAGCGTGAACGCGGTCGAGATGAAGAGCCCGAAGATCAGCGACCAGGCCAGTCCGCTGAAGATCGGGTCCAGCGTGATCGGCCAGGCGCCGAGCATCGTCGTGCCGGCCGTCAGCACGATCGGACGCAGGCGCACCGCGCCGGACTCGAGGATCGCCTCGCGCAGCGGGCGGCCGCGCTCGACGGTGGTCCGGATGAAGTCGATCAGGATGATCCCGTTGCGGACCACGATGCCCGCGAGCGCGATCATGCCGATCATCGCCGTCGCGGTGAAGAACACGGGGTTCGCGAAGCCCCCGACCGGCTGGTTCACGATCGCGTTGAGCAGGCTGAAGCCGGGCATGATGCCGATCAGCGTCATCGGGATCGACATCATCACCACGAGCGGCAGCATGTAGGACTTCGTCTCGTAGACGAGCAGGACGTAGATCGCCAGCAGCGCGGCGGCGAAGGCCATGCCGAGGTCGCGGAACACGTCGAGCGTGATCTTCCACTCGCCCTCGCCCTTCCAGTCGATCGTGACGCCGGCGGGCGGCGGGTTGTCCTTGAAGTGCTTCTGCAGCGCCAGAACGGCGTACGCGGGACCGCGGCCGGCGACCTCGGCGTTGACGTAGACGACGCGCTCCTGGTTCTTGTGGAAGATCGTCTTCTCGGCCAGCGACTCGCGGAACCTGCCCAACTCGCCGATCTGTACGAGCCGGCCCGCCTGGCCCTTCACCGCGAGGGACCGCAGGCGCTCGACGTCCGTCCGGGCCTCGCGCGGCAGCCGCAGCACCACCGGCAGTTCGTTCTGCTCCGCGGGCCGGTGCACCACGCCCGCGGGCATGCCGCCGAGCGCGATCTGGAGCGTCTGGGCGACGACCTCGGTCGAGACGCCGTTGAGCGCGGCCTTCTCGCGGTCGACCTCGAAGAAGAGACGCTGCTGGTCGGCCTCGACCCAGTCGTCGACGTCGACCACGCCCGGCTCCTCCGCCATGCGCGCCTTCACGGTCTGCGCCACGGCGATGAGGTCGGCGTAGGGGGTGTCGTCGCGCCCGTAGATCTCCGCCACCAGCGAGGCCAGCACGGGCGGGCCCGGCGGCATCTCGACGAGCTTGAGATTCGCGCCCGTCCGCTTCGCGATCTCCGCGAAGTCGTTCCGCAGGCGCAGCACCAGCGCGTGGCTGTCCATCTCGCGCTTCGACCGGTGCAGCAGGCCGACCCGGATATCCGCGACGTTCGGCCCCTGGCGCAGGTAGTAGTGGCGGACGAGCCCGTTGAAATCCATCGGGGACGCCCCGCCGACGACGGTCGTGAAGTCGCGGACCTCGGGGACCGTCCGCAGGTACTGCTCCACCTCGCGCGTGGCGGCGTCGGTCGCCTCCAGGGTCGCGCTCTCGGGCATGTCGACGACCACCTGGAACTCGTTCTTGTTGTCGAACGGCAGCATCTTGAGCGGGACGACGGCCAGCGCCATCCAGACGGCCGCTCCGAAAAGCACCGCCATGACGAGCAGCAGGAACCGCGACGCCGAGCGGCTGTGGACGAACGGGCGCATGAGCCGCGAGTAGACCCGGTAGGTCGCGGTGGACGAGACGTCGTCATCCTCGCCGCCGTGCGCGCCCCCGAGCCCCCTCCCCGCCAGCATCTTCTTCGAGATCCACGGGGTGACGGTGAACGAGACGAGCAGCGAGCTCAACATCGCCAGCGGCACGTTGAGCGCCATCGGCCGCATGTAGGGACCCATCATGCCGGTGATGAAGAACATCGGCAGGAACGCGACGATCACCGAGAGCGTCGCCAGGATCACCGGCGGCATGACCTCGCCCATCGCGTTCTGGATGGCCTGGTCCGGCGGGAGCCGCCGCCGCAGCAGGTGGCGGTAGATGTTCTCGACCGCGACGATCGGATCGTCGACCAGCAGGCCCAGCGCCAGGATCAGCGCGAAGAGCGTGACGCGGTTGATCGTGTAGCCGGCCAGCAGGTTGACCATCAGCGTCAGGGCGTAGGTGATGGGCACCGCGAGCGCGACGATGATGCCGACGCGCCAGTTCATCGCCAGCGCGATCAGCGCGATCACGGTGATGATGGCCTCGCCAAGCGACTTGACGAGGTCGTTGACTTTCTCGTTGGCGGTCTCGCCGTAGTCGCGGGTCACGCGCACGCGGACATCGTCGGGGATCATCGTGCCGCGGAGATCCTCGAGGGTCCTCTCGACGTCGCGCGACACCCAGACCGCGTTGCTGCCCTTCTTCTTCGCGACCGCGACCGTGACGGCCCCGTACTCGCGCCCGCCCTCGCCGCCCGCGCCGGCGTCGGCGGGGCCGAAGCCGATGCGCGAGTAGACGGCCGGCTCGTCGGGCCCGTCGAGCACCTCGGCGACATCGCGCAGGTAGACCGGGCGGTCGCCGTGGACGCCGACCATGAGGTTGCGGACCTCGTCCGCGTCGCGCAGGAACGGACCGACCTCGACGACGATCTCGCGGTTGCCGCGCGCCAGCGAGCCCGCGCCGGCCTGGCTGTTCGACACCTTCAGCGCGCCGGCGATCTCCAGCGGCGAGAGGTTGTGCGCCGAGAGCCGCTCGGGATCCAGCAGCACGCGCACCGCGCGGGGCTCGCCGCCGTGGAGCGTGATGCGGGCGCTGTTGTGGACGTGCTGCAGCTTGCCGGCGACCTCCTCGGCGACGCGGTAGAGCTCGTGGGTGCCGTAGCGGTCGCTGTAGAGCGCCGCCGTCACGATCGGCACGTCGTCGATCTCGATCGGCTTGACCACCCAGCCGGCGATGCCGGGCGTGGTCCGGTCGATGTTCTGGAAGATCTTGTTGTAGAGCTTGATCAGGCTCGCCTCGCGGTCCTGGCCCACGTAGAAGCGGACCGTGACGACGGCCTGGCCCGGTCGCGACATCGAGTAGACGTACTCGACGCCGTCGATCTGGTAGAGCAGCCGCTCGAGCCGCGACGCCACTCGGCGCTCGACCTCCTCGGCGCTGCCGCCGGGATACGAGACCATCACGTCGGCCAGCGGCACGACGATCTGCGGCTCCTCCTCGCGCGGGGTCATCACCAGCGCGACCGCCCCCGCGGCGAGGCTGATCACGATCAGGAGGACCGAGAGCTGCCCCTGCAGGAAGCTGCGGATGATGCCCGAGAACTTCGCCCCTTGCTCCGCCATGGCCTAGCCCTCCCGCCCCGCAACCGCGGCGAGGACCGTTTCGCCATCGTCGAGGCCCGACAGGATCTCGACCTGGCCTGCGGCATGGGCGCCGGTCTTCACGAGCCGGCGCACCGCGCGGCCGTCGCGGACCACGCGCACCATCTCGAGCTGTCCGACTCGCATCACCGACGACTCCGGCACGCGGATCACCTCGACCTTCCCGGCCGGCGCCACGAGCCGCCCGAACGCGCCGGGCCGCAGGCCCGAGGGATCCTCCAGCAGGACCTTCACCTTCTGCGTGCGGCTCTGGGGGTCGATCTCCGACACGATCTCCGTGATGCGCCCCCTCCGCGCGCGGTCGGGATCGGTCAGCGTGACGCCGACCTCGAGCCCGGCCGACAGCGAGCCGGCGAGGCGCATCGGCACCGGCGCCTCCAGGCGCATGCGCGAGGGATCGTAGACGGCCAGCAGCACCTGCCCCGGCGAGGCGAGGTCGCCCTCCTCCACGCGGCGGTCCGTCACGACGCCGTCGATCGGCGCGACGATCCGCGCGTAGGTCATCATGACCCTCGCCCGCTCGACCTGCGCCTTCGCCGCGTCGCGCCCCGTTTCCGCCGCAAGCCGCTGCTGTTCGGTCGCCGCCTTCGCCTCGAAGAGACCCTTCGTGCGGTTGAACTCGGCCTCGGCCATCCGGAGCTGCGCCTCGGCGGCCGCGAGCTGCTCGCCGATCTCTCGGTCGTCGAGCCGGACGAGTTCCTGCCCGGTCTTCACCGCGGTCCCGGCGGACACGAGCACCCTCTTCACGTGCGCGGGGATCTTCGCGCTCAGCGTGATCCGGGTCTCGGACTCCACCGTGCCCGGGACCTCGATGGTCGAGTCGATCGCGGCCCGGCGGACGACGATCGTGGCGGCGCCCTGCGCCACCGGCTCGCCCTGCTCGACCGCCACCGTGCCCGGCGGCACCTTTTCGGTGCAGCCGCCCGACGAGTAGACCATCAACCCCGCCATGCCGACGGCCCCGGCCAGCGGCTTCCACGCCATCTTCAAGACGTTCTTCATGCTCATGCTCCGTTCCTCCCCCGCCCCCCGTTCACTCCGCCGCGCCCGCCGGCGCCAGCTCGCCCTTCGCCCGCCCGATGTTCGAGAGGGCCGTCAGGTAGTCGTACAGCGCGGCCACGCGCCGGCTGCGGATCGCCGCCAGCCCGAGTTCCGCGTTCAGCAGCTCCGGAATGTCGGCGGCGCCCTGCTCGTAGCGCGCCTTGGTGATGCGGAGGGCCTCCTGGGCGCTCTCCACGCTCTTCGCGGTGACGGTCCAGCGCTCGCGCGCCTCGCGCGCCTGCAGGAAGGCTTGGCGCTGGTCCAGCTTCACCCCGTCCGCGGCGCGACGGGCATCCGCCTCGGCGGCGGCGAGGTTCGCCCCGGCCTCCCGGATGGCGGCGGAGCGCCGGAAGCCGTCGAAGATGTCCCACTCGGCCACCAGGCCGGCGTAGTAGCTGTCCTCGGAGTCCGAGAAGTCCTCGCTGTCCCAGTCGACCTCGCCGAACGCGCTGACGGTGGGACGCCGGTCGGCCCGCGCCCGCGCGAGCGCGCTGCGTTGCGCGGCCACCGCAAGGTCCGCCGCGCGGACCGACGGGTGGCGGTTCGCCGCCCCGGCAACGGGGGCCGGGGGAAGGTCGGGCACGGTCTCCGGCGGCTTCGCATCCAGGCCCGACTCCGGCACGAGGTCGCGGCCGATCGCGGTGTTGAGGGCCGCGACCGCGAGGCCGACGCCGTTCCGGGCGCGGATCAGGTCCTCCTGCGCCTGGGCGAGGCGGACCTCGAGGCTCAGCACGTCGCTCCTCACCGCGGCGCCCTTGTCCATGCGCTCCCGCGCGACGCGCAGGCTCTCCTCGAGCGAGCGGACCTGCTCCTCCTGCACCGCGACGAACGACTGCGCCTGGAGAACCGTGTAGAAGCCGCGCGTCACCTCGTGGACGAGGTCGTTCCTCACGACGGCCAGCATCTCCGACCGGGCCCCGGCGGCCGACACCGCGGCGCGGCGGTCGTTCGCGCGCCGGCCGAAATCCAGCAGCCGCATCTTCGCCCCGACGCCGAGGCGGGCGTTGGCGGTGTCGTCCGGATGGTTCGGGTCGAACGCGGGGTCCTGCATGTTCAACGCCCGCTGGTTCAGGGACATCATGAACGCCTGCGGCGGGTTGTCCGTCCGCGCGTAGCTTCCCGAGAGCGTCACCACGGGCCAGACCGCCGACTCGGCCTGCCGGATCGCGGCGCGGGCGGCCTCGGCCCGCATCTCCGCGGCGGCGGCCTGCGGACTCGTCTCGAGCGCCGCGCGGATGCACTCCTCCAGCGAGGGGCCCGCGAGGGCGGCGGACGACCAGGCCGTCAGGCCCGCAAGAACGATTCCTCGTGTCTTCATGCTGCGGCTCCTCCCTTGCAGATGCAGTCCAGGACCCTGACCGAACGCGGGTCCGCGATCCGGTAGAGAACCTCCCTCCGGTCGCGTTCCGCCCCCACCAACCCGACACGCCTCATTTGATTGAGCAGCTGCGACGTCGCCGCAGGCGCCAGCCCGACGAGCCCCGCCACCTCGTGAACCGGCACGCCGTCCCGGGCCCGGAGAATCTCCAGGATCTTCAAACGGTGCGGATGCGCCAGCAGCTTGAGGACCTGCGCCACTCGCGCCAGCTCCTCCAACGGAATTCCCGGGCAACCGCGGGTACGATCGGTGTTCATGGAATCACTATATCATGATATCATGATATATCAATATCGCGATCCTGTTTTTTTGAGGCCTCTGTCCCGTGAAACCGAGAAGAACGCCGCCGGATCGACCTCAGCGACGCAGCCACCAACCGGACGTCGCGCAGATGATGCAGATCCCCGCCAGCGACACCGTGATGGCGATGATCAGGTTCGACCACCCCACCGCCCCCGAATCCATGGCGTTGAGGCGAAGCAGATACGCCGCACCGCCCCCGACGGCCGCGATCAGAACCGCGAGCCACCAGAGCCACGCCGTCAGACTGTGGGGACGCCGATGCATTTCCATGGGTGCATACTACTCGTCCGCACCTTCACGGCAAGCTCCATGCTTGCCCCATCGCACCCCGCGGCCCGGCGGATCCCCTCCTTCCCGCGTGACTTCCCCGGGGAGTCGTGGCATCTTGAAAGTGCAGGCGCGGGCCGGAAGCCCGGTCTCGCCGCGGGAATCTGCGCCATGAAGCAAGACGCCGACCGTACCGGGGTTCGTCGGGGGTTCACCTTGGTCGAGATGCTGGTGGTCATCGCGATCATTGCGATCCTCCTGACGATGCTGGTTCCCATGCTCGGGCCGGCCATGGAACGCGCCCGGCAGACGCGGTGCGGCAGCAACATGTCGGAGTGCTTCAAGGTCATCCTGCAGTATGCCAACGACAACTCGGGCCGGCTTCCGCCCGGCTATGCGGTCAATCCGTCGCAGCTGGTGTCGAATCCGACGAACGGGCTCCCGATGTTCGTCGAGCGCCTGAACCTCCAGGGGACCACGTGGTACTGCCCCTCCCTGGTCCGGCAGCAGCCCAGGGACCGAGGCGTCCAGAAGTGGGTCTACCCGGTCCGCAGCAAGGCCAGCGCGAGCCCCTTCAACATCGGTTACCTGTACCTCGGCGCGCCGGAGGGCGACGTGACCAAGTTCCTGGTGCCGATCGTCAGTTCCAGCGCGGACCTCAGCACCAGCGTCGCAATGCTGGCGGACATCTGCCAAGCCCCCTCGACGGAACCGACCGGAATGACCGTGCCGTCCGGCAAGTGGACGCTGTTCCCCCACGCCGGCGTCGGCAAGGAGCAGGTGTCCAAGGTCTGCCTCGGTGACGGCGGCGTGGTGACCCGGGGGAAGGACGAGTTGAAACGGTCCTTCTCGGCCGCCATCGGCACCTACTACTGGTGACGCGGAACCGCCTCGCGCGATCCCGCGCGGCCCCGATCAGGGCGCGGGCTTCCAGCCGACGAAGATGTCCCGGAACGCGCCCGCGTCGGGAGCGTCGGGCGTCGAGGCCTTCGGCCCCTTCTCGAAGACGATGCCGGCGATCTGCGGACCCGCCCCGTTCCACCAGGTCGATTCCGCGCGCAGCTTGTCCCCGCCATCCGCGACCGGCTTGCCCGCGGCGTCGGTGCCGTCCCACTTCGCCGAGATCTTGCCCCATTCGGTCAGCGTCGGCCCCGTGACCCCGTCGACCATCGTCCCGCCCGACGCGGCTTTCCACGCCTCGAGCCGCCTGTTCTGCTTGAGCCCGCGCACGAGGAGCGTCTTGACGAACGCGCCCTGGGCGTCCTCGATCCAGACCGCGGCCACGTGCTTCGGCGCGAACGCCTTCTTCTCGCCCTCGATCCTGGTCTCGAATTCCATCGTCCCGGCGGTCGATGCCGCCCTCGCCCCGCAGAGGCCCGTCCACGCCGCCACGGCAACCGCCAGCCCGATCGTCCGCGTCATCGTCAGTCTCCCGTAGGTCACGGCCTTCCCGTGTCCCTGTGCCGATAATGGGTCCCGCACCGTTTGTCAATGCGGACCGGCTTCAGGGCCAGGGCAGACGCATCTTGTTCCTGTCGAAACCGAGCCGTGTGCTCGGGATCCTCCGGATTCCCCTTCCATCGCCGGGAAAGGGAGATCCCAGCCGAACGATCCTTGAATCAAGGCGAAGGCGATGCCGCGGCGCGCACCGGGTGGCCCCGAGCCTGCGAGGGGCCCGGCCGGGAACGCGGCAGACCGCCCCGGATGCAAGGCGACGAAGGGGGCGCTGGACTCGTGTCCGCGCCCCCTTCGGCAACGCCGCAGGCGGGGCGGGATCCCGCGCGATCCGGCCGGCCTGGTGCGCGTCGCACCCCCGCAACCGCAAGGGCTCCTGCGTCCACCAGCCACTCCGCGCCCCGCCGACCGAAAGGTGCCACTCCCTCGAGGAAGATGCGTCTGCCCTGGCTTCAGGGCGAGCCGGCTTCATCCCGCCGCAACGACCGCTTCGTGCAGGGCTTCGACAAGCCCCCGCAGCGCATCCTCGGCGATGACCAGCGGGGGCATCAGGTACACGACATCGCCGAGCGGGCGCGACAGGATGCGGCGCTCGTGCAGCCGGCGGCGGACCCTCCGGGCCCGCGGCTCGCCGCCGGTCCCCGGCGGGTCCGGCCGCAGTTCGACCGCGCCGATGAGGCCGAGCGTGCGGACCTCCGCCACCTGCGGCAGGCGGGCGAGCGGCGCCATCCACTCCGCGAGCTTCGCGCCGATCACCGCGGCGCGCGCGGGAATGCCCTCCTCCTCGTAGACGTCCATCGCCGCCAGCGCCGCGGCCGCCGCAATCGGGTTCCCGGCGAACGTGTGCCCGTGGTAGAAGGTCCGGTCCGCCGGCGTGTCGGCGAAGGTCGAGTGGATCCCGTCGCGAACGATCGCCGCGCTGATCGGGAGGTACCCGGCCGCCAGGGCCTTCCCGACGCAGACGATGTCCGGCGCGATGCCCGCCTGCTCGAACGCGAACCAGGTGCCCGTCCGCCCGAAGCCCGTCGCGATCTCGTCCGCGATGAGCAGCGCGCCCTCCGCGCGACAGAGGCCGGCGAGCGAGCGCAGGAAGGCGGGGCTGTGCATCCTCATGCCGGCTGCGCCCTGGCACAGCGGCTCGACGATCAGCGCCGCGACGCGCCCGCCGTGCGCGGCGAAGACGCCGCGCGCGGCCTCGATGCAGGCGGCCTCGTCCGCAGGGGACGCCGGGACGGGCACCTGGGCCGCGGGC
>Ga0194127_10000521_pt1 | contig 61335 bp, 61 predicted proteins | sample TA2KigC100mmetaG_FD_148624 | JGI IMG/M metagenome (GOLD analysis project Ga0194127, IMG submission 148624) | Freshwater microbial communities from Lake Tanganyika, Tanzania - TA2015036 Kigoma Deep Cast 100m | ecosystem: Environmental > Aquatic > Freshwater > Lake | place: Tanzania: Lake... | reverse complement strand
TACTCAAGCCTCCTCTTCCCCAAAAACAGTATGAGCACATGTATGGGCATCCCCTGTTAGTCTCTATAATTGCCTGAAAATTGATGTCTTCAGACAGAAGATAATCGTATGTGCCCTCTAAATAAGGTGAAGGGAAAATATCTAAATCATTTACGAATGGGCGTTCTTTCGTATTCTTGATGCATTCGCCATTTTTACAATCACGGTATGAAATGCCAGGTATATCTCTAAAATCTCTTGACTCAAGAAATCTTATTAACAAATCGGCAAATGTCTGTTCTCCTTCTCCCCTGACCGCAACATCTATAAAAGGATATTGTTGAAAGAAAGCTAACGCATCGAATGGTACGCTGGGCCCGCCAAAAACTATTAAACACTCCGGAAATCTTTTCTTTACCTCTTCCGCTATTCTCAGACTAAGGTTCATATTCCACATAGAAACTGAAAAAGCCGCAACATCAGGATTTTTATATTGGCGGATTATCTTTTCTGGATGGTTACGGATAAAGAGGAAAGGCATAAACTGGTAGTTATTTTGAATATCAGGTACGGTTGTGGCATATGCCTGTAAAAGGCCGGAAGCTAAAGGGAGATAAATAGCATTACTCATTAAGACGTTGTATTCATTAAGATAAACTTCTTTTTTCATCATACCTTATCTGTGTAAAAAAGCCTTAAATACACACTTATAGTGATAGCCAAATAAGTTAATATACCCCTTACCCTAACGAGTCGGAACATGTAGAGCGTTATTTATGTTGCTGTCCCGCGAATTGAAGTTCGTGCTACTCAAGGGTCGGCGCTGAATTGTTTTTGCTGAATATGAGCTTTTAATATACCATTCATAGGTCATCTTTATGCCTTCTTCGAGAGATGTTTTAGGCTCCCATCCCAGTAATTTACTCGTGGAGATATCAAGTAATTTTCGCGGGGTTCCATCAGGTTTGGAAAGGTCGTATCGTATCTCTCCGTCAAAACCAACGATCTCCCTTATCATACTTGCAAGGTCTTTTATCTTTATGTCCTCCCCGGTGCCTATATTTACAAACTCACCTATCTCTTTGTAGTCATAGTTTTTTATTAAAAAAACGCAGGCATCAGCGAGGTCGTCTACATGCAGAAATTCTCTATAAGGTTCACCATTTCCCCAGAGTACCACATAATCGCCGGTTACTCCTATACCAACCAAGGTGTTCCGTAGAGATTCTTCACTTTCTAAGGTTGTCTCTTCATCAAGGGCAAATCCGATAGAGTACGTTTGTAAATCTGTTTTTATCTCTTTGAATTTTTTCTCCTTTAACAACCTTGCGAGATGGAATTTTCTTATCAACGATGGTAAGACATGAGCAGTTTCTAGGTTAAAGTTATCGTGAGGGCCGTACAAGCTTGTTGGCATTACAGAAATAAAGTTTGTTCCGTATTGTTCGTTATAATATCGGCACAATTTTAGGGCTGCTATCTTTGCTATGGCATGAGGTTCGTTTGTTGGCTCAAGACTACCTGTCAAAAGATACTCATTTTTTATCGGTTGGGGTGCAAATTTTGGATAGATGCAAGATGAGCCAAAATTAAGGAGTTTTTTAACTCCATATTTATATGCAGCATGGATTATATTCGTAGTTATCGCAATATTATCATAGATAAATTCTGCCTTATAAGTATTGTTCGCAAGAATTCCACCTATCTTGGCTGCTGCAAGAAAGACACAGACAGGCCTTTCCTGTTCAAAGAATTTCTCTGTGGCTTCCTGTCTTCTCAGATCGAGTTCTTTCCTCGTTCTCATTACCAGATTGCAGTAGCCATTTTCCTGAAGATTTCTCGTAATTGCCGAACCCACAAGCCCCGTGTGACCAGCTACATATATCTTATTTCCTGTATTCATGTATCAGTCCTCTTCAAATATTAAGAACGGAAAGTAATAAGAAACCTTTTATCTCGTTAGAAAATGTTTTCCCTGTTTTATTCTGTGTCGCCAATAATCCAATAAGTCCTGCATTGTTTTTTCAAATGGTATCTCTGGTTTCCATCCCGTGTGCTTTTGGAATTTTTCAGTGTTTGGGATTTGTAAGTCGGCATCTATTGGTCTAAGTCGATCAGGGTCTATTTCTACCCTTATGTCCTTTACTGTTGAGAGACTCAATAAATAATCAAGCGTTTTTCCTACTGTACAGGTATATGTTCCTCCGATATTGTAATACTCGCCCGGAATGGGATTTATAGTGACTAACTTATGATACGCCCTGACCGCATCTCTCACATCTGACCATGTCCTCAACGAGTCGAGATTTCCTGTCTTTACAACAGGGGGGACAAGTTCAGCTTCTATCATGGCTATTTGCTTTGCAAAAGTTGATTCTGCGAATACATCACCCCTTCTCGGACCGGTATGGGTAAACATTCTTGTCGTCAGTGTTTTTAAACTATATGCCTCAGCGTAAAATCTGCCGATTAAATCTGTGCCAGTTTTTGATATGGCGTAAGGAGAGGCTGGATGGAAAGTTGTTTCTTCATGTATGGGTATTTTTTCCTTTGGAACCCTGCCAAATACTTCAGATGAAGAACATACATGTATTACAGGATCAATACTGCCGGACTCTCTAAACGCTTTAGCAACTTCTAATAATCGGGCAGTCCCCAAAATATTGGTATCCAGAGTGTCTAAAGGTGAGCTAAAACTTGTTTTTGGATAGCTTTGTGCTGCAAGGTGGAAAATATAGTCAGGCTTTGATTTATTTATTACTTCTACCAGAGACACGTAATCTTTCAAATCACCATATAATAAGTATACTCTTTCACCGTTGTTTACTCTTGTCAATAGATGTTCGATGTTATCTAGGGGACTCCTCCATCTACACATACCGTAAATATCCCAATCTGTATTCTCCAGTAAATAGTCAGCCATGTGTGAACCGACCATGCCGGTAATTCCGGTTATTAATGCTATTTTCTTAGACACAGCTCATTGCCTCAGAGAAGTTTTTGTAGTCAGCAGGAGTACCGATGTCGTAAAATTCATCATCAAATACCTTCCCAAATATTTTGAGATTTTTAACATGCCTCTCAAGGAAATCCCTTTCAAAAGAAAATTTGTTCTTCTTGTAGTCCAATAAAATTTCTTTGTCTATACAATATATTCCACCATTAATAAACCCTTCTTTTGTAAATCTTTTTTCTCTGAAACTTGTGATTTTTGTATCGGCATTTACCTCAACTGTTCCAAATCTGTCAAAGTTATACAAGTGTTTTAAAGCGATGGTAACTTCTGAACATTTATTTATGTGGCTCGCAAATAACTCTTTCAAATCGATAGGGAAGTAAGTATCACCATTAACAACGAAAATATTATTTTTATCACAGTAGGCTAATGCCTTCTTTATAGCTCCGCCGGTTCCAAGAAGGTTGTCTTCCTCATAAGAATATTGAATTTCAATCCCTTTGTAGTTGTCTTTAAAATACTGCGTTATAACTTCCCCTTTAAATCCTATTGCGAAAATAATTTTTTCGGTATTCTGAGTGAGCAGCCAGTCTAATATATACTCTAAAAATGGTCTTCCATTAACGTGAAGCATAGGCTTTGGAATTTCGTTTCTTGTAAGTTCTTTTACTCTTGTTCCAAGTCCGCCTGCTAATATTATTGCTTGCATTTTCAATGACCTTAATAATGTATTCTTCGTCGATATTATTCAGTTTATGGAAATAATCTCTACTCCCAATATCAAATACGTATTTGTCCCCAAATCCCAATCTCTTTAATTTAATATGCGAGGCTTTATTACTCAGAACACAGGATATCATGCTGTCTAAGCCGCCCTTATTTATAAAGGCTTCTTCGAGCGTGATAATGTGTTCATATTTTTCCAATAAATTATAAATTAAATCTTCATTAAAGGGTTTTAGCAGAAATACGTCTATAACACCTATGTTAATGTTATTTTCCCGAAGCTTATTTGCTACATGTAAGGCTTTGTGTGTCATATAACCGGTTGAAACTAAACAAACATCTTTACCTTGTACTAATTCATGAAATCCATTTTCTATATTAAACTCTTCCGGGTCATGATAAATTCTTGGTAGTTGCTTTCCGTCTAACCGTATATATTTAGGTTTATTTACGTTAATAGAGAAATCAACAAATTTTTCTGTTAGCGCCCAGTCAGAGGGTGAACATACCATAAGATTCGGCAGAACTCTCATGATAGATATATCCTCGATGCAATGATGTGTTGGACCGGCCACATCGTAGCTCAAGCCGCCTCCAACTCCTATCAAATTTACATTTATTTCCCTGGTATGGGAAAGCAATGATAAATTTACCCTTATTTGTTCATATGCCCTCATCGTAATAAAGGGAGCGATAGCATATGCATAGACGATAAAACCTTCCAGGGCTAAACCAGCCGATATATTTACAAGGTTTTGTTCTGCAATACCGACATTAATGAATCTATCCTTAAAATTTTCTCTCAATTTATCAAGGGCAGGAGCTCCAAAGTCTGCAGATATGAGAAAAATTTTTTCGTTCTCCTGCATCTTATCAAATAGTCGTTCTATGAGAGCGTCTCTCATTACTTTTACTTCTGATTGTACATTTCTCACGTTAACTCCATAATTATTTTGTCAATTTCATCTTCTTTTAATGCTTTTATATGACAGAGCGAATCATTTTCTAAACGAGGAACACCTTTTCCCTTTATTGTATCGGCTATTAAAACTTTTGGCTGATTACTTTCGTCTTTCTTCAAGTCTGCCAGTGCATGGTAGAGTTGTTCAATATCATGGCCGTCGACTATTTTTGTCATCCAGCCAAAACTCCTGAATTTGTCGTCGAGTGGTTCTAAATTCAGGATATTTTTACAATAGTCAAGCATGCAGATTTTATTGTTATCAATGATTAATGTTAAATTATCCAGTTTATGATGAGATGCAAACATTATTGCTTCCCAAACAGAACCTTCATATAGTTCGCCATCGCCGGATAAAACAAATACTTTTGCATTCAGGTTTTTTCTTTTCAATGCCAAAGCAACTCCACAAGCCACGCCAAGACCGTGGCCTAAAGAACCATTTATTGTCTCAAAACCTGGGATCGAATTATCGGGAATGTCTCCCAGGATGGCTCCTTCTTTACTGATTTTTTTCAACTCTTCCTTTTCAAAAAAACCGAAATCCGCCAATATCGGATAAAGAGAAACCGATCCGTGTGCTTTACTAACGATAAATCTATCTCTGGTATCCCATTGGATATTCTTTGGATCGCAGCTTAAAATCTTACCGTAATATAAAACTACAAGTATCTCAATACATGACAAAGACGAAGCGATTCTTGTCCCCGGAGCTCGCTTGTGTAACTTTAAAGTCTCTTGTTTTACCCATAAAGATTTATTTTTAAGTAAATCAGTTAAATTCAAATCAATTCTCCAGTAACTTCCTTCTTAATTTTATTTCAAGCATCTTTTCAATGTGGTTCTCTACCTTATTCCCAAATTTATTGCGTACATACTTCAAATAACCCTGATTTGTGAAATATCTGACGAATGCCTCGTCTCTGAACCTTAATACCTCCCTGGCAGAAACATAGTTCGTTGGTAAAGGCAGGGTTTCGTAACTGTGTTGTGAAAACCCTTCCCAATTTTTTGGTAAATAATCTTCCTTCGTAGATGCCCACTCGTGTAACGGTGAACCGGGATATGCCATAACGGTATAGAAATTTATAAATTCACAATTTAAATCCATCGCAAGTTGAAGTGTTTCTTCCATGGTAGTTAAGTTGTCTTCCGGCAGACCAAACATATAATTACCCATAACATTGATACCATTCGCCTGGATACTTTTTATAACATTTTTAACGTTACTTATTATTTTTTTATTTACACTGCCTCTGACTTTTTCATTGGCAGACTCAATACCCAGGCATAGCCAGTTTACACCTGCCTTTTTAAGTTTTTTGAGCAAAGATTCATCGATAGTATCAACCCTTCCGTACGCCCAGATGTTAAGGTCGTATTCCCGTTCAATGAGTAAATCACAAAGCATCTCCACCCTTTTGGGAGACAGTACAAAAAGTTCGTCAGCGAATCTGATGTTCCTTACTTTATATTTATTGACAAGAGAATCAATCCATGAAACTACTTTTTCCAAAGACCAGTATTTTATGCCCGGTTTTCCGAATATTGTGTTTATACAGCAGAAATGGCATGAATAGGGACAACCTAGTGAAGTGTATAATGAGGCATATGGAGTTCTTATATCTGAAAAATCTGCATGTGCGCTTTTCTCAAAATCTTGAAAGCAATGCCAATTATGAGCTCTGTAATTATTTATATCCGGTAACAAATCCCACGCATAACCTTCTAATTCTTCCTCTAAATTCTGGATAGTTGAAGAAGGCGCAGTTAAAGCTATAACCTCTTCGTCTTTATACCATAAGCCTTTTATAGCTTTGATATCAGCTTTACCTTTTATATATTTTATTAAGCCCTCCAGGGCATATGCCCCTTCTCCTTGTATTACAAAGTCTATGGCATCCTCTCTCAGTGTTCTTTCCGGCAACGAGGAAGGGTGTGTTCCTCCCATTGCAATAGGAACATCTTTATTACAACTCTTGATAGAATTTGCTATTTTACTTGCTGCAGGCATCGTTTGTGTTGAGGCAGATGGTTGGTGTCCATAAACCATCATGACAATTAAATCAGGGTTGTAATCGTTTAATACCCTTTTGGCTGTACTTTCATCCCATCCATCAACGTTTACATCATAAATGGAAGTAGTGTATCCTTTGTTTCTTATAAAGTGGGCTAATAATGATGTCCAAACAGGTGTGTCAATAGCAGAAAACTCTTTCGATAAATTCTGATATGTTTTATTGTGGTTACCAGGATTGATAAATAATACTTCTGCTTTCATGGAAGCGAACTTTCTGTCTCAGGAATTTATAGTTAAGTTTCCCAGGTAATAAGGCCTTGTTTGATAAATTCAAATCTTCTAATATCACCTTTGAACTTGCTCAGGTTTTGAATTACTTTGTACTTGTTATTGCCCGGACAGTAAAAAAACATGAAACCTCCTCCGCCTGCCCCTGATACTTTGCCGCCTATTGCGCCAGATTCCCTTGCTATCGTATAGATTTCGTCAATAAAATCAGTGGATACATTTTCACCTGTATTTTTTTTGTATCTCCATATTACGTCTAATAATTCACCCAATTCATGCAGTCTTCCCTTAAGTAATAATTTTTTCATCTCAAAAGCTGTGTCTTTCATTTTATGCATGTATTCCACAGTTCCTTCTTCGGACTTCATTGCTTTTACCTGCTTTTCTATTATTTCTGCAGAAAACCTGCTTTTACCCGTAAAAAATAGAAGCAAGTTATTTTCTAGCTCCAAAATGTAATCTTCTTTTATTCGTAATGGATTAATTAAAACTTCGTCATCTTTATAGAATTCCATAAAATTGAATCCACCGAATGCTGCGGCATATTGGTCCTGTTTCCCTCCCGCTAATCCCAGTTCCTTTCGCTCTATTTCAAATGCAAGGTGGGCGACTTCATATTCTCCAAGAGGCAGTTTAAGCCATTCAGCAAAAGCGCCAATTACGGCAACTGTGATTGCAGACGATGTCCCTAACCCGGAACATATAGGGACATTTGTATCGGTAATGAGGGTAAAAGATAGAGGCTTTTTCGTAAAATCTTTGACAATTTTATTATAGATGCCTTTAAGTAAAATAAGATTTCCATTTATATCTAATGATTTTGAGCTCTGAATCAAAAGATTTTCAGAAAAATCTGTTGAAATGATTTCTATCATCCCATCAGTTCTCGGTTGTATAGAGGCAAAAGCGTACATATTTATAGCTGCATTTAGCACTGCTCCACCATAGAGGTCTGAATAAGGAGAAATATCTGTTCCTCCTCCAGCAAGTCCTAACCTGAGAGGCGCTTTTGCTCTATAAATCGTTTTTATGTTGTTTTTATCATAAGTATGATTAGAGCCGATAAATGGATACCGTCGTTCGAGTGTAAACCATTCCTGTATTTCTTTTTTAGGTTTATGATAGGATTCTGACTTATTTGACTGATTTTCCAGTAATGAAGAAGCCGGCATAAATATTTCTCCAAACGTATGCTTCAAATAAATGACTTTACATCAAGAAATTAATCAATGACAAGACTTACCCTTTTATGCACACGAGACGGTTGTGGTAGACTTTCCAGGGCAGCTATGATTTCCTGTTGTTGTGGGTTTATGGCTAAGGACTTATTCCAAACGCTCCTCGCCCTGATTGGATTTTCTGCCATTTTGTAGCAATGTCCTAAAAGGTTATAGAGCGGAATTATTTCATCTGTATCCGTTGTTTCTGACAATATGGCGTTGATACTACGGCTTGTCTCATAGGTTTCGATAGATTTTTCTATAAAACAAATAGCGTCTGGGTACTTTTTTTGGCCGTAATAAAGTTTTCCTAAATTGCAGACTGCACTGATGTAGGATATGTCAAGTTTTGCAGCCATTGTAAATAATGCCTCTGCCTGCTTATCCATTCCCAATTCAATGCAACATTCACCCAGCAAGTTATACGCCTCGGTATTATTTTTGTCTATGAGTAATGTCTCTCTGAGGTGTTTCATAGCCCGGGGATACATTTTTTGCATTTTATAGATGATTCCAAGTAAAAAATGCACTTCGGGAAGAGATGAATCGGTTTTGAGTACGCGCAGGAGGATATTTTTGGCCTTTGTGTAATTGTCTTTCTTGATAAGTAATTTACAAAGGTTTACAGCGGATGGTATATAATCCGGTTTTAAGTTGAAAGATTCAGTGAAGAAGGATTCTGCTTCTTTTTCTAAACCGAGGTGGATGTGGCACAATCCCATGAAATAATAAGTTTCATAATCGTCGGGTTTGGCCAGGACAACTTCTTTGAAATGAGAGAGCGCCATAGTGTATTCTTTGCGCTCCATATACAAAGAAGCAAGATTATAATGGGCCTCAGTTAAAGCAAAATCGATGTGTAATGCTTTTTTAAATTTATTAATTGCCTCCATATATTTTTTGTTTCTGATGTAATAAATTCCCAGGTGATTGTAACCTTGCGCATAACGGGGGTTCATTTCAACTGCGGCCTTTAAATATGGATAGGCTTCATCCCAGCTGCCTTTTTCAATCAAGGTATTTGCAAGAGTTACATTAATATCGGAATCATTGCAATTGTCATCGTTATTGGTTGGAACGGTACTAAAAGAATTCTTTTTCATTACGTTTATCATGACTTCATTCCTTTATGAAAGATGTTTTGAAGAAACCATTTCTTCAGATGTAGATTTTTTTACACCTTTTCGCCATATTTGGGCAATTTCTATTAGATCATGCTTAGACACTGTGGAAGCCTTCTGGTTTTCCTCTTGAATCTTTTCAAAAATCTCTTCCCGATGAACCTTGATATTTTTTGGCGCTATGATGCCCAACTTAACCTGTTTGCCCTGGCATTCTAATAGGGTAACTTTTATTTCGTTCCCTATGGTGATGCTTTCTCCTAACTTCCTTGTCAGTATAAGCACGGTACTTTACCTTTCTGAAAGTTGATCAATTAATATCGAATGAGCTGCTGGTTTAAGCTGTAATAGTCCTCTGTGAGCACGATCTGTTTCCCCATTTTATTTTTCATGTTAATGAGGATCGGTCCTTTGAGATTGAGCGTTACATCTTCCGGCCTTTTCCCCAGGGTAACAATACAAAACATCTCAATGTCTTTTTCCTTTTTGATGTTAAGCAAGACAAGATCATCTTTTGACAGAGAGGGTTTATAATCAGAGAAAAAGAGTGTAGGATTGAGGATGGGAAAAGCAACAATTGGGTCTTCCACAGAAACCAGCCATTCAAAAGGAAGACATTCTTCAACATCTATAATGGCAAATTGTTTCAGTTCTTCAAATCCCAATAATCCTTGTTCAAATGTTATTATATTTTCCTTTTCAATGCTCAAGTTGCCGAAGTTATTTGTAGATAAATTTACGATGCTACTTTCTTTCATTGGCCTTTCTTCCATTTTTAACATGTTATGCTCCTGTCGTGGATAAAGTTTAAAGAAATAAAATTATTAGTGAAATTTAGCAAACATTGTGCCATGGAATGCGTATAAAATTATGCAGAATGTGAATGAGATTCTATTCTATTTAAAATAATGAACTTAAGAATGGTGTGGCTTATATTCGTTTTAATCAGTGATGTGATTTATTAAGAGAAAAAGGGAAAATTATTCCATATAGGTAAGAAATTCTAAGGAGGACATATTCCGTAGATTAGTGAGGATGTAATATCTTTACACAAGTTGATTAATTTTTATACAGGGAATTTATTTCAAAAAATCAAGAAGGGTCTGCTGAATGACCATTGCCCCTGTTTTCAGGGAGGATTGAAGGACGTTTTCCTGGTGTTGCAAGTTTACTACCAGAGATGCGACATCAGCGTCTTCGGTATATGAAATCAGTTCCTTTAATGCCGTTTGTGAATTTTCCAGGCTGTTTGTGGTCATTTCCAACCTGTTAGCCTTTGCGCCAAACTTGGTAATTTCTGTAGATAGGGCATTCTTCGCAGTATCAAAGGTGTTTCTCAGGCTTGAAAAGGCAGCGGAATCAAAGGTGCTTGCCTTTAATGCGTCCCGTAATGATATCAGTGTGGAGAATGCTTTATTATCCTGGAATAATTTACCTCCGGGTAAATTTACCTGTATAAATGTGTTGGGGCCTATCTGGTATTTAATTTCTTCATTATTACCGTTGTAGGATACAGATGTGATGTTACCACTGCTGTCTCGTGTGGCTGTAAAAGCAGAGGTGAGAGTCTTTGTGCCTGAAAATATATACCGGCCATTGTTGTCTGTGTTTGCGTTTTGCAGAACAGATTCCAGCAATTCGTCCAATTCATTTGCAATGATGTTTCTGTCAGACTGTCCAAGGGTGTCATTACCGGCTTGAATGGCCAGATTTTTGATCTTCGAAAAGAGTTCCTCTAAGCTTTCGAGCGTGTTGGATGTGTAATTTATCTGTTCTTTAGCAGTTTCGGTATTATCCAAAAACTGCTGTACCTGGAGCTCTTCTGCTCTTAATCCAAGGACTTTTCTGGTGCCGGAGGGGTCGTCAGATGGGCGGTTAATTTGTTTTCCGCTGGATAACTTTTCCTGTATCGCTTGTATTTTCTTATAGTTCAAATTGATATTAGAAAGCGTTGTGCGGTTTAAGCTTTCCTGGGTTATTCTGAAGGGCATAGTTTAATCTCCAATAATTAACAAGGTATTACGATTTAGTCTTCACGCGGGTTCAAATTTGCAATTTGAACCCCACTTTTTATATTTTTGACCTCGTTAGCGACGGCTTAAGGCTTATTATCCGAACAAACTCATGGGTTCAGGTTGCAAACCTGAACCCGCTGTGGTCGATAGGGATACATTGAGAAACGTAAATTGTGCAGTAAAGAAAATTAGCCCAATGTGCTTAATAGCCTGTCTATAAGTCCGTTAACAATTGAGATATATTTTGAAGAGGCTTGATATGCCTGTTGATACCTTACCAGATTGACTAATTCTTCATCTACCGAAACACCGGATATTTCGTCTCTTCGGTTTTGCAGGCTTGTTTCTATTACATCATAGCTCTCCTCAGATTTATAAGCATTACTTGCTTCTTCTCCTAATGATGATGCAATCTGATGCAAATAATCGGCGAAAGTCGTATTATTAATGGCACTGGTGTTGTCCTGTAATGCAGCCAATCGTAATGCGTTTGTATTGTTTCCTACTTCCCCCGTTGAAGCTGCAATGAGAGAGGCATCATTGCTTACGTCCGTACTGACGGCAATGTTCGAGGCATCCGTCCCGCTAAAAAAGGTATTTATGCCTAAAGAAGCCAGGAGGTTTGTCGTATCCGAATCATTGATAACATTGAGTGAAAAGGTATTTCCTGTAGTAATCGAGCCGCTGGAGAGGGAGAGCGAGACGCCATTCGCGACATTTAATGTATTTCCCGCGGTATAAGTGCTTCCTACATCGAGCGTCGCCACAACGGTTCCGCCGCTATTCTTTACTTCTACCTGAAGTCCCGATGTTGTTCCAATCGTGCCCGATCCCAAAGCCGTGAATGTGTATGTGTCATTTGACTGCCCTGAATATACGCCGGATACCGAAGCTGTTGATGTTCCCATCGTACCGGGATTTGGGTCCAGGGCATAAGAGAAATTGAATTTATAACCTGTTGCGGCGCCGATTTGAAGTTTGTTGTCTGCGATTGATGCGGTAATATTGCCGGCGGTGCCGCTTACAGTGCCATTTATGGCATTTTTGACGTCAGTGAGGGAATTCGTTGCGACATTTACAGAAATTTTGTTCTTTGTTACTGCGCCTGTACTGGTATTTATTACGGTAATATAAATGTCACCGGTGGAGGGTGTAATCGTTAATCCGGCACTATTAAGAGCGGCAGTGGCGCTTGATACGGAGTTGATTGATTTTATACTGGTGAATCCGCCGGACAGCCCTACCCCTTCACCATGGATACGATTAACGTCTTTTATAATGCCCGATGCAAGGTTATCGAGTTTCTTGTCATAATTAGCAATCGTCGTATTATAAAAATCCTGCAATGCTTTTATTTCACCCGTCTTGAAAGTAAACTTTGACATTTTTTCAGAATCCGTGATACTGAGAGTTCCTGATGAATCAATATCAAAGGTAAGGCTTTTTACATTTGTACCGGAGACCAGCGACCCTCCCGGTGTCATGACATCCACCATCCCGTTATTTTGTGTGTTTACCGTTATGTGAGTAAGTTTGCTGAGGTCATGTAATAATGCCTCTCGTTTATCTAATAAATCATTGGATTCGATACCTTTGGTTTTGAGCGAGGCGATTTGTTTGTTTATGTTTGCAATATTTGAGGTTATGGTATTGACGTCCGACAGTTTATTTTCAATGCTTTGTTTAATAAATGTTTTCATTTGGTCCAGTTCGTTGACTATTCTACGAAAGGTATCAGTCAACGTATTTGCATTTTCCAGAAAAGTCGAACGGAGGCTTATGTCTTCCGGGTATTGTGAGAGATCGTTGATGCCTTTGAAAAAGGAGGATAAAGCATTGTTCAGGCTGGAATCAGAAGTTTCATTAAAGACAGTTTCCAGTTCTTTGAGATATTGGCTTTTTATCGATGCACTGCCAATAGACGATGAAATATCTCTAAGGCGGCTGTTGAGGTAATCATCCTTATGTCGTATAATCTTTACCAGCTCTACACCTTGCCCGACTGTGCCTGCGGTTGTAATCGTGGGGTTGCGTGCGGCCAGGACAGACGACTGCTTTGTATAACCCTTTGTATTAGCGTTTGAGATATTATGGGACGCAACCAACATCGCGCGTTGGGCGGTTAATATGCCGCTTAAGCCAATTTGTAAATCCGAAGACATACTCTCTGTTCTCCTTAGATTTCGGTATCAATTAAAACCATTGGAAGTTCATTTTCCTGCATTTTCCCTGAATGCTGGTATATAGGGTTTGGAAAAGAACTGGAACAAAATATCTTTACGATATCTTCTGTAATATCGAGTGAATAATGAGTCAGGGTTGCATTGGTCTCATTTAAATCCTGCAATTGTTTTATGGATTGTTTTAACCTGTCAACCAGAGCGCTGAGCTTGTTACTGTGCAAACTGTCTATTGTATTCATCAAAGATTTCATGGTAAATGTGTCTTCAATACGATGTTCTTTGCGAAAATATTCCAGGATATTCTGTCTTTTACTTTCAAGGAGTTGAGCGATCTCAGCCTGGTTTTTTTCCTGATAGAGAAGCGTTTCAAGCCCTTCAATATTCCCGGATATCAAATATTGCTGCTTTGCTTTTGCAGTTTCAAGCAGGTCATCATAGACGACGGATAATCGCTCAAATGTTTCAATAAGTTCATGTAGCAATGTATTCATGTCTGTTCCTTATTCTGCATTAATTGTTTGTAAATGGCAGTCGCAAATCCGAGACCTCCCTTTGCCGCAATATCTTGGGCAAGAGCAGTGTGCATTATTTCGGTATAGGTATCCATTCCCATAATGTTTTCGTCAGATAAATCCGACTTAGGTATGGTTTGCCACATAGCTTTGATGACATAATTGACCAGGATTGATTCAAAATCCTGAGATGATTTTTTCAAAGCGGCATCATCGGTATTTATGTTTTTTTGCTCGTTTAGATTTTTAATTGTTTCTGCGCAAGAAGGTTGAGAAAGCAACAGGGGATTTACTGAAGAATAATATTCCATATCAAACTCCGTTATAAGAGAATAATACCATGTATTTTTACATGATTACCAGTTCTGCATGAAGTGCGCCGGCCCTTTTGATAGCTTGAAATATTGAAATCAAATCGCGAGGGGTGACTCCTAATACGTTAAGAGCGCGCGCAACGTCAGATATCGTAACTCCTTCCTGAAGGACAAGGAGTCTTTTTTCTTCCTCGGATATTTGGATGTCTGTCCGTTGTACTTTTTTCGTTTCGCCTGATGACAATGCATTCGGCTGTGAAACCTCCGCGTTTTCGCTTATGGTAATGCTGAGATTTCCATGAGCGACGGCGACAGTGGCTATCCGGACATTTTCACCGGCAACGATCGTCCCCGTACGTTCGTTAATGATGACCCTGGCAATACTATCCGGTTTGATATAGAGCTCTTCGATGTTAGCTACAAATCGTATGATAGTATTTTCGGATTGGAAATCCGAAGGGGGTATAATATTGACAACAGCAGAGTCGATAGCCTTCGAAGAGTTTGGATAGAGATTGTTAATTACTTCAACCAGGCGGTTTGCCGTGGTAAAATCAGGATCCCGCAATACGACACTCAAAGATTTTCCATACAAAATGGATGCCTGTATTTCTTTTTCAACAATGGCGCCATTTGAAATGTACCCAGTTGTGGATATATTTTTGCGCGTAGACTGGGCTTGTCCTTCCACATTATATCCACCTATGGATAAAGGCCCTTGTGCTACGGCATATACTTCGTTGTCTGTGCCTTGTAAGGTTGTCTGAAGTAAGACACCCCCTTCCAGGCTTTTTGCGTCACCAATGGAAGAAATAATTACATCAAGTTTATCCCCGGGCCTTGCAAAGGCCGGGATGTTTGCCGTGATCATAACGGCAGCCACGTTCTTTGAGAAAAAATCAGATTTAGATATTAGCACACCCAGTTTTTGAAAGATATTTACGGCCATCTGACTTGTAACCTTAAATATCTGGCTATTGTCACCAGTTCCCTGAAGTCCTATAACAAGACCATATCCGTATAGTTGGTTATCGCGGACGCCTTGAACATAAGCTATATCCTTGACACGAACGGTAGCTTGTGCAGATTTATAAGGTGTCATGAGGAGGGGAGCGAGTACGACAAAGAAAGATATTGCCAGATATTTGAAGATTGTATTCATATTAGGGACATTGAAAAAGTTGCAAAAGGTCTAATTTAAAACGGCCACACAACTTCTCTGATACGGTTCCACCAGCCTCGTTTGCCAGCCCGTGTAAGAAATCCTTTGCCCTCGAGTGTTATACTGGCATTTGCAATGGAAGTCGATTGTACCTCATTGTCAATGTTGATATCGATAGGCCGTAAGATACCAGATAATTTAATGTTGTATTTTTCACCATTAATATTAACGTCACGGTTTCCCTCAATGATCAGATTGCCATTGGCAAGTATTTCTGTAACGACGGCCGTGAGTTCTAAATTAATATTGCGGTTGCTTTCATAATCACCTTTACCACTAAAATCATGGCTTGTATCTGCTGTTATATTAGGTAAATAGCCGCTGATGTCTTTTACCCTCGTCAGGAAATTCGATGTGTCCAGATTAATGCTGTGGCTGTTGCTGCTTTCAGCGCTGGAATCTTCTGTCCCCGTAATTTCTGTCGATTCACTAATTTTCACGGTTACAATGTCTCCGATATTCCTTGCCCTGTTGTCACTGAAAAGATTTGTATTCAGCGTAATTCGCTTTTTCCATATTGAATCAGCCTGAATATGATTATTTAAGATTAAAAATATCGTACTTACAAAAAAATACGTTGTGATAATGTATCTCATGTTTTTTCCCTTAGAATATAATCTTAACGGTAGTTGAATCCTCGACCCTGCCATAGAGATCCTTATTCGAATCAATATTTTTGATTCTGATAAGCTTTCCCACATAGCCGTCCTCTTTCGCTACTCCTTTTGTTACTATAGAAAGATTGCCCGATTGAATAGATACCTTGACAAAATCGCCTTTTTTTATGAGAGGTGGATTATCTATCATCTCGCCGATAATGGGTATGTTTGGCAGGATTGGCCGTATGGCGCGTTTTCCGATAAGGTCTTCAATATTGTCGAATGTTACTCCCGCCAGCTTTGTGGTTTCTATCCGTTTGATCACAAGGTCATCCATTGCCAGGATGTCGTGCCTGTCTATTTTTTTATTGGGAACAACGATATCCTCGTAGGTTCGTATGGTAAGAAATACGGGCACTTTCAGATATTGTTTCTCATCGATGGAAATGCGAACAACGAGTTGCACATTACCCCGATCTTTATTGGCATCGATTTGCGAGATTTCCCATAGAACATCACCTCCATTGGCTGGTAACAACTTATCCATAGGAGGCCTGTCTGATTCGATAATTATTTCACCTTCAGGCCGAGATAGTTTTGACAAAAGATATTCCTTTGCTTTTTTTATGATTTCTTCTCCTGTGATGGTTATTGATTCTACAGCAATCAGGGAAGAAGTTGTACTGCCGTAAGCGATCTCTTTCAGATCGATACCTTCATCCATAAGACGTGCATTAATGATGTCCGTTTCGATTTTCCTGACGTTGCCGGGCCAGGGCGTGTTTCCAATAAGGATATTATTAATCCTTTCCAAAAGAGATGGATTATTGCATGAAACATATGCAATGTCACCCAGGACTATTTGCTTTTCAGGAAGTGTTACTTTCTCTCTGATTTCAATGTTAATCTTTTCTCCCAGAACTGAAGGTATAACGGAGAAAATTACCACCGGTAAGAATGTTAGGATATTTAATTTCATATGGAACCTTTCTTTTTCCATTATTATCTATGAAAATATACCAGGCTATGTGAGATTGTTAATGGTGGACAGCATCTCGTCGCTGGCCTTTATTGCCCTGGAATTGATCTCATATGCACGTTGCGCTGTAATGAGGTTAACAAGTTCCGTAACAGTTTCAACATTGGAATTTTCAAGAACCCCTTGGTAAATCTCGCCTGCTCCTTGTTGACCAGGCGCTGAAACCATAGGAGCGCCTGTTGCGATAGTTTCTGCATACATATTCCTTCCGAGGTTATCTAAGCCTGCCGGGTTAGGGAAAATTGCCAGCATAATCTGTCCCACATTTTGGAGGGTACCACTGGAATCTTTTACGTATACCGTCCCATCCGTTCCAATTGAAATCTCTTTGGCGTCTTGAATGCTAATGGATGGCGACATTGGTAAACCATCTGCCGTTACCAGCTCTCCCTTACTATTCAATTCAAATGCGCCATCCCGTGTGTATGCGATAGTGCCATCCGGACGGGTGAGTTGGAAGAAACCGTTACCTTCTATAGCAAGGTCTAAGGATCGATTGGTGGTTTGCTGGTTTCCCTGTGAAAACACCTTGGTGGTGGATATTGGTCTTACACCACCGCCCAACTGAATACCCGATGGAATCTCGAAACCCTGGGAGGACTCAGAACCGGCGATGTATTTTTTATCATAGAGAAGGTCTTGAAAGTTGACCTGGCTTCTTTTGAATCCTGTGGTATTTATATTTGCTAAATTGTTTGAGACATTATCCAAATAAAGCTGTTGTGCCTTCATTCCGGTAGCGGCAGTATAGAGCGCTCGTATCATAAAAATCTCCTTTTAATCAAGTTATGTTGCGAGTTGTATGAGTTTTTTTAACGTTTCATCAATGGAATCCGTAACCTTGTGGCCAACCTGAAAACCTCTCATATTAGCGATCATATTGACCATTTCGTCTACTGCATTTACATTAGACTTCTCCAGATAGCGATTAGCGATTTCGGCGTCTGCTGAATCTTCCGGTGGTTGCGCATTATCTGATAACCTGTAAGCACAGCCCCCAACCGACTCAAGGGTGCTTAATTTAGAAACTTTAACAATGCGGATCTTCCCGATCTCCTTGCCATCGGCAACAACACTTCCATTTCCTTTTATGGTGACGCTTTTTGCATTTTGCGGGAGTTGAATCTCGCCTCCGCTGCTCAAGAGAGACCATCCGTCCGGTGTGACAATCTTCATATCCCGGGACAGCATAAATTGTCCTTTTCTCGTATAAAGGGTACTGCCATCGCTCGCCTGGACAGTAAAAAATCCTTCTCCTTTTATAGATATATCCAGGTCATTGCCTGTATATTCCAGCATGCCTTGGGAAAAATCCGTGGAAATCTTACCCAGGCTGCTCCCGGTTCCACTTGCGGTATTAGTTTGTTCTTCATTGGAACCAGACATATAAGACTGGAAAACGGCCACATTTTTCTTGTACCCGGCGGTATTTACATTGGCGAGGTTGCGGGCTATAACCGCCTGGTAGTCACCCTGACTTACCATGCTTGAAGCGCCAGTAAATAGTCCTACAATCATGAATGTCCTCCGTATTTGATGAAAATTCAAAATCTTTGTTCATGTTACGAAGCAAGCCAGATACCAATTAATTAAACAAATTTTTATAATATGTTCATCTTTTGTAAGTTCCCTTATTACAGCGTATTCTGGAGATGTTAAACGTTTTGAATAAAGTTTTAAATAAGATGCCGTAAGGATTTCAATAAAGAATTGAGAACATATTTCCTGGTGGATTGAATAAATTTTCCTAGCTCTAAAAAGGGAATGTTTAAAAAACTTACACGGTGTTAAAATGTAAAACTATGGAAGGGCAAACCGTGGGGCATTGGAAAGGAAAAAAGGACGAGTGACGAGTGACGTGTGACGGGTAAAATGTTACCCGCCACCAGTCACACGCCACTTGAGATTGGGAAAATCGTAAATCGTTCGACTGAGCGTTCGACCGAGCTCATGCCGAAGGCTCACGACGAAGTCTAAATTTTAGCTTTGTCCATGTTAGGTTACACTGCTACCTTATCGTTATCTCTTCAGATTGACGGTATCCGAAAGTATCTCATCCGCAGTGGTAATAACTTTTGTGTTGAGCTGGAAACCTCTCTGTGCTGTAATGAGGGAGGTCAATTCTGTAGCCATATCCACATTAGAACCCTCTAAATAACCGCTGGAAACGGATCCGGCGCGGCCTGAGCCGGCGGTAACATAAATAGCTTCACCTGAGGCAGTTGTTTGTGCATATAAGTTATCTCCCTGCTTTGACAGTCCGCTTAGGTTGTTAAATAAGGCTATTTTTAATGTTGCAACGGTTTGTGTGATACCATTGGTGTATAATGCCTCGATGATACCATCCGAACCTACGGATAAGGAATCAAACGAGCCATATTCATAACCGTCCTGGCTTGTGGCAGCGGCTGTAGAATCACCGCCATTTTGTGTAAGACCATCACTTTTACCTGATGTGCCGAGATTAAAAATGACAGACTGCGTGCTGGTTATACCATTAAACTTGAACGCGAGTTGATTTGAACCACTGGTGCTAAAGGTACCATCGCCGTTGAATGCAATGCCAGATATCTTACTCGTGCTGATCGTGCCGTTGCTGCTGTCCATTGAAGCAGTGAGGTCCCATTTGTTGTCACCCACTTTTACAAATCTCATGGTAACTGTGTGTCTGGTACCCTGGGAATCATAAATGTCTACGGAGGTGGTATACGTTGCGCCACGGAAATTGTGATTCGTCCAAGTTGTTTTACCAGTATTGGAACCACCGTCTGTTAAAGTGATGGACAAATTGTCTTTGCCGCTTTTATTTGATTTGACGACAATCTTACCTGAACTATCTATGGAGGCTGTTGCTCCATTGGTAGTATCGGTGCTGCTGAAAGCGGTGTTTATTTTGGTTATAAGATCACCAACTGTAGTGCCGTCCGTGGAATACGTAAAGGTTGTGGAAACGGAAGTTCCGTCCGGTTTGGTTCCTGTAATTAGAATGGTGTCCGTGGCAACGTAATCTGTAGTATTGGTATCCAGGCTGTTTAACGTTGTTGTTGTGGTTGCAGCAGTACTACTTGAAGTAAGGGCGCTTATTGTCATTACTACTTCAGATGTTTCGTTTGCTGCTGATGCATCCAGGTTTCCTGTAAGGGAAACCTTAGATGTTGCCTTACCAGAAACCGTTGAATTATATGGGACGGAGATGTTATTGCCGTTTGTGTCTACAACCTTGTAACCTGTATTAGAATCAATAAGGTAATTGTCTGCATCGGTATCAAAGGCACCCACTCTCGAGAAAAAGTCCTTACCTCCTCCGTTTATTACAAAAAATCCCTCACCCTGTATTGCAAAGTCAAGTGCATTATTGGTGGCTTCTAACGTTCCCTGACTGAAATTCGATGAAGCGCTTCCAATCTTTACACCCTTTCCGACCTGCATCGGATTACCATTAGTCCCAGTTGACATAGTCTGGCTTAACAAGTCAGAGAATAGCAACCTGGATGATTTATAGCCGTAGGTATTGATGTTTGCCAGATTGTTACCGATAACATCCAGCATGTTTTGATGCGCGCGAATACCTGACACGCCTGAATATAATGCGCCTCCGAGTCCCATGATGTTCCTCCTTTCAAAAAATTAATTGAGATATTTCTCTTATTTCTTGCCAAATAAGTTAGATAAAATGCTTGACGATGCGGCAGTACTTGAACCTGTCGTTGTAATTGTGTTATCAACCTCTATGAAATTTGATATGGAAACAGATTCTCCGTCAATGATGAAAGATACCGTCCCGTCTTCTTCGAGTTTCACGCCTTCGACTATACCAGAAAGGGTTTCACTGTTGTCGCTGTCGTCGCTGTATTTTATGGTTTTACCGATAAACGTGGATGCTAAAGATAATTGATCCAGTTGCAAAGAGGCTGAACCAATGCTGCTTATATCTGAAAGATATTCCGTTTGTTGCTGCGCTTGTTCCAACGTGCTGAATTGCGCTAATTGAGACATAAATTCGGTGTTGTCCGTTGGGTCCAGCGGGTTTTGATTTTGCAGTTGAGTTACAAAGAGCGTTAAGAAATTCTCCATGCTGATTTCTGAACTCAAACTTGAAGTGCTTGACGTGCTCATGTTTTATCTCCTTATATAATATAGTCAACCATTAAATTAGACGTATTTCTGCGGAATTCTATTTGCCGGCCATTCATATTTTCTTCATTTCCCGCACGACCTTCATGGAAACCATTTTGGCTAAAAGTATGATTTTGGTGATGAGGATTGTTTGTACTAAAATTTTCTATAGATTCTTGTTTATTTGCATCGTTGTTTTGTATATACACCTCTAATTTGTGAATTTCTATGCCGTTTGCGGCCACCGATTCTTTAAGACGATGTACATTATTTTCTATGGCTGCCTTGACTTCTGCATTTTCTACGAAGATTTTTGCCTCAATTTCATCGCTCTCTTCGGTAAAATGGATTTTTACATTGCCGAGTTCAGGCGGATTAAGGGATAGTTTTATTTCTGATCTGTCACCATGGGTTGTTATGCGGATTTTTTGGAATATTTGTTCCATGATATTTTCATGGGCATGCCATATGTTTGACGTATCATTGCTATGAAACATGTGATTTACGGTTTTGGCATCCTCTATTGGAGATGATAACGAAGCGCCGCTATGGAGAGGCGCCTTTGCGTTTTGCTGAAAGTCGGTTACGTTTGATTGCCCATTACTTACTGTCGTTTGAGAATCTAAAGAAAAAGGAGCGCCGTTATTTAATTTAGGTGTATGTGTGTCAAAGGACACCGTATCAGAGGTATTTTGTTTCTGTGTATGACTGTCGAATGAATTCCAATCCTCATTTGTTTGTACTATGCTTGAAATGTCCTGCTTTGAGGATGCTGTACCATTTATTTTTGATAGACCATTTTCGGTAAGTTGTTCTTTCGCATTTGATGAATTGTTAATTACAGGAATTGGCATACCATTTTTATTTTCCGGAGTGATGTTTTGAGCCAATTGTTTATATGTTTCCGGCAACTCATTTATATTGATTTCATAACTGTCTGAACTATAGAGTTCTAATTGCTGTATATTATTATTGAAAGATTCATTAAATACTCGCAGAGATTCAGTATTATTTAATGGATTTAATTTGAGAGTATCAGTTTTTGGAATGGTGTTTCCAATATCCATATCCGGTATAAATGGTTTATCCATTTCGTCTACTGCATTTACATTAGACTTTTCTATGGAGAATATGGAACTTGGATTGTATGTTTCAATGAGCTGTTTATCAGGGAGCACATTGATCCCTGTTCGTTCTCCGAAACCCCATTTACTCTCCCTTTGGGAAAGGGGGACAAAGGGAGAGATAGGGGGATTTCCATTGTGGGCATTAGGAAAGGGATTATAAATATTTATATTAGCGCTTCCGGCAGACTTGCCACTATGAGGAGATAAATTATTGCTAAAATCTTGAATGGTGACTTCCGGATATGGCGTGAATGTATTTTGTAAAATATTTACTGGTTGGGTAGTGGTTAATATTTGTTCCTGAAACATAGATGAGTTTGTTTCTGCTGCTGATTCCTCTGCCAGTTCGATGTCGGCCGATTCAACTGCAGGAGTGTTTTGTACAGGTGAATTTGGCGTATCATGAATATTTAAGTTAACTAGGTGTTGTCCAAGTATTTCCTGGAATGGCATATTGTCTACGTTTTCTATGTCTTCTACGCCACCAGCTTCTGTGTCTGATTGGGTAGAATTTATATTAAGTGTTTGAGAACCTGGATTATTCGAGGACGGGCGAGTGTTTGCGATCAAATTCCCAAAGAGATTATTACTTGGCAGTCCAACAGTTGTTTCTGGCATAGTCATTTTCCTCTAAAGTAAAGTTACAATTGCTTATACCATGCGTATCTGAAATTTTAATTTTGTACTAATGCAACACACATGCCGTGATTGTTGTTGTGAAGAGACGATGTAAAATTAATAAGGTAATTGTCTCTAAACCCCGGTGAATTGTTTATTTATCAATATTGATATAAAAAATATTTCTTTGGAAAATATTTTTAAGGAAAGTAGGAATATGAACTTTAGGTACTTTTTTCCTTGTGAATCAGGCAATAGTTTCCGCATTTACTGCGGAAACTATTTAGTATTGAAGTGTTTCTGTAATCTGGTTGGCTACGAATTGGGAGTAGCGCCTCATGGAAAGCAGGATAAGCTTCCAACCGTATAAGGCGCTTTTTTGATGAGTGCTTTCAAAGTATTGTTTTACAAGTTCTGCAACCTCATTTTCATTGCTGTCGAACACACCATCCGCACTCCAGACTACTGAACCGGTATCGGTGGAAATCATTCCTACTTTGACGCCGAGCAGCATGGGTTCATAGGGACGGTAGTGGGTTATATTTCCAAATATAATAGCATCTGCATCATATTTCTTCTTTAAGCCTACAAGGGTGTTTATATTGACATATCCCTTGTTCCATATTTCATGTTCGGAGAGGAGCGCCGTTTTATTTCCCGTTGGCACAACAACCTCAAAACTGCCTATTTTTCTCAATTCTACCGAAAAAGCCTCCGTTACCTCGTCTATGACGGCTTCTCTGTCTATATTATATTCGAATGGTAAAAGCAATACACGGCGTATCTGCATCTTTTTAAATTCATCCGATTTATTATAACTCAGGCTGGAAGAACGATGCGGAGGCGCACTAAAGCACCCCACGATAGTTAATGAACAGAGAATAACGATGCATAGTGTTAATTTCACTTAAACCCTCCATGTCTTTTAAAAAAGTATTTATTGCGAATCTTGTGTTTTTAGTTTCTTTTTCTCAGTCAATTGTTCTATCTTGAGACCGATGAGTTCTTGCTTTGCCTTTGTTTCTTCGATTTGTGCCTTTGTTAATTCCAGGGTCAATTTCTTAATCTTCTTCTCGTAGGGTTCGCGGGACTCATTTAATTGTTTGTTTAATCTTTCATTTTCAATGACTATTTGTTGCGCCGCATCTAATTGTTGTTTTTTTGTCTCCTCCAGCTCTGTTTCGAGCGCCGCTTTAATTTTTTTATTATTCACAAGTTCCTTTTCGAGAGAGGCTATTTTTGCCTTTGCTGACACGAGCGCCGCTCGTGTTTGTTCAAATTGCTCAAGTATAGAGATTTTTTTATCGCCCTCTCCGGTATCAACTTTTACCGTAGACCCACTGGCCAGATAGCCGCTCCTTTTAGGTGGCGATATGGCTTCATTTGAGGATTTCTCTGGTCCGGTTTCTCCTGAGGAAATATCAGGCTGGGAAGGTTTTTTATAATCCTTTTTCATAAAGGATTCACAACCCACAATTAATATAAGAAAACATAAAGGAATCAAAGAGGCCATTTTTTTCATATTCGCATTCCTGCCTGAAAAAGGTATTATCATAAATTTAATTACAGCATACAAGATATTCCTTTGCCTGTGCTGTGGTTTCATAGTTTCTTGTTTACTCTCATAATGTTTAAAATTGCAACTCTTGATATAAGATTATTACCATATTCATTATTATGCGTCATGAAAGTATTTTTCTTATAACATTATAAATCAGTTACTTGTGGTTATTTAAACTGTTTAAAGCTATTTTAATAGCAAAATGGTATCAAATCTTTAAGCAAATTTAATACCGTGTAAACAATTGGAACTTAAAGGGAATGGTTGGCGATTTGAGCTTTGAAAGATCGTGTTGTTTGCAGTATGTCGTTACTACAAATAATTGCAGAACATATAGCGACACGTAATCCGCCCGCTGATAATATCTCATTGAGATTTTCATGGTTAATAGCGCCTATCGCAACGAATGGTATGGTAATTTTTCTTTTTACCTCTTTTAAATAGTCAAGACCTACCGGAGGTTCATAGTCCTTTGTTATGGTGGGGAATAGGGGGCCAACGCTGATATAATCGGCGCCCTCCAGTTGTGCCTTCCGTGCTTGAACTATAGTATGGGTGGAAACTCCCAATATTCTGTCGTACCCAATTATCTTGCGCGCACTGGGAATGGTTAAGTCTGATTGTCCGATATGCAATCCGTCTGCATCCACTTTTTTGGCGACCTCGGCACGGTCATTTACTATAAAAAGGGTTTTTGATTGTGAAGTTATCCTTCTAAATTCCTTTGCCAGGGCAAGGAACTCGCCGTCAGACATCGTCTTTTCCCGCAGTTGTACTGCGTCAGCGCCGCCCTTAATGACCTCCTGTAATGTTTCCAGTACAGGTTTTTTAGCAAGACCGGTGCTTATTATCACGTACAACCTCACGCTAGAGAAACTTTTTAAAGGAGTTTGCTTTATAACCTTCATTTTTCATTGTTGATTCATTGATAATTGTAATTGACACCTATTTGATGTTTGATATAATTACCGCATCATGTATTTTCCTGCCAAACGTATTATTGAACCAGCCTTATTTTAATTTTCCATCAAAACAAATACAAGATTTATACGGATAGATTTTTGGATGTTTTGTAAAGAAAGCTAAAAGTATGTCAGAAATAAAAGAACATTGCGGATTATTTGGTGTTTATGGTTGTGAAGATGCAGCTGAGAGGGTTTATTATGGTTTGTATTCTTTGCAACATCGCGGGGAGGAGAGCGCCGGTATCGCTTCGACAGATGGGAAAGACATCATCTGTCATAAGGGAATGGGACTGGTAAGCGATGTCATAAAACCGCACATGCTCAAATCTCTTAAAAATCCAATTGCTATTGGACATGTCCGATATTCTACGATTGGTTCCAGCAACATTGGAAACGCACAACCCCTTGTGGTTGATTACTACAAGGGAAAAGTTGCCGTTGCCCATAACGGACAGTTAACCAATGCAAAAAGGCTGCGTGAAGAATTTGAGGCAAACGGTTCGATATTCCATACGACCTCGGATACGGAAGTGGTCGTCCATCTCATGGCAAAGCCTTTAAATATGATGCAAAAAAATTTATCCCTCGTACTGCAACAGTTGCGAGGCGCTTTCTCACTGTTATTTTTGACACCCGATGAGATGGTAGGCGTGCGCGATCCGCATGGTTTCAGGCCTTTGTCCCTCGGAAGACTGAAGGATGGTTATGTGATGGCATCCGAGACCTGCGCCCTGGATCAGGTGGGTGCGGAATATATTCGTGATGTCAATCCTGGCGAAGCGGTCTATATTGGGAAAGATGGAATTCGGAGTGAATATTACTGCCCTCAAAAGCAAATCAAACCGGCTTTTTGTATTTTTGAACTGGTCTATTTTTCCAGGCCGGATAGCAGGATATATGGTGAAAGTGTCCACTTATTTCGTAAGAAATTAGGCGCAAAACTTGCCCAGGAATCTCCTGTGGATGCAGATGTGGTTATCTCGGTTCCGGAGGGAGGAAATTCTTCGGCAATCGGGTATTCTCACGCCTCTGGTATACCCATTGATCGGGGATTTATCCGTAACCATTACGTCGGCAGGACTTTCACATTACCCGAACAGGACCGGCGCCATCGTGTCGTAGAACTTAAGTTGAATGCATTGAAAGAAACCGTTGAGGGGAAACGAGTCATCGTTGTTGATGATTCCATTGTGCGAGGGACGACGTCAAGGTCTCGTTTTGGATTATTGCGTAAGGCAGGAGCAAAGGAAATTCATGTAAGGATCAGTTGCCCGCCGCATCGTTATCCCTGTTATTATGGAATCGACTTCCAGCAGAAAGGCGAACTCATTGCGGCAAATCGTTCTTTGGAAGAGATACGGCAATATTTAAATGTGGAGAGTTTATGCTATCTCAGTGTGGAGGGGATGATGAGTTGTGCGACGCAGCCTCGCCAATATTTTTGTAATGCCTGCTTTACAAGCGATTATCCCACCCCTATCGAAGAGGAGACAAAAAAACTTACCGAGCGGGAAGTTGTCAGAGAAACTGAAAAGGTTCATTAATAATAGTTATTCATTAATTGACAATGCTTAAAAACCCACTGTACCTCATAAAAGGCGTCTTCGGCAGGACCTTTTATATCATTCCTCAGCGACCTGAGCGTATCCAGATTGAGATCACCAACCGTTGTAACTATACCTGCGGCATGTGCCCGCGTGAATCCTTTAATCTGCCGGAAAAAGACATCCCGCTTGATCTTTTTAAGAAAATCATCGACAGGCTGGAAACACCATATAACATTACCCTTACCGGATGGGGCGAGCCGCTGTTACATCCTTCACTCATGGACATGATTGTCTGCACAAAAGATAAAGGACATAACGTTGGTGTGACGACAAACGGCTTATTACTTGCTCCATTTGTTGAAAAATTTATTGAAAAGTCTTTAGATAAACTAACCATTTCTCTGGATAGCGTTGAGGATAGTGTTGAGGTAAAAGAAGGTCACCCCTCAAATAAGGTGGTGCAGAAAAATATCGAGTCCCTGATTCGTTCCCGGGGTGATAAGAAAAAACCGATGATTACGATTCAGATAACCATGCATGACAAAAAGCAGTGTCTGGATACGGTCAAATATGCAGGCGAGGTGGGGGCAGATCGCGTATATTTGGTGCGGTTAAACGTACCCATGGGTATGAACGGATTTAGAAGGCCACGTCTGGAGGAAGAATTGGAAATCTACAAGGAGTCCGAGGAAATAGCCAAAAAATACGGATTACAGGTCGACAACAACTTCACAGCATTTGACAATCAATTACTTCGGTCTATGTATAAAAAACTGCGTCCTATGATGTATCGGTCTGATAAATATTGTCCAAAACCGTATGATTATTTATATATTAACATTGATGGCAAGGCAACGCCGTGTTGCGACCTTCCCCGATATGAAGTCGGGAACGTATTGAAACAGAGCATTGACGAAATCTGGCATGGCGAGAACATGCAATACTTCCGCGAACACCAGAACGACGTGTGCGGCACGTGTGACGCATTAAGGCTGAAGCATTTAAATTAGTAAGGATAACTTAGTATATGATTAAAAATAAGATACTTTTAGAGCAGTTTGAGCAGGAGTTGGTAAAGAAAAACAGACCCGATTATCATCAGAATATGGAAATCTTTGAGGGAATGTATAAGGAGGCAGTTTATCTTAAGGCAATCCCTTTGAAAGACCCGCTGGATGGGCTAGAAGTAGACATAAAAATTGCCAGAGTGATCAATAGTGTTTAAAGAACTTATCGAAAGAATCGCTTTAAGTTTGGAGAGGAAACGAATTCCTTACATGATCATAGGAGGGCAGGCGGTTCTTTATTATGGCGAGCCGAGGTTTACAAAAGATATAGATATAACGCTGGGTGTTGATGTTGATGCACTTGGTAAATGTATGGCTCTAGCATCTGAACTGAATCTTACCTTCCTTGTCAATGATGTTGAAGATTTTGTAAAAAAAACAAAGGTCTTGCCATTGCAGGATGCTCCTACGGGCGTACGGGTCGACTTTATATTTTCGCATTCACAATATGAAAGGCAGGCAATAGAAAGGGCAAAGGGCGTAAAATTTGGAAAAACCTCTGTGAAATTCGCCTCACTTGAAGATGTTGTTATTCACAAGATTATTGCCGGCAGGGCAAGGGATATCGAGGATGTAAGTGCCATGCTTTTAAAAAACCCTGAGTACGATTATCAATATATTTCAAGGTGGTTGAGGAAGTTTGACGACTCTCTTGGTGAAAGTTTTGTGGAAACATTTAAAAAATTAGTTACTGATATACAATAAATACGGTTTGCTGCAAAATCTGAATTTTAAATCCTGACAATCTGAGGGTTCACAAGGGATTGGATGAATTAATCCTGGAAAACATGAAAAAAATTATAACGGGACACTGAGTAAGTGGAAGCACAACATAAGAAAACTGCATGTCGAAAATAAAAGGGATTCGGCAGAAGATTATAGATAAGGACTACTATATTTCATCGCATGCGGAAGATGAAATGCTGGGTGACGAATTAGAACGAGTTGATATCGAAAATGCCGTTCTTAAAGGAAAGATTGAGAAAAAACTGACAAAAGACATAAGAGGAATAAGGTACCGAATTGAATAGCCGGCAAATGATGATAGGCTTATTCACGTCATTTGTCGGTGTAAAGAAAATGGGAGTCTTATTATAATAACAGTATATGCCTTAAGGGAGGAAATATGATTTGTGAATTTTGTGGAAGTCAGACGGCTGAAAAAAAAGTAAAAAAACAACATTGGCTTCATGGCAGGTTATATATCGTTGAGAACGTGTCAGCAGAAGTTTGTATCGAATGCGGAGAGCGTTACTTCCATGCCAAAGTTCTTGATGAAATAGACCGTCTTCTTGAGACATCACATACCATAAAGGATAAGATAGAAGTTGAGGTCGTCAGCCTTTAAAATGTATAAAAAGATAAATGGAACATAAATAAAACGTTATATGGGTTGAAAGAACATGCAAAATACTGGAATAAAGCATAGAAGTAGAAAGGGGGAAAAAAGAAAAATCGATTTAAGGATAGAGGCGGAGGACTTTGGACCAATAAGAAGCAGTAAAATGGAAATTAAACCTCTTACAGTATTTATTGGTCCCAATAATTCGGGAAAATCCTATGCCGCGATGCTTGTTCATTCTGTGTTTGAATCTTGTATTCCAACCTTGCCTCGAGAAGTGCCTTTCTTTACAAGACGGCGTTTTTTTGTCGAAAGGTTTGATGTTCATAATATTCTTAAAGAATTTCCTGAACTAAAAAACCAACTTATGTTAATTGTTTGTTGGAGGATTTTTAGGTATGAGAAAAATAGTTACCTATGGAAAATATAAAAAAGTTAATATGATATAAAATATGGAAAGGATATATCATGGACAAAGTAGAAAAAGCTATTGAAACGACTGCTACCATTAATGCAAAAAGGCAGCTTGTATTAGATGAGCCATTACCTGTTGTTGGTCCAAAAAAAGTTCGTGTTATTATATTATTGCAGGAAGAAATAGACATGGATGAAAAGGAATGGCTTAAGTTGGCAAGTGTTAATAATGCTTTCGATTATTTGAAAGAACCAGAAGAGGATATTTACACTTCTTCTGACGGGAAACCATTTCATGACTAGGGGTAAAGTAATATTAGTTAATTTTCCTTTTGACGATCTTTCAACATCAAAAGTACGGCCAGCAGTATGTTTGACGAACCCAATTGGTTCACACTCTCACATTATACTTGCGTTTATAAGTAGCAGAATTCCATCAGATTTACTCGAAACAGATTTAATAATAGACACAACACACGAAGACTTTAGTGGAACTGGTTTAAAAGTAGCTTCAACCTTGCGATTGCATCGTCTTATGACTGTAACAACCTCATTATGTCAACGTGAGTTGGGAGAATTATCGCCAAGAATTTTAGGTGAAGTAAATAATAAACTAAAGAAGTTATTTTGTATAAAATGAAGGTTGTTGAGTAGATTGGGTGAAGCGAAGCGCACCCAACAACAAAACTGACAAAAGATGTAGGGAAAATAAGGTTTATATTGAAAACAGAGAATGGAAAATTGTTAAATGCCCTTGAAGATTAAATCAGAAGACAACACAATAAATAGGAGACAGTTTATGGAAATAGCTCCGAAAATCAGCGTTGATGAGAAAGTCCGTTTTGGCAAACCAGTCATTACCGGGACACGAGTTCCTGTTGATCTTATCCTCGGAAAATTGGCAGGGGGGATGACTTACGAAGAAGTTATGGCTGAGTATGAGATTACACGCGAGGATATACTGGCGGCTCTCGATTATGCAGTCAAGACATTGGCAAGTGAAGAAATCAGGGCAGTAAATTAACACACAGTAGCGTTAATTATTCGTTGGAGGTTTGTTGGATATGAGAAAGTTAGCCACTTTTGAAATAATTGAAAAAAAAATAGAAAAACTTACACCCCAAGAGCAATTAAAATTAGTAAAACGACTGACGCGCAGATTAAGAAAAAAATATGTCTCTGTGAAAAAAGAACTCGATTGGAAAGAACTTTATGGCTTAGGAAAAGGATTGTGGAAAAAAGAAGATGCACAGAAATATGTTAATCGGTTAAGAGAAGATTGAGATGACACTTTCCGATAAACTAAGCCAGATTAAGACTATTTTTATTGATACAGCACCTATAATTTATTTTATTTCTAAAGGATTATTTATAAGATGAAAATTACCTTTCTTGTACCACCACCTATTGATGGAAAGATACCTGAGCGGGTTGCGGGTTGCGCATACCTGCTTTATTATGTCCCGAATATCTTCCTTCTCAGCGCTGCTGCCATTCTTGAAAAGGGAGGCTACGAAGTTCGATATATAGAAACTACCATTAAAAAGTGGGATCAAAAGCAATTTCGCGCATTCTTGAGGGAAGATTTAAGCGATATTTACAGCTTCTATTCAGTCAATCTCTCCCAAGAAACTGATATGCAGGCGTTAAAAGATATTCGTGAGATACGGGGCAATGTGCCAATCGTATTTTTCGGCCCCGCGCCGTCTGACAGACCAGCAGAGTTTGTAGTGGATGAGAATTCCTATGTCGTCAGGGGTGAGCCTGAATACACGATGCTTGAGCTGGTAAAGGCGCTTGAGACCAAATCGACTATTAACGGTATAAAAAGCGTATCCTTTAAAACTTCAGACAAGACTATTCATAATGCCAACAGAGAACCTATAGAAGATCTTGACGTACTGCCTTTTCCTGCACGACACCTCCTGGAAGAAAGGGATGTCTATTACAATCCAAAGTTAGGGATGCGTCCCTTTACAGCCGTTTGCACTTCAAGGGGTTGTTCCTACCGATGTATCTACTGCGTTCCGTCTTCTCTAAGCTTTTCGCGGGAGCTTGAATACAAGCATCATCTTGGAAAGAAACCGCCAGTAAGAAAGCGGTCACCTGAAAGTATAATCGAGGAATTTAAATTATTGAAATCCCAGGGTTATAAGGCCGTGAACGTGCAGGATGACCAGTTTGTATGGGGTGAAGAGCGGACGGTTAAGATTTGTGAGGGTATCAAGGACCTGGACATTGTGTGGGGGTGTTCGGCAAGGTCGGATCACCTGACTGAGCCTATTGTAAAGGCGATGGCAGAAGCTCACTGCAAGTTTATTGACCTTGGTGTCGAGTCTTTTAATCAAGAAATACTGGATTATGTGAAGAAGGATATTGACGTAAAAAAGAATGAGGAGGCCATTGCGCTTGTTAAAAAGTACGGTATCAACGCAAAGATAAATATCATGTTTGGTGCGTCACCTCTTGAAACAATGGATACCATCAAAAGGAATATGGAAGAAGTAAAGCGGTTGAAAGTAGATCAGGTGATGTATAACATCGCCAATCCTTTTCCAGGCACGGATTTTTATAAGATCGCTAAAGAAAACAAACTCTTTGTTTACGGAGACTATAAACCCGTCAATGTGGCAAAGGAGGCAAATATTGCCTATCCACATCTCGGCAAGACCGACCTTGAAAAAGCTGTTCGCCGCGCTAATTTTGAGTTTTTTCTGACACCTCGTTTTATCCTGAAAAATGTCCGTCGGCTGGGCTCTCTGGATTCACTAAAAGCCATGTTCAGGAAGCTCTTTTAGAAATGAAATATCCATGAATAAGTGTCCAAAAAAGAAAATGAAATATTTATCACCCTCCCCAACACCCCTCCCATCAAGGGAGGAGGATAGTAATGGGAAAAGTATCCTCTCCCCTTGTGGGAGAGGGTTAGGGTGAGGGGTGTTTTGGGATGAAATTTTCTATCCTTGTTCCCGCATACAATGAGGAACAGTCTATAGCATCCTGTCTGAATTCCCTTGTTTCTGTTGCTTATGACGATAAAGAGATTATTGTTGTTGATGATGCCTCGACTGATCGTACGGTTCAGGCAGTGGAAAAATTTCTGGACAAAGGCGTAATATTAGTCAGGCGGGAAAAGAATGGTGGAAGGGCGGCGGCCTTAAACACGGGGTTAAAGCGGGCAATAGGCGATGTTATTATTACAACTGATGCCGATACCGTAGTGCCTTCAGATTGGTTGCAAAAGTTTGCATCGTGTTTTGAGCGGCAGGGTGTCGTTGCAGTGGGAGGAGCATATCAGGCTTGTAACAAGGATAAATCCCTGTCGTGTGCGACCAGCATCCTCGACCAAATTTTAAACGTGGTATTTAAGAAATCGCTGATTCCTAATAAATTATCAGGTGTAAATTCTGCTATTCGCCGAAATGCGTTACTGCATTTCGGTGGTTTTAATGAGAATTCGTGGTGGAGTGAAGACTCGGAGTTAGGATGGAAGTTGAAGAGAACAGGGAAAGTTGTTTACGATCCTGACAATGTAGTAAACACCACATATCCTGACACATGGTCGGGCATCTGGAAAAGGAAGTTTTACTGGGGATATGCAATGGGTTTAAAATTTCGGGAGCAGATGCCATTCAATATAAAATTGTGGCTACGTCCCCTGATATTTTTAGGGCTATTTATAAGTCTTTTGACATTTCTGGCGACGATACCTTTTGGAATGAATCCGTCCATCATACCTGGTTTTATTTTTTTCCTTTTATTGGGTTCGTTGACAGTAGTATATATTCCACTAGGTGCAATTGTTATGGTAAGGAATAGAGAGCGTATGTCATTAAAAACGCTTTCCCTCCTGGCAGTTTTACCTATTGTGCGGGAGTTTGCCTATGTATACGGCATGGTTCTCGGTTTTTGTAAAGGACGAGTGGGGTCAATAATGCCCTCATGGAAGGATAAAGCAAACCACAGTGAACACAGAGATTATCGATAGAAAATATTAATTTAATCATTGCAGGGGCGAACGGCCGTTCCCCCTACGTTTTATGGATAACATATGAAAAAGAAAAATACAAAAGGGATCTCTTATAGAGATGCGGGCGTTGATATTGACACGAAAGGTCAATTTACCACAGATATTTACTCAAAGATGCGAACAACCTTCAGTCCGCGGGTAATTGAAAACCCCGATGGATTCGGCGGGCTATTTGCTTTGAACTCACGTCTTAAGAAATATCGCCAACCTGTACTTGTTTCTTCTACTGACGGTGTTGGTACTAAATTAAAGATCGCCTTTATGACGGGGAAACATGACTCCATTGGAATTGACCTCGTAGCCATGTGCGTTAATGATATTATTGTTTTGGGGGCAGAACCTCTATTTTTGCTGGACTATCTGGCAAGCAGCAAGATTGTTCCAAAAGTTTTGCACGAGGTATTGGATGGGATTGTGGAAGGATGTCGTCAGGCTGGCTGCGCCCTCATTGGCGGTGAAACACCGGAAATGCCGGGATTTTATCACGAGGGAGAATATGATATCGCAGGTTTTGTTGTCGGTGTTGTCGAAAAGGATAAAATTATCAACGGCAAAACAATAAAATCAGGGGATGTGGTTATCGGTTTAAGTTCAGGGGGCATTCATAGTAATGGATTTTCCCTTGTACGAAAGACTTTCTTTGATAAGGCAAAAATGAAAGCAACCCAGAAGCTTACAAAGTATGGATTGAATACCACTCTGGGAGAAGAACTCATAAAACCAACCAAAATCTATGTAGAACCTGTTCTAAAAGTTTTATCCAAGCATAAAACAAAAAAGATTATAAAAGGGATGGCACATATCACCGGCGGCGGGCTTGTTGAAAACATACCGCGTATCTTGCCTGAAGGCTGTGCTGTTACGCTGGAAAGAAGTAAATGGAATGTTCCAGAAATATTTAACATCATTCAGAACATAGGCAATATTGACAATCAGGAGATGTTTCATGTGTTTAACATGGGTATTGGCATGGTGCTAATCGTATCTAAGTCAGATGTGAAGACAGTTTTAAGTGATCTTGAAAAAGCAAAAGAACCCGGTACTATTATTGGAGAGGTTATAAAAGGGGACAGGATCGTTCATATTGTATGAATAGACATGCTTAATATCAAAGAAAATTTTTAGAGCAACACGGTATGAACATCGACGTGGAAAATATTGAGAAAGGTATAAAATTGTTCAACGAGGGTAATTTCTTCGAGGCCCATGAAACGTGGGAAGATAAATGGCGTGCACTTGAGAAATCACCTGAAAAATATTTCATGCAAGGGTTGATAATGATTGCCGTAGCACTTCACCATTATAAGAGAAAAAATTATACCGGAACTTTGAGACTTCTTGAAAAAGGTATGAAACTCTTGAGAGAGTCGAAAGTACCAGAAATGAAATTAGACATCGAGAACTTCCTGAAAGAGATAGCCTTATTTCAGGGAGAATTTAAATCAACCCGGCAAGGTATATCAGAGAAGGAGTTTCCAAAGATTCGCATACAATAGAATTAAAAGTATTAGGAAAGACAAGGAATTTATATACTTTCCCGATACAGTTACAGATAAGTACGTGAGACGGTGATAAAATATATTTCAGAAACTACGTTGTTGAATACCCCTTTTTTAGTTGCTTGCCTTTAACAACTCCATACATCGCACAAATTATTAAGTAAATACTTAATGCTGTAGATAGCGCTAATTCCGGGGTAATTACGAAGAATAAGATGGCAGCGGAAAATTCTAATGTCATGGCGAGGATGCCTTGTTTGATGCCGATCTTGCTCGTAACATTAAAAAATGGGATTTTGCTGACCATAAATACGCCAAGCGCAAAAGTAATAAAGGGTAAGAGTGTTGTGACGATATCTGTTCCAAATTTTATTTGTATAAAATGATTCAGGATGACAAGCTGGGCAACCGTTCCTCCTGAAAGCGTGGTAGGTAATCCGGTAAAAAAATGACTAGGTGCCGATACACCTTCGTCTTTTTGCGCGTTGAATCTTGCCAATCGAAAGGCAGAGCAGATCATAAAAAATAATCCAATGCTCCACAAAAAGATATTTGGTAAACTGATGCAGGTCTTTCCCATAAGTAATGCTGGGGCAATACCAAAGGTCACGAGGTCTGCCATAGAGTCTAATTGAGCCCCCGTCTTGCTTGTAGTCTTCATCATACGGGCTAGCCTGCCATCAAAGGCATCCAATGCCATAGCAGCCACTATCAACCATGCTGCAACCTCAAACTTCTGATTTAAAATGCACAGGATCGAAACAAAACCACATATCATATTTCCCATCGTTACGACAGTGGGCAGCATTTCTTTTTTTATTTTCAACGAAAAACCTCCAATTGTGTAATTGCGTAGAGAATACAAATATATTTTTTTCAAAATCTTTATACTAACATATACAAAAATGATGCCTTGTGTACAGAATAATTATATTTAACAATAAAATTTCTAACTCATAGATTTTCTTATAGTTGTGAGTTTTAAAAAATATGTGAAAAATCAGCGTGACTAATTTATGTAAAATAATTGCAGTTTATTTACTGCATTTGTTAAGTTTATTTACTGCATTACAGAGTTAATGCTTATTGGCAAGAATAGGATTCTTTTTTATAAAATCGGATATTATGTTTTTGTGAATTTTATCGTTACTTAATAAATTTTGCTTTTTTGAATCTTTTTGCTTGACAGTGTTATTTGATTGTGCTAACTTGTTACAAGACTATGTCCTTTACATAGTTAAGTATATTTGTAAATTTTGAAAGGGGGTGGCTCAAAAATAAAATTATTTTGTAAAAAAGAACCGATAAATACATGATGGTCAATACGCGATGGTTTATTACAGTTTGATGAAGTATTTTAAAGAATCAAAGGCGTGTAAATTTATAAATGTTCTTGCTGAGTTTGAAGAAATTATTTAGTTAAAATATACGGGAGAAAACGAAATGAATGCGTACAAAAAGTATATGGCCGAGTTTGTCGGGACATTCGCGTTGGTGTTTATAGCGGCTGGTTCTGTATGCGCCGATTTTTATTTAAGGCAGGCGGGTGGGCAAGGACTGGGTCTTTTGGGTATTTCTATAGCATTCGGTATTGTTGTAATTGCCGTTATTTATGCGACTAGTTACGTTTCTGGTTCCCACGTCAATCCCGCGGTGACTGTGTCCTTTTGGATTACGAAAAGGATGGAGCCCAACACCGCAATTATGTATATCATCTCCCAAATTGCCGGGGCTTCGCTGGCAGGTCTTGCGTTAAAAACCCTCTTTCCTGATGCGGCTAAAACCGTTTATCTGGGGACGTGTGTGTTGGCGCCGGGGGTTTCTATTGCACGCGGTGTATTGATGGAATTTATTATTAGCTTCCTTTTGATTTTTACCATTTATGGTACGCTTGTGGATAAAAGGGCTTCGGCTGGATTTGCCGGAGTAGCTGTTGGTTTGGTGGTGCTCTTTGGAGCTATGATTGGCGGCACGATCAGCGGCGGTGCGATGAACCCTGCCCGTGTGTTTGGCCCCGCCATTGCGTCTGGGCAGTTTACCCATCATTATGTCTGGTGGATTGGCCCTATTCTGGGAGGAATTGCAGCGGGTTTTGTTTATGATAAACTCTTTGCCGAGAAGAGAGGCAAACCGTAATTTATACAAAATAGGAAGAGTCATGTATTTGTTAGTTACATGACTTTTTGGTAGCATGAATCAAATAAGCGGCAACGTGCAAATTTCTGTTCACACGTTGCCGCTTTTTTATTGAGGGTTTACCAGTGTTTGACATTGATACTGTATTAAAGATTATCCAACACGAGAATAAACGTTTTGTTGAACCTATTGTCACAACTATTTCCAGGAAACGAACACCGTTTCACGTCTTAATCTCCTGTCTCTTAAGTCTGAGAACCAAAGATCAGACTACCAGCGAGGCTTCTCGTAGGCTCTTTGCTATGGCGGATAATCCGGAAGAAATGATGAAAATTCCAATTCCAAAATTAGAAAAGCTCATCTACCCTGTGGGGTTCTATCGGACAAAGGCACGAAAGATCAGGGAAATTTGTAAAATTCTAATTGGAGAATACCACAGCAGGGTACCGGACGAAATTGACGAGTTATTGAAACTGAATGGTGTGGGGCGCAAAACGGCGAATCTGGTTGTAACTTTGGGGTACAAAAAACCCGGTATCTGTGTGGATACGCACGTTCATCGGATTACCAATCGCTGGGGATATGTCAAAACGAAGAACCCTTACGAGACCGAATTTGCGCTCCGTGAGAAACTCCCCAAAAAGTATTGGCTCACCATCAACGATCTCCTTGTCACTTGCGGACAGAACATCTGTGTCCCTATCTCCCCCAAATGCAGCATATGTCAGGTTAGTACGTATTGCAAAAAGGTGGGGGTGACACGTCATCGCTAACAACAGTTCCATTATGTAAAAGACCAGAGGCCAATTTATGGCGGGGATTATAGACTTGTTGCAAGGATTTGTCAATTCTTAAAGATTTCCTGGATAATTTTCTGTATTTCCAGGTGGACTCCCTTACTGCCGGCGATAATATCGCCGGTTTTCAAATATTGATTGCCGCCATGAAAATCAGTAACCTCGCCGCCTGCTTCCTTGACTAAAAGAGCGCCTGCCGCCATGTCCCACGGCGAAAGAGAGCATTCAAAGAAACCCCCAAAAATACCTTCTGCAGTATATGCAAGGTCGAGACATGCCGAGCCGCCCCGTCTGATGCCGGTGGCATGCATGAATAGTTCCTTAAATACCTTGAGATAGTTATCAATTATGTCTTTTATCCTGAACGGAAAACCCGTTGCAACGAGGGAAGTGTTTAAGGTGTTGGAGCGTGAGACGTGAATACGTTTGCCATTTTTAAACGCCCCCTGACCCTTGATGGCAGAATAGATGTTTTCCTTGAGAGGTTCGTAAATGAGACCTACCGCCAGTTCTCCTTCGATTTCTAAGGCAATGGAGACGGCAAAGCACGGCAGTCCGTGGATATAGTTCAAAGTGCCGTCCAGGGGGTCAATGATCCACAAAAAATGGGAAGCGCTTCTTTCTGCCAAAGATTCTTCGGCCAGTATATCATGGTTGTTAAAATGAGACCGAATATGACTTTTGATAATTTCTTCTGATTTTTTGTCCGCTTCGGTAACGAAATCGTTCTTTGCCTTTTCGTCAATCATGGATGGACACAATTTCCTGAAGCGCTCCTTGAGAACAACACCGGCAGTGAGCGCCGCCTCTCTTGCGACGTTAAGATATTTATTGAGGTCATTTGAATTTATTGTCATTTTTGCTATCTATTAAATCAGGCTCTTGCCGGTGAGGGTTTTATATGCATTGAGGTACTTTTCTGAGGTCTTTTGAATGATGTCGGGAGGAAGGGTTGGCGCAGGCGGTTTTTTATCCCAATGGATACTTTCGAGATAATCCCGAATAAATTGCTTGTCGTATGAGTGTTGAGGTACTCCGGGTTTATACCCTTCAAGAGGCCAGAAACGCGAGGAATCGGGCGTAAGCGCCTCGTCTATTAAGATTGTTTTATTGTCCTTCGTGATGCCCCATTCAAACTTGGTGTCGCAGATGATGATACCCTTATTTTGGGCGTAATCGCTGGCATTGAGATAGACCTTCATGCTCTTTTCTTTCAACTCTTCAGCAAGTTTCTTACCGATGGAATCTACAACCCTTGAGAAAGAAATGTTTTCGTCGTGTCCACTGGTTGCCTTCGTGGAAGGGGTGAAGATGGGTTCCGGAAGCTTTTCGGATTCTTTCAGTCCAGGCGGCAATTTTATTCCGCAAATTGATTGAGTCTTTTGATATTCCTTCCACCCAGAACCCGCAAGATAACCACGAATCACGCATTCGACAGGTACGACAGCTACCTTCTTTACCAGCATGGAACGGCCATCCAGGATGTCCTTGTGCTGCGTAATAATGCTATTGTTCATGTGTTCAATCCGGGTGGTAATGAGGTGGTTTTCAATAATATTTTGGGTATATTGAAACCAGAATTCGGAAAGTCCTGTAAGCACTTTGCCTTTATAAGGAATGCCGTTTGGCAGCACCACATCAAAGGCTGAGATGCGGTCTGTTGCGACGATTAATAATGAGTCGTTAAGTTCATAAATATCGCGTACCTTGCCGCGGTTGCAAAGCTTGAGTTGTGGAATATTAGTGGTAAGCAGGGTGGTGGTTTCTCTGTTCATTTATATGGTTAAGTTTGGGATATATTGTTTAAGTTTTGTCTTAATCTTATTTAAACCTTGAAGGTTGGGTTTTAATGACAAAGCAGTTTTCAGGTGTAAGAGGGCATTTTCATAGTCTTTCAATTTGAGATAACACTCAGCCATTTTTTTATAAATAAAGGCGCTTTCATTTTTATTCAGTTTAAGTTTTAGCACCTTTTCATAATAGCCTAAAGCCTTTTCCGGTGGGGCAGACCTTGTCAGTTTACGACAATAGATATTTCTGATTCGTTCTTTAATCTCAGCGGCAAGATGGCGACGGTGATGAATGTCTTTCCCCCGCTCGTAGATAAATTCGTAAAATTCAATCGCAACCTCATGTTGTCCAAATTTTTCATATGCCTCGGCTAACAGGAATTTGCAGTCAATGTAGTCGCGGTGTTTTAAATGCAAAAGAAATTCTACTTCAGCGTGGTCTTTTAATAAACGTTCATAATTTTCTATCGCACTCCGAGCGTGACCATTTAAAAGATCGTCAAATATAAGGCGTACCTGCGCATGAAGACCTGAGTTTTCAGCCTGTGTATCTTCTCTTTTTGTGTGTCTTCGTATTCGGCTATTCTGCAAATGATGACTGTACAGTCTATCGTATCGTTCGCGAGTTGCGGAGTCAGAGAGCGTCTTGTAAGCCTGTATGATAACCTTGGTTTTTGATTCAGCCCATAGTTTGTTTGGTCCGTGAATATCGGGATGATATTTTTTGATAAGCGTTCGGAATGAGCGTTTTATCTCTTCCGAACTTACTTCTTGGTGTACTTCGAGAATGTCGTAATAATTTACCACGGTTGATATCATTTAGATTATGACAATTACCACCAGGCTGTCTCAGAAATAACTTTACTATGCCGATCATTTCTTGCTCCGGGCTTCTTCCGTTGCAATGACGGTGTAAAGAAGTGTTAAGGACAGTACAAAAAATAAAATGAAAACAAATTTAAGAAATTATGCTAACAGCTATTTTGTCCTGTGTCAATAGCCTTAATAAAAATCAGCGTAAGATAACTTTATTCGTACCGCAGGGTTTCAACCGGGTCGAGCCGTGCGGCTCGTAAAGCCGGGTAAATACTGAATACCACACTGCTTGCAATGGCAATACCTATGGTAAGTATAATGCCTCCGGGATTCACTACCGTTGGGATCTGATTGAAATAATACACCTCCGGTGGGAATGGTTTCCAGCCCGTGGTATTGTACAGGAAATTTTCCAGCCAGTTAATCCTGAAAATAATGGACAGCCCTAAAGCGACTCCCACACTGGCGCCAATACTGCCAATAAGCAGTCCATTTAAAAGGAAGATAGACATGATACCCCGGGTGGTTGCCCCAAGGGCTTTTAAAACACCAATGTCCTTGGATTTTTCAAGAACAATCATGGTGAGGATGGCAAGGATATTAAATCCTGCTACAACAATGATGAAAAATAATATAAATGCCATTACGCGCCTTTCCAGCATAACTGCGGTTAAAAAAGTTTTTCTGGCGTCTTCCCATGTTTGTACATAATATTCGAAACCCAAGGCAGCCTGCAGCTGGTCTCGCACCTGGTTCGCATAGCGATAATCATCTAATTTGACACTGATACCGCTGACAGCGTCTTTTTCTTTTGAACCGATAAGTTCCTGAGCCACAGCAAGGGGGATGTACACATAGTTTTTATCGAAGTCATACATTCCCGATTTGAATTTCCCGGCAACAACGAAGGCCTTTACGCTGATTTTATCCCATTCTTTTAGCGTTACCAGCACAACCTGCTCTCCATTTTGGATAAAACTTCTCGGGTCTTTTTCTGGTTCACCCGGCCCGAGTCTCAATAATTCCGTACCGCCAAAGGTGCTTGCGGTATTTTTCTCCCCGTGTGTTTTTAGCAAGTCATCAGGTTGGTTTCCGAAGGGAGTGATATATGATTCGAAATCGCCCACGCTTGCCTCTGCATTCGGATCAATTCCTTTGAAATAGACGAATTCCTTCCTCCCTCTTAATTTGATAAGCGCCGGACCTTCCACATAGGGTGCACAGGCATGCACATGCTCAAAGGTTTTTACTTTTTCGATGACCTGCTTGTAATCTTCGAGCCCGTACATCCCGCCTTTTAGGATGATGATATGTGCCAGCGTGCCCCGTATTCTGTTGCGGAGTTCGCGGTCAAACCCGTTCATTACCGACATTACAACAATCAGAGTCATTACACCAACAGCAACTCCGGCTATGGCAAAAAAGGATATCTTTCTGCTCCGTAAATAGCGTAGACTGACGAAAAGTTTATACATAAGGATAGAATTTACATTGTCATTTCACGTTGTTAAATATATAATTCCAAAATTCTAGCATAACTAAATTATTCCAGGCAATGAAATAATAAACTTGTCATATTGGAGACACAGGATGTTATATTTTAAAACAGCAGGAGAATCGCACGGAAAATGTCTGATTGCAATGGTTGAAGGGTTTCCGGCGGGGGTATTTATTGATGAAGCGGTGATAAACGCCGAATTGAAGCGAAGGCAAGGTGGGTTGGGGAGGGGCGGGAGAATGCAAATCGAAGAGGATCACATAGAAATCCTTTCCGGCGTCAGAAAAAATGTAACCCTTGGCAGCCCAATTTGTTTGATGATAAAGAATAGGGATTTTAAAATTGACGAATTACCAGCCGTTACCAGGCCACGTCCAGGTCACGCTGATTTGGCAGGTGTCATAAAGTACAATCAAAAAGATGCACGAAATATATTAGAGCGGGCAAGTGCAAGAGAAACTGCTGCAAGGGTAGCAGCCGGAGCACTGGTGAAAATTTTGCTCTCTCAATTTGGAATAGATGTTTTTGGTTACGTAAAAGGGGTTGGGGGTATTAACTCGGATAAATTTCTTAGAGACATAAGAGTCGGAAGGCAAATTCGTGAAAAAAGTCCAATGTATTGTGTAGATCACGAAATCGAGGCAAAAATTGTTGAAAAGATTACAGCGACTACTGAAAAAGGAGACTCCCTCGGCGGCATTATCGAAGTGATTGCTGTGGGATTGCCTGTTGGGTTGGGGAATCATACGCAATGGGATCTGAGATTAGATGCGAGGCTTGCGGGCGCGTTGATGTCTGTTCAGGCAATCAAGGGTGTTGAGGTGGGGTTGGGTTGTGACGCAGCTAATAAATTTGGTTCAGAGGTGCACGATGAAATTTTTTATGAAAAATCCACGAAGAATAAGCTGTTAACGGGTGGATTTAAAAGGATAACGAATAATGCAGGAGGAATAGAAGGCGGTATAAGCAACGGGGAACCGATCGTTGTGCGGGCGTATATGAAACCTATTCCTACTTTGAGGAAATCCTTGCGGTCTGTAGATTTCTTGACGAAAGAATCGATTACAGCTACCTATGAACGGTCTGACGTGTGTGCAGTTCCCGCAGCTTCCGTGGTATGTGAGGCAATGGTTGCCTTTGAAATCAGCAAGGCTTTCCTGGAAAAATTTGGGGGTGATAGTCTGGCTGAGGTTAAGAGAAATTACGAGGGATATGTTTCAAATGTTTGATATGGATATAACGGCGACAAATTTTTCTTGAATAATTTTAACGTTCTGATATGATACTTTGCTTTCTTAGCTAGCGTAGCTCAACGGCGGAGCAGCGGTTTTGTAAACCGCAGGTTGTGGGTTCGAGTCCCACCGCTAGCTTTAAAAGATATGCTGGATGATAAGCTTTAAAAGGGTGGATTCCCGAGTGGCCAAAGGGGACAGACTGTAAATCTGTTGGCATAGCCTTCGGAGGTTCGAATCCTCCTCCACCCACCACTTTAAACTTTTAAAATAATTTATCTTGGTAACATTTTTTTTGCGGGCGTAGCTCAATGGTAGAGCCCTAGCCTTCCAAGCTAGTCATGTGGGTTCGATTCCCATCGCCCGCTTTAGCTTGTTTTTGATTAAAAAATATTATTTATATTTGACATTTATATATTTGATGCTATAATAAATAACTTTACTGCTATAAATAGCCGAAAAAATTCAATGCTAACCTTAAGCAAGACATAAGCTTATAACTTTTTAGAAATTATTGATTTGTCTTTCGCTGCTGTAGCTCAGTGGTGGAGCACGTCCTTGGTAAGGACGAGGTCATGGGTTCAAATCCCATCAGCAGCTCCAGAAAATAAATAAATTAATATACAATACGTAAAGTTGTGGAATAATTAATAAGAGGAGCGGAAAACGATGGGTAAAGAGGTATTTAAGAGGACGAAGCCGCATGTGAACGTGGGTACGATAGGGCATGTGGATCATGGTAAGACGACGCTGACGTCGGTGATAACGCATGTATTGGCGAAGCAGGGGTTGGCCAAGGAGAGGGCGTACGATACGATAGATAAGGCCCCCGAGGAGAGGGAGAGGGGGATAACGATAGCGATATCGCATGTGGAGTACGAGACACAGAAGAGGCATTATGCGCATGTGGATTGTCCCGGGCATGCTGATTACGTGAAGAACATGATAACGGGTGCGGCGCAGATGGATGGGGCGATACTGGTGGTGAGCGCGCCGGACGGTCCGATGCCGCAGACGAGAGAGCATATTCTGTTGGCGCGTCAGGTGGGGGTGCCGAGGATAGTGGTGTTTATGAACAAGGTGGACATGCTGGAGGACGCGGAGTTGCTGGATTTGGTTGAGTTGGAGGTAAGGGAATTGTTGAGCAAGTACAATTTTCCTGGAGACGAGATACCGGTAATCAGGGGTTCGGCGCTGAAGGCGAATGAGTGTGGGTGCGGAGCGGCGACGTGTGCGAACTGTGGTCCGATATTGAAGTTGATGGATGCGGTGGACACGTATATGCCTAATCCTGTGAGGGAGATAGACAAGCCGTTTTTGATGTCGGTAGAGGATGTGTTTAGTATAAAGGGGAGGGGTACGGTAGCAACGGGGAGGGTGGAGCGTGGCAAGGTAAAGGTGGGGGATGAGATTGATATAGTGGGGATCAGGCCTGATGTTAAGAAGTCGGTGGTGACGGGGGTGGAGATGTTTAATAAGACGCTGGATGAGGGTCAGGCGGGAGATAACCTTGGAGTGTTGTTGAGGGGAATAGAGAAAGAGGATTTGGAGAGGGGGCAGGTGCTGGCGAAGCCTGGGAGTATCACACCGCACAAGAAGTACGAGGCGGAGGCTTACATATTGACGAAAGAGGAAGGTGGTAGGCATACGCCATTTTTTAACGGGTACAGGCCGCAGTTTTATTTTAGGACGACGGATGTGACGGGAGTGGTGAGTTTGACGGGAGGTGCGGAGATGGTGATGCCGGGAGATAATGTGAAGGTAAACGTAGAGTTGTTGACGGCGGTGGCGATGGACGAGGGGTTAAGGTTTGCAATTCGAGAAGGTGGAAAGACCGTTGGCGCCGGTGTCGTTACTAAGATTATTGAATAAACAATCGGGAATACATGCATGCGTGAATATGTGACAATGATATGTAAAGATTGTTCTAATAGAAATTATAGAACACCTAAAAAGACACAACAGACTGAAAAGATGGAATTGAAAAAGTTTTGTAAGTATTGTAGAAAACATACGGCTCATAAAGAGTATAAGAAGTAGCTTTGGATTTAGTTAAGTTATATCTTAGCGCAAAAATAAAGGTCTGTAGCTCTAATTGGTAGAGCACCGGACTCCAAATCCGGCTGTTGGGGGTTCGAGTCCCTCCAGACCTGCCATATAATGAGGTGTTTGGTATGTCATTTTTGGGAATATATAGAAGAGGACACGGAGTATATAGCAGGATTGCTGTTGGGATAGCACTGGGGTTGCTAGCGCTTTTTGCTTCTATTTCTTTGTATAATGTTTTGATAGACCTGCCAAATATCGCTGAAGGTGTTAAAGTTCCGCTGGTCGATATTGGTTTAACGTGGGGATTGATTAGCGCTTTTGCACTTTTTATTTTTTTGGGATTTTTGATAGGTATCTTTGTTGCCGGTCTTGAAACGGGAATTAGTCCATTAGATGCAGGCGGTAAAAAGACGATCGGTTTTTTAATTGATACCCAAGGTGAGCTTCAGAAGGTTTCTTGGCCCACGAGATATGAGCTAGTCGGTTCAACGGCAGTTGTGATTGTGTCGGTTATTGTAATCGGGATATTTATCCTGGGGGTCGATTGGTTTGTGTCTACAATTATGGGGTATATAGGCGTGTTATAATTTTAGCAAACTTGGGTTAAGGGATGAGTATAGCATGATCCGCATGTAACGCTTAAGTAGAATGAAAGAGATTCCTCATAACTGTCAACTCTTTTAATTCCTACCGGGTTGAAAATTGAAAAATATCTATATATATACGGCAGTACATAAAAACTATTTGAAAATATTTTCTGTAGGTTAATTAGATGCCCAAACAGTGGTTCGTTTTGCGTGTACAGAGCAATAAAGAGGATAAAGTCAAGCAAGGTTTGATTGAGCGAATTAAAGCTGGGGGTTTGGAGGGGTTGGTATCGAATGTTTTGGTTCCCAGCGAAAAGGTGTCGGAAATAAAAGGTGGGAAGAAAAAGATAATCGAGAAAAAAATTTATCCGGGTTATATAATTGCCGAGGTTGAAGTTGATGAGCATGGTCAGATACCCAAGGAAGTTTGGTTTCTGATTCGTGAAACACCCGGTGCGGGTGACTTTATTGGCGGGCAAAACAAACCTGTGCCAATGGCGGCTTATGAGGTTGAAAAGTTGTTGTCTGAGGCAGAGCACAAGGAAGAAAAGCCCCGTGCAAAAATAGAGTTTCATGAGGGTGAAAAGGTCCGGGTTAAAGAAGGTCCTTTTGAAAATTATGATGGGACAGTCGAGGAAGTGTTACCTGCGAGTGGCCGTGTAAAAGTAATGTTAACGGTATTTGGCAGGGCGACTCCAGTTGAATTGGAATATTGGCAGGTTGAAGTGATTTGATACTAGGAGCATAACATGGCAAAAGAGATTTTAACAAAGATAAAATTACAATGTCCGGGCGGACAGGCAACTCCAGCTCCACCGGTAGGACCAGCTCTTGGTCAGCACGGAGTGAATATAGGGCAATTTGTTAAGCAGTTTAATGATAAAACGAAGGATTTGCAGGGTATGTTAACACCTGTAGAGATCACCGTTTTTAAAGATAAATCATTTACTTTTATCATAAAATCTCCACCGGCCTCTGTGTTGTTAAAACAATTGGCTGGCGTCGCAAAGGGATCTTCTGAGCCGAACAAGCAGAAAGTCGGACAGGTAAACAAACAACAATTAATAGAAATTGCGACAAGAAAACTAGCAGATTTGAATGCGGACAATTTAGATGCCGCTGTTAGAATAATAGAGGGAACTGCCCGGAATATGGGGATTAAGGTGGTTGGATAGGTTCCTTGTTGGTCGTGCGGGTAGTTTGAAAAAAAGTAATAAAGGAAAGCAATTATATGGCGAAAAGAAGTAAAAGATATTTAGAATCCAGGAAGGTCGTAGACTCAGAAAAAAAATACGGGATACATGAGGCTGTTAAATTACTAAAGTTGCTAAAACCCGCAAAGTTCAACGAAAGCGTTGAAGTCGCAATGAAATTGGGTATTGATCCAAAACAATCGGACCAGCTTATCAGGGGATCTATTTCATTGCCAAAGGGCATCGGTAAAAGCCTTAAAGTAATTGTTTTTGCCACTGGAGAAAAAGCGGCATTAGCAAAAAAAGCAGGGGCTGATGAAGTGGGTGCCGAAGATTTGGTGAAAAAGGTGGAGAGCGGATGGGCTGATTTTGATGTGGCAATTTCGACTTCGGATATGATGAGACTGGTAGGTAAGCTTGGGAGGGTGCTTGGGCCGCAAGGTAAGATGCCATCGCCAAAATCGGGTACCGTAACGGATGATATCGAAACGGCGGTAAAGGAGTTTAAAGCCGGTAAAATTGAATATAGAACTGATGCAGGTGGAAATGTGCAAGCGCTTGTTGGTAAGCTTTCATTTTCAGATGCTGATTTAGAGGACAATATAAATACGTTTGTCAAGCATATTATGAACTCACGTCCTTCATCGGCAAAGGGGGAGTTTGTAGAAAAGGTTTCAGTGTCTTCAACCATGAGCCCTGGAATAATGTTACAGGTTTAATAAGAAATACTGAGAAGGGAAGTAAATAGAGCAATGGCAAATGAATTAAAAAAACTTATAGTAAAAGAAATGGTAACGCAATATCGCAATACGAACAATTACTTAGTAGTTGGTTATCAGGGGATAAACTCATTACAATTTGATGAATTAAGAAAAAATTTGCGTAAAAAGAAAATTTATCTGGAAATAATTAAAAATTCGCTTGCAGCGATTGCGTTTAAAGAGATAGGGTTTGCGGGGATTGTAAACATACTAACAGGTCCTTCTGCCATAGCAACAAGTAAGGATGACCCGGTAATTATGGCAAAAGAAACAATCGAATGGTCAAAAAAAATACCAGCTTTCAGTTTACGAGGTGGTTTTGTTGATGGAGCGATACTTTCCGCAGATGACATAAAGAACCTGGCAAAACTACCAACTATGCCAGTGCTTCGTACGCAAATAGTTACTGGTATTAACGCCCCCATCGTGGGAGTTGTGAGTTCGTTTAATGCTGTTTTACGTGGCTTGGCGACTGTATTCCAGGCAATTAAAGATAAAAAAGAGAAAAGTGGTGAATAGTTTTTGTGGAATTACTGAAAAGGTAGGAGGATAAAATGACTCAGGTAAGTGAAGAAAAGGTTGTTGAGCCTTCTGGTAAAATTGCACAGGTGCTCGATTTGGTGGCGGGAATGACGTTGCTTGAAGCTTCTCAGCTCGTAAAGGCTTTTGAGCAGAAGTTTGGTGTTTCAGCGGCAGCAGTGGCTGCTGTGCCGGCGGGTGCAGGAGTGGCGGCGGAGAGCAAAGCCCCTGCGGCGGAGGAAAAATCAGCCTTTGATGTAATATTAAAGGATGGTGGTGCAAATAAAATCCAGGTAATTAAGGCTGTCAGGGCAGAAACGAATTTAGGATTAAAAGAAGCTAAAGACCTGGTAGAAGGCGCTCCAAAGACTGTTAAAGAAGGAGTGTCGAAAGAAGATGCAGAGAAAATAAAGAAAGCGCTTGAGGCTGCGGGAGCGAAAGTAGAAATCAAGTAATAGGTGGTTCCTCTCATTTTAAAAAGTAGGAAACTATGGAAATTCGTAATTACGGCAATGTTGAGGATGTTATAGAAATCCAAAACCTTGTACAGATTCAGACAAAAGCGTATCGTGATTTTTTACAAGCCGATGTACCTGCTTCCAAAAGGAAGAATTATGGTATAGAAACGATATTAAGAGAAATATTTCCCGTGAGCAATTACGACGGGACATTATCGCTTGATTACATTAAATATGAGCTTGGTAAGCCGCGATATACTCAGGACGAATGCAGGCAATTACGCCTGACCTACGGCCGTCCATTTAGGATTTGGTTGCGGCTAAATAAAGCGGAGCCAATCGAAGAAGAGGTTTATTTGGGTGAAATCCCTGTAATGATCGGCGGTGGGGAATTTATTATTAATGGTACTGAAAGGGTAATTGTAACACAATTACACCGCTCGCCCGGTATTGATTTTATCGAGGAGTTTCATGCCGAAAAAAGGCTGCACTCGTGTCGAATTATACCGGAGAGAGGAAGCTGGATAGAATTGGAGGTAGGGAAGAAGGATATTCTTACCGTGAGAATTGACCAGAGCGGAAAGTTGCCTGCTACGTGTTTCCTTAGGGCATTGTCAGATGAGTATACAAACGATGAAGATATTATTAGGCTGTTCTACGAAACAGAAATTGTAAAGATTTCAGACTATTCGTCGGCTACGAAATTAAGAGGCAGACATACAGTCGAAAAGATTATAAATCCTCAAACAGGGGAGATTGTATTGGAGGCAGGCCGTCAAATCTCTGATACGACAATAAAAGCGATTAGTGATCTTGAGATTAAAAAAATCGAAGTAATTAAGAAATTGGACGACCCGCTGATATTGAACTCTTTGGAATCTGATTTTACAAAATCTCATGAAGACGCACTGTTAAAAATTTATGTGAGGTTTCGCCCTGGAAATCCCCAACAAGTAGAGAAAGCGAAACAGCTATTTTATGATAAATTTTTCGATGCGAAGAGATATCGGCTGGGGTCTGTCGGAAGATTTAGATTAAATAGGAAATTAGGGCACAATATTAATGAAGCCGTAATGACGTTGCAAAAGGAAGATTATGTAGAAGCTATACGGTACGTAATGAAATTACGCAAGGGTGATCCTGGTGTATCTATTGATGATATTGATAATTTGGGCAATCGAAGGCTTCGGTCTATCGATGAGTTGGCGGGTGAAGAATTACGCAAAGGATTTCTGAAATTGAGAAGAACAGTGCAGGAGAGGCTAAGTGTAAAAGATTCTGAACAACTAACGCCGCGTTCTCTTGTAAACTCTAAGACCATTTTTTCAGCGATAGATTATTTCTTTAGCCGAAGTGAACTATCTCAGGTGTTAGATCAAACCAACCCCTTGGCGCAATTAACGCATGAAAGAAGATTGAGCGCATTGGGACCCGGAGGGTTGAATAGAAAACGGGCTGGGTTTGAAGTAAGAGACGTTCATGTGTCACATTACGGCAGGGTTTGTCCAATTGAGACACCGGAAGGTACAAATATTGGTTTAATCGCGTCTCTGAGTATTTATGCCGCAACTGATGAATATGGGTTTTTGATTACCCCATATCGTATTATTGACAAAGGAAAGGTTACTGAAAAAATTACATATCTTCGTGCAGACGAAGAAGAAAACAAGCTGATAGCTCCTGCAGATGTGCTTATCAAGGGCAAGGAAAAATTAGAAAAAGAGAATGTATTATGTAGATATAATGGAGATTTCCAGCAACAGAGTTTTAAAGATGTAAATTATATGGATGTATCCCCAAAGCAGCTGGTAGGGGTATCCGCAAGTTTGATTCCTTTCCTTGAACATAGCGACGCAAATAGGGCACTGATGGGTTCTAATATGCAAAGGCAAGCAGTTCCATTGTTGAGAACTGAGCCTCCGATAGTGGCTACGGGAATGGAGAAGGTTGTCGCTCAAAATTCAAGCATGACAGTGCAGGCTGAGCATGCGGGGGTGATAACAAAGGTAACGGCGTGTGAAATTGTAATAAACGATAGAGATGTCTACGAACTGAGGAAATTTGTAGGGCTTAATGAAGGCACCTGTTTGAATCAGAAACCCATAGTTGTTGAAGGACAGAAGGTAAAAAAGGGAGAGATTATTGCGGATGGCGCTGCGACCTGTGATGGGGAATTGAGTCTGGGTAAAAATGTACTGGTAGCTTTCATGACGTGGGACGGATACAACTTTGAGGATGCAATAGTTATCAGCGAGGCGTTGCTAAAGGACGATCGGTTTACTTCCATACATAGGGATGAGTTTGAAGTGGAAATTAGAGAGACAAAGTTGGGAAGAGAAGAATTTACGCGTGACATTCCTAATGTTTCAGAGAAGGCGTTAAGAAATCTTGATGAGAATGGTGTAATACGCACTGGAACAAAGGTAAAACCGGGGGATATCCTTGTAGGCAAGATCGCGCCAAAAAGCAGGAGTGAGTTGTCTCCTGAAGAAAAATTGTTGCACGCTATTTTTGGTCGCGCGGGTGAAGATGTAAAAAACGAATCGCTGGAAGTGCCTTCTGGTATGGAGGGTATCATTATAAATACCCAGGTATTTTCAAGAAAATCGTACCTCTCTGACGATAAAAGACAAAAGATATTGCAAGAAATAAATGATATTGAAACGAAATACGATGAGCAAATCTCAAAAGAATTTGTCAAAATGTTAAAAGCAATTGATGAAGTGATTAAGGAACCTCTGACAGATATACAGACCGGACAGATATATGCTGTTGAACGTGGCATGTCGGCGAAAGCAATTCTCCTGTTAGAAGAACGTTTTGACATCGAAAATATAGAGTTTAGCAGTAAAAAGAAAAAGGAAATGGCATTAGAAATAAGTAGTGAATATTGTGAAAAGATTGAGTTATTGAAAGATGATAGAGATAGGAAGATTAATCATCTAAAACGTGGCGACGAATTGCCAACGGGAGTGTTGGAGCTTGCCAAAGTATCAATTGCCACAAAGAGAAAGTTGTCGGTGGGCGACAAGATGGCGGGTAGGCACGGGAATAAAGGCGTTATTTCCAAGATTCTCCCTGAAGAGGACATGCCATTTTTAGCAGATGGAACACGAGTGGAAATGTTGTTGAATCCGTTAGGGGTGCCTTCGAGAATGAATGTGGGACAGATACTTGAGACTCATTTGGGATTGGCAGCAAAAAAATTAGGGTTCCGAACGGTAACACCGATTTTTGAAGGCGCGACGGAAGAGAAAATTCAGGCAACCCTGAAAGAAGCCGGTTTGCCAGAAGACGGTAAATCTGTTTTGTACGATGGGCGTACGGGTGAACCTTTAGAGCAAAAGGTTACCGTAGGTTATATGTACATGCTCAAGCTGCATCATCTGGTAGACGAAAAAGTACATGCAAGGGCGACAGGTCCGTATTCGTTGATTACGCAGCAACCGTTAGGTGGAAAGGCCAGATTTGGCGGTCAGAGGTTTGGTGAAATGGAAGTATGGGCGCTTGAAGCGTATGGCGCTGCGCACAATCTCCAGGAATTGCTTACCGTGAAAAGTGATGATGTTGAGGGAAGGACAAAAATATATGAGTCGATGGTAAAGGGTGAGAACACTTTAGAAGCCGGGACACCCGCATCGTTTGAAGTGCTTTCTAACGAAATTGCAGGCTTGGGTTTGAGCTTGAAATTAGAGAAGACAAAGACGGAAGTTTTAAAAGAGTAATGGGAAAAGTTCTAAAATGACAGATATAGTGTACGACAAAATTAATGAATATAGTTCTGTGAAAATATCTCTCGCTTCCCCGGAAGATATCAGAAGCTGGTCTTATGGCGAAGTAAAAAAGCCAGAAACGATTAATTATCGTACGTATAGGGCGGAAAAAGACGGTTTGTTTTGTGAGCGTATTTTCGGCCCGGAACGCAATTGGGAATGTTTTTGTGGAAAATATAAAGGAATAAAACATAAAGGAATAATCTGTGATCGATGCGGCGTAAAGATTACCCATTCGCGTGTGAGAAGAAAACGGATGGGGCATATTAATTTGGCAGCGCCAATTGTCCATATCTGGTTCTTTAAAGCTATGCCATCCCGATTAGGTACGCTTTTGGGAATGAAGACCACCTCCTTGGAAAGGATTATTTATTTTCAAGACTATGTGGTAATTGATACCGGGAGTACTCCTCTGAAAGAGTATCAAATGCTTAGCGAAGAGGAATATAAGGCAACCAAGGAAAAGTATGGCGAACAGTCCTTCAAGGCAGGAATGGGTGCGGAGGCAATACGAACACTCTTGCAAAAGCTCGATTTGGTGGCGTTATCAAAAGAACTACGGGAGGAACTGAATCAGACGAAATCCAAACAACGTGCGAAGGAAATCATTAAAAGACTTGAGATCGTAGAGGCGTTTAGAGACTCTGGAAATAAGCCGGAGTGGATGGTTCTCAGTGTTGTTCCGGTTATTCCGCCTGATTTAAGACCGTTGGTTCTTTTAGAAAGCGGTAATTTTGCTACCTCCGATCTCAATGACCTTTACAGGAGGATTATTAATAGAAATAATCGCCTAAAAAAATTAATCGATTTGAATGCGCCTGAAGTAATTATCAGAAACGAGAAAAGAATGTTGCAGCAGGCAGTCGATGCCTTGTTTGATAACACCAGGGGAAAACGTCCTGTGTTGGGCAGTAATAACAGGCCTTTAAAATCATTAACCGATATGATAAAAGGCAAGCAGGGGCGTTTCAGAGAAAACCTGCTTGGTAAAAGAGTCGACTATTCGGCCCGTTCTGTGATCGTGGTAGGCCCTGAGTTGAAATTGCATCAATGCGGTTTACCGAAGAAAATAGCATTGGAGTTATTTCAGCCATTTATTATACGGAGACTAAAAGAACTAGGGCTTGCGGATACGATTAAAAGTGCAAAGAAAATGCTGGGCCGCAAGGATAAGGAAGTTTGGGATATTCTTGATGAAGTAGTAAAGCGGCATCCGGTGCTGCTCAATAGAGCGCCAACATTACATAGAATGGGTATTCAAGCGTTTGAGCCTATACTTGTAGAAGGTAATGCTATTAAATTGCATCCACTGGTTTGCCGTGGCTTTAACGCAGATTTCGACGGCGATCAAATGGCTGTCCATCTTCCTCTTTCAATTGAGGCACAGGCGGAAGCAGTCACATTAATGTTATCTACGAATAATATCTTTTCCCCGGCTTCAGGCGAACCGATCATAACGCCAACGCAGGACATTGTATTGGGGTGTTCTTATCTCACCCTGAGTTTACAAGACGAACCTGAGGAAAAGCTTCAACGGTTTAGTGGCACAGACGAGGTCGTATACGCGTTATCTGTGAAAAAAGTTCGTTTGCATACAAAGATCGAGATAAGGCTGAAGCAAACAAAGATTATTAAGGATAAGGCGGGTGCCGAAGAATCTAAGAATGGTTTATGCAAAACGACTGTTGGTCGTGTTATTTTTAACAGCATACTGCCGGAAGGAATGCCTTTTTATAATTACACACTGGATTTGAAGGGTATTAGTAAAATAATCCAGGATTGTTATAAACTTCTGGGAAGGGAAAAGACAATTGTTTTATTGGATGATATTAAAGAAACCGGTTTTAAGGCCTGTACAAAAGCGGGACTTTCGTTTTCAATAACAGATATAAAGATGCCGGAAAAGAAGCAGGAAATTATTGATAAAACTCAGGAAGAGATTGAACGAATACAGAAATTATACCGAAAGGGAATTATCACGGAAGGTGAAAGATATAATCAAATTATAGATATGTGGACATATGCCGGTGAAAGGGTTGCGGAGGAGATGTTGAGCGAGCTTAAAAACGATATAAGAAACGGCAAGCCCTATTTAAATCCGGTGTATTTGATGTCTGCATCCGGCGCAAGGGGTAGTTCGCAACAGTTGAGGCAGCTTGCAGGTATGCGTGGTTTGATGGCAAAACCTTCAGGAAAGATTATAGAAACACCTATAAAGGCCAATTTCAGGGAGGGGCTGGGTGTGCTCGAATATTTTAGTTCCACGCATGGAGCCAGAAAAGGGTTGGCGGATACTGCTTTAAAGACAGCTGATTCTGGTTACTTAACGCGTAAATTAGCAGATGTAGCCCAAAACGTAGTGATAACGGCACAAGATTGCGGCACTACAAATGGCATTACAAAGAGTGTTGTTTACCGTGGTGAGAAGATTGAGGTGCCATTAAGTAAGGCGATAACCGGGCGCGTTGCGAGAAATAATATCGTTGATTTGGTAAAAGATGAAGTAATAGTGAAGGAAAACGAATTAATTACCGAAGAAAAAGCAAAGAGGATTGAGGCCTTAGGGTATGAGAAAATTAAAGTTCGGTCAGCCTTGACGTGTGAATTATCTTTAGGGCTTTGTGTAAAATGCTATGGAATGGATTTGTCGAGAGGGAAATTGGTTGAAGAGGGTATGGCCGTTGGAATTATCGCGGCACAGTCGATTGGCGAACCCGGGACACAGCTTACCATGAAGACATTTCATATCGGAGGTACTGCTACACGCTCTGTAGAAGAGGCTGAAGTAAAAGCGAAACGGGCCGGGACTGTAAAATATAACAATTTAATTGTGGTAAAAAACCCGCAAGGAAAAAATGTTGCGATTAATGCAAACGGTGAAATACTGCTTATTGATTCAAAAGGACGACAAATTGATAAACATACGATAGTTCTTGGGGCGGAAGTATTGGTAAAAGAGAACGATAGTGTCGTTGCGCATCAGCTATTGACAAAATGGGATCCTCATATGATTCCAATATTGACGGAAATGTCTGGCAAAATACGTTTTGAAGATATTGTGATTGGCAAGACTATGAGGCAGGAGTCCGATGCTTCAACCGGGGTTAAACGAAAAGTAATAATGGAACATAAAGGGGATTTACACCCACAAGTCATTATTGAAGATGAGACGGGTAAAATTTTAGGTCTATACCCGATTCCAGAAAAAGCACATATCGAAGTTGATGAAGGCGACAAAGTTACAGCCGGTACGTTGCTAGCCAAGACACCGCGAGAAATTTCCAGAACTGAAGACATCACAGGAGGTTTGCCGAGGGTAGCTGAAATAGTTGAGGCAAGAAAACCTAAAGACCCTGCAGTAATGAGCGAGATTGATGGTATTGTAGAGGTAGGTGAAAAACGCCGTGGAAAGCGCACGATATTGGTAAAGAGTGAAACAGGTATGGAAATAGAACATCTTGTACCTCGAGGCAAGCATCTAAGGGTGCATCGCGGAGATCGCATTAAAGCCGGCAGTCCACTTGTTGAAGGGCCGCTCATATTACAAGATATCTTAAGAATAAGTGGTGAAGAAGAGTTGGAAACATACATGCTGAAAGAGGTTCAAAATGTTTATCGCTCTCAAAATGTACCAATTGACGACAAGCATATTGAAATAATTATTGCTCAAATGCTGAGAAAGGTGAAAGTGGACGATGTGGGTGACACGTCTTTTTTACCGGGGCAAGTTATCGACAAATTTAGATTTAAAGAAGAAAATAAAAAAATCATTGAAAAAGGCGGTAAGCCTGCAACAGCTAAACCAATGTTACTTGGGATAACGAAGGCATCCATACAATCCGACAGCTTTATATCCGCTGCTTCATTCCAGGAAACGACAAAAGTTTTGACCAGAGCAGCGCTTGAAGGCAAGACGGATGGATTGGTTGGATTAAAGGAAAACGTTATTCTCGGACATCTCGTACCGGCGGGTACAGGCTATAAGTCGTACTATTCACTTGCTGCTATGCCAACTGAAATAGCTGCTACGGCGGAAATAGAAAAACATAAAGATAAAGAACTCGTTACATCAACCGAATAGGGGTAGGAGGAAAAATGCCAACGATAAACCAATTGATCAGAAAAGGAAGAAGGGGTACAAAAGGGACAACTAAGTCTCCTGACCTTGAAAAGTGCTCTCACAAAAAAGGAGTATGTCTTCAGGTTATGACGAGGACACCGAAGAAACCGAATTCTGCGTTAAGAAAAGTAGCCAGAGTAAGATTGTCCAATGGCAGGGAAATTACGGCTTATATTCCGGGTGAAGGGCATAATTTGCAGGAGCATTCTATTGTACTGGTTAGAGGAGGTCGGGTAAGAGACCTGCCAGGTATTAAATATCATATCATTCGGGGAACGTTAGATTGCGCAGGGGTTGATGGCAGAAGGCGTTCTCGCTCTAAGTATGGGACAAAGACCCCAAAATAGGTTTTAACAAGGAGAATGTTGTTTATGGCACTTGCATATAGGAGCACAGAGGTATTTCTGCAACCGGACATTAAATATAAGAGTAAGCTGGTTTCAAAATTTATTAATAGCCTCATGCGAAAAGGGAAAAAAAGCGTTGCCGAAGGAGTATTTTACAGGGCAATGGAAGTCATAGAAAAAAAGATAACAGATGTAACGCCATTGGAAATGTTTGAAACGGCGGTAAATAATGTGAAACCATTGGTCGAGGTTCGATCGAAACGGGTAGGTGGCGCAACGTATCAGGTACCCGTAGAGGTGCCAAAACAAAGACAACAATCGTTGGCGATTCGCTGGATTATAGGCGCTGCACAGGGAAAAAAGGGGCGTCCCATGTTTCAGCGATTGGCAGACGAATTGGTAGATGCATATAAAAAGCAAGGAATAGCCATAACCCAACGGGAAAATACACACAAGATGGCTGAGGCTAATAAGGCTTTTGCACATTTTGCATGGTCAAAATTTTAGTACAGGAAGTTTAATAATATGAATATTGAAAAAATGAGAAATTTTGGAATTGCGGCGCATATTGATGCAGGTAAGACTACCACTTCAGAACGTATTCTCTATTATACGGGGAAGTCTTATAAGATGGGTGAGGTACATGATGGTACTGCGGTAATGGATTGGATGGAAGAAGAACAGAAACGTGGAATTACCATCACGGCGGCTGCAACAACTTGTTCTTGGAATGATTACCAATTTAATCTGATTGATACGCCAGGTCATGTTGATTTTACTATAGAGGTAGAACGATCGCTTCGCGTGTTGGACGGTGCTATTTGCGTATTCTGCGGTGTAGGAGGTGTTGAGGCTCAATCTGAAACGGTGTGGCGTCAGGCTGATAGATATGGCGTGCCGAGGATATGTTTCATCAATAAGATGGATCGCATTGGGGCAGATTTCATGAAGGTCGTTGGTGAAATTAACGAGCGATTGGGAATTAAGGCGATTCCTATTCAGATACCCCTTGGTAAAGAACAAGAATTTAAGGGTGTTATAGATCTTGTGAACATGAAGGCTATGGTATACTCAGATGATGTTGATAAATTGGGAGTGAATTTTTCAATAGAGGAAATTCCTGCTGAATATAAAATAGAAGCCGAAAAACAACGAGAAAAGATGATCGAAGGACTCGCGGAACAAGTGGATTTCTTAACTGAAAAATTTTTAAATGGCGAGAAAATAACAAATGACGAGATAAAAAAGGCCATCCGTGAGGGTACGATTAATCTAAAACTTGTGCCGGTAATGTGTGGTTCCGCATTTAAGAAAAAAGGGGTTCAGCCGCTTCTCGATGCAGTGTGTGATTACTTGCCGTCTCCGCTTGATAGAAAATCAATTGTGGGTACGAATCCGTATACAGATGAAGAAGTATCACGAAAACCGCTTCCAGATGAGCGTTTTAGCGCACTTGCTTTTAAAATTGCGTCCGATAAGCATGGTGACCTGACATTTATAAGGGTTTATTCCGGGAAAATAGCTTCGGGTACAAGGGTAATAAATTCCGGTAAAGATAAAAAAGAATTAATCAGCCGCATATATAAAATGCACGCTAACACCAGGGAGCAGGTAGATTCATTATCTGCGGGTGAAATTGGCGCCGTAATTGGCCTAAAGTATACAGTAACGGGTGATTCCCTGAGCGATCCGGATAACCCTATAGTTCTTGAGAAGATGGAATTCCCGGATACAGTAATATCGATGGCAATAGAGCCAAAGACAGATGCAGAAAAAGAAAAACTTGGAGTGGCCTTGTCAAAATTAGCAAAAGAAGACCCTACATTCAAAGTTAACTTGGATAAAGAGACTGGACAGATGATTATCTCTGGTATGGGTGAGTTGCATTTGGAAGTAATTAAAAATAGGATGTTGAGTGAATACAAAGTAGATGCCAATGTAGGGGCTCCAAAGGTATCTTACAGAGAAACAATAGGTAAAAAGGTTGAGGTTGAAGGCAAATTTATTCAACAGACAGGTGGTCACGGTCAATTTGGACATGTGTGGATTACATTGGAACCTTTTAAAGGGGAAGAACCTGTAACTTTCGTTGACGACATCAAGGGTGGAAAGATTCCCAAGCAGTTTATAAGATCTGTAGAAAAAGGGATTAGAGAGACGGCTACCACTGGTGTAGCCGGGGGATACCAGCTTATAGACATAAAAGTTACGTTAACGGATGGTTCAACTCACCCGGTAGATTCATCTGATTTGGCCTTCTTTACTGCGGCGAGTATTGCACTAAGAAAAGGCGTGGAAATGGCAAAGTCAATATTGCTAGAACCGATAATGTCTTTGGAAATTGTGGTTCCTGAGCAGTACATGGGAGATGTGATTAGCGAAATTCATAGCCGCAGGGCAAATATTCTAGAAATGGGTACAAGAGGTGGGCTCAGGATCATTAAGGGTGATGTGCCCCTTGCAGAAATGTTTGGATACTCAACGGTATTACGATCCATTACGCAAGGTAGAGGTACATTTACCATGGAACCATTAGAATACAGGCCTGCGCCTGCAAAGGTATTCAGTAGTGTTGCATAACATAATTTTCGGATAAATAATCGGAGGTTTTACGATGGGTAAAGAGGTATTTAAGAGGACGAAGCCGCATGTGAACGTGGGTACGATAGGGCATGTGGATCATGGTAAGACGACGCTGACGTCGGTGATAACGCATGTATTGGCGAAGCAGGGGTTGGCCAAGGAGAGGGCGTACGATACGATAGATAAGGCCCCCGAGGAGAGGGAGAGGGGGATAACGATAGCGATATCGCATGTGGAGTACGAGACACAGAAGAGGCATTATGCGCATGTGGATTGTCCCGGGCATGCTGATTACGTGAAGAACATGATAACGGGTGCGGCGCAGATGGATGGGGCGATACTGGTGGTGAGCGCGCCGGACGGTCCGATGCCGCAGACGAGAGAGCATATTCTGTTGGCGCGTCAGGTGGGGGTGCCGAGGATAGTGGTGTTTATGAACAAGGTGGACATGCTGGAGGACGCGGAGTTGCTGGATTTGGTTGAGTTGGAGGTAAGGGAATTGTTGAGCAAGTACAATTTTCCTGGAGACGAGATACCGGTAATCAGGGGTTCGGCGCTGAAGGCGAATGAGTGTGGGTGCGGAGCGGCGACGTGTGCGAACTGTGGTCCGATATTGAAGTTGATGGATGCGGTGGACACGTATATGCCTAATCCTGTGAGGGAGATAGACAAGCCGTTTTTGATGTCGGTAGAGGATGTGTTTAGTATAAAGGGGAGGGGTACGGTAGCAACGGGGAGGGTGGAGCGTGGCAAGGTAAAGGTGGGGGATGAGATTGATATAGTGGGGATCAGGCCTGATGTTAAGAAGTCGGTGGTGACGGGGGTGGAGATGTTTAATAAGACGCTGGATGAGGGTCAGGCGGGAGATAACCTTGGAGTGTTGTTGAGGGGAATAGAGAAAGAGGATTTGGAGAGGGGGCAGGTGCTGGCGAAGCCTGGGAGTATCACACCGCACAAGAAGTACGAGGCGGAGGCTTACATATTGACGAAAGAGGAAGGTGGTAGGCATACGCCATTTTTTAACGGGTACAGGCCGCAGTTTTATTTTAGGACGACGGATGTGACGGGAGTGGTGAGTTTGACGGGAGGTGCGGAGATGGTGATGCCGGGAGATAATGTGAAGGTAAACGTAGAGTTGTTGACGGCGGTGGCGATGGACGAGGGGTTAAGGTTTGCAATTCGAGAAGGTGGAAAGACCGTTGGCGCCGGTGTCGTTACTAAGATTATTGAATAAA
>Ga0194127_10000520_pt1 | contig 61376 bp, 45 predicted proteins | sample TA2KigC100mmetaG_FD_148624 | JGI IMG/M metagenome (GOLD analysis project Ga0194127, IMG submission 148624) | Freshwater microbial communities from Lake Tanganyika, Tanzania - TA2015036 Kigoma Deep Cast 100m | ecosystem: Environmental > Aquatic > Freshwater > Lake | place: Tanzania: Lake... | reverse complement strand
TGCCCAAGATTCTTCCTACGTTGCTTGTGCTGTTTCATCGGGTGGTTCCTCCGTTATTAGTGTTGGCAAACCTAATATACTGGAAGATCACCCGATTTTCTTTTTACACACAACCTAAGATATTACCACATGAAGCTCAACTTCTCAACTATCTCAAAGCCACTGAAATGGAGTTGGGTTTTCTTTTCAACTTCGGCCCAAAGGCGCAGTTCATTCGAAGAGTCTTCGCAAACGATCGTAAAACAATAGGACGCGGATAGACACGGATTTCATATCGGCGTGCATCCGCGTTGTTTCCGCGCAATCCGCGGTTCATCTTTCCAGGAGCAGATGTGTCGAATATCATTAAGCAACTTCACCCTGACGTCATCAAGAAAACCGCTACGCGGTGCAAGGAACGGGGCATCCTCATTCCCACCTTCGCGCAATTGAGAGATCCGATATCAATCCCCTCGTCGATTACCTCCAAACTGAAAAACGTCGGGCTGTGGGATCTCGAACCTCTCAATCTCTTCCGCATCACATGGAAGAACGACATCACGACCGGCCTCTTCGGCGGCGTGAACTGTGTCGAGATTCCGTCGGCAATAACCGGAGTGCGGGCGCGCGTGATTGGCCTGATCGGCAAGTACTTTCCGACGGGTGCGCATAAGGTCGGAGCTGCGTTTGGCTGCCTGGTCCCGCGACTTGTCAGCGGCGAGTTCGATCCGGAGCGGCACAAGGCCGTCTGGCCCTCGACAGGAAACTTCTGTCGCGGCGGCGCATTCGATTGCGCCCTCCTGGGATGCACGCCGATCGCTATCCTGCCGGAAGAGATGTCCAAGGAGCGCTTCCAGTGGCTGGGGGAAATCGGAGCAGAGGTGATCGCGACTCCCGGATGCGAATCGAACGTCAAGGAAATCTACGACAAGTGCTGGGAACTCAAGAAAGATCCGATCAACATCATTTTCAATCAGTTCGAAGAATTCGGCAATCCGATCTGGCACTATAACGTAACGGGACCGGCAATCGAAGAGGTGTTTGATGCTCTGAAGCCGTCTGGACTGAGCGCCGCAGCGTTCATCTCGGCAACCGGATCGGCCGGCACCCTCGCCGCCGGAGACTTCTTGAAGAAACGATTCCCTCAACTCAGAATCGTTGCCACGGAAGCCCTGCAGTGTCCCACATTGCTCATGAATGGATTCGGCGGTCACAGGATCGAGGGAATCGGCGACAAGCATGTCCCCTGGGTCCACAATGTGCGGAGCACGGACGCTATTGCCGCGATCGATGATGAAGACTGCATGCGCATTCTCAGACTCTTCAACGAGGCGGAAGGAAAGAAATACCTTTCATCTCTTGGAATGTCGGAATCGGAAATCACTTCTCTCTCCCTGCTCGGCATCTCCGCCATCGCGAACATGCTGGCCGCTGTGAAGACGGCAAAGTATTTCGAACTGACAGAGAACGATGTCGTCTTCACGGTCTTCACCGATTCCGTCGATCTCTATCAATCGCGGCTTGAAGAACTGCGCGGCGAACGGGGCAAATATTCGACCATTGAGGCGGCCAAAGATATGGCTGGTCCGCTTGCGCACCAGTCGATTGATTGGTTCAAAGAACTCACGTTCCACGAGCGGAAGGCGATCCATAACTTGAAGTATTTCACCTGGGTTGAACAGCAAGGGAAGACCTACGAGGAGATCACGGAACAATGGAATCCGGAGTACTGGCGAACACTCTTCGAAGACGAAGTTGAATACTTCGATCGATTGATCAATGACTTCAACACAATGGCACGCTGAAACGGAATACGATCATGCACAACGAAATCTTGAATGCGGCAAAGAAGAACGAACAAAACGTCATCAAATTCCTCCGCGATCTGATCTCCATCAAATCACTCAGCTCGCAGGAGGAGCAGGTGATTCATCGGATTGAAGAGGAGATGAAAAAGCTGGGGTATGATGAAATCACGATCGATCCAATGGGGAATATCCTCGGTCGGATCGGGAAAGGAAAGAAGATCATCGCCCTCGATGCGCACGTCGATACGGTTGATGTGGGGAATCCGGCAAATTGGACCGTCGATCCGTTCAAAGGGGATATGAAAGATGGAATCATCTACGGACGCGGCGCGTGCGACATGAAAGGAGCCGTGGCCTCGATTGTCTACGGGGGTCGACTGATCAAGGAGCTGGGTCTTGAGGATGACTACACGCTCTATGTCGTTGGAAGCGTGCAGGAGGAAGATTGCGACGGATTGTGCTGGCAGTACATTATTCAGGAAGATAAGATTCGACCCGAGGTAGTAGTCATTGCGGAACCAACGAATCTCGGCATCTACCGCGGTCATCGGGGCCGGATGGAAATCGAAGTCCGCACAAAGGGAATATCGTGTCATGGCTCGGCCCCCGAGCGTGGGGTGAACGCGGTATACAAAATGGCACCGATCGTCCAGGATATCGAAAAGCTCAACGACCGACTCGGCGGTGAGCCCTTCCTTGGCAAAGGGACCGTAGCAATCGCAGAAATCCGTTCCACCTCTCCCTCTCTTTGCGCAGTTGCGGATTCATCGACGATTCATCTGGATCGACGGTTGGCTGCCACCGATACAATGGAATCCGCCGTGAGGGAAATCGAAGAATTGCCGAGTGTGAAGAAGGCTGAGGCAGAGGTCGTTGTGCTCGACTATGCGGTGCCAAGCTGGCGGGGGCTCACCTATCCCACCAAGAAACACTATCCCACATGGCTCCTCCCCGAAGACCATCCGGTCCTCATGTCGGGAATCGAGAGCTTTGAATCGCTATTTGGAGAGAAGCCGTACGTTGGCCGCTGGGTCTTCAGCACCAACGGCGTGGCCGTGATGGGAATGCACGGGATCCCCTGTATCGGATTCGGACCCGGAAACGAGATCTATGCGCACATGGCGACAGAGCAGATTCCCGTTGAGCATCTTGTGAAAGCCATGGCGTGGTACGCGATGTTTCCTCTCGTATTCACAAGCTCATCGAAGTTGCGATAACATTTCTGCGATCGTATGGATATTCTCAGCGAAATCAAGACCGCGCTTGATAATCTCGAACGGGTTGTGATCGCGACGACGATTACCTCGTCCGGATCCACGCCCCTCCCCTCCGGAGCGGTGCTTGTGTTCAAACCGGTTGGTGAAATCGTGATCGGTACCGTCGGGGGAGGAATCCTCGAAGCTCGGGTGATCGATCAGGTAAAGGCCATGGTGTCGCAACGTGGTGCCTCGTTCGTTCTGACATTTGAGCTGAGCGACACGAAGAGTGAAGGGGGGATGATTTGCGGGGGGAGTGTAGACGTTCTTTTTGAAGTGATCGAGGATTCCGATCGGCTCATCTTCTCGAAACTTCACTCTGCTCGACACGAGGGACAGGACTGCGCGCTGCTCCGGATGTTGGATGAACGACAAACGGTGATAGACAGAATGGTGCTGGAAAATCTCTCCACTGGTACTCATCTGCTTGAGCAGTCGGCCCCCCTTCGCGGCAAGCTTCAGATCTCCCCCGATGACTTCTCGAAGGCGATCGAAAGAACTCATCGTCAGGAAGTGCCGGTTCGGATCCCGGGAAAGTCCGGAGAGCTCCTCCTCCAGCCGATCGCCGGCCTCCAGCCGCTGATTGTGTTCGGCGGCGGACACATCGCTCGCGCTGTCTCGCAAATCGCGTCCGCGGCAGGATTTCGTGTGACGATTGTCGATGACCGTGAAGAATATGCAAACCCCCGCCGGTTTCCCGACGCAGTCCGGATCATTCTCATGCCCATTGATGTTGCCTTTGATCACTTCGAAATCAAAGACTCCACTTCTGTGGTTATTGTGACGCGCGGGCATCAGTTAGACGGCGAGGTGCTTGCCCGGGCGATCAAGACCTCAGCGCGCTACATCGGCATGATCGGAAGCAAGCGGAAGGTGATAGCCACGTACGAGCGACTCCTGCAAGATGGAGTCTCGCTCGATGCACTCAAACGCGTTCACGCTCCCATCGGTTTGGATATCGGCGCGGTGACGGCAGAGGAGATCGCAGTCAGCATCGTGGCCGAACTCATTCGCGTCAGGCGCGGGATGGAGAAACCATCCGTACCGATGTCGGAGAGTGTGAAACCGTGGTTCAATAAGCAGGGTGGGGGTTCGGGCACATATTGAGTTTCCGCACACGCCATCGGAAGAATCCCCAGCCCGCTGCGCTGTCTGGCGGGGACGGCTGGATGTGTTGCGAATCATAAACCCTTCGGATTTGGCCGAGGAAGAATAGGCGTCCCCGCCTGCCTCAATGGTGTCCGGTGAGGCGCCTGCCCACCTCCATGAATTCTCCGAGGCAGGCGGGGGCAGGGATTTTAACCGGCGCCGACGGAAATCGAGAAAGGAATGAATATGAAGAACGTAACGCGACTTTTTGTTCTCTGTCTCCTCGCCGTATTCCTTCCCCTCTCTCTGCACAGCCAGTCGTGGAAATTCATCATCTATGGTGACACACGCACACATGACAATGCACACCGTTCGGTTCTGCAGTCGATGATGAAAAATTCTCCCGACTATAGATTCATCATCAATGTCGGCGACGTGGTGAACCGGGGATCTGAATCGAAGGACTGGAGAACGTGGCAGGCCGCGGTCGATGAGGAATTGGGAGGAATTGGCCAGAATGAAAATCCTCCGAAATACATGGCCGCTCCGGGTAATCACGATCGAGTTCCGGGCGATGGGGATTCAAACTGGGCAGAGTACTTGCCGGGCCAACAGCGTTTCGGAAACGGAGGACGGTACTTCGTTCTCGATTACGAAAACGTGCGGTTCCTCGTTTTGAATTCAATGGAACCGCCTGATGGTCCCCAGCGGGATATGCTGATGGATGCCATCCAAAACAATCCCAAACAGTGGCTCCTCACCATCTGGCATCACCCGATCTTTGATTTCGGTCCGAAGAAATACGAGGAAAAGCTTCACCGTGAGTGGGGGGTACCGCTCTACGAACATGGCGCGGACATCATGTTCATGGGACATGCGCATTACTACGTCCGTTCAAAGAAACTCAAACTCAACGGAGAGATAAATCCCCCAGTCGATGACGTGAGAGGGATAATGCAGATTGTGACGGGGAACGGCGGTGCGCCTCCGTACGCTGTGAATCCCAACGAAGACAACAACGCCTACATGGTCGAGAAATACACCTCCAGCCGCGGATATACTGAGTGCATGATTAGTGGCCACAAACTCGTACTGAGACATGTCCTCGCGGATGGAACAATATTCGACTCGCTGACAGTGACGGCCAATCCAAAACAGCACATCAGGAAAGGGCAACGCGGTGGAATTGTTCCGGAGAGGCCAGCTCGCCAGTTCAATTGCGGCGACAAGGAAAGTAGGCCGAGGGTGAAGTCGGATATGAGTGCCATAGCCCATGAAATAAAGATGACCCGTTTGGGGGGATTGCATCGACGTCCATAGGAGTGGCGCGGGCGGAACATAGACAATCATCGATCCATTGGTTGCTCACTCAACCGACCTTGAACTAACGTTCGATAAGAACGGGAGTTCATTTACTGACTTCGCTTCGCGCACCGAGTCTGCAAATGACATAACGACGATCCTGATCAACCATGATCCAGTGCAAACACTGTTTCTTTGTCTCAGATCTTCACGGCAAGGTAGCTCGCTTCAGAAGGCTGTTTGCTGCGATCAGGCGTGAACGACCAATCGCGGTCTTCCTTGGCGGCGATCTGTTCGTGTCCCCGTTACAATCTCTGGCTGATGTGAAGAAAGCGGGGCGCGATACGCTCCAAGATGTTATCAATCCCGGTTTCAAGAGGCTTAAGCGCGATCTGGGAGTCGGCTATCCTCGCGTTTTTGTTATCCTCGGAAATGACGATGGCAGGATGCGCGAAGCCGAGCTCGAAGCAGGTGAGCGGGAAAGACTTTGGGACTATGTTCACGCCAAGCACGTTCCGCTCAATGACTACCGGGTGTACGGGTATACGTACGTCCCACCGACTCCTTTTTTCTTGAAAGATTGGGAGCGATACGATGTGTCGAAGTTTGTGGATCCCGGTTGCATTCCGCCGGAGGAAGGATGGCATTCCATTGAGGAACTGAAGACTGAGGCGCAGCGAACCACCATTCAGGACGATCTTGACCGACTGGTTGGGAAGGAAGACCTCTCCCGCTCAATCTTTCTCTTTCATGCTCCCCCCTACCGCACAGCGCTCGATCGGGCCGCACTCGATGGGAAGGCATTCGACCACGCACCTCTGGATGTGCATGTTGGGAGCATCGCTATCAAGCGATTCATCGAAGCACGCCAACCACTCCTGACGCTGCACGGACACGTTCATGAGTCACCCAGAATCACAGGAAGTTGGAAGGAGTGCATTGGGAGAACCTATGCGTTTTCCGCCGCGCATGATGGCCCGGAGTTAGCGCTGATCCGATTTGACTTGGACTATCTGGATCGAGCGAGTCGTGTGCTGCTCTAGTGCCGCTCCCAAAAATAAATATTGTGTTGTGATGCGGGATCGGTTAGTGGGAGCGAGCACTAGTGCTCGTTCCCACTTGATGCTCGATGATGGGACACAAGATTACTTTGTTGGAACGGCACTGGTTCGAGATCAGACGATCGGCCCAGGAGACTGGCGATATCAGAGCAGAGCGGGCAGATTAGTGGGAGGTGTGTTTCCCCAGTGGAATGAACCGGGCAGGATCGGTCGTGGCACCGATTTTTGCCGCGAAACTTCTCCGTTTCTGAATGTCTTCATCGGTGATGATGTGAACGTCGAGCAAGCCGTTGGTCTTGGTCCCGGTCCTCACGTAGTTCTGGTGACTCAAACAAATGCTCCAACCATCCAACCAGCTCATCAAGCTGATCCGCTGCTCCGCTGAACCGCAAACATGGACAAGAAGATCAATGTCACTCTCCGGCCCTGCGGTGGCGTTCTTCGTGCTTCCAATAAGATAGAGTGCTTTCACGCCGAAGCGATCCGGATCCAACGATTGAGCCAATTGTTCAACGCTCTGCTGTCGCCATCGCCAGTGATCATCGTTCTGGTGCGAGTACCTCTCGGTTCCGATTCGTTCAGGGCGGGGATCGGAAAGGTCAAGGGACGGATCCGTAAGAATTGCCACAGCCTCGTCAATTTCGGCATCCATAAGGATTTGCACAACCAATCCTCCAGTCGCATAAGGAACATCAATGACACGAATCGTGTCGGAAAGGTGTGCGAACTCGGGCAGGAGGCTGTTCAAGGTGTTGTTCGTGGTCAAGAGGAACTGTTCGTTGAATAGGATGTTCGCGTCATCGGGATAGAGAGGGAGGTATCGAATGGAGGCCTCAACGAGATCCTGGAAGAAATGCGTTCCAAACGAAAGCTCAGGAACATATTCCCGCTGACGTCGGGCGATCTCGATGAGCATGGCTGAGTTATTGATGTCGGAGTAGGAAACACTTACCCCCAACCTGATATCGCCGCGGCTTCCCCAGCGGCCGGGCCCCATCAGAATGAATTGTCGTTTGGGGAGGATCTGATTCAGTTTGCCGACAGCCCGGCCGACAGCGAGCAAATCAGATCGGTGTGTCAATTCGGCGTATTTTTGTGGATCAACGTAGACGATGTGCGTGATGCCCGAGACGACGCCGTTCGAAACGTAGCGTCGCGCCGAAAAAAGGATGCGCTCTTGAGGGATCTCTCTCGGAAGAACCGCCGGTTGAGTAGCCTCCCCATAACTCTGGGCGCGGCATTGCAGAAGGTACAAATCTCGCCCATCGTGAGCAAATTCAAGATCCACCGGCCTTCCGAATTCCTTCTGCAGCACCTTCAGAGCCGTGCGCACTTGGTCAATGAACGGCGTCCTCGTGATCAACCCTTCAAAGGTTACAACGAGATGATCGCTTTCCCGTTCGATTCCAAGTCCTGTGGGTTGCTCCAAGCGATCATCGCGAAGGATCGAAACGAGTTGGTTCAGCATCGGGTATTCATCCCCGAATTCACTGAGCAGATGCTTGATCTCAACAGTCTCGAAACGGTTCTTCTCCAAGTTGATGAGGTCAATCTTTTTTGGGGAGTAATGAATCTTTTCGTCTAACGTAATGTTAACTCGAAGCGCCGGTTGACCGGGAGCGATCAGGATCGGGTAGTCGTCAGCCATCCGATCGACGGCTCGCGTACCGAGCCCCGGGACCATCCGGAGAAGGCCGTCCTCCCGCCGAATTCGGCGGGACCATCGAAATTCGTTCTGGCTGAATGCCACCCCTGCCAGAGCAGGAAGGTAGTAGCGGCCGATGCGCGTTCCGACCACCTCTTGGATCATGATTCCCATCTCTTCATGGAAATCGACCAATCCGCGCTCCGCGCGGTATTCGATCGGATCGGGCCCGAAGGTGGAGGCGTACACTTCAGTGATGGCGTCCTTCAACGCCGAAAGACGCTGCTGCTTTGGCCCTTGATTTGCAATGAAGAGGCTCTTGTATTTTCCTGCGAAGGACGTGCCCATACGGTCCTCCAGCAGGCTGGAGCTCCGGACAATAAGAGGCGTTTCACCGACATCGTCGAGGGCGACGGAAAGACCGTTCATGATCTCTGGCGGGAGGGCGGAATTCTTGAAGATGTGAACGATGTATGGGTACTCCTGGCGCACCTGAGCCACGCTCTCATATTTGTGCTCTACAATTTCCTCGAGGTCGTTGTAATCGATGAAACGGAGGATGCCGTCCGAAGTGAGATACCACGTCTTCGGCATCTTGAATTGACCGAGGAGGGGGACATCCACTCCCAATTTCTGCAGGATGTGCCAGGCGAGGGCGAGACCGGAGCTCTTCCCCCCTAACCTGCCGTGGCTTCCCGCTGGATAGATAATGCGATGCAGAAGCTCGAAGAAGTTGTTTACGTCAAGGAAGCGCTTTGCCATTTGCACAAACTGGGGGTCGTCACTCAAGATCCGACGAATGAGGGAGACCCGGAAGGTCAGTTCTCGAGGGGCGGAGAGCTCAATATCCTCAGGACCTAGATGATGGAAGCGTTCAATCGCGCCGATGATCTCGGCTAGCGAGGCGGCCGGATTTTCGAGGATCTTCACCAAAAACCCTGAGCGATCTTCTTTTATCCATGCTCGAATCTTGGAGAGGATCTCCTTTTCGCCGAGATGCCTGCTTGCCAGCTCGAATATCTCCTGGCTGGCCGCTTGAAGATCTTGCGTCACGTTCACCCGAGAGGGTCGGTTGACTTCTTCGCCTGCACCGCCTAGATCGTTCCACGAAGGGGGACCACACCGTTCCAACATTCGATCCGCATCTTCCACTCCGGCCCACGAAAGAAGATGGAGCATCTTCCTTGATATGCGGGTGAGCAGCTTGGGATCCGTTCTTCGTAGCAGATCAAGGATCACCTGCCAATCGGTTTCTACTCGACTCGACTGTGATTGACTCTCGAAGACCGTCCTCAGTGTTTCGTGAAGAATCCGTCGCTCGAGACGATCCGCGATCGTATTGATAAGCTTATGTTCTTCCTTCAAGAATGGTCCGACATCGGCGGGAGGTCGCTCTTCGGTATAGCACACTGTGATCTGCCCGACAACCTCTTCCTGCACGATGAGATTAACCGACAGCTCCCATGGTGCAGTCGAGAAGCCAGGCGTTTGGTATATCGCGCCGGCATAGGTGATGCGCGCTTCACACACATCGGGGTACTGCCAGCCAGCCGGAATCACCCGGACGATCCCGCGGATAATTTCTTCGAGCGTGATATCGGCGACACTGAAAAGCTCTTCGACCCTGTAGATACAATTCAGTTCCTTGGCGCGCTCTTTGAGTTCCAGAAGGAGCTTGTCGACTGATTGTTGATTTTCATTCACAGTGTTCTTCTTTCCGTCGTTCGGCTGTCAGGATCACACCCCGACCGGTCCGGCCGTCGACCTTCACGATCAATGGTTTTCGCGCCCTGACATGTTTAATGAATTGTGTCTCCTGTCGTATCTCCTGCCGGTCGAGCCATGGCCAGTCAATCTGGAACTCGCCTGTGTGCGGCACAGAAAAGTAACTTACCCGGAAACTCATCAAGTTGTGAAAGAAATGTGAACCTTGGCTCAGCTCTACAACCATCGCGGGAAGCGTTGCTTCGACAATTACCCGCGCACCGGCAATTTGTCCCCACCGCACGGGAACTCCCAACCATGGGTCTTGGCTTCCCCATCGGCCAAATCCAATCAACACAAATGTGTTTCCTTCTGTCACGATGTTCCTGTTTACGCTTTCAAGTTCCTCTGCGATTCGTACCGAGTGCTTCGCTTGGAATGCATCAGGTTTGACAAAGACGATATCTCGAATCGAATCATACACGCCGTTGCCCTGTACGGTCTCTGAGGCAACGAGGACTCGCCCTCCCTGCATCTCGCCGGGGCTGATCTGTACGTACTCAGTCGCGACAACCATGGGTCTCACCTGCAGGAAACCCAATCTGTGCGGATCAAATGTCATCGCGAACTCGATTTCGACGGGTGAACCGGTAGCTTGTTCGCACAGAGCCAAAAGGAACTTGATAAGATCATTCACGGGGACTTCATTGATGACAAGGAGCGGGTCAAATGTAAGGACGCGCGGACCTTGAGTACCCAGTCCCAGGGATATCCGATCAGAGTGCGCGTCATAGGTGGAAGCAGCATATCGAAGCGTTCCGTCCTGTTCCGCCTCGGTGAGGCTTGCGTTCACGAGATATTCTGTTTCTGCGATCGGATCGTATGCGGGGGGTTTCCCCATATTCACCGCCCAGAAGGTTGATTGCGTTTGCTCCACCAGTTCTGCCGGCGAGGCTGCAGGGGGGGGGACACGCGGGTGAGCGAGGGAGTACGTCCAACATGGCTCGCCATTGACGATGGTCTTACCGAGTCCAAGCGCGAGACTTGCCATCCCCTCCTCGGGGCGTGATCGGCCGGAGCGATAGTAACTGAACGACCTTGCGACGCCCGAGATGGGGGGATAGAAGCGATCATTGAAGCGCCCACCTACGACCTCCTGAATAATTACTCCCATCTTCTCTTCCTCGATCGTATTCCGCGTCGCGTCAACGTATTCCTTGGCCGTTTTGAAGTAGGTAGAGGCATAGACGAATTTGATGGCTTCCGCGAGTTTGCGAAAACGCTCATCGGCACTGTGTTGATTGTTCGGAATCATCTTTGTTGCGTACACTCCCGCAAACGGCTCATACAGCGCGTCCTCCAATACGCTTGAGGATCGAACCGCAAGAGGGGTGCGGACACGCTCGACGATGGCTCGCAAATCCCCAAGGATCTCCGCAGGCAGCTCTGCTTGTTGAAACCGGTAAGCGATAAAGCTATCGGAAGCGTCAGACATTGCGACCTCGAGGAGCTTGTTCCGTTCGATGAACGCGTCAAATACGTCGGTGCGGAGAACTGCAAGGCTGGGGATGCTGACTTCGATCTGCGGAAAGCGATCCGACGGAAACGCGGAGGAGAGAGTGTTTTGGATGAATGCCAACCCTTGCGCCTTGCCGCCGAGAGCACCCGATCCGACAAACTTGAAGCGATGTTCGGGGTCGGCAAACTCGCGATCGAACTGTCTCATAGCATCAGTCGTGACGGTATCAGAGAGCCTCTTCATGGACTCTTCATCCTCTCCGCGAGTGGCTTTGGCGTTCTGAATGGATGAGCGTTACGCCGGTGCGACTGTGGTCAGACCCAGCCGCGGTCACGGCATGCTTGGGCCACTCGGCTCACAGAAATGACGTAAGCTGCATCGCGCATCGGCAGCTTCTGATTTCTAGCCAAATCGCTGACTGCGTGGAAGGCAGCGGTCATTTTTGTGTCCAGTTTTCCAAGGACTTCGTCCTTATCCCAATAGTAATTCATATTGCTCTGCACTTGCTCAAAATAGCTGCAGGTGACGCCTCCGGCATTCGCCAAAAAATCTGGCAGAATGAAAATATTTCGTTCGCTGAGGATCGTATCCGCTTCCGGTGAAGTTGGGCCGTTGGCTCCTTCTGCAAGGACGATTGCCCGCGGGTGGATGCGGGCGGCGTTTTCTTGGGTGATCTGGTTCTCGAGAGCTGCCGGAATCAGAATCTCAACGTCCTGTTCGAGCCAGGCATCTCCGGGCAAGATTTCATACCCAAGATCTCGCGCCTTCGCAACATCGATGCCGCCGAACGCATCGGTGGCCGCCAGAAGTTCCTCATATCGAATTCCCGATGCTTTTCGAAACGAATAAGCCGTCTGGTCTGCCTGGTTCCAACTCGACACGCACACAACGGTACCCCCGATTCGTTCATAGAGCTGGATAGCATGCTGCGCCACATTTCCGAAACCCTGAATACTGGCGGTCGTATTGCGTGGCTCGCGATTGAGTTCCTTCAGCGCCTCACGGATTGTGAAGACGACGCCATAGCCCGTCGCTTCCTTCCGTCCTTGCGACCCCCCAACGCTCAGGGGCTTTCCGGTAATGAACCCTGGATATTTACCACCATGAATGGCTTCGTACTCGTCAAGCATCCAAAGCATGTTTTGTGGATTCGTCATGATGTCCGGCGCAGGTACATCGAGGTGAGGGCCGACATCCCTCGAAATTTGACGGACCCAGCCGCGACACAACTGTTCGGTTTCGCGCGCACTCAGATTATGCGGATCACATACGACACCACCTTTGCTTCCACCGAGCGGAACATCCACGACAGCGCACTTCCATGTCATCCACATCGCCAGGGCGCGCACAGTGTCGATCGTTTCCAGGGGATGGAACCGGATGCCGCCCTTGCCGGGCCCTCGGGCATCATTATGCTGCACTCGGAATCCCTGGAAAACTTGCACACTTCCATCATCCATATGTACGGGAATAGTGAAATGGTATTCCCTCGTTGGAACGCGGAGTAAGTCGCGAGCTGCTTGATCGAGCTTCAGCAGGTCGGCGATACGATCGAATTGCGCCTGTGCGATCTCGTACGGATTGTAGGATTTCATTGCCATAGCTTTGCCTTTCGGTATCGACGAATTTTCGTAGAAAGTTGCTGGCCGCCATTGACACTGCGGAGACCGCAAAAAAAATTTAGCTGGAGATTCCACGAGAAGCAAGTTGCCGGTTCCTGAAAGGCGCGATGACCGACTGTACGCACCGGTGGTCTGATCTCAAAATCGGGAAGACGCTCTGCGGAATGCAGCAGCAGTTCACCGGGATCAAGAAGGAGATTGAACAGGCGGATCGCTGGAGAGTTTTGAATTCAGAAGAAAACGGTATTGTGCGCCTGTACTAAACTCGTACGTCAGTAGGTATCCTGCTTGATTGATTCCCGCAGGTCTATCTTCTGTATTTCACTGTTCGCCGTGCTCACCCGCAGGAAGTATCTCCTCTGCGAGTGTTTCAACAATCTGTCCGAGGATATTGGCAACTATGGCACTGATTCGAGGATAGAAACTCTCTTAACACCCCACCCACACCTGGTATCACCTGATACTACTTCAGCAGTACCATCTTTCTGCTCTTGCTGTACTCGCCCGCCTTCATCCTCAACAAATAAACTCCTGCGGGGCATCCACCGGCATCCCATCGATAGCTATGCTCTCCGGCAGGCAGTATATTGTCCACCATCGTCGCGACAATTTGACCAAGAGCGTTTGATATGGTCATGGAAACCTTTTCGGTCCGAGGAAGGACAAATTGAATGGTTGTACTCGGATTGAATGGATTTGGATAATTCTGCATCAGTTGAAATTGGGCAGGGAGACTCGATGTCTCGTCTTGTTCCGCAGTTGCCAATGGACCGTTGTTTGACCTCCCGAATGAGGGAAGCATAAAAACGAAATTCCCCGTCCCGTCGGGGAATCGACCCATCGAGATATCTGTTTCCTGTGGGCCGAATACTACTTGATCGACAATCGACTTCCCGTCTGGATGAACAAGGTAGATCGCCTCTCCCGCTTTCGCCAGTGCGAAGTTGGCGTACAGGCCTGCCTGACTTGCCTGGTTGTCGGCCCAGACGATCAGATAACCATGAGCCGCAATGGTCACATCGGGAAATTTCCATTTCGTCAGGTTCGAACCGTTATCTGAAAGATAGTACTCTTTCAGGGAGAAGGGGGCAGAGCTATTGTTGTACAATTCAATCCAGTCGTCGTATTCTCCGTTCTGGTCGGCAACTGTCAATCTGTTGTCGGCCATGAACTCATTGATCACCACATCTCCCGGTGACACCTGAAGCGTATAGTATTCATACTCCGCCCGCTTTGGTGAGAAGCTCCCCGCGTTGTTGTTCTCCGCATATATATAGTATTCAAGGTTGCCCGATCCGACCGTCACAGATGCTCCGAACATGCCGTCACCGGCCGCTCCATCGCCGTGTGCTCCGTCGTCATACATCTTTGTCTTCCAGAATCGTCCCCCGCCCCGTGTGCGATATCCAAGAATGACGGACGTGGCATTGATTGCACGTGCGGTGATCCAGATGCTCGAGCCGGGGGATGCGTTCGTCGGCATCGAAATATTGGAGATGACGGGAGCTGAAGCCGTGAACCAGGAATGCGCATGCAGGTACGAAACCCTCCCGTTCATGAGCTGCGTAATTCCCACAAGAGGCTGAGTCGTTCCGACTTGGGTATTGATGTTGTTCAGGAAGTTGCTGTACGAATAGAACTTGTTGGGATCCGACTGCACGTACGAATCAATCGGCGCTTGAAGGGCCAGTGCTCGTGAAGAATACCAACCGTTCGAGAAATTCTCTTCGATGATCGTCTTCATGTGTGCCACGTACATTCGCTTGTACGTCGGATTTGAGAGGACCTGTCTGATAATCGGATATTGCGCGTGTGTCGAATGCGTAAACGGATCGAGTTGCTGCATTTGCGGAATGGTCAGGTTCTGCGAGCCGGTCAACAATCGGCTGAAGGCGCCGAAATTCTCGTTGAGATCCCACATGATCGGATTGAACTGACCGCTGTCGTCCCGGTAGAGGTAGTAGTTGTGTCCGAAGTTGACGGGGGCGTCGAGATTGACCATGAGGAAATCGAGAGCGATCATCCACAGATGGCGATCAACGTTGAGAACTTCTTCAACCGAGGAGGGATAGTTGTTGAGCGTGTCGAGGAAATTGATCAGTTGGGTCCAGCCGTAATCGGATTCGATCTCGTAGTAGGAACGATAGAGGAGGGAGTCTCGTCCGAGATATCCCCAGACGGTAACCGGTCCCGGTGCTTTGGAGAGCTCCCCCTTGAAAAAAGCATTCTTGCTGCTCCCAAAATAGGATCTCAGGAACAGCCCATCGACATCCTGGACATTGACGTACAGGCCTATCAGCATTCCGTTAATGGTGACGGTGATGTAATTCGCCTGAACCGAGGGGAGATACTTTCGTGCGATCTCGTACCCAAGGACTTCTCGGACGAAGGTGGGATCCTTGAAGGCGTTTGAGAGTCTCAGGGTGCCATATCCGTCCAGCTTTTGATTCGAATAGACGTGATTGAGCTTGATGCTGAAAGGATTCTTGGCATTGTTCCGGTTATACGAGCTGTTCCCTTTATACCGCACGCCGATGCTGTCGAACGGCACACCGTTGATAAGGGCATTTCCTGTCAGCCGCTCTTCTTTCCCGGCAGCATAGTAATTGTGGAGAATATCGTTCCAGTTCGATTGGGCGAAGGTGATGTGGATGGTGTTGACTGAGGTGGGATTATAGAAATCCTGGCCGAGCAACACTACGGATACACTCGAGGAGATGGCGAGGAGGCAGACCGCCGACAGCAAGAGCCGGTGAGGATGACTCGGATTCCCGATGAGGGGAGACATTTCAACGCGTGGTGAATCAAATATGTTCTTCATCAGAATAGAGGTTAACGTGTTGCACGCCTTTGACGTTCTGCAAATCCCGGACAAACTCACTGTTCTTTCCCTTGTCTCTGAGTTTCACGTAGTTCGAGATCTCAAGAGTCTCTCCATCGGCTCCAACGGACCGGGTGTTGATGACCTTGTGGTGCGCACAATAGTCCTTGAGAACAGACAGGAAGGGGGGCATTTCGTTGCCATCGGCGACGTTCGAAAACCGGAGCAAGTACTCTTCCTTCCTCGGGGATGAAGTTGCTTAATGATCTTCGACACATGTGCTCCTGGAAAGATGAACCGCGGATTGCGCGGAAACAACGCGGATGCACGCCGATATGAAATCCGTGTCTATCCGCGTCCTATTGTTTTACGATCGTTTGCGAAGACTCTTCGAATGAACTGCGCCTTTGGGCCGAAGTTGAAAAGAAAACCAAACTCCATCGCGAGTGTGATAACGGTACTTATGAAAGATCATCGTGATTTAGCCATCCCGAGAGAGACCGTGCAATGACTGTCTGAGGGCAGCTCGCCTGCATTCGTGTTGCCCGTGCGTGCTGAGAATATTGCGTGAAAATTAGACAAAAACTCATTCGGGAAGGTTGAATAAAGATCTGGGGAAAAATCTGAAGAAATACTCAGGAGGTTAGCCCAGTCACAATAATGGATCTGATCTGTGAGTTCTTCCTAAGATCATGAGGTGACTGGAGGTATGGAGACGCCCTCTTCGAATTTGGTTCAACTCATCGAGATCAACCTGAGCTCCGCGAGAAGGCGTTCGATCTCTTCAATCGTGTTATAAAGAGAAATGCCCGCCCGTGTCACGCCTCCCCGATCCAGCAAGCCCAGCACTTCGATGGCCCGAATCGCATAGAAGTGGCCGTTCCAGGTACAGATTCCCTTGTTCCCAAGTATGCCGCTTACCTCTCCCGCATTCTTTCCTTCAAGCGTGAATGAGATCGTCGGTGCGCGGTCGGGTCGATCGAAGTTCATGCCATACATCGTCACACCGGGAATTGCACGGAGCCCGTCATAGAGCCGACAGCCGACGGCGTGCTCATACTCGGCAATCAACTGCATCGCGTTGACGATCTTATCCCGAATGTTTGTGCCGGTGCCGAACGAAGCGATGTACTCGATTGAAGCGTTCACTCCGGCAATGGCCGCATGATTCAGCGTACCCGTTTCAATCTTGTACGGTGCCTCGTGATCCTGTGTTCTCAGTCGATCGGTTTCGAGTCTGTCCAGAAGCCCCTCTTTTGAGTACAGGATGCCGACGTGCGGTCCATAGAATTTGTATGCAGAGCAGAGGAGAAAATCGGGATCAAGTGCTTTGACGTCGATCGGAAAATGTGGAGCATAGTGAACCGCATCACACAAGAGTAGCGCGCCGACTTTCGAAGTCAGCTGTCGCGCAAGCGCAACATTGTTGACCGTTCCGAGAAGATTGGATGCAAGGCCGATCGCAAGGAGTCGCGTCCTCTTACCAATCTTCGCGCGCAGGTCGTCATAATCCAGCATGCCATTCGGTTTGAGCGCGACCTCGTTGATGGCGATCCCGCGTTCACGGAGCGTCAGCCACGGTCCCCGATTCGCTTCATGATCAAGCTGAGTGATGAGAATCTCATCTCCTTCCCGCAGCGTCCTGGCAATCGCCTTGCTGAGAGAAAAAGTGAGGGTCGTCATGTTTGCACCGAACGAAATCGTCTCTCCACTTGATGCGCCGAGGAATTGCGCAACGATGTCTCTCGTTTCATCGATCAGTGCATCGGTTTCTTGCGACGTCACGAACAGTCCGTGTGTATTGGCATTGCTGGCCGCGTAGTATCCGGAGATTGCATCGATGACCTGCTGAGGCATTTGCGTCCCGGCCGGACCATCGAGATAGGCAATCGGCTGACCATTATGCGTGCGGCGGAGTGATGGAAAATCCCTCCGGCGATTCAGAATGTTTGAATAACGCGACATGTCACGGTTCATGGAATCTCGCTCCAATCATGGAATAGGACGCGAATTCACGCGGAAACTACGCGGATGTACACGGATTAAGGCCCTCAATCCGCGTCAATCCGTTTTCTTCTGTGTTTTTCCGCGGTTTCTTTTTGCTCAGACCCGCGCTTCCAGCAGGTCATAGGACGCGAATTCACGCGGAAACTACGCGGATGTACACGGATTAAGGCCCTCAATTCGCGTCAATCCGTTTTCTTCTGTGTTTTTCCGCGGTTTCTTTTTGCTCAGACCCGCGCTTCCAGCAGGTCAATGTGATTGAGTATTGCGCTGAAAGTAGTTGAAAAACTCGCGCCCATCAAGAAGAAATTTGGAAATCGCCGACTCTTTTTTGTTTCAACATTTTTCTATATTCCCACCGACTTTCATTCCCTCTTCTTCACCATCCGAATATTTCCACGGAGGTTGTCATGAACCCGCGCCATTGTCTCAAACCTATTGCGATTGTATGTGCGCTTTTTTTGATCACACCTTCCGGCGAGCTATCTGCTCAGCGTGGAGCAGAAAAGCTCCCTGCCTCTTCAATTGCCGGATTGAAATTCCGCTCTATTGGTCCGGCTGTCACGTCCGGCCGGATCGCGGCTATCGCAGTCGATCCCAACGACTTCTCGCACTACTGGCTCGCGGTCGCATCGGGAAATGCCTGGAAGACCACGAATTCCGGTACAACCTTCACGCCCGTCTTCGATGGCGAGGGATCGTATTCGATCGGCGCAGTTGCCATCGATCCGACCAATCCGTATGTCGTGTGGGTTGGCACCGGCGAAAATAACAGTCAGCGCAGTGTGGGGTATGGAGATGGCGTGTATAAGACCACCGACGGAGGAAAATCGTGGAAGAATATGGGACTCAAGCGATCGGAACACATTGCCCGTATTCTCTTTGATCCGCGGAACCCGAACATCGTCTATGTCGCCGCGCAGGGTCCATTGTGGGGACCCGGTGGCGATCGCGGGCTCTACAAATCTCTCGACGGAGGGAGTACCTGGAAAGCGATTCTGACGATCAGCGAGAACACCGGCGTCACGGATCTTGTGATGGATCCGAGGAATCCAGACGTGCTCTACGCCGCAAGCTATCAGCGCCGACGACATGTCTGGACGCTTATCAACGGAGGTCCCGAATCCGCCATCTACAAATCTACAGATGCGGGGAACACGTGGGTCAAGCTGAGCTCCGGACTTCCGAATGTCAACATGGGGAGGATTGGACTGGCGATTCCGCCGACTGCGCCGAACATCATCTACGCCACCGTGGAGGCATCTCAGGGGAAAGGGGGAATCTTCAGGTCAACCGACTTCGGCGCAACGTGGGAGCGAAGGAACGAATACGATCAGACGGCAATGTACTACGGAAAAGTCTTTGCCGATCCCAAAGATCCCGAACGGGTGTACGTGATGAACGTTCGCATCCAGGTTTCGGATGACGGAGGAAAGACGTTGCGATCGCTCGGCGACCGCTGGAAACATGTCGACAACCACGCGATGTGGATCAATCCAACGAACACGCGTCACTACCTCGTCGGCTGCGACGGAGGTCTCTACGAAAGTTTCGATCGCGGGGACAACTGGAACTTCAAGCCGAATCTGCCAATCACCCAGTTCTATAGAGTCGCGGTAGACAACTCCTCCCCTCACTATTATGTCTACGGAGGCACGCAAGACAATTTTTCTCTCGGCGGACCGTCTCGCACGCGAAATGCATCCGGCATCACCAACGCTGATTGGTTTGTGACGAATGGAGGCGACGGATTCGAATCGGCCATCGATCCGGTCGATCCGAACATCGTGTACTCCCAGTCCCAGTATGGCGGCCTGGTGCGCTTCGATCGGAGAACGGGAGAGCGTGTCGGGATTCAACCTCAGCCCGGAAAAGGGGAAGAGCCCTTCCGCTGGAATTGGGATTCACCCCTTCTTGTTAGTCCCCATTCGCATACACGCCTCTACTTCGCGGCGAACATTCTGTTCAGAAGCGACGATCGTGGGGATACCTGGAGAGCGGTGAGCGGCGATCTGACACGCAAGATCGATCGCAACACGCTGCCGGTGATGGGTAAATTGTGGGGGCCTGATGCGGTCGCGAAAAGCGCATCGACATCGTTCTATGGAAATTGCACCTTTGCCGCTGAATCGCCTCTAAAGGAAGGATTCCTCTTTGTGGGAACCGACGACGGTCTCATCAATATTTCGGAAGATGGAGGAGTGAACTGGCGTCGTGTGGAGAAGTTTCCCGGAGTTCCTGAAATGACGTTTGTCAGCTCTGTCCTCCCATCCCAGCATGCGGCATCGACCGTCTACGCGACATTCAACAATCAGAAGAACGCGGACTTCACTCCGTACATCCTGAAAAGCACCGATGCAGGCCGGTCGTGGATTTCAATCAAGAGCGATTTGCCGGCGAATGGCCCCGTGTGGACGATCGCGGAAGACCATATCAACCCGAACCTTCTCTTTGTCGGAACCGAATTCGGACTCTTTGTCACGGTCAACGGCGGGGAGAGCTGGACCCAGATGAAATCCGGACTCCCGACCATCGCAGTCCGGGACATCGCCATTCAGAAACGAGAGAACGATCTCGTCCTCGGTACGTTCGGTCGGGGTTTCTATGTCTTGGATGACTATTCTCCGCTCAGGACGCTCGGTCAACAGAACTTAGCCAAGGAAGCACATCTCTTCGGAGTACGCGATGCCTCGTTGTACATTGAGGCTCAGCCTCTCGGGGGTCGGGGGAAGGGAATGCTCGGTGAGAGTTTCTACACGGCAGATAATCCGCCGTTCGGCGCGACGTTCACGTACCATCTGAAGAACACGTACAAGACAAAGCGGGAGAAAAGACAGGAGACGGAACGAGAGGCGGAGAAGAAGGGGACACCTGTGCCGTATCCGACAATCGAACAGCTTCGCGCAGAGGATGAGGAGGAGTCCCCGGCAATCATCCTGATCGTCACCGACGCGGCCGGTAATGTCGTTCGGAGGTTGATCGGTCCCGCTCGTGCCGGAACGCATCGCGTGGCGTGGGATCTGCGATACCCGGCCTCTACGCTTGCTCCGCAACGTGGAGACGACGATGACGAAGACCGCAGGGGACCTTCGGGTTCGTTGGTCATGCCCGGCGAGTACACCGTCTCGCTCTTGAAGCGCATCGAGGGCGCTGGAATGCCTCTTGGTGAGCGTCAGGGATTTGTTGTCAGAGTTGATGGAGTGGCCGAGATGAAGCCGGAGGATCGGGTAATGCTTGTGGAATTCCAGCGGAAGGTATCAACCCTGCAGGGAGCAGTCGCGGGCGCGCTCCAAACGGCCAACGAAACGCGAAGCAGATTGGGACAAATCAAGCGAGCGCTCCAGGAAACGCCAGCGGCCGTCGATCACATGCGCGATACCGCAGCACAGCTTGAGGCGCGGTTGAACGCTATTCTGATGGCGCTCAGAGGAGATCAGACTGCCCGACAACGCAACGAGAACACAGCGCCAGCAATCAGCCAGCGTGTCAACCAGATCGTCGGGGATCAGCGCATGTCCACCTCGCGTCCCACACAGACCCACCTCGATGCGTTCAGGATTGCCTCGGAGGAGTTCAAGCCGGTTCTGGATCAATTGAAGGTGCTGACCGAGACCGACCTGAAAGAACTGGAGCGGGATCTCAATGCGGCGGGGGTTCCATGGACTCCGGGACGCCTGCCAGAATGGAAAGATCAATAACGATTGGGACGAAGGGAGAGGGACAGAGGTCGACCTCTGTTCTTTGTATGCCCCGCATAACAACAATCTCAGAGGTGGAAGTCCTCTCAAAAGCTGATCATCGCGAGTGACGTGAAGTGCACCACGCCCACAAAAGACCGAGTCAGAGAGATCACGCAGCGTCCAGGGGAACTGAGCATACCACTTCCGGCTGGCGGAGACACCAGGAATCTTCCGCGCACTCGACCGGTGGATCCGTCGCCGTCTCCGGGGCATGTGGTTAGTGGAGGGAAAGGCCGATTACTCGGCAGGATTGAAATGCCGATACTTCCGCGAGATGAGCTCTATCAGTATGAATGTCCAAACGATATTCGCGACGATTGCGGATAGACCGCTGACGAAGAGCGGGAGCTTCAGAAGAACGCCGAGAGCTGCCGGGATGAGACCGGGCATCACGCTGAGCGCAATGACCGGAAGTTGGAGTAATCCCACGATGATGCGCTGAACAGGATCGCTCATGTCCGGATTGATGAAGAGGAGGAAGAGGATGCTTAAGCTCGCTGGAAAGAGACATGAGACACCCACCAGGTACGCGATCGTGAGAACCTGTGCGAAATCCGGGAACGTGAGAAGGGTTGCGGCGACGAGCAACAAGGTTGAGAGCGCATAGATACCAACGAGATGGAGCACTTCCACGAAGATGACCAGACGCGGGGAAAATGGAAACGGTTTCTGCATATCCATCCGCTTGACGATGTCCATCGACGTGATAAATCCGTTGCCGAGAGTCAGAGCAACAAAGATCGCCTGAACGCCAATGAGGATGCCAACGATGAGTCGCTCCTGGATCTCAATCCCGAGCACGGAATGCACATACCACAGGACAAACAGACTAAGCAGAACGATGACATCGAGGATCATAATGGTCGACCGGTTCAGGCGCCAGTAGATCAGATGGTTCCGCCACAACAATGCCCAGACGCCCTGAGGCGTCCAGTGTTCGGCGAGCCACACCTGTCTCGGTCGGAACGAACCCTTTGCGACTCCCTTTTGGACCCATCGTTTGATCACCTCAGCAGGATTGCCGAGCTGCTCGCGCGCGGCCGTGCGTCGCTGCGCGATATGGACACCCAGATCGTACAGCCATTCCTGATTTTTGACAAGGACGAAATAGGACAAAGCGAGAAAGAGCGGCCAGAATATCAATCCGCCCACAACACTCGGCGTCCAACCCATGAAGGCAATCAGTGCAATTTCGGCCATCGAGCGGAGGGGAAAAAGAATCACGTAGAGAACGGGATGATTGAGTCCTGCAAGGATTCCTCCGAAGAATGACTCACCCGACTGAAGCGATTCGAGCCCGTGATGAACGAGGAGAACAAGCGATATCGCGGCAAGACCGGTTGTGCCGTGAATGAAGGGGCGCTTGCTCCATTTTCCCCTCACGATGTTTGCCCCTGTCACTGTTCCGGCGAACGCGAGCCCGAACGCCGCACAGAAGAACGTCACAGGATACAGGACTGAGAACCATGGGGGAAGAACAAGCGAAAACTCCGGGATCGCGCGCACGTACTTGGTTCCAAAAAGGAGCGAATAGAATATGACCGCCATGAACGAGACGATGCTCGAAATCGTCGCGCGAAACAGTATGATGGTTCGAAACAGTTGAACGCGCGGGATGGGAGACGGGAATAGGAAGTTAACGTCTGACTCGCGAACGACGGCGTTCTTGCCGATCATAGCCGACGCAGGGAGTGAGAGGAGTGCGACGTGGAACAGGATGAGTATAAACAGGAATCCCCGGATCCCAGCCGCAGGGAGAGGCGGTGCCGGTTGATCCGATGAACCGAATATCGTCGCGAGGGGAACCCCGACGAGATACCCGAGCAGAAACATGAGGACGACGACGACGAGAATCCCTCGCAATGGATTCCTCAAGCCGCGGCGCAGGCTGTTTTTCAAAATCCATGCGTTCAGGACCCAGAAGGGCTTCACGCTTCGGCCTCCCTCGTGAGGTGGAGAAAAACATCCATCAGACTCGAATTGTCCATCCGCGCGTGGGCCTGGAGTTCCTTGAGCGTTCCTTCCGAGAGCTTCCGTCCTTTCTGCATGATGACCACGCGATCGCACAGCTTCTCGGCCGTGTCGAGGAGGTGCGTGCTGACAAGGATGGCACATCCCTCCGAGCGAAGACGAAGCAATTCAGATTGAAGTTCATGTTGACCCTGCGGGTCGAGCCCGATCATCGGCTCGTCACAGAGAAAAACTCTCGCATCATGGACGAAGGCGCATGCGATCGCAAGTTTTTGTTTCATTCCCTTGGAGAGCGTCGCGACGAGCTCATGTTCTTTCTCTTTCAATTCAAATCGTGAGAGCAACTCATCGATACGGGCGTTGAATGTGTCGACCGTACCGTAACACATCGCCACAAACTTGATGTGCTCTCGCACCGTCAGGACCTCATAGGGATTCGGAATCTCCGGGATGTACGCCATCAGCCGTTTTGCCTCCACCTCCTGTGTCACCACATCCAGCCCGTCGATGTGAATTGATCCTTCATCATGTCTGAGAATCCCGCAGACGCATCTGAGCGTGGTCGTCTTTCCCGCCCCGTTTGGGCCGAGAAGGCCGACGATCTCCCCGCTCCGAACCTCGAAAGAAATGCCATTCGTGGCATGGACACCGCGAAAACGTTTGTGGACATTGGAGAGCGAGAGCATCGCTTTTCTTCTCCAGCGTGAGATGAAGGGTGTTGAGAGCGAACGATGTCGAACATGATACGGGAAAAAAGAGGAACGAGCAAGAGACCGATCTCCGGGACCCCCTCCGTTCCCTGGTCGTGCCTGTGGCACGGGAGCGCAACGGAAGCATTCGGCTCATCTATCAGAAAACCTCTCCATTCGCATCGGGACCATTCCAATCGAGGATCTCTTCTGCGGCATGCTCATGCTTCTCATGAGCATTACGATCTACGAATGGTTGCAGGCGCGAGTTAAGGAATCGGTCCCTTGATCGCAAAGGACATATCCGTTTGCACCGCTCTCCGTTCACAGTCCGTTGTTGCTGAACGCTGATTGAAACATCATTCGATTCAGTTTGGATCTTCCTACAGGTAATCCCTCTTTCGTTATTAGCATTTCAACCGAATCTTCTCTATACTACTGCCGTCAAGCACTCCAGAATCTCCATGCAGAAGTCATTCCCCTTCTCCTCAGAGATAGATCAACTCATTGAAACTGCCCTCCGCGAAGATGTCGGTGCGGGGGATATCACGACAAATTCGTTGTTCGACGAATCTACCCGGGGGCGGGCCGTCATTCGCTCCAAAGCTTCCGGTATCCTGGCAGGCATTCCGATAGCGGAATTGGTCTTCAAGAAACTCGACGCCCATATGGAATTCCAAACCAACGTGTCAGACGGCATGAAGATCTCACGCGGGGAAGTTCTGGCTGAACTCTCAGGATCTCTTCGTGCAATCCTTGCGGGCGAACGAGTCGCGTTGAACTTCCTCCAGCATCTTTCGGGGATCGCCACGGTGGCGGGACGGTTTGTCAGCGCACTCGATGGGACCAAGACGGCCGTTCTGGATACGCGCAAGACCATGCCGGGTCTTCGGGCATTGGAGAAATATGCGGTCCGGATGGGGGGTGGTGTGAATCACCGGATGGGACTGTACGATGCCGTGTTGATTAAGGACAATCACATTGCAGCAGCCGGTGGAATCCGTGAGGCGGTCGAACGCGTCCGGAAGACAGCACCGGCGAACACGGCGATTGAGCTGGAGGCAGCAAATCTGGACGACGTTCGCGAGGCGCTCGAGGCCAGAGCGGATATCATTATGCTCGACAATATGAAGATTGACGAACTGCGCGAAGCAGTAGCAATTGTCGGCGGGAAAGCAAAACTCGAGGCCTCCGGAGGTGTCACATTCGAGTCGGTGAGAGAGATTGCGGATACAGGTGTAGACTTTGTCTCGATTGGATCGATTACCCATTCAGCCCCGGCCTTGGATATTGCTCTCTCTATTGTATGAACGGCAGGGGAGGTGGGACTATAGTGAAAGGGGGGATGGACGGAGCGATTGGATGATATCCTTATGAACGCACGCGACGTGACGAAGATAGCTGAAGAGATTAAGGAACTGAAGCGGAAGAAGAACGCTCTCCTCCTGGCTCACAACTATCAGCTTCCGGAGGTTCAAGACATCGCGGATTTTGTCGGAGATTCGCTCGGGCTATCACACAGAGCGGCGAATGTGGAAGCTGACACGATCATCTTCTGCGGTGTCCACTTCATGGCAGAGACCGCTTCGATCATCGCGCCGGAGAAGAAGGTCCTGATCCCGGATCTCGAAGCGGGCTGCTCCCTTGCGGCAACGGTGGATGTCGAATCGCTTCGAACCTGGAAGAAGAAACACCCGGAGGCCGTCGTTGTTTCATACGTCAATACCACGGCGGCGGTGAAGGCGGAGAGTGACTACTGCTGCACATCGGGCAATGCGGTAAAGGTCGTCAATTCCATCCCTCGTGACCGGGAAATTCTCTTTCTTCCCGATATGTTTCTGGGCGCGTTCGTCGCGCGGGAAACAGGCCGCGATTTACACATTTGGCCGGGGGAGTGTCATGTCCATGTCGGGATTTCGCCGCAGGATGTGGAGACAATGCGAAAGAATAAGCCGGAAGCAGAAGTGTTGATCCATCCGGAATGCGGATGCGTCTCGCAGACGATGTACTATTCGACGGAACAGCCACAGCAGAAAGAACACACCCACATCTTGTCCACAGAGGGGATGACGCGATTCGTGCGAAACTCAGGCGCGGACGAATTTGTGATTGCGACTGAGATCGGCATCCTTCACCGGCTCCACAAAGAGAATCCTACCAAGACGTTTTATCCCACAAATCCACATGCGAGCTGTATGTACATGAAGATGATCACCCTTGAGAAAGTCCTGGCATCCCTCCGCCACGATATCTTTCTCGTGAGAGTGGATCCAGTCACCGCCTCAAAAGCGAAGAAGGCAATTGACCGGATGCTGGAAATCTCCTGAGATCTTGGGTTCCCGGCGATCCCCTTCCGAAGCGCCTAGTCGTCATCCTCCATGTTGGTCACGAACACGGCATAAACGGGGAGATGATCAGAAATCTTCTGCCGGAACGTCAAGGCGGGATTTGGCTCATCTCTCATTGCCAGTGAGTAGTAGAAGTTGACGCCCGATGTCCCGGCGTATTCCCGTCCGCTGTAGGTGGTTTGAATCCAGATATTATCATACGAACTGACGAGCTCGTCACGCGCGTTTATCGCTGTGAGTGTTGAACAGGCAATGAAATGCGTCATCGTCGGGATCGATCTCAGTGGGACCCAGCCGGTGTCATCGGCACACAGGTTGAAATCGCCCATGAGAATGATATCGTTTTCTTGTGGATCCCGATCCTGAATCGCCCGAAAAACTTTCGCGAGCGCACGGGCTTCTTTCCGCATGACCTCTTTTCTTCGGTCGAAGTCGCTATGCATGACAATCATAGTGTAGTCAAAATTGTCGGTGCAGAACGACGCGGTGAACGGCTCGCGTTCGAATTCATCGAGCGTATCGGGCCAGACGAAAGCAGAGTGTTCTATAAACGTTGTCCGCTCCGTCTGGTATCCGATGGCATAGTACTCTTTGTACGTCGTGCGGCCGAGCTTCTCAGGAGAGGTGACGAAGCGCCAACGGGATCCCGTGAGATCGTCGAGCATGGCATTCAGGCGTTGAAGCGTATCGAGATTCATGACCTCCAGAAGGGCAATGACCTCGAACTGGGCGATGACTCGGGCCAGGGCATGAAGATCTTTCCCGTTGTCCCATCCGAGATGAAGTGCGTTGAATGAGGCGAAGACGCGCGTAACCGGCGATGGTTCCGGTATCGGTGTCTTGGAGCAACTCCAGGCGAGAACGGTAACAAGGAGGAGAAAGAGTGCCCTCGAGAGATACGGTGTGCTCGGACGATGTCCTGGAGTATCTACTTTCGATAATTCGCTCATGAGAGGTCCCCTCCTGAACGTTGGCTACGGGTTGTTGTTTGACGATGCATTAGTCAAGAGGCAGAGACGGAGTCAAGATCGTCGCTGATGGGCTTTTTGCTTTCCCGTGAAAAAGTCTCCATATTCGCCGGGTTGTCGACATGATGCCTGTACGACCATGAAATACCTCTCCAAAAAAGTATTTCGGGATGTTCTTCCCCCTGATCCGGGAATCTGGATGAGTTTTTGGATTCCGATCGTCATCGGCCTAGCCGTCTCAACGGAGGCCGGGATACGGACTCTACTCTTTGTTGTTGTTGGATTGCTTCTGGTCTGTGTGCGATCGATTCTGATTCGTCGCTCGCATGAAAAGATCTCCAGGGAAACGTTGATCTCGATGGGCGTGTTGGGGCTCGGGATTATTGTGTGCGCATCCTGGCTTGTGGTGGTCTCGAATCTGCCGATTCTCCTCCCCGCAGGGATATTGGCTGGGTGGGCGATGGTACGCAATGTGGGGGAGGTCCGATCGGGCAAAAACAAGAATGCACTGCGGCAAAGCCTTGGAGTCCTGGTCCTGACGGCGAATGTTGTGCTTATTCCGTATGTGACCACCGGTGAAATCGCGAATTCGACGATTCTTGTCTGGCTCACCGTCTTTTTCGTCTTTCTGGTGAGTATCGCGAACCTTGCGTTCAAACAGCAAGCAAAGGATCGGGGTGGTCAGGTAGCCGGCAGGAGATTCGCGGATTCGCTCGGACAGATCGCAGTCATGGTGGTCGTGACGGCTGCGATTCTCGGCATTGGATCACACCCGGCCTTCTCTGTCGCCGCAACGCTCGCATTCCTCCTCCTATCCGTCGTGCAAAGATGGTTTCTTCCTGTCGGCTTTCTTATCCGTTGGAAAGATCCTATCGAACTTATTCTCTTGAGCGGCTGGGGAGTGGGGTTTGTTGCCGGCTTCTACCTCTCCTGAGAAGATGAAAAAACTGAAGAATATACTTGACAGAAGAATTCTCAGTCTCTATATTTAAGACAAACAGGTCTGATTATCTCTATCAATCTTATGCCGACGATCTTCAGTAAGAGCGGGGAATATGCAATGCAAGCCGTTCTCTACCTGGCAAAGTATTCGGCGTCGCATCCTGTCCTTCTCAAAGAGATCTCCGATTCGCTCAAGATCCCTCGTCCGTACCTCAGCAAGCTGCTCCAAGGCCTGATTCGCGACGGGATCGTCGCGTCACACAAAGGTACGCGCGGGGGCTTCTCACTCGCCAGAGCATCGAACACCATTCGCCTCGAAGAAATTCTCCGTTCGGTTGAGGGATCCTCAATCCATGAGCGGTGTGTGCTTGGCTTCCTTTCCTGCCGCGATTCGAATCCGTGTCCCGTTCACCCAGAGTGGATCCGCGCGCGCTCTCTCATTCACGGAATTCTGACGAGACGAACGATCGACGAACTCACCACCCGCTTCGACCTCACGCGACGGGAATCCGAATCATGATCATGAAACCGATCTTGCGACCAGTTCCTCCACTACCATATGACAGAGTGACTCCATGAGGAGAGCGAGCCGCAGTGCCCCCAACATTCTTCGGCGCGTCGTCTATGTCGCGGCCGTCGTTCTTGCGACCGCACACGCACGTGCACAGGAAGCAGCAGACTACTTTCGACAGAACTGCCTGAGTTGCCACACAATCGGCGGAGGACGACTCAGCGGTCCCGATTTGAAGAACGTCTCCTCTCGCAAGGATCGCGCCTGGCTCGTGAAGTTCATGCTCGATCCAAAAGGAATGATCGAAACCGGCGACCCGTACGCCGCAGAGCTTCTGCGTGATGCACGGGGCACGGTGATGCCTCTCGTTGCGGGAATGTCGAGGCAACGCGCGGAATCCCTCCTCGATCTCATCGACGCAGAATCGCTGCTCGACAAGTCGCAGTTCGTCGGAATCACAATCAGCGACCGTCCCTTCACACAACGCGATATCGATCTGGGGAAAGAGATTTTTGTCGGGACAACGTCTCTGACAAACGCCGGGCCATCATGCATCTCGTGCCATACCGTTCCTGGACTTGGAGGTTTCGGCGGTGGAACACTCGCCCCGGACCTTACGACCGTCTTCGAACGCTACGAAGGCCGAAAGACGCTCGCGACGTGGTTGAGCGCTCCTGCGACGCCGACCATGCAGTCGGTTTACAAGTCGAAACCGCTGGATCCGGATGAGGTCCTCGCCATGGTCGCCTACTTCCAGCACACACTCCAACGAAATCCGGAGGATGCATCGACGGCGAGACTCAACTTTGTGCTGATCGGGCTCGGCGGCGCTGTTCTGTTGCTCGGGCTGTTCGATGTCTTCTGGAACAAACGCTTCCGCGCCGTCCGCCGTCCGCTGATTCACGCCAGCAAACTGGAGAAGACCCATGAGTGAGAACAAGAGGATTTCTTGGATCGACGATGAGATTTCTGCAAAGTCCCGCTCCTGGGAAGAGTTCTATCGGAATCGATGGCAGCATGACAAGGTGGTGCGGAGTACCCACGGGGTCAACTGCACCGGGAGCTGTACATGGATGATTCACGTGAAGGACGGTATCGTCACGTGGGAGATGCAGGGGCTCGACTATCCGTCGCTGGAGCATGGACTTCCGCCGTATGAGCCGAGAGGGTGTCAGCGCGGGATTTCGTTCTCATGGTATCTCTATAGCCCGTTGCGCGTGAAGTATCCGTACATCCGGGGAGCATTGCTCGATCTTTGGAAGAAAGCTCGCCTGGAGTACGACGATCCGGTGGATGCGTGGAAATCGCTGGTCACGAATCCGGAATCGCGCACGCGCTGGCAGCGGGCAAGAGGAAAAGGGGGGTTCCGTCGCGCAACGTGGGACGAAGTGCTCGAAATCATGGCTGCGGCGAACATCCACACCATCAAGTCCCACGGACCGGATCGGATAGCGGGATTCTCTCCCATCCCCGCCATGTCGATGGTGAGCTATGCGTCGGGTGCGCGGTTGATGCAGTTGATGGGGGGCATCTCGCTCTCATTCTATGATTGGTATTGTGACCTTCCGTCCGCATCCCCGGAAACATGGGGAGAACAAACCGACGTTCAGGAATCGGCCGACTGGTACAACGCGAAACTCCTCGCCGTGACGGGGTCCAACTTGAACATGACGCGTACTCCAGATTGTCACTTTGCTGCCGAAGCCCGCCATAACGGGACGAAGATGTACGTCTTCTCTCCCGATTTCAACCAGGTGGCGAAGTACGCCGATCATTGGGTTTCGATTAACGCCGGCCAGGACGGCGCGTGGTGGATGGCGGTCAATCACCTTCTCCTCCGAGAGTTTCACCACGAAAAACAAGTCCCCTATTTCCTCGACTACACGAAGAAGTATACCGACGCCCCATATCTCGTCGAACTGCACGAGGAGGGAAAGACATATGAAGCGGGTCAATTGCTCCGGGCAAATCGACTGCAGGGATATGCGGATGTCGAACACGGAGATTGGAAGTTCCTCATGTGGGATGCAGAATCGAAGAAACCAAAAATGCCGATGGGGAGCTCGGGATTTCGCTGGGGAACGGAAAAAGGAAAATGGAATCTTGAACTGAAGGATGGAAAAGATGGAAGTGCGATCGATCCCATTCTCACGTTTCTGAATAACAGCGATGCCGCTGTCTCGGTCCGGTTCGATGACTTTGGTGCGGGGTCATCGTGCTTCCGGTCCGTCCCAGTGAAGAACGTGACGACTGTCGACGGACGTTCCGTCGTCGTCGCGACCGTGTACGACCTCCTTATGGCGCAGTACGGAGTTCCCAGAGGATTGGAGGGGAGCTACCCGGCGAGCTACGATGACGCACATGCCCCGTACACACCCGCCTGGGCGGAGAAGTATACGGGGATCGGACGGGAAGACGTTATCCGGTTTGCGCGCGAATGGGGAACAACCGCAGAGCTGACGAAAGGGAAATGCACGATTATCATCGGTGCCGGCATCAACCACTGGTATCATGCCAACCTGATGTATCGGGCGGGGATCCATGCGTTGATGTTCTGCGGTTGCATCGGCGTCAACGGCGGCGGGCTTGCGCATTACGTCGGTCAGGAAAAACTCGCGCCCGGAGAGCCGTGGGGGGCCATTGCGTTTGCGAAGGATTGGTACGGTGCGACGCGTCATCAGAATGCGCCAAGCTGGCATTACGTGCACACCGATCAGTGGCGATATGAGAAAGAGTTCACCGATTATCACACGGTGCCGGCCAAACAGCAGAACGGTTCTCTTGCGAGCGGCCACGCGATGGATGTGCAGGTCAAAGCAGTCCGCAACGGCTGGCTTCCGTTCTATCCTCAATTCTCAAAGAACTCTCTTGATCTCGCGCGAGAAGCAGTCGCCGGCGGCGCCACATCGAACGAAGAGATCGTCGCATATACGGTCGATCAACTCAAATCCCGCAAGATGAAGTTCTCCGTCGAAGATCCCGATGCTCCGGAGAATTGGCCGAGAGTGTGGTACATCTGGCGCGGCAATGCGTTGATGTCCAGCAGCAAGGGGCATGAGTACTTTCTCCGGCATTATCTGGGGACGCACGACAACGCTGTTGCCGAGGACATGGCAAAAGATTCGGTGCGTGAGGTCGTATGGCATGAGATCGCGCCTCATGGGAAGATGGATCTCGTTGTCGATCTGAACTTCCGAATGGACACGTCGGCCCTCTATTCCGACATCGTTCTGCCGGCTGCAACATGGTATGAGAAAGCAGATCTCAACTCGACCGACATGCACAGCTTCATCCATCCCCTCTCGGCCGCGGTTCCTCCGTGCTGGGAATCGAAGAGCGATTGGGACATCTTCAAGGCGATTGCGAAGAAATTCTCCGAGCTTGTCCCTCCGCATTTCCCCGAACCGGTTCGCGATGTCGTTGTCACTCCACTTGCGCATGACTCCGCCGCAGAGATTGCACAACCGTCAATCAAAGACTGGACGAAAGGGGAGACCGATGCGATCCCCGGCAAAACGATGCCGTCGATCGCGGTCATGAATCGCGACTACAGAAATCTCTACAATCAGTTTATCTCCTTTGGACCGTTGGTTCGTGCAAACGGCATCGGCGCGCACGGGACGAAGTATTCGATCACCGATTTCTATGACGAGATGGCGCAGAATGGGAATTCTGTGACGTTTGACGGAAACAGGTATCCCTCATTGAAGGAAGGTCACGACGTGTGTGATGCGATCCTCCGGCTGGCCACCGTCACCAACGGAGAACTCTCGTATCGGTCATACAAGAACATGGAAGAAAAGGTCGGGTTGCCCCTGGCACAATTGGTGGAGGCCGATCGAGGCGTCCGCATGACGTACAAGGAGCTTCAGAGTAAGCCGGCGCGGCTCCTCAACAGTCCCATGTGGTCCGGATTGATCGCAAACGGCCGGGCATACTCCCCCTTCACCTACAACGTGGAAGCACTTGTGCCGTGGCGGACGCTCACAGGACGCCAGCACTTCTATCTCGATCATCCGGGTTATCTGCAATTCGGCGAACACCTTCCGACGTACAAACCGAAACCGCTCCCGACGATGTACGCCGATTTGCGGTTCACCAACGGCAACGGCAATGTGAAGATGTTGAACTACCTCACGCCGCATGGCAAATGGCATATTCACTCCACGTACGGCGACAACCAGCGGATGACGACGCTTTCCCGGGGAATCGAGCCGTTCTGGATCAACGACAAAGATGCGGCGGACATCGGCGTCAACGACAACGATTGGGTTGAAGTGTTCAACGATCACGGCGTCGTCGTCACGCGTGCGGCGGTCAGTGCCCGTATCCCCCGCGGCATCTGCATCATCTACCATTCCCCCGAGCGTACCTATTCAGTTCCAAAATCACCGCTGCGAAACAATCGGCGCGCCGGCGGACATAACAGTCTCACACGCACGCGCCTCAAACCGAATCTCATGATCGGCGGATACGGACAATTCACATATCATTTCAATTACTGGGGGCCGATCGGATGCAATCGCGACACCCACATCCTCGTCCGCAAACTGCCCGAGTTGATCTGGTAGGAGAAAGACTATGAACGTCAGATCCCAAATTTCAATGGTGTTTCATCTCGACAAATGCATCGGCTGCCACACCTGTTCCATCGCGTGCAAGAATGTCTGGACCGATCGGCGCGGGACCGAATACATGTGGTGGAACAATGTCGAGACAAAGCCGGGGACCGGCTATCCGACCAAGTGGGAAGATCAGGAGAAGTATCGCGGGGGATGGGAGAAACAGGATGACCGGCTTCGGCTGAAATCGACCACGAAGTTCCGCACCGTCACCGATATCTTCCACAATCCCTCCGGGGCGAGCATGGACGACTACTACGAACCGTGGACGTACAAATACGCCGATCTCTTCAACGCGCCGGAGGGATCCGACCAGCCGACCGCAATGCCGATCTCAATGGTCACGGGAGAGTATATCAATGTGGAAGCCGGACCGAACTGGGACGACGACCTGGGCGGATCGCCGGTCTACGCGGCAAACGATCCGAATCTGGAGGGACTCACCGAAGTTCAGCGTCAGCAGCTCTTCGCGATCGAGCGCCTCGTGTTCTTCTACTTCCCGAGAATCTGTAATCACTGTCTGAACCCCGGATGTGTGGCGGCATGTCCTTCCGGGGCTCTCTACAAGAGAGGTGAAGATGGTATCGTCCTGATCGACCAGAAGCGATGCCGCGGATGGCGCGCATGCGTGGCGGCGTGTCCGTACAAAAAAACCTTCTACAACTGGTCAACGGGCAAATCGGAGAAATGCATTTTGTGCTTCCCACGCGTCGAGACGGGTCAGGCCCCGGCATGTTTCCATTCATGTGTCGGCCGGATCCGATACCTCGGCGTTCTTCTCTACGATGCTGACCGCATCGAAGACGTCGCGAGGAGCGAGGATGCCGGGTTGATCGATGCCCACCGATCGATGATTTTGAATCCGCACGATCCGGCAGTGGTTGAGGCAGCGCGACAAAACGGCATACACGATGCGGTAATCCAGTCTGCCCAACAGTCACCCGTCTACAAGTTCGTCAAGGAATGGAAGATCGCCCTTCCTCCCCATATCGAATTTCGAACACTCCCGATGCTCTTCTATGTCCCGCCAATGTCCCCCGTAATGGCATCATCGGAGGAGGGGATGGTGAAAAGCGTGTCTGACGACTTTTTCCACGACATCGAACAAGCGCGCGTGCCGCTCCAATTCTTGGGAAATCTCTTCGGTGCCGGTCATCAGGCCAAGGTGGTCTATGCGCTGAAGAAACAAAAGGCGATTCGCACGTATCGCCGTGCGTTGACAGTCGGCGACATCTCGATGGACGTCGCCAGGCGGATGCTGACTGAGGCCGATTGTTCTCCGGAAGAGGCGGAAGCGATCTACAACCTCACATCCCTTTGCACATTCGATGACCGGTTTGTTATTCCACCGGCTCACCGTGAAGAGGCGATCGAGATGATGCTTGACCCGCATGAACATCGAGCGTCAACGGGATTTGGCTTCGTTGACGCACCGAAACGGGGACTGTAATGAACGGATCCGGTTTCTACACCTCACTTGCACGGCTTCTTGAATATCCGACGGAGGATTTCAGGGAGCGACTCTCGGCTTGTGTCGCCATGATAGATCGGGCGCTTGGGGATGACCGCGCGATGATGAGTGATTGCCGCAAGAGTTTCACGCCTTTTGAACGTGCGGTGAGTTCCCTGAGCACCGAAGAAGCCCAGGAACTCTATACGCGAACGTTTGATATCAGTCCGGTGGCGAGTCTGGAAGTCGGCTGGCATCTCTACGGTGAAGCGTACGAGCGGGGAGCTTTTCTGGTGAGGATGCGGGAATTACTTCGATCCGTCGGAATCCAGGAAGCCACCGAACTGCCGGATCATCTCTCCTATCTCCTGTGTGCTGTGGAACGTCTTGAGGCAGAGAGCGCAACGAGGATTGTACAAACATATCTCATCCCGGCGGTCGAGAAGATGCTTGCCGGTTTCAAAGACGAGGCAAATCCCTACCGTCATCTTCTCGAAACGATTGAGATTGTTTTGCACCATCACCATGCGTCTTTCATGGGAGCGTAACGTCATGGCAATCGAAAGTGCCTTTTTTGCGGATCAGATCTTGTTCATCGTGTTGCCGTACCTGTCGCTGATAAGCTTTCTCTTCGTCTCTATCAGGCGATATTTCCGTCAAACGTTTACCTATTCAAGTCTCTCCTCCCAGTTTCTCGAAAACCAGCAGCACTTCTGGGCTGTGGTGCCATTCCACTATGGCATCATTCTTCTCTTCGTCGGACATCTGGCAGCGTTCTTGGTTCCGCGAACGGTTCTTGCATGGAATAGCGTTCCCCTCCGGCTCTATATCCTCGAAGCTGCTGCCTTTGTCTTTGGGGTTCTGACGTTCGTCGGACTTGTGAGTATCGTCGTTCGTCGGTTTAGCGATCCGAAAGTGAAGCTGGTCACGAGTCCGGCAGACTGGGTCATCCTGGCGATGTTCGGAGTTCAGATCTTTACGGGGCTGTACACAGCCGTCTTTCACGGCTGGGGCTCATCGTGGTTCGCCGCATCGGTCACGCCATATCTTTGGTCGCTCTTCACATTGAATCCCGACATCACGCCCATTGTTGCGATGCCCTGGATGGTGAAGCTCCACATCATCGGTGCGTACATCATGTTTGCATTCTTTCCCTTCACCCGGCTGGTGCATGTCCTGGTCGTCCCGAATCCGTATCTCTGGCGCAAACCTCAGGTTGTGAGATGGTATGGAATTAAACGGCTCCTCCGGAGTCGATAACTCATCGTTGGTGATCTCAATTTCTATGAGAGCTGCATGAAAAGACCCGAGCTCATCGATTTCAGTCAGGAACGGATACGCGTGCTTCACTACACGTGGATCGCGTTCTTCATCTCGTTCTATGTCTGGTTCAATATGGCCCCGTTGGCAACGACCATGTTGCGAGAAGCGAACTGGCTGACAAAAGAACACATCAAAATCCTCGCGATCTGCAACGTGGCACTGACGATCCCAGCACGGATCGTTGTGGGCGCGCTCATTGACAAGTACGGTCCCCGAGTGGTCTTTTCCGGTCTGCTTGTCGTGATGTCGATTCCGACATTCATGTTCGCATTCGGCAACTCGTTTCTTCAGTTGCTGGTGTCACGGCTCTTCCTTGGAATGGTGGGTGCGAGCTTCGTCATCGGGATACGCATGGTGTCGCAATGGTTCCCGCCGAAGATGATCGGCCGCGCCGAGGGCTTCTACGCGGGCTGGGGGAATTTCGGATCGGCGTGGGCCGCGATGACGTTGCCGTGGATTGCTTTGACGTTTTTTGAAGAATGGTTTGGACTGGGCACCGACGGATGGAGATGGGCGTTGTTTGTGAATGGAATCGTTTCGCTTGTCTATGGTTTTGCCTATTATTTCCTTGTCCGCGACACACCCTCCGATCGGCCCTTCGTCGGGGTGAAGAAAACACAGCCCCTGGAGGTGACCTCATACGGAGATCTGGTGCAATACCTCATCTGGTCATTTCCCCTCGTTGGGGCGCTGGGATTGCTCGCCTGGCGCATCAGCAAGATCCAATTGACGAACGATATCGGGGAGACATACAGTCTCATTCCGGACTCCTTGCTCTACGTCATCTATGGTGTACTGTTGCTTGTGTACATCGGACACGTGGTGAAGTCTCTGCAGGTGAACCTGCCGCTGCTCCGCCGAGGAGTTCCGGATGAGGAGAAATATCCCTTCAGCAGTGTTGCCGCGCTGAACACGACGTACGTAGCGAATTTCGGGGCGGAGCTTGCAGTTGTCTCCATGCTGCCCGCCTTTTTCGAAAGCGTCTATCAAATCGGTCCCGAGGTCGCGGGTCTCATCGCTTCATCGTTTGCATTTGTCAATCTTGTCGCACGTCCGTTGGGCGGATTGATATCGGACACGATGAAGAACAGAAAGCTTGTCATGAGCATCTACATGTGCGGGATCGCGCTGGGATTTGTCGGGATGGGATGGATCAATTCCGCGTGGCCCATTTGGATAGCGGTCGCGGTCACGGTGCTCTGCTCTGTGTTCGTTCAGGGCGCGGAAGGCGCCACGTTTGCCATCATCCCGCTGATCAAGAGGAGAATGACTGGGCAGATTGCGGGGATGGCCGGGGCGTTCGGGAATGTTGGTGCCGTGGTGTATCTCGTTGTCTTCTCGCTCGTGGATGCCGAAACATTCTTCTTCATCCTGGCCGGGGGAGCCGCAGCGAGTTTTCTGTATTGCCTTATCTTTTTGAAAGAACCGAAGGACGCGTTCGCCGAAGACATTGCTCTCCCTTCGATCGCAGTCGGATCGATTGCAGACCAAGTTGCCGCGGCACGCGGTGAGGGGAGCATCGGGATTGCCCTCCAACCTGCCCAAATCAAGAAGAACGGAGGGGAGAACGAATGAAGAATCAGACGACCGCTGACTCGCCCCCGTCGCGTACGTTCCTTGAACGCTGGGAACCGGAGAACGACCGGTTCTGGAAGGAAACCGGATCGAGGATCGCGTGGCGGACTCTCACGATTACGACCATCACACTGGTGTTGTCGTTCGCGACTTGGTTCATGATGAGTGCGGTGGTTGTGAGACTTCCCGGGATCGGATTCCAATTCGATACGATGCAATTGTTCTGGCTCGCGGCGATGCCCGGACTTGCCGGCGGGACGCTCCGCATTCTCCACGCGTTTCTCATCCCCATCTTCGGTACCCGCCATGTCATCACAGTTGCGACACTCCTGAAGATGATTCCGTGTATCGGAATCGGACTGGCCGTGATGAATCCTGAGACTCCGTTTTGGTTGTTCCTTGTCCTCGCGTTCTCTGCGGGATTCGGCGGGGGGGATTTCTCTTCATACATGCCGAGCACGAGCATTTTCTTTCCAAAGCGGCTTCAGGGAACGGCACTGGGCATCCAGGCAGGCATCGGGAACTTCGGGGTGAGTCTCGCGCAATTCGTCACTCCTTGGATCATTGGGATTTCGATCTTTGGTTCTCTGGTTGGGAGCTCCCAGATTCTCACGAAGGGAGGAACAACTTCCGACGTCTGGCTCCAGAATGCCGCTTTCTGGTACGTACCGCTGCTCCTCATTCTTGGATTGCTGGCGTGGAAGTATCTGCGAAGTGTTCCAGTGAAAGCTTCCTTGAGAGAACAGCTCGATATCTTTGGCAACAAGCATACATGGTTTTGCACGATCACATACGTCATGACCTTCGGTTCGTTTTCCGGATTGTCGGCAGCATTTCCGCTTCTGATCAAGACGGTTTACGGTCATTTTCCGGAAGCGCCCGATCCGCTTACATACGCTTTTCTTGGTCCGCTCATTGGTTCCACCATTCGAGTCGTCGCAGGCCCGATCTCCGACAAGACCGGTGGCGCGATTCTCACGCACATCGTCGGTATCGGCTTGATTCTATCCGCGGCTCTGATGGCCACCGGGGGATTGCTGACGCCGAGTTCTCTTGATCAGTTTCCGTACTTCGTCGGACTCATGCTGGTGATGTTTTTCTTGTCGGGCGTAGGTAATGCATCCACCTTCAGACAGTATCCGATCATCTTCGAGCACTCTGCGCGTCAAGGGGCGGGAGTGATCGGATGGACGGCGGCCGTCGCCGCGTACGGTCCGTTCTTCTTCTCGACGCTGATCGGATTCTCCATCACCAGCGCGGGTTCAGCAGAGCCGTTCTTCTACGGCATCGGCGGATACTATGTTGTCGCCACAATCATCAATTGGTACTACTACACGAGGAAGGGATGCGAAAAACCGAGTTAGGAATTGCGTCCGGAACGGTTGGTTCACCCTGCTGGTCGATTCCCGGGATCGTGATCGAATGAGGAATTGAGCATGATGAAGAACCGCATCGTTTCGATCATCCTTTTGATAGGTGTGTTCCTCAGCGCGTTCGTCTTTGTGAATTCATACAATCGGAATTTCCGGTACCCGGGGAACAACGAAGGCTACGAGCCGATCCAGCCGATCAGTTATTCGCACCGGCTGCATGCGGGGGAACTGGGCATTGCATGTCTTCACTGCCATGCGGGAGCCGAGCGGAGTCGTCATGCGGGAATTCCTTCGATGAACATCTGCATGAATTGCCACCAATACGTGACTGCTCCATTGCTCGAGGTGAAAGCGGAGGACGATCGGGCGACAGAAGAGAATCGAAAGCCGCGCGTGATCGTTTCACCCGAACTCAGAAAAATTTATGATGCCGTCGGACTCGACGAGCAATTGAAATCGGATCCACATCGTCCATCGCGGTCGGTCGAATGGATCAGGGTTCACAAGGTCCCCGATTTCGTGTACTTCGATCATCGAGCGCACGTCACAGTCGGTGTCGAATGTCAAACGTGCCACGGTGCCGTCGAGACGATGGAGCGCGTGCGTCAGGTATCTGATCTCTCGATGGGATGGTGCGTGAATTGCCACCGTGATGCCAATCGTGATGGTGTAAAAGGCAAGAAAGTCAAGGCATCCACAGACTGTACGGCATGTCACTACTAGGACAGCAAATTCGATGACGACGAGGATTTCAACGCCGGATCATTTTCGCGAAGCCGAAATGGGGAACGAGAGAGGCGATTTGTCACCGAACATACCGTTCAGCCGCCGAACATTTCTCAAAGCTGCCGGATTCACGTTTGCCGGCGGATTGCTTGCAGGGTGCGAGAGGGGAAGGATAGAAAAGGCAATTCCGTTCTTGGTGAAGCCGGAAGAAATGACTCCCGGCGTCGCAACGTGGTATGCGTCGACGTGCGGCGGTTGCTCCGCAGGGTGCGGCGTGCTGGTGAAGAACCGGGATGGCCGGCCGATCAAAATTGAAGGGAATCCGGACCATCCTCTCTCCCAAGGAGGACTGTGTCCCACCGGCCAGGCGTATCTGCTTCCGCTGTACGACTCAACGAGACTGCTGAAGCCACTTTCCGGCGGAGAGGAGACGACGTGGGAAGCGCAAGACAAAACAATTGCCGCGACGCTTGAAGAAATCAGGCGTCAGAACGGATCGGTCCGGCTTCTGACGGGGACGATGACAAGTCCCTCCTCACTCAGCGCAGTGAATAGGTTCATCCAAAGCTTCCGGAACGCTACGCATGTCATGTATGACGGACTCTCCGCGTCGGCAATACTTGATGCGCAGGAGATCACATTCGGAAAACGCATTCTGCCTCAATATCGACTCGATCGAGCAGAGGTGATCGTTGGTGTCGACGCCGATTTCCTCGGATCGTGGATTTCTCCGGTTGAATTCTCTTCGGCGTACAGCAGAGGACGCACACTCACGGGAGGAAAGAAGACCTTCTCGCATCATACCCAGATCGAATCGCACCTCTCCCTCACCGGAAGTAATGCGGACATGAGAATCAGTGCCTCGCCGGGTGAGGCACTAGGCATTCTTCGTTCCCTGGCATCGGTGGTGTCAAAACGAACCGGACGGTCGATTACGGTACACGATGCCTCGCAGGGTCATGAGGAGGTGGCCCGGGAACTGGCCGAGCGTCTGCTTGCAGCGCGCGGAAGAGGGCTGGTCGTGTGTGGAACGAACCATCTCGAGTCTCAGCTTCTCGTGAACATCATCAACCATGCCCTCGGCAATTATGGGAACACACTCACGCTCTCGCCCGGATCGTTGCAGAAGAGAGGGAGTGATCGTGACTTCGGAGCTCTTGCCGAAGAGATGAGGAACGGCAAGATCGATGCGTTGATTGTCGTCGGTGTAAACCCGGTGTATGATGCCCCCGGATCGTGGCGATTCGGTGATCTCCTCCAGAATGTTCCGCTCACCGTCGTTCTCGGCGACCGGCGGGATGAAACCAGTTCGCGTGCCGAGTTCGTTTGTCCGATTCATCATCCGCTCGAGGGATGGAGCGATGCGCAACCGATCGAGGGGATGTTCGCGCTCAGACAGCCGACAATTTCGCCGATCGGCCAGACGCGTGAGCTGGTAGAAACTCTCTCTGCATGGTCGGGGCAATACCGATCGTCCTACGATCAGATTCGATCACACTGGTTGGAACGAATTCACCGGAGAGCGGGGGGTTCAAAACCGTTCGACCGTTTTTGGGATGATGTCGTGCGCGAAGGAAGCATATCGGTTCCTGCCGACGAACGGACGTTCACATTCAACACCCCGGGGGTGCAACAGGCGCTCGCGCACTCTGCGGATTCTCCACGTTCCGCAGATGGCATCTATGATTTGGTTCTCTACGCGAACGCATCAATGCTGGATGGCCGCAACGCGCACAATCCGTGGCTCCAGGAACTTCCCGATCCGGTCACAAAGATTGTGTGGGACAACTACGCGTCGATTTCGCAGGCCGCAGCACGTTCGTTGGGAGTGAAAGAGGGGGATGTCGTCGAGATTCGCAGTGGAGACGTCTCGATCAAGATCCCGGTCCATATTCAACCGGGTCACCACGATGGGGTGGTCGCGGTTGCTCTCGGATATGGAAGAATGGGAACCGATCGCTTTACATCAATTGGACCTGAGTGGCTTGAAGCGAAACCCACCGTTCTGCCGGGTGATCTCGTTGGAACTAATGCCGCTCCGTTCATTCAGTATGACGGACAACATGTTGACTACCGCCGCGGCGTGAGCATTCAGAAAACCGGGAAACGACACGAGCTTGCCTCCACCCAGGAGCACCACTCTCTCCATGTTCCTGAGCATCTTCGGACCGGAGACGGGGAGCGCCGACCGATCATTCAGGAGACGACCTATCGGGCGTATGTCAGAGAGCCGTCGAGCGGGAGCTTCCCCAAGCACAAACTTGTAAGCATGTGGCCCGATGCCCATGAGTACAAAGGGCATCATTGGGGAATGGCTATCGATCTCACGGCATGCACGGGATGCTCTGCGTGCGTCATCGGATGCCAGGCGGAAAACAATATTCCCTCGGTCGGAAAAGACGAAGTCAGGCGCAATCGGGAAATGACCTGGATCCGCGTTGACCGCTACTACACGGAGGAAAACGGAGAAACGACGGTCGCCCACCAGCCGATGATGTGTCATCACTGTGATAACGCGCCGTGTGAGACGGTGTGTCCGGTCCTCGCGACGGTCCATAGCGAGGAGGGATTGAATCAGCAAGTGTACAACCGTTGCGTGGGAACGCGATACTGTGCCAATAATTGTCCGTACAAAATTCGGCGGTTCAACTGGTTCGATTACGAACATGGCGACGACCTGCACAAGATGGTTCTCAATCCCGATGTGACGGTGCGCGAACGGGGGATCATGGAGAAATGCACCTTCTGTATCCAGCGAATCCAGGAAGCCCGTATCGTCGCGAAATCGGAGGGGAGGAGTATCCGGGACGGGGATATCAAGACCGCGTGTGAGCAATCGTGCCCGACGAGGGCAATCGTCTTCGGCGATATGAACGATCCCCAGAGTGAGTTGACGAAGCGCATGAATGATCCGAGACACTATCGCGTGCTGGAGGAACTTGGCGTCAGACCATCCGTGGGATATTTGACCCTGGTAACCAACAGGGAAGAGGGCGAGGGAGGACCGGCGAATGGCTGATCACGTCTCGAACCTCCGGAAGCCCCTTATTCTCGGCAACAAGACGTATGAGGCTGTGACGCGCGATGTTTGTCACCCTCTCGATCAGAAATCGTCGAAGGCGTGGTGGATGACGTTTCTCGTCGCGATGGCCATGATGGGATTGGGTATGGTCGCCGTCACGTATCAGATCGAAACCGGGATTGGCACGTGGGGGCTGAACAACACCGTCGGCTGGGCATTCGATATCACGAATTTTGTTTTCTGGATCGGCATCGGACACGCCGGAACGCTGATCTCGGCGATCCTCTTCCTCTTCCGCCAGCGCTGGCGCACGTCGGTGAATCGATCTGCAGAAGCGATGACGATCTTCGCAGTGATCTGCGCCGGGATCTTTCCCATCATCCACATGGGGAGGCCGTGGCTGGCATTCTGGGTCATTCCGTATCCGAATTTCCGAGGCCCGCTGTGGGTTAACTTCCGTTCGCCGCTTGTGTGGGACATGTTCGCAATCAGTGTCTACTTCACCATCTCGCTGGTGTTTTGGTACGTGGGACTGATCCCTGATCTCGCGACAATTCGGGATCGAACGACCTCCAAGATCAAACGAGCGATCACCGGATTCTTCAGTCTCGGATGGAACGGTTCGAACAAGACCTGGCTCCGATACGAAACCGTCTATCTCCTCCTTGCCGGTCTCGCAACGCCTCTTGTGGTCTCGGTGCATACAATCGTGAGCTGGGACTTCGCCACATCGATCATCCCCGGGTGGCACGCGACGATCTTTCCCCCCTATTTTGTGGCAGGCGCAATTTTTTCCGGCTTTGCCATGGTCATGACCCTCATGTTGATTGTCCGGAAAGTTCTCCATTTCGAAGACTACATCACCCTTCACCACATCGAAGCAATGTGCAAGGTGATTATCGCAACGGCGGGAATGGTCGGACTCGCATACATGACGGAGTTTTTTGTCGCCGCGTATTCCGGGAACGAATACGAACGCTTCGCATTTGTGAACCGGGCGCTTGGGCCCTACGCCTGGGCGTATTGGATTATGGCCGTATGCAACGTCCTGATTCCACAGCTTCTCTGGTGGAAGAAGATCCGTACCAATCCGACGGCAGTGTTCTTTATCGCGATTCTTATCAACGTCGGGATGTGGTTCGAGCGATTTGTGATTATTACGATCTCCCTCACGCGTGACTATCTCCCCGCGAGTTGGGCGAGTTACGCTCCCACTTCCATCGAGATTGCGACTCTGATCGGGAGTTTCGGACTCTTCTTCACGCTCTTTCTCCTCTTCGCCCGATTTCTTCCGATGATCGCAATCGGCGAGGTCAAAGGCGTGCTCAGCTACGGCCACAGACAGAAAGGAGACCATTCATGACGGAACGTCTCCTGGTCGCGACCTTCGGTGGCGAACGTGATATTGTCGACGCAACACGCGCCGCGAAGGACGCCGGATATCACATCGTCGATGTGTACGCTCCCTACGCGATTCACGGTCTCGACAAAGCGATGGGGCTTCGCCCCTCGAGACTCCCATGGATCTGCTTTGGTCTCGGATTGACGGGGGCAATTGCCAAGCTGTGGTATCAAATATGGACGTCGGCCACGAGTTGGCCCGTGAATGTCGGCGGAAAGCCGCTGAGTTCCGTCCCGGCGTTTGTTCCCGTCACGTTTGAGATCATGGTGCTGTTTGCCGGCGTGGGAACGGTCCTTGCCTTTTTCTTCGTCAGCAGGCTCCGTCCGGGCAAACACCCGAAGGTTCTCTATGAAAGAGTCACAAACGACAAGTTTGTGCTCGTCCTTCTTCAGAACGATGCGGCATTCGATGTTTCGAACGTGAGAGCACTCCTCGAACGATTTCACGTAGAGCGTATCGAAGAGCGACTGACGGAGGCAGGCCGATGACGAAGCGCGTTCATCCTAACTACATGCTTCTTGCGCTTCTTCTGGTCCTTGCCGGCTTGACGCTGTTTCTCCGGCGCGACTATCTTGCGCGCAATGCGGAAATTCTTCCGGGCATGGTTCATTCGGTCCCGGCTGAGGCGCAAGCACCATTGCCTGCGTTTCCGGATCATCGCGCATTGCATGAGCCGGCTCGAGGCTCAATACCGATGGAATTTCAGCCGGTTCATTATCGCCGTACACCGGAAGAGGCGCTTCGCGCCGGGGTGGAGCTTTCCAATCCCGTGAGGCCGGATAGTGTGGAAGAACGTGAGCGAGGCGCCTTTGTGTTTATAACGTTCTGTCAACCGTGTCATGGGAGTGGAGGGATGGGCGATGGAAAGATTGTGCAGCATGGATTCCCTCCGCCCCCATCACTGTTGGCCGATCGAGCCGTACGAATGAAGGATGGACAAATGTTTCACGTCATGACGTACGGCCAGGGGAATATGCCCTCCCTGGCGTCGCAAGTGGAAGCGAGGGATCGCTGGAGAGCCATTGTGTACATCCGTTCGCTTCAAGCACCGAAAGGAATCACATCGGGAAAATGAGTATCCCTCGATTACCTGTTCCGGAAACTTCTCCGCAATCGCGTTGGCTCGGACCGCTCCGCACCGTGTCCATACTCGGCGCGCTGATCGCGGTCGTCGGAGTCATCGCGGTTCCATTGCGTGCGTGGCCGAACCTCCTATTGGCTGCATACTATCTGTTGGGAATCGGACTGGCCGGAGCGATCTTCCTCGCGATCCAGTACGTTTCCAACGCGGGATGGAGCGTTGCCATTCGGAGAGTCCCGGAGGCGATGATCGCATCGCTGCCGGTTGCGTCGATCGCCATGCTGGTGCTGCTGTTCGGGATCCACGACCTGTATGAATGGAGTCATCTCGATATCCTGGCGGTCGACAAGATCCTCCAGGCCAAACGCTGGTGGCTCAACATCCCCTGGTTCGCAGGACGGATGGTGTTCTTTCTCGGCATGTGGCTGTTCTTTGCCTTCGCGTTGGTTCGTCTTTCACGCCGTCAGGATGAACACGATGGTCTCGAATACTTCAACCGTGCGAAACGATATTCGGCTCTGTTCCTCGTCGTCGTTGCGCTTAGCCTCACGCTCGCCAGCATGGACTGGATCATGTCCATTGAACCCCACTGGTACAGCACCATCTTTGGAATCTACAATTTTGCAGGGCTCTTTCAGAGCGGCCTCGCGGCGATCGCCATTCTGGCGATTGTTTTGCGTCGCGCAGGACCGTTGGAGGGCATTCTCACATCAGAGCACCTCCACGATCTGGGCAAACTGATTGTTGCGTTCAGCACATTCTGGATGTACATCTGGTTCAGTCAGTATCTCCTGATCTGGTATTCCAACATCCCGGAAGAAGCGTCATATCTTGTTCACCGTCAGGAGGGAAGCTGGGCCATCTTCACCGTCCTGAACGTCGTCTTCAACTGGGTGATCCCCTTCGTGGTCTTGCTGCCGAAGTGGACGAAGCGGAATGAGGGGGTGTTACTGAAGGTCGGGATCATCCTTCTCATCGGCCACTGGATCGATCTCTTCTGGATGATCCTGCCACCGTTTATGCGGAATGGTCCACAGGTCGGACTTTGGGAAATCGGACCGGTGGCGGGGGCGGTTGCCGCGGCGGCATACCTGACGCTCCGATCGTTTGCAAAAGCAAATCCAATTCCCAAAAACGATCCCCTGATTGTCGAAAGTCTGAACTATCACTCATGATTCATTCTTCCATTCCGAGAAATCTCCGATGAAACCGACTGACATCCTCAAACAAGAACATCGCAACATCGAACGAATGCTGGACGTGCTGGAACGATCTGTCACGCGCGCACAGAGTGGAGAAGAGGTTCAACCCCAGGTCTTCCGCGACGCGATTCGATTCATTCAGTTGTATGCCGATCGCTGCCACCATGGAAAAGAAGAGGATCTCCTCTTCAGCGCAATGGAGCAGCGCGGTTTTCCGCGCGAGGCCGGCCCGATCGCCGTGATGTTGTTCGAGCATGACCAGGGAAGAGCGCACATTCGATCCATGGGTGAAGCCGTTGAGCGGTATGCTCAGGGAGACCGTGGGGCGATCGGTGATATTCACAATCACGCGTTGGGGTTTGTGGGGCTTTTGCGTCAGCATATCCAGAAGGAAGACCACGTTTTGTTCCCGATGGCAGAACATCATCTCGATCGCAGTGATCTCGAGCGACTGGAAAAAGAATTCGCAGAAGTGGAATCTTCCAGTGAGTCGTGTTCTCTGAAGCATGAGCTGATTGCGCTCCTCACCAGACTCGAGACTCAATTCCCGTCGTAGTTCGGGTCCCAGCGGACATTCCTCCTCCGGAGGACTTGTCTTCCAGCGAATCTTCCCATATGTTCCACCAAAGAAATCGAATCGTACGGAACGATTGCCTGATTCCGGCCGTTCACGCCAAGGGCAACGATCCTCACAACACGAACGGCTTCTCCACATCATTCGGAATCTTCGATCCACTGCCGGGTGAAATTGCGAGATCAACCACGGAGGACTCTTATGAACAGATTGATTGCACTTCTTGTCTTTTGTATCCTGGGGGCCACCATCTACGGTTTTACGATGTCCAACGCGGTGAAGAGAAGTGCCGCCGATGACGGATCTCCCACCCGCGCGATCCAGACGCAGAAGAAGGCCGTCGACCCGAAAACATGTTTCACCTGCCATGAAGAGGTTCAATCACTTCACACGGGGAGCAAACATCAACGGCTCAACTGCGTGACCTGTCACTCCAATCTTGATCTGCACCAAGAAGATCCGTCGACCAAGCCGATCACGAATCTCGAAATCAAGACCTGCGGCAACTGTCACAAAGAACAGTATGATTCGTTCTTTCATGTCAACCTCGAATCGCGAGCGCGCGTGGAAAAAGCGACCACGACAAGCCGATCGCCGACCTTCGACAAACTCATGATGCCCCATGCCTTCACCAAGGAACATGGAGAACCCCGCAGTCACGCATTTATGCTCGTCGATCACTACATCGTCGATCGTGCGTATGGCGGACGCTTCCAATACAAGGATCTCAAGAATATCACGAAGACCGGGAAGGCGTGGGATTTGTTGCTCGACAAAGAACCGTCGTCCAATGGTCAAAAAGTATTCATGTCGCAGACTGCGATCGCAGCCAATCCGACATGTCTCAGCTGCAAAAGCTCGGATCAAATTCTGAAGTGGAAGTATAAGGGGGATCCGTCGCCGGACGCTGTGTGGTCCAGAACTTCCGACGTCGTTCAGATGGCACGCGATCTCCAGCAACCGGTCGGATGCATTCACTGTCACGATCCGCACGGAACCAATCCTCGCGTCGTGCGTGATGCGTTGATCGAAGCAGTGGTCGATCGAGGCGAAGGGACCTATCCGTACGACAAGAAGAAAAGTGCGGACGTGACGATGACAAAGATCACATTTCGCGATTTTCGGGCGATCGGGATTCTCAACAAGAAGGATTCCAATCTGATGTGCGCGCAATGCCACGTCGAATACAACTGCAATCCGGGACATGACCCGAAGTCCGGCGCCGCAGTCACAAAAGCAGATCCGCGCACGAACATCTTCCCCTGGACAAATGTGCTGGACTACAATAAGAAGATGGAGCAGTTCTCATTCAAAGACTTCAAACATGCCGTCACGGGCGCATCGCTCTCGAAGATCCAGCATCCGGAAACAGAGGTCTTTTGGGGAAGCAAACATGAGCGGGCGGGCGTTGAATGCAAGCATTGCCACATGCCGGTCGTGAAGAAGGGTGCGAAGAGCTACACCTGGCACGGCCAGAAGAGTGCGCGGTACATGACCAAGGAGACCTGCATCTCATGTCACACGTACTGGACGGAGAAGGAGGCCGTATACCAAATCGATGCGATCCAGAACTACATACGGGGAAAGATGAGAAAGGCGGAATTCTGGCTCGCCGAGTTTATCGACACATATCAGCGTGCGAAAGATCTGGGGGTGGATGATGCACAACTCGCGAATGCGCGCACGTATCACGATCAGGCGCACACCCTGTGGGAGTGGTGGACGGCGGAAAACTCCGACGGCTTCCATAATCCGGCCCAGGCCAGGGAATCGCTGACAAAATCTGTCGACGCGGCACAAGAAGGAACCAAGTTTCTGGAGAATCTCATTGCCCAGAAGAAGGGGACCAAATAGCGCGATGCCGAATGGATCGCGCAGGGACATAGCTCTGCCACCAAGCGTATTCAGAGGGTTGACATGAAAATCAAAATTGTTCCATCCATGATGATGTTGTTCATTTCCGTTTCCGCAGCATTTGCCCAGGAGTTCCGTCCCACGTATCGTTGGTTTGGGGATGTGCGCATCCGGGGCGAAGTTGATATGCGGGATTTCAATCAGGTGACAGCCGCCAATACCGTGACGTTGCTGAGGACGCGGCTCGGACTGGAAGCAATCCCGATTGAGAACGTTCGAGTTATCGTGCAGGCCAGAGACTCGCGCGTCTTCGGACAAGAACGCGATGCCGGAGGATCATTCAACACGCTTTCCGACTCCCGCAATCTCGATCTGCACCAGGGATACGTGGAAATCAACAAGCTCTTCGCCGACGAACTGTCGCTTCGCGCAGGACGGATGGAGATGAGTTACGCCAACGAACGAATCATCGGGACGGTCGGCTGGCACAACGTGGGCCGCGTGTTCGATGGTGCCCTCGTCAACGTCAATCTCGATTGCGCCTCCTTCGATCTCTTTGCAACCAACGTAGGGGAGGTGCAACCGTACGTTCCCGTAGCTACGCCGACGTCGGTCAGGTACGTTCGCGATGTCGGCTTCGATTTCTACGGCCTCTATGCAACTCTCAAAAAGATCACAGACACGAAGCTGGACGCCTATCTGCTGTATCAGTGGGATCGCAACCAGACCGTCCTCGGAAAATCGGATTTGAAACGCTACACCGTCGGATCGTACGTGAAAGGAAAGCAGGGGTCGATCGACTACGAGGCAGAAGTGGCGTATCAAGGGGGTGACCGAAGAGGAGCGGACGTCTCAGCGTATCTGTTGACAGGAGCGTTTGGGTACTCGTTCCCCGGCTCCAGGCTTTCACGAGTGTCGCTCGGTTACGAGCTTCTCTCCGGAACACCGGTCGGCGAGACGAAGTACAAAACGTTCGATCCCCTGTATGCCACGAATCACAAGTTCTACGGCTTCATGGATTATTTCATCGCCATTCCGGCGAACACCGGCGACCGGGGGCTGGAAGATTTCGTTGCCCGCGCAACATTTGCGCTCGGCGACAACCTGAGTGCCAATCTCTGGCTGCACAATTTCTCATACGGGCAACCTGTCGGCGGAGAATCGGCCCTCGGACAGGAAGTGGATATTGTCGCCTCCTATCGCTATAATGCGAAGGTTGCGTTCGAGCTCGGCGCGTCCACATTTATTCCTGCGCACAACATGCGCGTCCGATTTGGTGGAGCCGACGCGGCGCTGTGGGGTTACCTGAGCCTGATGGTGACGTTCTAGCACAAGGATGACACGATGCTGGTCGATCAATACGGCAGGAGTCATACGTATCTTCGGATTTCCGTGACCGATCGCTGCAATTTGCGGTGTACGTACTGTATGCCTGCCGATGGGATTAACCTCCGTGCAAAGGACGCGATTCTGACATTTGATGAGATTGTCCAGATTTCCGAGATGCTGGTGGAATTCGGAATTCGGAAGATCCGGATTACGGGGGGAGAGCCGTTGGTCAGAAAAGAAGTGGAGAACCTCTGTGGTCGGCTCGCGCAGATTCGCAGACTCCAAACCCTGGCTCTTTCGACGAACGGGGCAAATCTGAGCGACAAAGCGGCGGCTCTGCGTCGTGCCGGAGTCTCACACGTCAATGTCAGTCTCGATACACTCAGACCCGAGCGGTTTCAATCAATCACTCGCCGAGATCGTTTTTCCGATGTGATGAGAGGAATCGAAGCGGCGGTGAGCGAAGAATTTACGTCGTTGAAGATCAACACGGTTGTCATACGGGGATTCAACGATGATGAGATCCTGGATTTTGTTCGACTCGCCGTCTCTCTCGACGTGAATGCGCGGTTCATCGAGTATATGCCTTTTCCGGGGAACGATTGGAGGAAAGAGAGATACGTCCCATCGAATGAAATCCGTTCGATCATCGAAACGAAATACTCTCTCGAGGCGAAACAGCAGGAAGAGAGTGTCCACGGCCCGGCGGCTGATTTTCGGGTGATCGGGACGAATGCAACGATCGGCTTCATTTCGACGATGAGCGCGCCTTTCTGCTACGGTTGTAACCGGCTCCGTCTCTCATCGGACGGCCGATTGCGCGTCTGTCTTTTCGCGCAGGAGGGAATCGATCTTAAGACTCCTCTGAGGAACGGCGCATCAGCTCAGGAGCTGCAGGCCTTGATCCTGGGTGCTCTCGCGGACAAATGGGAAAAACACCCGGGTGAGGAGGAATTGGAAAAGAAAACCCACGGTCACATGATCGGCATAGGAGGTTGAAAACCCGTCGATTGAGTAGAGTCGTAGTGTGCGTAGGGGTCGGTGGCGACGGACACGTAGGAAGCAAAATCGCGGAGGCGCGGAGAACGCGGAGGCTCGCAGAGGATGATGTGCTATAACATTCACTCTGCGATTCTCTGCGCACTCCGCGTCTCCGCGTTGAGTTTTTGTGACAGCTGACCCTCACGTTTGAGATGCCGGTCAGCGAGAACAACAATTGAAACAGCAATGCCAAAAGCACAAGAGTTGGAGAGACTCCCGGCTGCCATCCTTGCCGGCGGAAGAAGCAGTCGGATGGGAAAGAACAAGGCCCTTCTCCCGTTGGGTAACTCCACTGTTATCGAGCGGATTATCGGCACCGTCCGGCCGCTCTGCGACCCGCTCTTCCTCGTTGCAGATTTCGAAGAAGAGTACAGGTTCCTCGGGCTTCCAGTCTACCCCGATATCTACAAGAACTCAGGACCACTTACCGGAATCCACTCGGCCCTTTCTCACGCCAAAACTGACCGGGTTGTCGTACTCTCCTGCGATCTCCCCTTTGTGTCGTCAGATGTGTTACTGCACCTGATCGGTTGGACAGGCGAATGTGATGCACTGGTCCTCTCAGATCGGGGAAGAATCCATCCGCTGTGCGGCATCTATCGCAAAAGATCTCTGAACATCATCGATACAGCTCTCCGTCGCGAAGAGCGTTCTGTCCAATCCTTCCTTCGTACGATCAACACTGTCACGATCGACCTCTCTGATTGTCCTTCGATTTCCCCTGCCGTTCTTACTAACCTGAATACGCCCGAGACGTACCAAGCGTGCCTTGATTTGATCACGCGTGAACATCTCAACTGAAGTGCGACGCGGTGGAGCGCTGGCTCTGATGGGTGAGTAAACCGACGGGGAGAAGGTTAAAGAATTGGCCGACCGGAACCGCGGAATCGCAATCAAGATCCTCATCCGTAATCGAATTTCTCCAGGCGGCGGGAGCATAGGGGGGAAGTTCGATTGCCGTATCCTGCCAGACTCTTTCGCCATCAGCGTGATCGCTTCTTGTTGAACTGATGACACTCGAGGGGGGAGACACCGAATCTTGAAGGATTTCCCCCGACTTCGTTGAGGGAAATCAACTTACCGTGCAGGTAAAGCGCCGTGTCCTCGAAGCCCTTCGCCATCAAGGAACCTGTGAGCTGCTAAGAGCTTCGTACGAATCCAATCCATCTGATAACATATTGCTCGTCCAGGTATTCGGGAAATTCCAGAACCGGAAAGCGCCTGATGAAGTCAAATTCATAGCTCAGCGCCGTGCGCTCACATCAACACTCGCGTGTACCGCATCGAGCCGGAGTCCGTTGATCTGATAGCGCTCGAACCAGTGAATAGCGTTTTCGATGAAGAAGTCGCGAACGTGGTGATTGTGAGGGTCATCGAGATTTATCGCCAGGCCTCATGATGCCTTTTGTGTGTTCTTGAATAGGACAAGAGAGAGCGGAGGAAGTGTTACGGAGAGAGATTCGTATCGTCCATGCGCCGGAGTCGGTGCGGCCTCCAGTCCACCAAGATTTCCTGCTCCGCTTCCTCCGTACAACGTCGCATCGCTGTTGAGGATCTCTTTCCAGAATCCGCCGGTCGGTACGCCGATCCGGTAGTTTTGACGCGGAACGGGGGTAAGATTGAGCACGGCTACGACGAACGCCTTGGGATCCTTGCCACGGCGAAGAAAGCTGACGATACTGTTTTCCCAGTCATGGAAGTCGAGCCATTCGAATCCTTCATTGGAAAAATCGAGTTCGAAGAGGGTCGGTTCCGATCGATAGAGGTGGTTGAGATCCTTCACCCAACGCTGAATGCCGGAATGGAACGGATACTGGAGGATATGCCATTCGAGGCTGGTCTCGTGATCCCATTCTTTCCAGACGCCGAACTCGCTCCCCATGAAGAGGAGCTTCTTGCCCGGGTGGGCGTACATATATCCGATAAGCGCGCGCAGGTTCGCGTGCTTTTGCCATTCATCGCCCGGCATTTTTCCGAACAACGATCCTTTTCCATGGACAACTTCGTCGTGGGAGATTGAGAGGACGAAGTTTTCGTGGAACGCATACCAGATACTGAATGTCAACTGATTGTGATGGTACTTGCGGAACAGAGGATCGGTGGAGAAGAACTTGAGCGTGTCGTGCATCCATCCCATGTTCCATTTTAGTCCGAAGCCAAGCCCCCCAAGATATGTCGGCCGCGACACCATCGGCCATGCCGTCGATTCCTCGGCAATGGTCTGCACATCGGGATGGGTTGAATAGACCGCATGATTGAACTGCCTCAGGAAGTTGATGGCGTCCAGATTTTCTCGTCCACCATGCTTGTTCGGTATCCATTCCCCTTCCCTGCGGGAGTAGTCGAGATAGAGCATGGAGGCAACGGCGTCGACACGAAGTCCATCGATATGATACTGATCAAGCCAGAAGAGCGCGCTGCTGATCAGAAATCCCTTTACCTCGTTTCGTCCGTAATTGAAGATGTAACTGTTCCAGTCCGGATGAAATCCCTGACGCACATCCAGGTGTTCGAAGAGATGAGTGCCGTCAAAATACACCAGGCCATGTTCGTCCGCCGGAAAATGGGACGGCACCCAATCGAGAATGACGCCGATTCCGTGCTGATGAAAACGGTCGATGAGATTCATAAAATCCTGCGGTGTGCCGTATCGGCTCGTCGGTGCGAAGTATCCGACCGTCTGATATCCCCATGAACCGTAGAAAGGGTGTTCGGTGACGGGGAGGAGTTCAACGTGCGTATACCCCATGTCAGCGACGTACTGAGGGAGCTGGTCGGCGAGTTCGCGGTAGGAGAGAGGACGATTGTTGTCCTCCGGAACGCGGCGCCACGATCCGAGATGGACCTCGTAGACGGACATCGGTCCATCCAGCGAGTTGTGCGCATGACGCTTCGCCATCCAGTCTCCGTCGTTCCATTCGTAGCCGAGGTCCCAGACGATGGCACCGGTCTTTGGCGGAGTCTCCCAGTGGAACGCGAACGGGTCTCCTTTTTCCACCGAATATCGATTGTGCTTCGACCATAGATGGAATTTGTAGATCTCCCCCTTGCCGACAGCGGGGACAAAGCACTCCCAGATTCCTGATCCATCCCACCGGACGTGGAGCGGATGCGATTCGCGGTTCCAGCCGTTGAAGTTCCCGATGACGGACACGCGATCGGCGTTCGGAGCCCAGACGGCGAACGATGTGCCATCAACCCCGTCGTGTGTCATGATATGGGCGCCGAGTTTTTCATACAGCTTGAAGTGATTCCCCTCCTTGAACAAGTGAACGTCGAAATCACTCAACTCGCGTTTCCGAGGGGTCCGCGTCTTCGTTTTCGATTGCGGGTGAGGTGTGCGGGACATATCAATCCTCCATCAATTGCCTGATCCCTCCAAGGGGAATGGTCAACGGCCGGGGTGCCGACCAGCGCAACGGCCGCATGATTTCTGAAATCAGTCGCGCGAAGCTTGTGCACAGAAGGATAAGAAGAGGAGAGAGACCGTCGTGCTCGGATTCCAAAAAGCGGAGGATCCTCTGATGTTTGGGCATAGGGACTATTTCGTTTGGTCGTCATCGGCCGCCGAACTGCTCCGCCTGTCGAAATTCAGAACGCTTCCACGCGAATGCGTTGCATGAAGCGGGAGTTTCACAGCGTTGTCGACTTGGTGAATTGGCGAAGCATTCGTGCTTCCGCCTGCGGAAGGGGCGGACCATTGCGGATCTGGTGATACAGTGTATCGTCCTGCTTTCTACAGTATAAGAATTTTCCACAAAGATTCAACGGCAGGCCAATTCGGACTGATTTTGGACGAAACGTGGAGCTCTGGATCAGTTCGTGAGGAAGGGAGAGATTATTCGGATTCAACGGTATGACCCATCAAGCGGCATGCACGAGACGCCCGCTGCGAGCACGGCGGACGGAGTCACTTGCCGGAGTTGCATGACAGCAGCGAATGAATCTCTTCGGGATAAGGAGATGACGATGGCTGACGCCCCGCAGCCCGGTGTCGAGGATCTATCTGCTTTGCGGCATCGCGTTGAGAGCGTCCAGCGAATGAACCAGCTGATCAATGATATCCTCGAGTTTTCGCGGCTTGGGACACGTCCGCTCGAGGTCGCTGAAACCGATATGCGTGGGGGCGACCTTCTATTTCACACTTCCGCGCTCGATGCCGTAGCGCTTTGTCTTCGATGCCCTCAAAGAGTTTTCCTGAGGTTGCACGCGAAAGACAAACGAGTTGTGACACCCGTCACATGTGCGATGTGAGCAGAGGAGAGAGCGTTCCACAATCCGGAGTTGTGGCTGCGCTGTGCCTCGAAAGGGGGCTTTCATCACGGGCGTAGAATGATCTTCGGGTATCGCCGGAAGCGGAATCAGCTTGCTTTCAAAGGGACAATTTCATAGCATTGGCACAAATGGGGGTAATCATCTATGGACATCCCAACAAGAATAAGTGTCCTGGTTGTCGACGATGATGACGCGTTCCGCCTCGTGGTGGGAGGTGTGCTGCGGTCGAAAGGGGATTTTGACGTCACGCTGAGTGACAGTGGGGAGTCGGCAATCGAGGAACTTACCTCGAAACCGTTTGATGTTGTGCTTCTCGATCACAAGATGACCGGGATCTCGGGGCTGAATGTCCTGCAATGGATCCACGAGCAAAAGATGGATGTCCCGGTCATCATGATCACGGCCGCCGGATCGGAGACAATCGCCGTTGAGGCGATGAAACTGGGAGCGTACGACTATTTCAGCAAAGATATCATCGACATCGATCATGTTCCACTTGCTGTGCGCTCGGTGCATGAGCGTCATCTCTTTCGACTAGAAAAGGAGCAATGGAAACGCGAACGGGAGGTTCTTCGGGCCGTGGAGTCTTCTCTTGCGCTCTTGAACCGGACCACGGATTTGCTCGGAGAGCTTGTTGGGAATTCCCTGCAATCGATTTCGTCGGAGCTTGATTCGGCTTCCCGGGAACTCAAAAGGCACCTGGATGCAGAGGGTCTGGAAAAACTCGAAGAAATTCTTGCCAGGATGAAACAGGAATTTGCCGTCGTCGCTGCCGGCTCTCGGTCGATTACGAATCTCTCAACCTCCCTGGCGAACAAAGTCCAGGTCAATCCCGACGTGCCGCTCAATACGAATGTGCTGCACGATGCGGCTGGGCTGGAAGGGGCTCCCGGCGCGTCTGCGAACAATGATCTTTCTGATCGGCCTCAACCGTCACGGAATCCATAGCTGTCCGCCGATTTCCTCCTCCCGGGTACAAACCACCTCCCTTGATGTCATGGTGTCTCGGCTGTGCAGCAGCGTTTCGGGCCTCCTGTGCCGGCTCCCGGCCGATGTTTGCAGAGGGAGGACGTTGGATTTTGCGAGCAGCGCATGAAAACAGAAACCCGCATACTCCTCCTCGAAGATACTGATTCAGATGCTGCCCTCATCAAGCGGGAGCTTTCCAATTCAGAGCTTCACCCCTCGTTTCTTCATACCAAGACAAGAGAACACTTCAGACAAGCTCTCAACGAGTTTTCCCCCCATGTTGTCCTTGCGGATTATGAGTTGCCTCAGTTCAGCGCGATTGACGCATTGCGGTGCGTTCGGGAATCGAGTCCCGAGACGCCCGTGATCGTCGTCTCCGGTCGCATCAGTCAGGATGTCGCTTCGGCATGCTTTCGGGAGGGGGCTGCGGGATATGTGATCAAGGAAAATCTCGTCTGGCTCGTCCCTGCTGTGATGAACGCTCTTCGCACCAAGGAACACCTGAAGGAACAGAAGCAGGCCCGCGCAATTCTCGAGGAACGCGAGGCGGCTATTCGCGATTCGGAACAACGTTACCGCATGCTCTTTGAGAAGAATCCTCATCCCATGTGGGTCTTCGATCTGCAAACGCTCCGCTTCCTCGCGGTCAATGAAAAAGCAATCGCGTACTACGGATACACCGAAGAAGAATTCCTGTCGATGAGTATCGCAGATATCAGGCCGCCGGAAGAGGTTCCCCGGCTTCTCCAAGAACTCGCCGGTCGAGAAACGGATACGAAGCATTGGGGAGTCTGGAAGCATCGAAAAAAAGATGGGACACTCATCGATGTGGAGATCGAATCAGACCTCATCGAATGGCGTGGAAAAGCGGCAAGACTCATTCTCGCGAATGACGTGACAGAGAAGCGAAGGAACGAACGCGTCCAGCAGGCGATCTACGAAATCTCTGAAGCGACAGAATCGTCGCGAAGTCTTGCGGAGCTCTACGGGCGCGTCCACCGGGTCATTGATTCGGCAATTAATGCCCGGAACTTCTACATCGCGTTGTGCGACGCGACCACCGCGACCAAAGAATTTCCGTATCTCGTGGATGAACTGGAAGGAACCGAGCCCATCCCGAAAGAACCTCTCGGGAGGGGTCTCACGGAGTATGTTTTCAATGCTGAACGATCGTTGCTCTGCTCGAGGGGTCAATACGAAGGGCTGCTTGCGACGAAGAAGATTAAACAGATCGGACCTCCACCGTTGATCTGGTTGGGTGTTCCTCTCGTTGCAGAGAAGAAAGCTATCGGCGTGATGGCCGTACAGGACTACGTAAATCCGAAAGCCTACGACGAAAAAGACCAGTTGTTCCTCGAATACGTCTCCACCCAAATCGCCAAGGCGATTGATCGCAAACGGGCGGAAGAAAAGATCCGCGAACAGGCGGAACTCATCAACCAAGCCGGCGACGGAATCAGTGTGCGGTCGCTCGATGGCACGCTTCTCTTTATGAATCTGGCCGGCCTCGACATGATCGGCTACAAAGCGGAGGAAATCATCGGGACAAGGGGAGAGATATTCTATCCTGAAGGATATGAATCGATTCGGAAGGCCCTCGAACTCGTGCTCGAGCATGGTTTCTGGGAAGGCGAAATGTCCGCACGGCGAAAGGACGGTGTCGCAATTCTCGTCGAAAGTCGATGGACCCTCCTCCGTGATGCCGAGGGGGTGCCGAAGTCCATTCTGAAAATCTTCAATGATGTCACGGAACGAAAATCGCTGGAGGCCCAGTTCTTTCGCTCTCAGCGACTCGAGAGCATCGGTACGTTGGCGAGCGGGATCGCCCACGATCTGAACAACGTTCTCGCTCCCATCCTTCTTGGCGTCCAGATGATGCAGCAACACGGCGCGCCGGAGCATCTCCTGCGGTATATCCGAACCATTGATACGAGCGCCCGGCGCGGAGCAAGCGTGGTGAAGCAAGTGCTCAGCTTCGCCGCAGGAGTGAAAGGTGAACGCGTCCAACTGCTCCCTCGAACCCTCGTCCGGGAAATGGCTTCTCTCATCGAAGAGACCTTTCCGAAAAATATCCGTCTCGTGCGATCGGTGGCTCCCGATGCATGGCCGATTGCGGGAGATCATACCCACCTCCACCAGGTGCTGATGAATCTCTGCGTGAATGCGAGGGATGCAATGCCCCTGGGTGGAACGCTCACACTTCGGGTCGAAAATATTGAACTGGATGAAAACTATGCGCGCATGCGGGCGGAGGGAGAACCGGGCAAGTACGTGGTCTTTGAAGTCGAGGATAGCGGCGTCGGGATGCCTCCGGAAGTGCTCGATAAGATTTTCGAACCGTTCTTCACCACTAAAGAACAAGGACGGGGGAGTGGATTGGGACTCTCAACCGCCCGATCGCTGGTGAAGAGCCATCATGGATTCATTAACGTCTACAGCGAGCCGGATCGGGGAACCAGTTTCAAGGTCTATCTCCCCGCCTGCCCAAGCGACCTGGAAATCCCGCTCGCGGCCGCTGCCTCGCCCTTGCCCGCCGGTTCCGGCGAAACAATTCTTGTGGTCGACGACGAACAGCTGATTCGCGAAATCACGCGAGATACTCTCGAGGCGTATGGGTATCGGGTGATCACCGCTTCGGATGGAACGGAGGCGGTCGCCTGTTATGCCCAGAATGTTGATGCCGTCGCGTTGGTCCTGACCGATATCATGATGCCGTACATGGATGGGTATTCCACAATCAAAGCGCTCCAGCGCATCAAACCGGAGGTCAAAATCATCGCAACCAGCGGGTTCGCAGCGGTCGACAAGATCGGGGACTACAGCCGTCTGGGTATCTGCGCCTTCCTCCAGAAGCCATTTTCGACGGAAAAACTGCTCGGAATGATCCACGACAATATCAAGAAGACCTAGCCCCCCCTCCTGTGGAACTTTTTTCCCCTTCCGGCGTTTGTATCGATGCCACCCAAGGCGTCCGATGAAAAAAAAATCAGCCCATACGACTCCGACCGCAATGCTCCTCACCGTGCTCCTGATGCTGGGCTCGGCGACAGCCCCCGCTCAGGTCGTTGACGGCGAGAGGATTGTCAAGGCGTCGATGCTTGCTGAGCGCCGGGACTACTCGAAACCATTCTATGTCGGCATTCAGTTCGACCTCTCATCCGGGTGGTATCTCTACTGGATCAATCCCGGCGATTCAGGCCTGCCCATCGAAGTGACCTGGGAGTTGCCCGAGGGATACGAGGCAGGTCCAATCCTCTATCCGGTTCCTCAAAAATATGGCTCCAGTGAATCGATCGCCTATGGATTCAAGCGTCAACTTCTCCTTCTATGTGAGATTCGACCAACGGGGAGATCGAGAATCGTCGGAACCCCCTCGATCAAAGTTTCTCTCGATTGGCTCGTATGCAAAGAGAGCTGTCTCCGCGGAAGTACGGAGGTGATTCTTGATCTGAACCGGCTCTCTCCCTCGCAGGAGATGACTGAAGATCTTCTCCGGCGCGCGAAGGCACGGCTTCCTCGAAGCTCCTCGTCCCTTCACGGTACGGTTGACATACCCGAAATCGTTCGTGACGGCCAAATGGAAAGGGTCACGCTTCGATTTTCTGGAAACGAGCGAATCAGAATCAAGGATTTCTACCCAGAGCCGATCGACGATTACACAATCGAGCACTCCAGTATTTCCGTGTCCAATAATCAGGTGACGATCCCTCTGATGGCTCAGACCCAGCACTCCACCCTCAAGAGGATCCGTGGATTGCTGATCACTGAGGGAGACGCCTATCAACTTGATATACCGGTTGTTGAATAGTATCATTCACCATCAATTCTTCACAAAGGAGGTCGTGTCATGCCTAAAGGACTGAGAACCGCCTCAATCCTCGTACTCGCTCTTGCGCTGGGTGTCGTTGCCCTCATGGGTTCAGAGCCCCTCAAGATCGGCGAACCCGTCCCCGCGTTTGAACTCAAGGATGTCAGTGGGAACGTGGTGAAGCTCGCGGACTTCAAGGGAAAATTCGTTGTCCTCGAATGGACCAATCCCAATTGTCCGTTCGTGGTTCGTCACTACGAACAGGCAGGAATGGGAGCACTCCAGAAGGAGTGTGTCGAGAAAGGCGCGGTGTGGTTGACCATTAACTCAACGAGCACCAGTCATAAAGATTTTGAGAAACCAGAGCGTCTCTCGGAGATCTATGCGAAGTGGAAAGCTCATGCATCTGCGCTCCTCATGGACAGCGACGGGACCGTCGGCAAGAAATACGATGCGAAAACCACACCCCATATGTATCTGATCGGGAAAGACGGGAAACTGCTCTACCAGGGTGCCATCGACGACGATCCGCGCGGGAGCAAAGAAGCACGAGTGCAGTACGTTCGTGAGTCATTGGCTGAGGCGATGAAAGGCGGCAAGGTTGCGCAAAATGTGACGACACCGTACGGGTGCTCGGTGAAGTACTAGTGCCGTTTCAAAAAAATAATCTTGTACTTTTTACAAAGAGTACCTATTATCGGGAAGTCACAGACGAAAGGACTTCTCGATGGCCGTGTATGTTCGTTCTTTGAAAATCGCCGAAGGCAAGAG